>QLAH01000197.1_pt1 | contig 46954 bp, 41 predicted proteins | sample 4693081 | NCBI WGS metagenome assembly QLAH01 (sample SAMN09425401, study PRJNA476045) | Lake water metagenome, whole genome shotgun sequencing project. | reverse complement strand
CCCGCGAGCAGGCTCACGAATACCAGCCCGGCTGCGACGAACAGGGGTATGGCGAGGAAGTCCAGCGAAAGCACCATAGATGCACTACCCTAGCAGAATTCGTGCGGCTTCCCGTTCTTCGGGTCCGTTTTTTTGTGGTGTGAATCTGGCGATGTCTGAGGCAGGAGAACGGCATGGAATCCCGTGAGACCGTGGTGCTGGCTGGGGGGTGTTTCTGGTGCACGGAGGCCGTGTTCGTCGAGGTGCGTGGGGTGCTGGATGTCGAGTCGGGTTACAGCAACGGCCATGCGCCGCAGCCCACTTACGAAGACGTTTGTTCGGGCACGACTGGCCATGCCGAGGTCATCCGCATCGAGTTCGATCCCATCGTGATCGGGTTGCGTCAGATACTGGACATCTTTTTTGCCACGCACGACCCCACCACCCTGAACCGTCAAGGGGCTGACGTGGGCACGCAATACCGCAGTGGTATCTACTTCACGCATCCTGCCCAGGAGGCGGTGGCCCTCGACCTGATCAAGGAACTCGACACGCAAGAGGCGTTTGGCGCCCCGATCGTCACCGAGGTGCGCCCTCTTCAGAACTACCATCGGGCAGAGGACTACCACCAGGCATTCTTCGCCAGGCATCCCTATCACGGCTATTGCATGGCGGTGGCAGCGCCCAAGGTCCAGAAGCTGCGTCGCACTTACACCGAGTGGCTGAAGCGATGAGGCGGCTCCTCGGTACACTCGCGCGGTGAACTTCGCCCAGCACCCGGTTTTCCAGTCGCTCACGCCCGTGTTCCTGCTGATTGGCGCAGGTTACCTGGCCGGCCGACGTCAGTGGATACGAGGTGATGCGGTCAGGGATCTGTCCAATCTCGTCTTCCTGCTGCTGATTCCGGCCCTTCTGTTTCGCACCATGAGCACGGTGCGTATCGACGAACTGGACCTCCGGCCGATCGCCGCCTACTTCGCCGCAGCGGGCCTGTTGCTGGCTGCCAGTATCGCGTGGCGTGGATTCAACTGCCGCAGCGTGGTGCTGGCCCTGGCCGGCACGTTCAGCAACATGGTGATGATCGGCATCACCCTGGTGGGGCTGGCTTTCGGCCAGGAAGGCCTGGTCACCTTGCTCACGCTGGTGTCGGTGCACGCGCTCATTCTGCTCACGGCGGGCGCCATCGTGCTGGAATTGGCGGCGGCACGTGAAACCCGGCATCAGGGTGGCCAGGCACCCCATCTGTGGCAGACCGCCTGGAGTGCCATCAAAGGCTCGCTCATCCATCCGATACCCCTACCGATCGTCTGCGGGCTGTTGTTCGCCCAGAGCGGTCTGGCATTGCCTGGTGTGGTGGACAAGCCCCTGCAACTCCTGGGCAGCGCCTTCGGCCCGCTGGCGCTGGTGCTGGTGGGGGTGAGTCTGGCTGCCACGCCTTTGGCTGGTCAGTGGCGCATGACCCTCTGGCTGGCCGCCAGCAAGAACCTGCTCTTGCCCGTGCTGGTGGGCATCAGCGCCTGGGCTTTCGGCATTTCTGGCCTGGCCATGGTGGTGATGGTGATCGCGGCAGGGCTGCCGACGGGCGCCAACGTCTTTCTGTTTGCCCAGCGCTATCAGGTGGTACAGGATCTGACCACGGCTGCCATGGGGGTATCGACGGCCCTGTCTCTGTTCACCCTGAGTGCCGTCATGCTGGTGCTCTCCTGGCTGGTGCCGCTCTGAAACCCGCCAGAGGAATCACTGGCTGATTTTCAGCCCTTCTTCAATCTGGTATTCGAAATAGCGCTGGAAACCGAAAGCCAGGCTGGACATCAGCCCGATCGTTCCGAACATGAGCGCAAACACCAGCGCGCCAATCGTCAACCAGTTGGTTCGCCCAGCGGGTGCGTCGGCGTCCTGAGCCGGGTTGTGAGTCGCATTCCACTGAGACGGGGATTGCAAGGCATAGAGAATGCCTGTCAGACAAGCCGCTGCCAAGCTGAACCCGAGCAGGGGCAGCAACAGCCACGACAACTTGTCGTCCTGACCGTAGGTCAGAACCCGATCCACCCCCCACAGGCCCAGGGCGGTGGGAATGGCGTGAGCCCAGGCCCACATGTCGCTCCAGCCGTACAGGTATAGCCGGTGCCAGCCGAAGCCGCCGCCCACCAGGGCCAGCCAGGCGGCGAGGGTCTTGTTCTTGTTTCGGGTGGCCGGGCGTCGCAAGGTTGTTGCATTCATGCTGGGGTATGTGCCATGTGGGCGGCGAAAGTTCCGGTGGATCCGGTGGATTCAGTCGGGAGGTGTCTGGTGGCCGGAACCGAGCACTCGCTCCATGAGCACAATATCCAGCCATTGCGCCAGTTTCCAGCCGCAACCCCGCATGATGCCCACTTCCTCGAAACCCAGTGCACGGTGCAGTCCGATGGAGCCTGCATTGGCGGAATCACCGATCACGGCCACCATCTTGCGCATACCGGCGGTTTCGCAACGGGTGATGAGCTCAGCGAGCAGGGCACGGCCCAGTCCCTGACCGCTGCTGCCCTCTGCCAGGTAGATGGAGTCTTCCACGCAATAGCGAAATGCACCCCGGGGCCGGAACCAGTTGGCGTAGGCATAGCCCTGCACCTGTCCGTTCACCACTGCCACGAGCCATGGCAGCCCTTTGCGGGTCACGTCGGCATGGCGGGCGGTCATCTCGCTGACATCGGGGGGCTCGGTTTCGAATGTCGCGGTCCCATGCCGCACATGCTGACCGTAGATCTCGCAGATCGCAGGCATGTCCGCTTCGGTGCTGGGGCGTATCAGGATCATGATGTGCTGGACGATGGTGATGGGCTGGAGATATAATGCGAGGTTTGCAACGTTTCGCTGGCCGGGTGGTCAGTCGTGTGTCTCAGGCGTTGCGGAATACCCTACCACCCGAAGGATAAATCATGGTCGTGATCCGACTCTCCCGCGGCGGCGCCAAAGCCCGTCCGTTCTACAACGTCGTCGTGGCCGACAAGCGTGCCCGTCGTGACGGCCGCTTCATCGAGCGCATCGGTTTTTACAACCCGCTGGCCAAAGGCGGCGAAGAGCCCCTGCGCATTGCCCAGGACCGCCTGACCTACTGGATGGGCGTGGGCGCCACCCCTTCCGACACCGTGGCCCGCCTGATCAAGCAGGCTGCCCAGGCTGCGCCCGCAGCAGCCTGAGGGCGTCATGCCCATGGCCCTGGTGCCCGGCCTCACCGCTGCGCCTCTGCCCGCTGATGCCGTGGAGGTGGGGCGGGTTCAGGAGGCCTGGGGCATCAAGGGCTGGGTTCGGCTGCATCCTTACAGCGCCGACCCAGACGCCCTGTTTCACTCCCGTGAGTGGTTTCTGGCACCGCCCGAGGGCCGTTATGCACGAGGTTTCGAGGCATTTGCCGGCACCGTGTCGGTGATGGTGGCCGAGATCAAGTCCCATGGCGATGGTGTCGTGGCCCAACTGGCCGACATTCCCGATCGCAATGCGGCCGAATCGCTCAAAGGCGCACGCATCTTCATTTCCCGTGCCCATTTTCCCGAGACCGATGATCCCGACGAGTACTACTGGGTCGACCTGATCGGCATGACGGTGGTCAATCGCGAAGGCGTGCCGCTGGGGGTGGTTCGGGACTTGCTACCCACCGGTCCGCACTCGGTGCTGTGCCTCGAATACGAAGCCGATGGAAAACCTCAGGAGCGTCTGATTCCATTCGTTTCGGCCTATGTGGACAGTGTGGACAAGCCGGCCCGCACCATCGTGGCCGACTGGCAACCCGACTACTGATCCCCACAGGCAGGCATGCGTTTCGACGTCATCACCCTGTTCCCCGAGCTGTTTGGCCCGTTTCTGCAGCATGGCATCAACCGGCGCGCTTTTGCGTCTGGCCTGGTCGATATCCGGCTCTGGCCACTGCGCGACCATGCGGAAGGCAACTATCGCCGGGTCGATGACCGCCCCTTTGGCGGTGGTCCAGGCATGGTGATGATGGCCGAGCCCCTGGCTGCATGCTGGCGAGCCGTCCGCGAGCAGCGCCAGGCTGAGGGTGTACCGGTGGGGCCAACCGTGCTGTTTTCGCCTCAGGGGCAGCGCATGGACCACGCCCTGGTGTCTCGTGAGGCATCGGGTCCGGGCGCGATCCTGGTGTGCGGCCGCTACGAAGGCATTGATCAACGCTTCATCGACCAGTGTGTCGATATGCAGCTGAGCCTGGGCGATTTCGTCCTGTCGGGTGGCGAACTGGCTGCGATGGCGCTGCTGGATGGAGTGGCCCGATTGCAGCCCGGTGTGCTGAACGACGAGGGCAGCCACCAGCAGGACAGTTTCCATCCTTCGCTGGATGGTCTGCTCGACTGTCCCCACTACACGCGTCCCGAACGGTGGCATGGACCCAACGGTGAGGCCGCCGTACCCGAGGTGTTGCTCTCTGGCCACCATGGTCAGATCGGACGCTGGCGCCGCCAGCAGAGCCTCACGAATTCGGCCGCCTTGCGGCCCGATCTCCTGGAGCGGGCGCGTGCGGCTGGTCGTCTGACGGTTGAAGACGAGCGCTGGCTGGCCGACCGGAATCAGGCACCACGGACATAGCTTGTTCATCTAGCCCTTTCCAGGCTATAATGAAAGGCTATCGATCCTCTGGCCGGCCGCCCAGGGCCTGACATTCAGGCCCGACCAGCAGTCATGGGGCTGCCCCGGTGGGCCTTCAGTGCAGCGCGACCACGATCGAGTACCAAGGAAATCATGAACCTGATCCAGACCCTCGAGCAAGAAGAAATTGCTCGCCTGAACAAGGAAATCCCCGAGTTCGCGCCCGGTGACACCGTCATCGTGAGCGTGAACGTGGTGGAAGGCAACCGCAAGCGTGTGCAGGCCTACGAAGGCGTGGTCATTGCGCGTCGCAACCGTGGCCTCAATTCCAGCTTCATCGTTCGCAAGATCTCCAATGGTGAAGGCGTCGAGCGTACCTTCCCCCTGTACAGCCCCCGCATTGCCAAGATCGAGGTCAAGCGCCGTGGTGACGTGCGTCGCGCCAAGTTGTACTACCTGCGTGACCGCAGCGGCAAGTCGGCTCGCATCAAGGAAAAACTGGGCGCCTGATCGTTCCTGTCTCCCAAAAAACCGGACCGCTTTCCAGGCGAGTCCGGTTTTTTTTGGCTGTTCAATGGTCGTCTTGGCCCGGGGCGAGTGTCGTCATCGCCTGATGATGTGTGAGAAAAACCTGACCGCTGAGGTGGCCCAGCAGGTCGCTGTTCTGAAGTCGGTCCATCACAGGCCCTTTGACTTCAGAGAGATGGAAGGTCACCCCCGCATCACGCAGCCGTTCGTTGATGGTTTCCAGGCTCTCCAGCGCACTCGCATCGATGTCATTGATGGCGGTGCACTGCAGCACGACATGTCGCAGGGCAGGGTGCCTGGACACTTCTGCCGCCAGGTGATCTTCCAGGTAGCGGGCATTGGCAAAGTACAGGCTCTCGTCCACGCGCAGCCCGAGCACATGGGGCCAGGTTTGCACGGCATGTCGCCGGATGTTGCGGTAATGTTCGGTGCCTGGCACCTGTCCGACCGTGGCGATGTGCGGACGACTGCTCCGGTACAGCAACATCAGCACCGACGCGGCCACCCCGGCAATCAGTCCTGCCTCAATGCCACTCAGCAGGGTGAGCACAAAAGTGAGCATCAGGGCGGTGAAGTCGCTGGTCGAGTACCGCCATGTGCGCCGAAAGGCCCGCAGATCCACCAGCGTGAGCACGGCCATGATGATCGTTGCGGCCAGGGCAGCCTGTGGGAGGTGGTAGAGCAGAGGGGCCAAGAACAGGGCGGCCAGAGCCAGTCCCATGGCCGTGAACAAACCGGCAGCGGGCGTGCGTGCCCCGGCATCGAAATTCACCACCGATCTCGAGAAGCCACCGGTCACCGGAAAGCCGCCCGTGAGACCCGCCGCGAGGTTGCTTGCCCCCAGGGCGCGCAATTCGGCATCGGGTTCGATGCGTTCGCGTCGCCTGGCCGCCAGCGACTGCCCCACCGATACCGACTCGACAAATCCGACCAGGGCGATCAGCAGTGCCGGCAGCCACAGCACCTGAAGCAGTTCCAGCGTCTGCACGCCCCAGCTCGGCCATGTCAGGGGTGGCAGCCCCGAGGGCACTTCCCCCACGGTTCTGACGCCCTGATGGGCCAGCCCTGCCCACCATGCCCACAGGGTGCTGCCCGCCAGGACCAGGACCGGAACCGCCTTGGTCAGGAGGTCGGCCGAAAATGGTCCGAGGCCCACACGCTGGAAGAGATGGCGGGCATGCTGTCGGGCCTGCCAGAGGCATAGCAGCACGGTTCCACCCAGCATCGCCGTTGGCAGGTGGATGTGTGGCAGTTGAGCAACCAGTTCGGGGAGCCAGGACCATAGGGTGCCGGCGCTCAAAGGGATGCCCAGGAGATGGCCGACCTGACTGGCGGCAATCAGCAATCCCGAAGCCGACACAAAACCAGACAGCACAGGGTGACTCAGAAAATGGGCCACAAATCCCATGCGCAACACCCCCATCAAGAGCAGCATGCCCCCACTCAGCAGGGCCAGCCAGAGGGCAGCGGTGGCGTAATCGGCGGTTCCGCTGGCCGCAATACCCCCCACGGCGGTTGCTGTCATGAGCGAGGTCACGGCAGCCGGACCCACCGCCAGGCTGTTGCTGCTGCCCAGCAGCGCATACACCACCAGAGGCGCCATGCTGGCGTACAGGCCGGCTTCGGCCGGGAGGCCTGCCAGCATCGCATAGGCCAGGCTCTGGGGGATCAGCATCAGGGTGACGACGAGCGCGGCCGTCACGTCGGCACCCAGGTCCACATAGCGGTATTGTCTGCCCCATCGAAAGACAGGCAACCACTCTCCCAGGCGATCGGTTTCGGTCTGCATCCTGCGATGTTAACGTCTCGATGGAGAGGTTGATCACACTCCACGGGGTATCATTGCATTCACCATGACCGATCCCGCTTCCACCCTTTCGACGCCCATGCCCTTGCCGCCAGAAGACGAACTCCGGCGGGTGCTGCACAACGAGGTTCATGCCCGCCCCTCTGCACGCATCCGCCTGCCGGCGCTGGTGGTATTCCTGGCGGTTTACAACGAGGACGTCAGCCGCGAGCAGGAACTGGATCATCTGAGGCATTTGCCGGGACATGCCTCACTGACACTGGCCGACCTGCAAAGCAACTTTCTGCGTCTTGCCATGCCCGGTTACTCGCTCAGATGGGAGCGTCACACCGAATTCACCCGTTACTCCATCGTTCAACCCTTGCCCGAGGGGGCAGGACTGGGGAGCAGCAATCCCGAATTGCTGGGACATCTGGTCGCACCGGCCGGCTGGTTGTCACAGGTGCCGGGGCGTACATTCTGTGCCGTCAAAATGGCCATGGTGCATGGGGATGTGTCACAGCCACTGGATTGTCTGGCCAAGGCACGCGATTGGTTTGCAGACCATCCAGTGATGGCCTCCCTGATGGGCCACCAATCTCATTCGATGGTCGTCACGGACTTTCTGTTGCGCGACAGCGGTTTCGAGCGCATGCTGGTGATCGTGTCAGAAGACACCACCGAAACGCGAGCCGGACGCATTTCACAGCGTTTGCTCGAACTCGAAACCTACCGTCTCATGGCCTTGCGAGGTCTCCCGGTGGCCAAAGGCCTGTCCGCTGATCTGGCCGATGCCGAATCCCAACTGGCCCGTATCACCATGGACATGGAGCAGAAAACAAGCTCGGACCAGGCCATGCTGGACACCCTGGTGGCCCTGGCGGCCCGAGTCGAAAAAGCCATCGCACAGCACCAGTACCGGTTTTCTGCCACCAGGGCTTACGACACGCTGGTGGCTCAACGCATCATCGAATTGCGCGAAAAACCCATTCCCGGTACCCAGACGATCGGCGAGTTCATGCAGCGTCGTCTTTCGCCCGCGATGGCGACCGTGGCCTCTACCGCCCAGCGCCTGACCTCTCTGTCGGAGCGGGTATCCCGCGCCAGTGCCTTGTTGCGCACCCGGGTGGACATTGCCACCGAAGGCCAGAACCAGCAGTTGCTGGAGAAGCTCACACGGGGGCAGGAACTGCAGTTGCGTTTGCAGAGCACGGTGGAAGGGTTGTCGATCGCCGCGATTTCCTACTACGTGATCAGCTTGTTGCTGTATGGTGCCAAGGCCCTGAAGTCGGCCGGCGTGCCGATCCATCCCGAAATGGCCGCCGGGGTCCTGATCCCGGTGGTGCTTTGGGGGGTCTGGCGAACCACTCGGCGCATCCACGAAAAACTCCACACCGGGCATTGAGCAAAGAAAAACCCCGATCACCAGGTCTGGTGGTCGGGGTCTGAACCCTCGCTCCCGTCGTTTCAGCGCTTATTTGCCACTGAGGTATTCGGATACGGCAGCCATTTCCAGCTCGGTCATTTTCTCGACCACCACGTGCATCACCAGGTTGTCATCGGTACGCTGGCGGTTGTTGAATTGCTTCAGTTGCGTGAACAGGTAACCCGAGAACTGGGTGGCCAGTCTTGGCAGGTTGGACGCACCCTCACCGTTGGCACCATGACAGCTCGCACAGGAAGGCACCCCGCTGAAGCGGTTGCCCTGGTGGTAGATGTACTGCCCCACCGCGGCCAGCTGGTTGTCTTTGGCGTTCTCCTTGGGCGGCTCCATCTTTTCGTAGAGGCGACCCAGTGCGAGCATCTCGTCAGAGGACAGCCGAGAGGCGGGATCGGCCATGGCCGAGCTCTTGCGTTTTCCGGTCTTGAATGCCTCCAGCTGCTTGGCGATGTATTGGGCATTCTGTCCGGCCAGACGCGGGAACACCTCGCTCGTGGATTCGCCATTCATGCCATGGCACAGGAAGCAGGAGCCACCGTGGATCCGCTTGGCACGGGCTTCGTCGGCCTGAGCCATGGCCTGACCGGAAAGCAGGGTGCCTGCCACCGCCACAGCGGCCAGAAGACGAGGAGAGGAAGAGGTCAGGGTGGCCATGGATGAATCAGAGAGCAATCAAAAAAAACGTCAGGTGTTTCCACCCGAAGGTGGAAACACCCATGGCATCAGGCCAGCATGTCAGCCCAGATGTTCTGGGCCCAGGCCAGCGCATACCGGCCTTCCAGCTCGCTGGCAGCCACCGAGACCCCACCCGAACCCGGTACGGTGAGCATGGTCTTGCGTTCGGCGTCGTAGCGGTGGACGCTGGCCACGTGCACCACGTCTTCGTCGTTCACGAAGCTGTAACAGGTGTTGGCGTACAGAGGCAACTGGGGAGGCTGGTGGCCGGTCAGCAGATTGACGACTGCAGCGGCACAGGTCTTGCCGTGCTGGTTGGCCATGTGACCGGACTTGGGCATCGCCGGGGCAATCTGGATCGAGTCGCCCAGGACGTGGATGTTCTTGTGGGCCTTGGATTCGAAGGTCAGGAAGTCGACCTCGCACCAGCGGGCGTTCGCCGTGGCCAGACCGGTCTTGACGGCGATATCGCCGGCACGCATGTCGGGCACCACGTTGGCGACCGACGCCTTGAAGTCTTCGTTGAACTCGAACTTCAAGGTGTTGGTGGCAACATCCACATCGGTGACCTTGTGCTTCGGGCGGTATTCGATCATGCCCTTGTAGTGATCATTCCAGGCCTTGGTGAAGAGGCCTTTCTTGGACTGGATGTCGTCGTTGGCATCAAAGATGACCACCTTGCTCTTGGGCTTGGCCTTCTTGAAGTAGTTGGCCACCAGGCAGGCACGCTCGTAAGGGCCGGGCGGGCAGCGGTAGGGTGCCAGCGGAATGGTGAGTGCGTAGACGCCGCCGTCCGGCATGGCTTCCAGTTGCTTGCGCAGGGCAACGGTCTGTTCGCCGGCTTTCCAGGCATGCAGCACCTTGGACTTGGCTTCGGCAGATGCCATGCCAGGCAGGGTGTTCCACATGAAGTCGATGCCAGGGGAAACGATCAGGCGGTCGTAGCCGATTTCAGCGCCACCGGCCAGTTTCACCGTGCGCTTGTCGGGGTCGATGGTGGTGACCATGTCCCGGACGACCTTGACCCCATGACGTTTCTGGAGGTTTTCATAAGAAGTGGTGATGTAGTTCATGTCCTTGAGGCCACCGATCACCAGATTGGAAATGGGGCAGGAAATGAACTGGGCATTGGGTTCGATCAGGGTGACCCGAACCTTGCCTTCAGAGAACAGGCGGGTGTATTTGGCGGCGGTTGCACCACCATAGCCTCCACCCACAATGACCACGTGAGGGCCGGAGCCACCACCGGGGGTGGCGCAACCGGTCACCAGACCCAGGGACCCCAGCGCCGAACCGGCGGCAAGCGTTTGTACGAACTGACGGCGTTTCATGTTCTGGTCTCCTTACTTTTTCTGGGCAGCGAAGTAGGCGGCAATGGCAGCGATCTGTTCGTCGCTGTAACCCTTGGCGATCTGGTGCATGATGGTGGCAGGACGGCGCCCGTTCTTGAAGTCCAGCATCTTCTGTTCGATCTCGGTCTTGTCCTTGCCGGCCAGGGCGTCCATGCCGGGCATGGCCCGGCCTTCGGTTCCGTGACAGTTGGCGCAAGCGGCGGCCCACACCCGTATCTGATTGACCTGGGCGTGTGCGGCGAGTGCAGACGCACTCAGCAGGCCGACGGCCAGAATCTTCGCGATTGGTTTCATCGTTGATGTCTCCTGTGACTGGAACCGGAAAAACGACCCTTGATTTGGATCAATGAATGCAGATATAAGAATCCATTGGATTTTAGGCTTGCATCCAACATGAAGCTTACACAACCCGGTGTGGGAATGGGGCATTGACTAGGTAAAACCCTGGGGCATCTGCGATGGGTCCCGAGCGCGAGTCAAGCCAGCAGAGCCTCAGAAAATTCTTTGGCGTCGAAGGTTTGCAAGTCATCGAGCTGTTCACCGACGCCGATGAAATACACCGGTACCTGGCGCCGGTTCTCACGGCACCACATCGCGATGGCGGCCAGGACGCCTCCTTTGGCGGTCCCATCGAGTTTGGTCACCACCAGGCCGGTGAGCTGCAGAGCGGCATCGAATGCCTTGACCTGCGTCAAGGCATTCTGGCCCGTGTTGCCATCGATCACCAGCAGCACCTCGTGAGGGGCCGTGGCATCGGCTTTCTGGACGACCCGCTTGATCTTTTTCAACTCTTCCATCAGGTGCAACTGGGTGGGCAGCCGTCCGGCCGTGTCAACAATCACCACATCCTTGCCACGGGCCCGACCAGCCGAGACCGCATCAAAGCTGACGGCGGCCGGATCGCCTCCTTCCTGACTGACGATCTCGACCGTGTTCCGGTTGGCCCACACACCGAGCTGTTCCCTGGCGGCGGCGCGAAACGTGTCAGCCGCCGCCAGCAGGACGCTCGCGCCCGACTGGGACAGGTGCCAGGTCAGTTTGCCGATGGTGGTGGTTTTACCGGCGCCGTTCACGCCTGCCACCATCAACACCATGGGTCCACCAGCCGGGTGGTCAATCACCAGGGGTTTCTGCAAAGGCTGCAGCAAGTCGGTGATGGCCTCTGCCAGCAGCGACTTGACGGCCGCCGGCTCCGTGGTTCGGGTGGCTTTGACGCGCTGACGCAGGTCGTCAAGCAGGTGTTGGGTCGCCTGGGTGCCGGTGTCTGCCATCAGCAGGGCGGCTTCGAGTTCTTCGTAGAGTGCCTCGTCGATCTTCGTTCCGGTGAATACCGTGGCCAGGCTGGTGCCGGTTTTCCGGAGACCCGATCTGAGGCGGTTGAGCCAGGACTGTCTGGGTGGCTCCGGTGAGGGGGGTGTTTCAGGCGATGCCAGCCCCTCGGCCGCTTGGCTTGAAGGGGGGGGCATGACGACCTCGGCGTCGGACGCCTGGCCTGAAAACCATTTTTTCTTGAGGAAACTGAACATTTGCGTGGATTCTGGAATCATTGGGATTCTATGAAACCTCCAAAGCCTCTTTTTTTCTGGCTGATGCGGATGTGGCTGTTCGGTCTGGTGGTGGCAGGGGCGTCGGTGGTTGCCGCTGCCACACCCCCGCATCAGACCGCTGCCCAATCGCCTCAGTCCTTTGTCCTGTCCAACGGGATGACCCTGATCGTGCAGCCCGATCGGCGTGCACCCACCGCCATCCACATGGTCTGGGTTCGCGTGGGCTCCATCGACGAGGTGGACGGCTGGACTGGTCTGGCCCATGTGGTGGAGCACATGCTCTTCAAAGGCACTCCCACCCTGGCCGAAGGCGAATTCTCGCGTCGGGTCGCTGCACTGGGCGGCCGCGACAATGCGTTCACCAGCCGAGATGTGACGGCCTATCACCAGCAGATACCGGCCAACCGGCTGCAGGACGTCATGAAGCTCGAGGCGGATCGGTTTGCGAACAACCGCTGGCCTGACGATGCCTTCATCCGTGAGATGGAGGTGATCAAGGAGGAGCGTCGTCAGCGGGTGGAAGAATCGCCACAGGCTCGGATGTTCGAGGTGTTCAATGCCACCGCGTTCATCGCGCATCCCTACCGGCGGCCCATCATTGGCTGGATGAGTGACCTCGACAGTCTGACGCCGGACGATGCAAGGGCCTTTTACCGGCAATGGTACGTGCCTGCCAATGCGGCGGTGGTGGTGGTGGGTGATGTCGATGTGCAGCAGGTGAAGGCTTGGGCCGAGCAGCACTACGGGGCCATCCCCCCCGGCGTTGTGCCCCCCAGAAAACCCCAGTGGGAACCCGTCCAGACCGGCACTCGACGGATCGAATACCGTGGCCGCACCGACCGGCCCTTGCTCGTCATGGGTTACAAGGTACCGACTCTGTCGCATCCGGCAGCCCAGGACGATCCCAGCCAGGATGCCCTCGCGCTCATGCTGCTGTCGGGCGTGCTCGATGGCCACAGCGCGGCCCGTCTGGAACGTTCGCTGGTCCAGGGGCAGGGGGCTGGGGGCCGGCGGCTGGCAGACAGTGCGGGCGCTTCGTTCAGCGTCATGGGACGGGGTCCGCAGCTCTTCTGGTTGTCGGGCAGTCCGGTCAGCGGCGTGGAGCCCGCCGAACTGGAAAATGCCTTCAAGCGGGAAATCCGGCGCGTGGCCGAACAGGGTGTCACCGATGCGGAACTCAAGCGCGTGAAAAACCAGTGGACGGCGAGCGAGATCTTCAAGCTCGACTCGATGTTTGCGCAGGCCCGTGAGCTGGGGACCTACTGGACCCAGGGATGGCCTCTGGATTCGGCGCGTCTGCTGGTGGAGCGGCTACAGCAGGTCACGCCTGCACAGGTTCAGTCGGTGGCGGCCCGTTATTTCCGGGACGATCAGCTGACGGTGGGCGTGCTTCTGCCCGAGGAGATCAAGCCATGAGCGGGTCACCCTTTCAGCGTTGCCTGGCCGCTTTGCGTTCACTGACCTGCATCGGGCTGGTGCTCGTCTTGCAGCAGGCGGCTCATGCCGCACCGCCTATCGAGCATTGGACAGGAGCGGGTGGTGCCAGGGTGCATCTGGTCAGTTTGCCCACCCTGCCCATGCTCGACGTCCAGATCGATTTCGATGGAGGCAGCCGGCGCGATCCACTGGCGCAGGCCGGTCTCGCCCAGGCCACGGCGATCATGTTCGACAAAGGTGTCGAGGCCCAGGGTGGGCTGGCGGCGAAGGACGAGAATGCGCTGGTTGAGGCCTGGGCCGACCTCGGAGCCCAGTTTTCCGTTCAGGCCAGTGCCGATCGCTTGTCCGTTCGCCTTCGGACACTCACCCAGCCAGAGACGCTCGCCAGCGCCGTGGAACTGGCTTCCAGGCAACTCGCGCATCCGTTGTTCCCGGAAGGGGTCTGGACCCGGGAGCGGGATCGCCTGGTGGCGGGCTGGCGACAGGCCCAGACCCGTCCGGACACCCTGGCCAATCGCCTCTTTGCTCAGGCTGTCTACGGCGATCACCCCTATGGCTTCGAACCGCGACCCGAGACCTGGGCGCGCATCCAGGTGACTGACCTGAAGGGGTTCCATCAGCGCCATGTGCGAGCCTGCGATGCGCGGGTCACCCTGGTGGGGGACATCGACCGCCAGCAGGCGGAGGGACTGGTCACCCGGCTGTTGTCAGGACTTTCTGCCCGGGCTTGCGATCCGCTGTCTGACGTGGCTGAGGTGTCGGGTCTGGCCGCGGCCCAGCAGGTCCGTCGGCCCTTTCAGGCGGCACAGGCACAGATTCTGGTGGGGCAGCCAGGCTTCCCCCGCCAAGATCCCGACTTTCTGGCCCTGACCCTCGCCAACCACATGCTGGGAGGCGGTGGTTTCACCTCCCGTCTGATGCAGGAAATCCGGGAAAAGCGAGGGCTCACCTATGGCATCCACAGCTATTTCACACCGGGTCGGCACGCCGGTGCCTTCACCGTGAGCATGCAGACCCGACCGGATCAGGCCCAGGAGGCGGTGGATCTGATTCATGCGGAGATTCGTCGTTTCGTCGAAACCGGCCCGACCGATGAAGAACTCCAGCAAGCCAGGGATTCGCTGATCAATGGCTTTGCCCTGCGTCTGGACAGCAACCGCAAACTGTTAGACAACGTGGCGTCGATGGCCTGGAATGACCTGCCACTGGATTACCTGGACACCTGGACCGATCAGGTGGCAGCGATCACGCGTCAGCAACTGATGGACGCTTTGCGACGGGTCATCGATCCCGGCCGGATGGTCACGGTGGTGGTGGGTGGGGCCCGTTCATGAAGGCAGGTCCACGGCAACCCCCAGGGGAAATTCGACTCATTGGTGGGCGGTGGAAGCGCAGCAAGCTGACGGTGCCTTCCGTGCCTGGTCTGAGGCCAACACCGGACCGTGTTCGGGAAACCCTGTTCAACTGGCTGGGGCAGGACATGACCGGTTTGAGGTGCCTGGACCTGTTTGCGGGCTCCGGGGCACTGGGTCTCGAAGCCGCCTCGCGGGGTGCCCGGGAAGTGGTGATGGTCGAGCAGGATCCGTCCCTGGCGGATGCGCTCAGGCGCCATGTCACCCGACTGGGTGGGGCTCAGGTCCAGGTGCATCGGGGCGATGCCCTGCAATGGCTGGATCGCCTGGGCAGAGGATGGGACGTGGTGTTTCTGGATCCGCCATTCGGTGAGGCGGCCCAGGGGTGGAACGAGGGGCTGTTCAGGGAGGTGATGGCCCGTGTGCATCCCGCCCTGCGTGCGGGTGCCTGGGTTTATCTGGAGGCGGGTCGACCCTGGACGCAAGCCGATTTGCCTGCTTTGCCCTGGCGCCTGCACCGGCACGGGAAAGCGGGGGCGGTTCATTACCACTTGTTTGCCCTGGATCCCGCGCCAGACAAGGCCGATGCCCTTGAGCCAGAGGATAATCGGGCCGCATGAGTGCTTCGAACGCGACTTCCCTCCCGCGCATTGGCGTCTACAGCGGTACCTTCGATCCGATCACGCTCGGACACGAAGACGTGATCCTGCGCGCGGCCGATCTGTTTGACACCCTGATCGTGGCCGTTGCCGTGGCGCATCACAAGAAAACCCGTTTTGGTCTGGACGAGCGGATCGCGATGGTGACAGAGGTCTTGAGTCACCGTTCGCACATCCGTGTGTTGCCGTTTGACGGGCTGATCATGGACTTCTGTTGCCAGCACGGTGCCTGTGCGGTGGTTCGTGGCATTCGCAACCTCACCGATTTCGATTACGAGGCCCAGATGGCGGCCATGAACCGCAAACTCTTGCCCACGGTGGACACGTTGTTTTTGCTTCCACAGCCACAACTTCAGTGCATTTCCAGTACCCTGGTCCGTGAGATTGCGAAACTCGGCGGCGACGTCAGCACCATGGTCAGTCCAGCGGTGGCTCACAGGCTGTCACAACCGCCTGCCGACGCGCCCCGTTGACTGGAGAGTTTCTATGGCCCTGATGATCACCGACGAATGCATCAATTGCGATGTCTGCGAGCCAGAGTGCCCCAATCAGGCCATTTCGATGGGCGCTGATTACTACGTGATCGACCCTGGCCGTTGTACCGAATGTGTGGGTCATTTCGACGAACCCCAGTGCGTTCAGGTCTGTCCGGTGGATTGCATACCCGTGAACCCCGAGCAGGTGGAAAACCGGGAATCGCTCTGGCAGAAGTATCAGCGGTTACAGCGGCTCTCCACGTCCTGAATCGGCCTTGGGCGTTATCGGAACGTCTGGTCGGGGCGGTTTGGCCCGAGGCGGTTTGCGGGTGTGGATGGCGACAGTGGCTTTTTCCATCCGACCGGCCAGCAGATCGGGCAATGCCTTCAGCGATCGGTCCATGGCCAACCAGATGGCTTCCCGCTGATCAGTTGGCGGTTTTTTGAGGACCCAGTGAACCACCTCGCTGCGGTCTCCGGGATGGCCGATGCCGATGCGCAAGCGCCAGTAATCGGAGCTGCCGAGCTGAGCGTGAATGTCCCGCAAGCCATTGTGTCCGGCATGGCCACCCCCTTTCTTCAGTTTGAGTTCGCCAGGGGGAAGGTCCAGTTCGTCGTGAGCGACCAGGATTTCTTCAGGGGCGATCTTGAAAAAGCGGGCGAGCGCGGCCACCGACTGACCGGACCGGTTCATGTAGGTGCCGGGTTCCAGCAGCCACAGGTTCTGACCGTCATGCTGGACACGAGCGCAGCGGCCGAAACAGGTGCGATCGGGCTGGAGGCTGGCCCGTAACTCGCGCGCAACCGATTCGAGCCACCAGAAGCCGGCGTTGTGTCGGGTGTCTTCGTATTCAGGACCTGGGTTGCCCAGCCCGACCAGCAGCTTGATCATGGGTTTTCATTTTCGTCAGATGGTAATGCGTTCGCAAAAAAGCCCGCACAAGGCGGGCCTTTCTGCTGCAGGCAAAGAAGCATCACTTCTTCTTCTTGCCCTTCTTGTCGTCGGCAGCGGTGGCAACCGGTGCGGCAATCACTTCTTCCACCGGCTCCACGATGGTGGCGATGGTGGGGTTCGGCTTGCCGTGGGTCACGATCTTGATGCCGGCAGGCAGCTTGAGGTCGTTGGCGTGGATGGATTGGCCCTTGACCGCTTCGCTCAGGTCCACCTCGATGAACTCGGGCAGCAGGATGGCCAGGCATTCGATCTCGATCTCGTTGACCACGTGATTGACCAGACACTTGTCGATCTTGACGGCGGGCGATTGCTCGGCGTTGATGAAGTGCAGGGGAATCTTTTTGTGCAGGCGGGTCTTGTCGTCCACGCGCTGGAAGTCCACATGAAGGACCAGAGGCTTGAACGGATGGTATTGCACATCGCGCAGCAGCACCTTCTCGACCTGGCCATTGAGTTCCATCTCGAGGATGGAGGCGTGGAAGGTTTCTTTCTGGACGGCATGCCACAGGGCGTTGTGGTCCAGTTCGATGGCGGCCGGTGCGGTGCCGCCACCAAAGACGATGGCCGGCGTGCGACCGGAATGACGCAGGCGGCGGCTCGCACCCGTGCCCTGCTTGCTGCGCTCGAAGGCGACAAATTTCATGATTCAACTCCATAAAGGGCTCGGCCGCGACCAGCACGGGCCCAAACATAAAAAGCGCACCATCCTCGAATGGCGCGCTGCCTTTTGCCGCAGCCGCTGAACGCCTCAGGCGTGATCGGCGTCTGCAAACAAACTCATGACCGACTCACCGCTGGCAATCCGCGCAATGGTCTCGGCCATGAGCGGTGCCACGGAAAGCTGGCGAATCTTCGAGCAGGCCTGTGCGGCCTGGCTCAGCGGGATGGTATTGGTCACCACGACTTCGTCCAGCGCATCGCCCTTGGCGATACGATCAATGGCTGGACCCGAGAAAATCGCATGGGTGCAGTAGGCATACACCTTTTGGGCACCGCGCTCTTTCAGCACTTCAGCGGCCTTCACCAGCGTGCCGGCGGTGTCGATCATGTCGTCCATGATCACGCAGTTGCGGCCTTCAATGTCGCCGATGACGTGCATCACCTCGGACACATTGGGCTTGGGGCGTCGCTTGTCGATGATGGCCATGTCGCAGTTGAGCTGCTTGGCCAGTGCGCGCGCGCGAACCACCCCACCCACATCGGGCGATACCACCAGCAGATCGGGGTAGTTCTTGGCTCGCAAATCGCCCAGCAGCACGGGCGAGGCATAGATGTTGTCGACAGGGATGTCGAAAAATCCCTGGATCTGGTCGGCATGAAGGTCCATCGTGAGGACGCGGTTGACACCGACCGCCTGTAGCATGTTGGCGACAACCTTGGCCGAGATGGGCACGCGGCTCGAGCGGGGGCGCCGGTCCTGACGCGCATAGCCGAAGTAGGGAATGACCGCCGACACGCTCACCGCCGAGGCCCGTTTGAGTGCATCCACCATGATGACGAGTTCCATCAGGTTCTCGTTGGTGGGCGCGCAGGTGGACTGGACCACAAACACATGACGGGCGCGAACGTTCTGGGTGATCTCGACGGTGACTTCGCCGTCAGAAAAACGCCCCACGTTGGCTGCGCCGAGCTTGGAACCGAGGTGTTGTGCGATTTCTGCCGCCAGAACCGGATTGGCGTTACCGGTGAACAGCATGAAATCCGGTGTTTGCACTGGCGTGGACGTTTGCATGTTAAACCCGGCGCAGGTAATAAATTTGGCAGGGGAGGAAGGACTCGAACCCTCGCATGCCGGAATCAAAATCCGGTGCCTTAACCAACTTGGCGACTCCCCTACACAGGTTCGTTGCTGACGCAACGCACCGAATGCAGTGTGTGTTCACTTCGCTTGAACAACGCCGGCAAGTATAACCGCTAACGCCATTCAAACAGAGGGTGAACCCTCAAATTGTTGCAGTGCCTCGAGATCCAGTCAGGCGGCAAGGTGGTGGTGTCCACATCGCCAGTGACCGGCGCAAACAAGGCACTTCCGGAGCCCGTCATTCGCCCTTCAAGGCCGTTGTGTCTGAACCATTCCAGACCCACCGCCACGTCAGGGCATAACCCGCAGGCAACCGCTTGCAGATCGTTGGCGCCAAACATTGGTCCACCAATGCTGCCGTTTGCAACAAAGTCTTCGATTATAGCGCGTTTGCTGTCTCTCTTCAACTCCGGATGCCGGAAGATGGCGGGCGTTGACAGACCAGTCGGTGGTTTCAATACCAGATAACGTGCAGGCGGCAGCGAAAGCGGGGTCAGCAATTCGCCGATGCCTTCAACCCAGGCGTGCTGCCCCCCGATGAAAAAGGGCACATCGGCACCGAGTGTCAGCCCCAGGGTGGACAACGCCTCGGTGCTCAGGCCCAGTTGCCAGAGACGGTTCAGCGCCAGCAGGGTGCTGGCGGCATCGCTGGAGCCACCTCCCAGGCCCGCCTGTGATGGAATCTCCTTCTGCAGACCGATATGCACACCCTGCGAACAGCCGGTGTGCTGCTGGAGCAGCCGGGCCGCTCTGACGGTCAGATCGTCTTGCGGCAGCGGGAGGCCATTGCCCAGGTCTTCGCGGCTGATCTGGCCGTCCCGTCGCCAGTCAAAGTGGAGTTTGTCTGCCCAGTCGATGAGGGTGAAGACCGACTGGAGCAGGTGATAGCCATCGTCGCGGCGCCCGACCACATGGAGGAAAAGATTGAGTTTGGCCGGGGCTGGAACGTCCAGCAGTTGTCGCAGGGGCATGGTGTTCTTATTGAAGCGCAATCCGAATCACAACGGCAGGGACCGGTTGAAGCCGACGAGCCGTGATGCGACCATCGCCGTGTCTGGAGAGGTCGGCCTCCCAGTCGTTCAGCGAGGTGTTGCGACCTTGCAGCCAATCGAAGAGCTGAACCATGGGCAGGGTGCTGCCGGTGAGAGCCCGTGTCAGATCGTCCAGGCTGGCATGTCGTTGGACCTGGTTGCCGCGTTCCAGTTCGGCCCCTTCAGGCGACCATCGGGCCACGGCCAGCAACTGGCCCAGGGGGGAGATGAGGCGTATCTCGCCTTGTTGGGGTCCACCCTTGAGTTCGAAACCCGACTGAAAATGCTGGGGTGGATCGGTAGAGACCGAAATCGCCAGGCGACCGAACCACTGCGCGGTATCGGTGTCGGTGGGCAAAGAAGGCGAGACGGCGCAACCGGACAGCACGAGCACACCCAGAAGCCCACTCAGCAGCAACCGGCGATTCATGGCTGGACTTTGAGTCGCTGCAGGGTCTCGAGCAGGGTTTCGTTTTCGGGATTCAGCAGCAACCCCTCGCGCCAGACGCTGATGGCCTCTGCCTGCTGGTTGAGACTCCAGTGGACTTCGCCCAGATGTGCAGCGATTTCGGCATCGGGCAGGCGCTGGAAGGCATCCCGAAGGATGCGAAGCGCTTCCTGCTTGTTGCCCATCCGGAACTCCACCCAGCCCAGGCTGTCGAGGATGTAGGCATCGTTGGGAGCCGCCGCGAGGGCTTTCTGTATCAGCGACCGAGCCTCTTGCAGCCGTTCGTTCCGGTCGGCCAGGGAGTAACCGAGGGCGTTGTAGGCGTGGTGGTAGTCGGGGTGTCGCTGGATCAGGGCCCTGAGCAGGGATTCCATGGTCTCGAACTGGCCGGCTTTTTCGGCAGCCATGGCCTGCTCGTAGGCCAGATCTGGGTCGTCCGGGAAGCGCTGGGCCGCGGCGCTGAATGCCTCATACGCTTCCCGATAGGCTTTCACTTCCCTCAGCAGTTGCGCTTCCGCCAGAAGCTTGCGACGGACATCGGCATCGGTCCGTGCGGGCTGACGCTGGATCAACGCCCTGGCTTCAGGGATCTGCCCTTGACGGGCCAGCAGGGTGGCTCGGCGGATCTGGGCAGAGAGGAGGTCCTGGGCATTTTCGATGCGATCCAGCCAGGCATTGGCCGCTTGGTAGTCCCGGCGTTGCTCGGCGATGAGAGCCAGTTGCAGAAACGCCTGCGTCTGGCCCCGGCGCGCCTGATCGGGTGGCAGGGCACGCGACAGTTCCAGGAATTTCTGGAGTGAGGCTTCGGCAGCCGTGGGCCTGCGCTGCTGGGTCTGAAGCACCCCTTGCAGGAGCCAGGCTTCGGCCTGTTCAGGGTCGCGCGCAATCAGCCGTTCAAGCTGTCTCTGCGATTCGGCCCAACGGCGCACATCCAGCAATGCCCGGATGTAGCTCAGATGGACGGTCACAGACGCCTCGGCGGCGGGCTGTGGTGTCTGTTCCAGGAAGGCCAGAATCAGGGGTTCCGAACCCTCCACTTCGCGTTCAAAGAGCTCTACCGCGAGTCCGGCCGCATGGGTGGAATCGGGTTGTGCACGCAGCCCCGATCGAGCGGCCTGAAGGGCGGCGGGCAGATTCTGCTGCTCCAGTTCCATGCGACCGATGGCAGCCCAGGCGGCCCCTGCCGTTGAGGCATCCCCGATGGCGGGTTGCAAAGCCTCTCTGGCGGCCTGAAGCGCGGCAGCCTTGTCGCTGGTGCGTGCAAGCGTCTGTGGGATGGCGCTGATGACATCGCTGCGCCGCTCGGCCGGCGTCAGGCGGATCAACTGGCGCAGGGTGCGGCTGACTTCGGCCGGTCGGTTGAGGGCCAGCAGAATCTGCAGTTCGTAGCGGTAGGGTTCGTCGGCATCAGGAAAGGCTCGAGCCCAGTCCTGGGCGGCAGACAACGCCGCATTCCCGGCCCTGCCTTGCAGGGCAATTTCGACAGCGCGCCGGTACAGCTCCGGGCGCTGGGTTCGGCGGGCGGCGTCCAGCATCAGCGAATAAGCTGCCCCAGGATCGCTGCTCTGAAGCTGGATTTCAGCCAGCAGCAACTGGTAGAACAGCTCGGCATTGAGTTCCTGCCCAGGACTGGTGAATTCGAGAAGTGGGCGAGGAGAGCCGTTCTGTGCCTGCACCGGGAATGTCATGCCAGCCAGACAGGCGGTGGCCATGCCCAGACCTGCAAGCCGGATGAGTGATGGCAAGGCAGGACGGGATACTGCCATCTGAGGGGCGGGCAACCGATTCATCGGCCCATGATAATGGATACCAGCCGTCTCGTCAGAGGATCAGCAGATGCCCGAATTGCCTGAAGTGGAAGTGACCCGTCTGGGTTTTGCCGACCGCATTGCCGGCGGTCGGATCCTCCATGTCCGCCTGGGCAAATCCTTGCGCTGGCCCTTGGGTGTGGCGGCCACCCTTCTCGAAGGCATGCAGGTTCTCGGGGTCAGGCGCCGCGGGAAATACCTGCTCTTGGACCTCGACGGCGGCATGCTCCTCCTGCACCTGGGCATGTCTGGCAGCCTACGCTTCGACCGGTTCCTTCCGCCTTACGGGCCCCACGACCATTTCGAGCTCACAACCAGCCAGGGGGTGCTGAGGCTTCACGATCCCCGACGCTTCGGGGCCGTGGTCTTCGTCAGCAGCGAATCCGATCCCGTTGCGGTCAAGTTGCTCGGCGGCCTGGGTGTGGAGCCGCTGACCGATGCGTTTGATGCCCAGGCTTTTCATGCGCAGCTGCGTCAGCGGCGTGCGCCCATCAAGCAGGTGCTGCTGGCGGGCGATCTGGTGGTGGGCGTGGGCAATATCTATGCCGCGGAGGCCCTGTTCAGGGCGGGCATACGCCCGACACTGCGGTCGGATCGGATTAGCCGACCCAGGGCGATGCGTCTGCATGCCGCCATCCGCGAGGTGTTGAGTCGAGCGGTCGAAGTGGGCGGCAGCACGCTGCGCGATTTTGCCAACGCCCAGGGTGACCGCGGCCACTTTCAGCTCGAAACCCGGGTGTACGGCAGAGGCGGTCAGCCTTGCCATGTTTGCGGCACGACCATTCGTCAGATCCGCCAAGGGCAGCGATCCACATTTTTCTGCCCGGTTTGCCAGAAGTCCTGACGGCCTCACGCGGTGCTATATTGAAGGCCAATTTGCATCCCTGACCAGGCCGCTTTTCAACCATGTCTTTCAATCAGGAATTTGACGAGCACGGTGCCTGGCGGCGCCAGCAGGCCGAACAGATCAAGTCCCTGGCTGACTGGCTGCGGTCGCGAGACCTGCTGGAGCCGGGTGTGCAGGAGCGGCTTCAACAGTTGCAGATCCAGCTGGGCAGCGACAAGGTGATGGTCGCTTTCGTGGCGGAGTTTTCACGCGGCAAGTCCGAGCTCATCAATGCGGTGTTCTTTGCCGGTTATGGCAGGCGGATCATGCCGGCCAGTGCCGGACGCACCACGATGTGTCCGACCGAACTGGGTTACGACCCCGACCTGTCCCCTTGCCTCAGGTTGCTGCCCGTGGAAACCCGTTGGCAGCCGCAGTCCCTGCTGGAGTGGCGCAGCGCGCCCGATCAGTGGGAACGCATCGATCTGGATGTGAACGACCCGGCCCAGCTGGCGCAGGCGATTGAGAAGGTGGCTGAAGTCAGCCGGGTCTCTGTCGATGAAGCCCGATCGCTGGGTTTCTGGCACGACGAGTCGCCTGACGACAACCCGATTCAAGGTTCGGATGGCCTGGTGGAGGTGCCCCGCTGGCGCCATGCCCTGATCAACATGGCGCATCCCTTGCTGAAGCAGGGACTGGTGATTCTCGATACCCCGGGTCTGAATGCGATCGGTGCCGAGCCTGAGCTCACGATCAGCCTGCTGCCCCAGGCACAAGCCGTGGTGTTCATTCTGGCCGCCGATGCGGGCGTCAGCAAGTCTGACCTGGCGATGTGGCGTGAACACCTGGCTCCCGCCGCCGAACGCAGCGACTCCCGTCTGGTGGTGCTCAACAAGATCGACACCCTGTGGGACGAGCTGAGCCAGCCCGCCTACATCGAGGCGCAGATCGCCCGACAACGAGCCATTTCTGCCGAGGTGCTGGGACTCAAGCCAGAGCAGGTGATTGCCGTGTCGGCCCAGAAGGGACTGCTGGCCAAGGTGCGAGGCGACCAGACCCTGCTGGCACAAAGCCGGTTGCCCGATCTCGAACGTGTGCTGGCCGACGATGTGCTGGGGCGTCGGCGCGAGATTCTGACGTTGAACACCCGCAAGGCACTGGTCCAGTTGCGTCTCGAGGTGGGTCAGCATCTCCACGCTCGTTCGCGCGAACTGCTTGACCAGATACAGGAACTGGAGGCCCTGCGAGGCAAGAATGTGGCGGTCATCCGGCAGATGCGGCTGCGCATCGAGCAGGAGCAGAGCGAGTTCAATGCGGGCGGTGCCCGCATTCAGGCGGTGCGCTCGATTCACCTCAAGCTGCTGAAGTCGCTCTTTACCCAGCTGGGCAGCAATCGCCTGAAGGCAGAGGTGGCCGAACTGGCACAGGCACTCAGGCAGCCGGGCATCAAGCTGGGTGTGCGCAAGGTCTATGCCGAGGCGTTTGGACGCTTGCGGCAAGGGTTTGACGAAGCCCAGCGGATGGCCGCTGAAGTGCAGGACATGATCGCTGGTGCGTTTCGCAAGCTCAATGCCGAGTACGGGTTTGCGCTCCAGGTGCCTGAACGGCTCGATCTGTCGGCCTATGCTCAGGAACTGGCCCTGATCGAGCGGAATCATCTAGAGTATCTGGGTTTGACCAACGTCTTCCGGCTTGCTCAGCCCGAATTTGCCGAGCGGCTGGCCAAAGCCGTGATGTCTCGCCTGCGCCAGTTGCATGAGGAGGCATCCAACGAGGTGGAGTTCTGGAACAAGTCTGCCGCCTCGCAACTGGATGGCCAGTTGCGTGAGCGCCGCCAGAATTTTGCACGTCGTATCGAAGCGGTTCGCCGCATTCAGGAGGCGGCCGGCGGTCTGGATGAACGGATTGCCCAGTTGCAGGCCCAGCTTGAGCAGCTGACCGATGACGAGGCGGCGCTACGCCGGCTGACGGGCGATGAGGCCAAAGCGCCGACACCGTGGCCGGAGGTGGCTGAGTCTGCCGACATGTCTGTCAACCCTGCCTGACGGGCTGGCATGAGTGGGTTTTTCACCGCCGTCGTGGCCTGGCAGCGTCAGCATGGGCGGCATGGCCTTCCCTGGCAAGGCACGACCGATCCCTATCGTGTCTGGCTGTCGGAAATCATGTTGCAACAGACCCAGGTGGCCACCGTGCTCGCCTATTACGCCCGATTCCTGGCCCGATTTCCGGATGTGCAATCACTGGCCGCAGCGGATACAGACGAGGTACTGGCTTTGTGGGGGGGGCTGGGTTACTACAGCCGTGCCCGACACTTGCACCGGTGTGCCAGGGAGGTGGTGTCGCGATGGAATGGTCGGTTTCCGTCAACCGCTTCCGATCTCCAGACGTTACCGGGTATCGGTCCTTCGACAGCGGCCGCCATTGCCGCCTTCTGTTTTGGTGAGCCAGTGTCCATCATGGATGGCAACGTCCAGCGGGTACTGACAAGGTGGCTGGCGTTTGACAGGGATCTCGTCCAGGCCACGCATGCACGTGAGCTTCGGCAATGCGCCCAGGGGCTGGTGCCGCCCACCGCTGACCACGAGGACATGGTGGCCTACACCCAGGGACTGATGGACCTGGGCGCCACCGTCTGCCGACGGAGCAAACCGGAATGCCCTGCCTGCCCAGTCGCGCAGACATGCCAGGCACTGGCGCAAGGTCAGGCTGTGCGCTTTCCGGTCAAAACCCGCAAACTGAACCGGCGTACCGAATCGTGGTGGCTGCAGGTGTGGCGGCGCACCGATGGCGCCTACTGGTTGCAACCGCGACCATCGACGGGTATCTGGGCCGGATTGCACGCCTTTCCGGTGGTGATGTCGGCCGAGGAGGCCGAAGCCAGGCCCCCCCTGGTCGATGATGGCGCTGATGCGGTGTGGCACGATCCCTTGCGTCACAGCCTGACGCATCGGGAACTGGTGCTGCATCCGGTCGAGTGGCCGGTGGGTCGGTCGCCCGTCGCGGCTACCGGTTGCTGGGTGAGCCGCCGGTCCGATCTCACCATGGGTCTGCCGACGCCAATCAGGCAGTGGCTGGAGGCCCGTCTGCCGGACTGAAAAACAAGCGGTTCAATGATGCCGCAAGGCGTCGAGTTCCCGGTGGCGTTTCTGTACCACACCCAGATGACTGAATGCTTGGGCGAGTTGCTCGACCAGAAACACCGAGCGGTGCTGTCCTCCGGTGCACCCGACGGCGACCGTCACGTAACTGCGGTGGTCGGCCACCATGCGCGGCAGCCAGTGTTCCAGGAATTGCCGGATCTGGTTTTTCATGGTGAGCACTTCCGGTTCGGCGAGCAGGTAGTTGGCAACTGCAGGGTCCTGACCAGTGAGCGATCGAAGCTCTGGTTCGTAGTGGGGATTGGGCAGCATGCGCACATCGAACACAAAGTCGGCATCCATGGGAATGCCTCGCTTGAAGGCAAACGATTCGAATACCAGGGTCAGCGGCGCAGGGGCCCGATGCAGCAGGGCTTTGACTTCGCTGCGCAGGTGTGAAGCCCGTAGCTGGCTGGTGTCGAGCACGAGCGCCCGTTCTCGCAGTTCGCTCAGCAGTTCCCGTTCGAGTTCGATGGCCTCCACCAGGGCGCGCCGCTGGTCGTCGGTGTCTTTCAGCGACAACGGATGCATCCGACGGGTTTCCGAAAACCGCCGGACCAGGGTTTCGGTGGTCGTTTCAAGAAACAGCACAGTCAGGGCCTGACCCCGTTGCCGGATCGCCTGGATTCGCTGTGGCAGGCCAGGCAGCGATTGGGCGCTCCGCACATCCATGGCCACGGCCACCCGGTCGGCCTGGTGGGTCTGTTCCACTTCGATCAGCGATTCGAGAAGTTCAGGCGGCAGATTGTCGACACAGTAAAAGCCCGCGTCTTCCAGCGCGTGCAGCGCCACCGACTTGCCGGATCCGGACATGCCGGTGATCAGGACGAGCTGCACATCAACTCCCGGGCGTGCGCCAACGAGGTATCGGTCAGGCGGTCGCCGCCCAGCATGCGGGCGAGTTCCCGGACGCGGTGTTCACCGTCTGCCGGGGTCACACGGCTGGTGGTACCCGAATCGGTGCGGGTCTTTTCGACCAGCAGGTGGTGGTGGGCACAGGCGGCCACCTGGGGCAGGTGGGTGACGGCCAGCACTTGCCGATCGTCACCCAGTCGGCGCATCAACTGGCCGACGGTGTGGGCCACGGCGCCGCCAATGCCACTGTCCACCTCGTCAAAGATAAGGGTGGGGGCTTGCCCCAGCTGGCTGGTGGTGACCGAAATGGCCAGCGCCATGCGAGAGAGCTCGCCGCCCGAAGCGACCTTGCCCACTGGGCGCGGGGTGCTCCCCGGGTGGCCCGCCACCAGGAATTCCACGTTTTCCAGGCCGTGCGCCTGGGGTTCGTCCAGTGCTTGCAGTCGCACTTCAAACCGCCCGCCCGCCATGCCCAGTCCCTGCATGGCTTCGGTGATCGCTGCCGACAGTGCCTCGCCAGCCGTGGCTCGTTGTTGGCTCACGGCCCTGGCGGCCTGGACGAGCCGCTGGTGGGCGTCGCGTTCAGCGCGTTGCAGGGCGTCCAGGTCGGCGCTCCGATCGAGCGCCGCCAGCGACTGTGTCCACTGCGCCCATCGTTCCGGCAGTTCCTCCGGGGGGCATCGGTAGCGGCGCGCCAGCGACAGCCACGCACCCATGCGCTGGTCCAGTGCTTCCAGTGCAGCGGGGTCGAGTTCGGTGTGGTGGGCGTGGTGCTGCAGGTCGTGGCACGCATCCTCGATCTGTGCCAGGGCGGCCTGCAGGACCTCGGCGAGTTCGGCGTAACGTGGTTCGATCTGTTGCTGTCCCTGCAGGGCCTGCACGGCCCGGTGGATGCGGCGGGTGGCGCTGTCGTCGTCTTCGTCCAGTGCCGCCAGCGCGAGCTGGGCGGCGTCGATCAGTCCCTGGGCATGGGCCAGCCGACCATGCTGCCGATTCATCTCTTCCCACTCACCGGATTGAGGCCCCAGTTTGTCCATCTCGCTGATCTGCCACTGCAGCCGTTCGCGCTCCTGCTGCAGCGTGGCCTGACGGGCACGGGCGTCGTCCAGCGTGCGCAGTGCCTCGCGCCAAGCCGCCCAGCCATTCCGCAACGCCTGGGTGTCAAGCCGGGCGTAATCGTCCAGGAGCTGGCGCACGGCATCCGGGCGGGTCAGGCTCTGCCAGGCGTGCTGGCCGTGGATGTCCACCAGTTCGTCAGCCAGCGCCTTGAGCTGGCTGGCCGTGGCGGCACTGCCATTGATCCAGGCGCGGCTGCGGCCCTGGCTGTCGATCTGCCGTTTGAGCTGCAACGGCTCGCCAGACAGGGTGTCGAAGCCGTTGGAGTCCAGCCACTGCACAACGACAGGGCTGGCGGCAAATTCGGCCACGATCTCGCAGCGTGCCGCCCCCTCGCGCACCACGGACGCATCGGCGCGGGCGCCCAGCACCAGCTGCAGGGCGTCTATCAGGATGGATTTGCCTGCCCCGGTTTCACCCGTCAGCACGGTGAAACCCCTTTGCAGGTCCAGGTCCAGCGACTGCACGATCACAAAGTCGCGCAGCGCCATGCGTTGCCAGCTCAACTGACCACTCCTTCATTCCAGTGCAGCTTGCGCCGCAGGGTGTCGAAATAACTCCAGCCGACCGGGTGCAGAATCCGCAGTTCGTGGGCCGAGCGCCGCACGGTGATGCGATCGCCATGCAGCAGGCTGGTGAAGCTCTGCATGTCGAAGTGTGCGCTGGCATCGCGGCCCGACACGACTTCCATCGCGATTTCGCCGGTCGAGGGCAGCACGATGGGCCGGTTGGACAGGGTATGGGGGGCGATGGGCGCCATCACCCAGCCCGCGATGGCCGGGTGCAGCAGTGGCCCACCCGCCGACAGGGCGTAGGCGGTGGAGCCCGTGGGCGAGGCGATGATGAGGCCGTCTGCCCGCTGGTTGGCCACAAAGTGGCCATCCACTTCGACGCGCAACTCCACCATGCTGGGCGAGCCACCACGGTTCACCACCACATCGTTCATGGCGATGGTTTCGAAAATGCAGCGCCCATCGCGCCACACGCCCGCCTGCATGAGTGCCCGGCGGTCTTCCTCGTGGCTGCCTCGCAGGATGGCGGCCAGGTGGCTCTCGAAGCCTCGGTAGGGGATGTCGGTGATGAAGCCCAGCCGACCCTGGTTGATGCCCACCACCGGGACCTTGTGCCGGGCCAGCTGCCGGCCGATGCCCAGCATGGTGCCGTCGCCGCCCATGACCAGGGCGAGATCGCAGACCTCCCCCAGCTCGGACACATCCAGCACCGGATGGTTGGTGAGGCCGGTGTTGTGGGCCGTGTCGCGCTCCAGCGACACATCACAGCCCTGGTCGTGCAGGAAATGGATGATCTTCTCGATGGCGTCCCGCGAGCCGTGTGCGTGGTACTTGCCCACCACCGCCACATGACGAAAGCGAATCGGTGACCGAGGCGTGATCGGCGCAGGCAGCGCAGAGGGCGAATTCATGCTCAAATTAGAGCACAAGGTTCTTAAAATGTGACGATGCTGGATGACCGTTCCAAACTGTTGCTGAAGACGCTGGTCGAGCGCTACATTGCCGACGGTCAGCCGGTGGGATCGCGCACCCTGTCCAAGGCCGCGGGGCTGGAATTGTCGCCAGCCACCATTCGAAACGTGATGAGCGATCTCGAAGAGCTCGGGCTCATCGTCAGTCCGCACACCTCCGCCGGGCGGGTGCCCACCGCCCGTGGCTACCGCCTGTTTGTGGACACCATGCTCACCGTGCGGCGTGATGAACTGAGGGCGGTGGATCGCCTGCCCAGTGCCGGTCTGCAGGCCGAGCAGCCCCGCCAGGTGCTCAGCCAGGCTGCCCAGATGCTCTCGAGCCTGTCGCAGTTTGTGGGGGTGGTGATGGCGCCCAAGCGGCCCACGGTGTTCCGGCACATCGAGTTCCTGAACCTTTCTGACCGGCGGGTCCTGGTGATTCTGGTGTCGCCCGATGGTGACGTACAGAACCGTGTCATTCATACGCAGACCGATTTCACCCAGAGCCAGTTACAGGAAGCGGCCCATTTTCTCAACAGCCATTATTCGGGCCTGACGATTGACCAGGTTCGTGAACGCCTGCGCACCGAGGTGGACCGGCTGCGTGGCGAGATCGCCTCGCTCATGGTCAAGGCGGTGGAAGCGGGCCCTGATGCCATTGACCAGCAGGACGAGGTGGTGGTCGCGGGTGAGCGCAACCTGCTGTCGGTCAGCGAGTTTTCCCGCGACATGGACCATCTGCGCAAGATGTTCGATCTATTCGAACAGAAAACCCAGCTCATGCGGCTGCTCGAAGTGTCCAACCAGGCGGAAGGTGTGCGCATTTTCATTGGCGGCGAAAGCCAGGTCGTGCCCTTCGAGGACTTGTCGGTGGTGAGCGCTCCCTACGAGGTCGATGGACAGTTGGTGGGCACGCTGGCCGTGATCGGCCCGCAACGCATGCCTTACGACCGCATGATCCAGATCGTGGACATCACGTCCAAACTCGTGAGCAATGCCCTGAGCCACCACAAGTGAGTGGCTACAATCCTTGGTCTGGTCGGGGCGTTAGCTCAGTTGGTTAGAGCAGGGGACTCATAATCCCTTGGTCGGGGGTTCAAGTCCCTCACGCCCTACCAAGCGCGCTGTTTCAAGAAGCCTCAAGGCGTTCAAGCTTTGAGGCTTTTTTCATTTCCGGACAACGGGTTACGAGAGATTTCCCCCTCTTGTTTGTCGTTTGGTGTCGCATCGCGTTTTGGGGTGTTTTGCATTTGCTGTGGGTAACGTTGGTGGGTAGACTGAATGCAAAAACCACTGTTACCCACATCGCAGATACCCACACCCACCATGCTCTCCGACTCTAAGATCCGTGCCGCCAAACCCAAGGCCAAGCTCTATAAGATTGCCGACGAGAGAGGCCTCGTCATGCTCGTCATGCCCAACGGCTCCAAGCTGTGGCGATTCCGTTACCGCTTTGAAGGCAAGGAGCAGATGCTCAGCTTGGGTGTGTACCCAGACATCACGCTGGCCGATGCCCGCGAGCGCCGAGATGCCATGAGGCGCAAGCTGGCGCATGGTCAAGATCCGGCAGTCCAGCGCCGGATCGAACAGATCGCCAAGGCGGACACCTTTGAGGCGGTCGCCCGCGAGTGGTTTGCTAAGTTCAGTGGCCAGTGGGTGCCAATGCACGCCAAAAAGGTGTGGGCCCGCATGCAAAAAGATGTGCTGCCCTGGCTGGGTACCCGCCCAATCGCTGACATCACCGCCCCCGAGGTGCTGACGGTGGCACGCCGCATTGAGGGCAGGGGGGTCCTGGAGACGGCTCATCGAGCGATCTCAGGTATCGGCCAGGTCATGCGCTATGCCGTGGCCACCGGCAGGGCGCCAATGGATCCGACGGCCAGCTTGAGGGGCGCTTTGCCGCCAGTCAAGACCATCAAGCACATGGCCGCCCCCACGAGCCCGAAGCAGGTGGCCGAGATCCTGCGAGGCTTTGAGGCTTTTCAGGGGTCCCTTCAGGTCGGTATCGCTCTGCGGCTGCTGCCGCTGTTGTTCTGCCGGCCTGGTGAGTTGCGCCAAATGAAATGGGCAGAGGTGGATTTGGACAAGGCAGAGTGGCGATTTGTGGCCAGCAAAACCAACGTTGACCACCTGGTGCCACTGGCCACGCAAGCGGTGGCGCTGCTGCGCGAGTTGCAGCCCTTGACCGGCAAGAAGGTTTACGTGTTTGAGGGCAGGCCTGGGCGCCCACTGAGTGATGCCGCCATCAATGCCGCGCTCAAGCGCATGGGCTACGACACGCAAAAGGAGATCACCGGCCACGGCTGGCGGGCAGTGGCGCGTACCCTGTTGGCCGAAGAGCTCGGGTTCCGCCCTGAGGTCATCGAGCACCAGCTGGCCCATGCGGTGCCTGACACCTTGGGCCGTGCCTACAACCGCACCAAATACATCGGCGAGCGCAAACGCATGATGCAGGTGTGGGCGGATTATTTGGAGGCTTTGGTCAAAAGGTAGTACGTCAGTCGTGTATCAGTGAATCCAATACATCCATGGCCGTTTCAGCTAGGAACACCGGGGCCGCACCTCATAGCCTGGTGCTACTGAAAACGAGGGGCGTCTAGTTGGATATTCGAACGAGATCGCACAAATCCAACAGACGCCCTTTCAATACTGAAGATCGTTGCATGACACGCACAGGCAAATACATCGTCCCATCGAGCTGGTCGTGCAGGGCGTCAATCGCCAAAAACTGCGCATCCCGATAGCGCACCCACTCCCGTTGAGCCGCCTGGAATACCCTGCGTTGCCCATGCGGTAGTGTGTGCACCCAATCACTGTAGAGGCCAGTGAGTTCGGCATCAAGTTGCACGTATTCATCATTCACGCACTTGAGCATGCTGGCGGTGGTTGGTGAATCAGCCAGGCAGCGTTGTGTTTGCTGGTCTTGACGCCATCTGTGCGTGTCAGAGCAGATGTCCTGTGGGCTCGACGCCGCCTCTGCACTGGTCCATCGCAGCATGCCGACGGCCAGCAGACCCACACAGAGCCACCTTAGGCTGATGGACATGATCCCGCTGAAAAAGTCTTAAACGGCGGTTGCCAACCACACCACACTCACCTCGTCTTTCACACTGACATTGTCCGGCATGAGGTCGATGTCAACGCTGTCTTCAAAGGCTGGTCCTGTATAGGTGAAATCGGCCTGCAGGCTGTTGGGCGTTGCGGCTGTGGGCGTGTTGTAGTCAATCCGGCGGACAGTGGTCAGGCGCATCCCCATCTGTTGTGCGATGTGCATGGCCGATTCTTGTGCCACTCGCAGGGCCTGCTGTCTGGCCTGGTGACGCATCGACGTGGGGTCCAAGACCTTGAACGCCGTCTGAACGCTGGCTTTGACATCTGTTCGTCCAATGTCTGCCAACACACGCCCCAGCAGGTGCATGTCAACCGGCAACGTCACTTTGACCGTGTGGTTGGCGTTGTACCCTTGAAACTGACGCTTTTCATCATCAAACCGGTTGTGCCAGTGCTCTTCCACATTGAAATGATGCGTGACCATCGGTCGGAGCGTGACCACATTCATCATGACCTGTCGAAGCTGCTGCATCTTGGCCTCCATGGCCTTGAGAACACCGGGGTACGTCCTGTGGTGAGCCACCACCTTTAAAGTCAATTCAATGGCGTCTGGTGCTGAGGTGACTTGTGCGTGTCCGGATACAACCATCTCTGTCAAGGCAGTGGCGAGGTTGTCGGGTGCAGTGGTTGGGGACTGATTCATGGCGGTTGGCAATTAACAAAAAAATGGAATGGGTGTTGAGGCTGCCGGGGCTCAGGCTTCGACAGCTTGGTCGATCTCGAGCGTTCTGTGCTCAAGGTCGGTGCGGTTGATCCATGCACGAACATCGTCGAGAGTGCTGAGCAATGGTTGGCCATCTTTCAAGCCACCGGCGACGTAGCCATGCGGGGCGTAGAGGTCCCACGCGTCTACAGTGATGCGTATCGGTTCGTGCAGCGCATGAGGGCAACGGATCTCGACCGGCAGGCGTGCGCGACGTGCTGTCCATGGCGTGTCATCGGCGCTGGCCGATGGCGGGGATATCGGCACCTCCTCTGCCAGCCACGGTGCAAACACAGGCGTTGTGTGCTGGTGGGTTTGCTTGCCCCCACGCGCCGTTGACTTGTTGGCCTTTGGCTGATCAGGCTGGTGACGCTGGGCGAACTGCACCCAAGCCTCGTGTGTCGCTGTGCGGTGTGGGCACTGTGTCTGTGAACACTGCATGGCAAGCAGGGTTGGTCGTTCCACGCGGTGGTTATTGACCCAGTAGCGAAACCGGGCTGGGCTCTGGCGATGGGCACCAAAGGCCACCCGAATAGTCAGTGTGCCGTGACCGAAAGTCTGCTCAACCCACCCTTGCATGGGGTCGTCAGCATGACGCTGCGTCAGTTGCGCCTCAATCTCGTTCAGTTCCATACACAGTACTCCTTCGTGCTTGCTGAAAAAAAACCGCCGTGGAGTGCCGGGAGAGCGGCACACGCAACGGTCGGTTTCGAAGCCTCAAAGGTGCCACGACTTGTGCGTCTAAACAAGGGTTTTGTTGTATTTTTTCCTTGACCGATCGAAGAAAATAGAGTATGAGAATAAATGGGATTTCATGGAAAATATTCTCATTTTTCCAGTTCTTTCGAGGGGATTACCTAGTCAGCCCTGCCGTAGACTGCTATTGGAAATGCAACATGCCACCTAAAATGAAAACTCTTGATTCGTGCCGAGTTGTCCAATGTGTCGGACAGACCTAGCCTGTAGCCAATGTCGCCGTAGACGATTCTGCTGGTATTCCACCTGCATGAGTCCTAGCACTTATCGGGGTAGGTTAGTTCTGAAAAGCGAACCTACTTCCAAGCCTGCGGAATTTGAATTTCTATGAACGTTGTGAAGTCAACGTGGTGTGAGCATGCAACCAGGCGACCGCGTCAGAATCAAAAACAACCCCAGTCGCGTCGGTATACTGACCAGTGATCCTCCGATTGGTCAGGGTGCGCGCTCGCGGCTGGTGATTCAGTTCCCCGATGGGGTGGAGCAGCAGCTGGCTTCTGCTCTGGAAAAGGTGGTTTCTGAAATCAGAGACCCGTTGCTGCTCATGCAGAAAGGCATCTACGCAGGTGCATCGCACTTGCGTGGAGCCATCACCCAGGCCCGTTTGAGTGGCAAGCTGGCGAACCTGATATACAGCCTCAACACGACCAACACGAAGTTCCTGCCTTATCAATTCAAGCCGGTGTTGCAGTACCTGGACTCACCCAGCCGGGGCATCATCATTGCCGACGAGGTGGGTCTGGGTAAGACGATTGAAGCCGGCCTGATTTGGACGGAGCTAAGGGCCCGCCAAGATGCCAGTCGGCTCTTGGTGGTGTGCCCAGCCATGCTTCGAGAAAAGTGGTGCCAGGAGCTGTACAACCGCTTTGGTGTGAAGGCCGACATGGTTGATGCAGCGGGGTTGTTGGAGGCATTGAAGCGGGTCAGAGAAAATCCCATGGCAGAGATGGCTCTGGTGGTGAGTATGCAGGGCACAAGGCCCCCTGTTGGTTGGGATTTGGTCAAAGAACCTTCCAACAGTGCAGCGGCCAGACTGGCGCGCTACTTGGACGAGGTGGCCGACGATGAACCTTTGCTAGACCTGGTGGTGGTTGATGAAGCCCATTACCTTCGCAACAAAGCTACCCAGACCCATCTTTTTGCACGCCTGTTACGCCCAGTGACGGATGGTTTGGTGATGTTGTCCGCCACCCCGATTCAGATGCAAAGCACCGACCTGTTCAACCTGTTGAACCTGTTGGACCCAGACACCTTTTCGATTGAGTGGGTGTACAACCAATCGGTCGAGGCGAATGCGCCCATCGTGGCGTTGCGGGACAAAATGCAACGCGAGCCCATTAGCCGGCAGGAATTGCTGGCTGTGCTCCAGACAGCCGTCTCAAGGCGCTGGTTTGACGACAACGAGCAGATTGCGCACATTCTTGAAAATCTGCCCACAGACGAGGTGTTGGCATCCAACCGTGGCCGTGCCGAGTACGCCGATATGCTGGACCGAATCAACCCTCGGGCGAAAGTCATCACTCGCACGCTTAAACGTGACGTGAATGAACTGCGCGTACAACGTGAGCCGGTGACACTGAGTGTTGAAATGACTGATGTGGAGCGTCGGTTCTACCACCGGGTCACCGATGCAGTCCGAGACTATTGTGAGGATAACGGTGCGCTGGAAGGCTTTCTGCTGACTATTCCGCAGCGGCAGATGTCGAGCTGCATGGCGGGCGCTTACGAGGCGTGGATAGGAAAAGCCATCAGCAATGAGCCGGAGGTGGACGAGGAGTTTGATGCAGAGTTACTGGATGACTTGACCGAACCGGTTCAAAGCGGCAATTTCAGGCGCTCGCAAGGGTCTGGAGAACTTCTTCGCTTGCTGGCAGGTATAGCCCGTGAGACTGGACGAGGTGGCGACCTGCTGCGCGCTGATTCCAAATTCGAGGCATTCTTGGACAACCTGCGAAAGTATTGGCGTGACCACCCCGGCAAAAAGGTAGTTCTGTTCGCGTTTTACCGCAACACTTTGCATTACTTGGCCAGGCGATTGGGCGAGTACGGCATCAAGGCTGCCGTGCTACACGGCGGGATGGACAAACAGGCCGTTCTTGACTCATTCAAGAGCGATGAAGGTCCGCAAATCTTGTTGTCCTCAGAGGTGGCCTCTGAAGGTGTTGACCTGCAGTTCTCCAGCTTGTTGGTCAACTACGACCTGCCCTGGAACCCAGCCAAAATCGAACAACGTATTGGCCGTATTGACCGCATTGGACAAGAGGCAGACAAGATACTGATTTGGAATCTCGTCTATGCCAATACGCTGGATGAACGGGTTTACACCCGGCTGCTAAACCGACTCAATGTTTTCAAGTCCACATTGGGTTCAATGGAGGAGATTCTGGGTGCAGAAGTCAAGCGACTGACCCGTGACTTGTTGACCCACAAACTCAGTCCCGAGGCTGAAGAGCGTCGCATCCAGCAATCCGCGCTGGCGCTTGAAAAAGTGCGCATTGGCCAGGAGCAGCTAGATGCACGGGCCTCGCAACTTCTGGGTCATGGCGACTTCATTCAGAACAAGGCCAAGGCGGCCAAGGAACTGGGCAGATATATCCGTGGTGAAGACCTGTACCACTACGTCAAGGATTACCTGGAAACAGAGTTTCCAGGCTCTCGGCTCATCGTGTCCGATGGCGAGGTACGCAAGGGGAAACTCGAACTCTCCATTGAAGGCAAGGTTGAATTCAATGCGTTTTTGGTCAACGCAAAGTTGATTGGACGCACCCATCTGCTCTCTACGAATCCACCAACGGTCTGGTTTGACAACCAGCATGGCAATGCGCCCAGAGGGGTAGAGAAGGTCACCCAGGACCACCCCCTCATCCGTTTCATCGCTGACCGCCAAAGGGCCAATGCTTACTTCCCCACCTCTGCAGTGGAGCTTTCAGCTGGCAAGGCCAAGGGAGTTGCACCGGGCACTTATGTTTATGGGGTGTCTCGGTGGACTTTTTCGGGTCCACGCGATGTGGAAAAGCTGGTTTACGCGGTGCGCTGTCTAGAGACAGGCGCTGTTTTGGAGGACGATGAGGCAGAGCAGTTGGTCAATGCCGCCGCCATGGATGGCACCGACTGGCATTCGTCGGCTCCGAACGTGTTGAACCATGCTCAAGTGGCGGCATTGCAAGACGAATGCAGGGCATCCATAGAGGAGCACTTTGCCGCCAGTACCGCTGCCCAGCAGCGTGAAAACCGTGACCGTATTCGTGAAATGAATGCCGCATTGGACCAGGAGTACCAACGTCGCAAAGCTGCATACGATGAGCGCGTGCAAGTCTATGCAGGCTCTAACAATCCTGGCCATAAGAAGGTGTTGACCATGGAGCTCGGCAAGCTCACGAAACTTGAGCAGAAGCACGAGATTCAGAAGCGAACAAATTTGACTAAATTGGACATAGCCCCGAGGTCGAAGGACGTTTCTTCCGGGGTCATTGTGGTGGTGTGAGGTTCGCAACGAAGGGGGTAAAAAAATGGCGTTTTCGTTAGCAAAAGCGTATCTGGCAGCTCAATTGGCAAAAAATCAGAAATCTCCAGTTCCTATGGATGCTGATAGTGCTCAAGGTAAGAGTGCTGAACTCAAGCATCAAGGCCGACAAACATCGAGCGTTAAGGTGACTAGAAGTGCTTCTCGCAGTGCTTCGCCTGAACATAAAACGCCTGTTAAGACGCGGTCAAGAGCAAAACCATCTCCCCAAGTCGCGCTGCCAAGCGTGAAGCTGTTCTTCAGAAATGACCTGAGGCTTGGTTGGTCACCAGATGACACGGTCAGACCAACACCTTTACTACACAACACTTCCATTGGCTGCAAGCTCGATTTGACCGATGGTAACGGGACGACGACTCGTGAACTCGTGATGGGGCTCGATTTTGGTACTTCTTGTACCAAGGTCGTGATTGACGACAGGCAGATGGGACAACGTTACGCAGTTCCGTTAGTCAATGCTACGGGTGTCAATTCGTATCTACTGCCTACACGCCTCAATGAGCATCTTGGCTACTACACCCTTGCAAATGAAGGCGTGGCGTCCACTGATTTGAAACTCGCTCTGATGGCTGCTCCTGATGATGAGCAAATCTGTTCAAGGGTTTGTGCATACTTGGCTCTGGTTATTCGAGCCTCACGGGCGTGGCTGTTTACGCAGTATCGCAAGGCGTTTTTGAATAACAACATCCTTTGGGCACTTGCTCTAGGTCAGCCCGCGGACCAAGCGACGTCAGACGCCAGCATAGAGTTGTTTCATCAATTGGGGAAGGTGGCATGGGCGTTGGCATCTGCTCATGAAGCCATTACCCCTATTGCAGCTTTGGAGGGATGGAGAGCACGGGAAACGCTGTCAGCCAACGATGAGGTTGAGGTGGTAGTGATGCCGGAGTCGGCAGCGCAGATTCATGGGTTTGTCAGCTCTCAGGCCTTCGACCCGCGCAATACCAACATCTTTTTGATGGTCGACATCGGTGCGGGTACAGTGGATGCATCCATTTTTCATGTGCGCAAAAATCCTTCTGGAACCGTTTCTTTTTCATTTTTTACCAACTCGGTGGAGGCTTTCGGTGCAGCGAACCTGCATCGTTACAGGGTGAGCTGGTGGCAAAAGCAATTGGCCAAGTACGAAGAAGGAAAGAGCATGGTCGCCACGCTGGAGTCCATTCGTTTGCCAACTGAATATAGGGGTCAATACCCTGAAAAATTTGATGCGTACGTGCTAGGTGTGTCCCCTAAATTCATCGGTGGTGAGAAATCTCCTGATATGTCCTTTTTCAAGCTGGTGCGAGACCAGGTTGCAGGGGGGGTGATCTACAAGGCATGGAAAGATGGCCTGTTGACCCAAACTGCTATCAGCGGAATCCCTTTGTTTTTATGCGGAGGCGGTAGACGACATGTGTTTTACAGGAAGCTGAAAGATGAGTTGCAACATACTCCAAATGCGAGCTGGATGAATGCAAAGTACAGAGAGTTGACCTTGCCAACCGACTTGGTTGCCCCTGGACTTACTCGTGCAGACTACGACCGTTTGTCCGTGGCCTATGGATTGAGTCGTTTAATTCCCGGTGGCATCAACAAGGCACCTCCACTAATGCCCCTCGTGCCCATCGCAAAGTCTAGTGACTGGCGTTCCAACTATATCGAAAAGTAGGTCAGATGCTGAGGACGTGTTTAACACGACCCCTCATCATCTCACTTGACCAACTCCATCAACTTGCCGAAGCTGTTCACCACGTCGTACTTGACCTGCTCCGGGGCGAACTTCTTGTTGATGTCGTCAAAAAATCTCCGGGCGCATTGGATCTTGGTTTTCTCGATCTCACGCAGCTCCATGCTGGACATCGAGCCCTTGGTCTCGGCCACGAAGTAGACGTGCTTGACTGCGCCTTCCTTGAATGAGATGGCCCAGTCGGGGTTGTAGTCGCCGACCGGCGTGGGGATCAGGAACCCGCGTGGCAGCTTGGCGTAGACCACCACTTCGCTGCTGGTGTCCAGCTCCTTCACGAACTGGCGTTCGATGTTGGAGTCGGTCAGCACGTAGTCGTAGATGTGGCGTTGCAGCTTGTCGCCGGCCTTGCTGAAGTCCTGCTTGGTCAGGCCCGCCGTGAAGATGTCGAGGTCGAAGGTGTCTTCCACCGGGTCATAAGCCAAGTGCTCGATGATGACCGTGGCCTTCTGCTCGTTAATCAAGCGAATGGCCTCGGCGATGAAGTTCTCTGGGTTGGTCTTGAACTGCGCGAAGACCGCGACGTTCATGCCCTTCAGGATTTCAGCAATCGTGCGGCGAGTGAGCTGCGTGCCTTCGGCCAGCTTGCCGATCAGGTCGTATTTAACTGCAGAGTGGACCGAAAGGCGGTTGACCTCGGTTTCCGTTGCCTTAAGCTTGAACGCTTCTCCGGACTTGATACCATCATAGGTGACGGCCTCGGTCTGCTCGCCGCGCTGGATCGTGTACTGCAACGGCGTGACGCGAAGGCCCGCGTCCTGGTCGTTCAACACGGCCACTGCCTTCTGAACTAGTTCGGCCTCTTCGAAGCTGACGCTGTAGGCCGCCTTGCGGTTGATGCGGCTCCACAGGGCCTTGAACTCTTGCTTGTCGAAGTTGGCGTTGAGGGGGTTCTTCTTTGGTTTCCGGTCGTCGCCGATCTCTGGCAACTGGCTGGCACTGAACACGCTGTCGATCAGCTGGTAGACCTGGGCCGCATAGGGCTTCAGTTCTGGTGGCAGTTCGGCCAATGTCTCGGTCTTCTTCGCGTCATGATACGTGCCAGTGATGCGGTCAGCATCATCCGTGTAGTCGTTCTTGAGCAGGTACTTGTAGATTTGCTTGGCCAGCTGTGGGGTAACTTCCACGTCGCCGGTGGCCGTCTTCAACACCTTGCCAGTGAAGAAGGCTTCATCGGCCACCTTCGGACGAGCAGACAGCGAGTCGCTGATGTCCTTCTGCAGCGCAGCGACGAAGTCCTTGTAGCTCTCGCTCGCCACCACGGTGAGCACGTTCACGTCATGCACGATGGCCGGGTGGTCCATGCGGTCACCGAGCTGATTGACGGACAAGCGCAGGCCCCGGCCAACCTCCTGGCGGCGCGAGATGGTGTTGTCGCTGTGCTTGAGCGCGCAGATGACGAACACGTTGGGGTTGTCCCAACCTTCGCGCAACGCCGAGTGCGAGAAGATGAAGCGCACCGGTTCGGCAAGGGACAACAGCCGCTCCTTGTCCTTCAAGATAAGGTCATAGGCATCCACATCGTCAGAGAGGCCTGCGTTCTCGCCTCGCGCCGCTACGGTCGGATCGGCTAGCTTCTTGGTCTTCTTGTCAATGGAAAAGTAGCCGCTATGCGTCTTCTCGGCGGAAATGCCCTTCAGGTACTTGACGTAAGCCGTCTCGTCCAGGTCCAGCATCTCGTTGAGGTACAGGTTGTATTCCTCTTCGAAGATGCGGGCGTAATCGCCTTTCTCGTCAGGCTGCGAGTAGTCGCGGTACTTCGCCACCTCGTCGATGAAGTACAGCGTCAGCACCTTCACGCCTTGCTGGAACAGGGCCTGCTCCTTGTCGAAGTGGGCCTTGATCGCCTCGCGAATCTGGATGCGGCGCAGCGCCGCCTCGGTCACGTCGCCGGTGGCATCACCCACCGTCAACTGCAGCCCGTTGGTGAAGCTCAGGGTGTCGGTGTTGGCGTTGATGTCCGACACCACGAAGCCGTCGCGGTACTGGTCCAGCCCGTTCGAAAAGCCGTCTGAGAAGAGGTTGTCGCCCTTGCTGAGCTTCTTCACCACGCGCTTGATGTTGCCGCCTGCCAGCTTCTGCTCGAACTCAACTCGGGCCTCGGGCGGCTTCTTGCTCGAAATCTCAATGGATTGCAGGTACAAATAGCCTGCGGTGCCCGCCAGACCCTTGACGGCGATGCCGCGCACGGCGATCTTTTTCACCAGCTTCTGGTTGTAGGCGTCCAGCGCGTCCAGGCGGTGAATCTTGTTGTGCGTTGTCTTGTGCGTGGCGGAGTAGCGCAGCACCATCAAGGCCTTGAATTCCTCCAAGGACTTCAAGGTCTGCGCGCCTTCCATCTTCTGCGGCTCGTCCAAGATCAGGATGGGGCGGTTCGCGCTGATGACGTCAATCGGGCGGCGAGACTGGAAGTCGTCCAGCACCTCGTAGATGCGGCGGTTGTCGGCCCCACGGGCGGCAAAAGCCTGCACGTTGATGACCATGACGTTGATGCCTGCATCCGACGAAAAGCTCTCCAGGTGGTGCAACTGCTTGGAGTTGTAGATGAAGAAGCGTGCCTTCTTCTGGTAAGTCTCCAGGAAGTGCTCGGCGGTAATCTCCAGCGACTTGGCCACGCCCTCACGGATGGCAATGCTGGGCACCACGATGATGAACTTGCTCCAGCCATAGCGGCGGTTCAGCTCGAAAATCGTCTTGATGTAGCAGTAAGTCTTGCCCGTGCCCGTTTCCATCTCCACGTCGAGGTTGATGCGGGCGACCTTGGTCTTCACGAGCGTCTCGGACACGGGCAGGTTCTGCCCGCGTTGCACTTGCTGGATGTTGTCCAGCAAAGCCAGGTCGGTCAGGGCCAGGTCCGCGTTTTTGAAACCAGAGTCGGAGAACAGGTCTTCCGTGCCCTTCTTGGCTTGGCCGGGGTCGATACGGTAGCTGATGGCCTCGGCCGATGCCGGCGGCTGGCCCTTGAAGCAGTCCACTACAGCTTGCACCGCCGCAGACTGGTAGGCCTGGGTTTTGAACTTGAGTTTCATTTTTTCTCTGCAAACTTTCTGCAATTTCACGCCTTAAAAGCGTTTGCAGAAAGACTTAACACATTGATTTAATTTAACTTTTCCATGAAGTGCACCGTTGGCCCTTGCTTTTTTCTCTGCAATTTCTCCAGCGTTTGTGGAGCCTGAAAACTCCAAAAAACAATTTGTGGAGTCCAAAAGTCAAAACAGGCTCCACAAACCACCTTGTCACTCACTCAGGCTCCACAAGATGTTCAGAGCACATCGCGTCCCTCGGCCAGGTTGACCAGGCGTGGGAAGCACAGGGTCGCAGGCCGTCGACCGCTGCCTGCCTGCAGCTCCCGCAAAATTCCCGCGTCCTTCATCTGCCGCAAGAGGCCAGGGGTTGTCTTTTCGTGGATACCCAATTCCCTATGCAGTTGAGCCGTCAGATCGGACGAGCGAAAGATCGGCTTGCTGAAAATGGCATCCAGCACATGCACCGTGTATTGCGAGCGCGTAGCCTCCTGAATAGCCAGCTTCATCTCTTCATACAACGCTTGAATGGCGGTCACACGGGCACTGTTCTGCCCGGCCTGCGTCATGATCGCTTGCAAGAAAAATGCAATCCAGCCATTCCAGTCGCCGTCGGCAGAAATTCCCTTGAGTCGCTGGTAATACTCTTCACGATGGTTCTCCAGGTACTCAGACAAGTAAAACATCGGCTGCGACAGCGCCCTTTTCTGGAACAGGAACAACGGAATCAGAATGCGCCCGATCCGCCCGTTGCCGTCCTTGAAAGGGTGCAGCAACTCAAACTGGGCATGCACCACGGCGGTTTGAAGCAAAAAGTCAACATCGTCACTGTCCAGGTAGCGTTCCCAAGCTTGCAGGTGATCTGGCAGCTGAATGGGATTGGGCGGCACAAAACTCGCCTGCTCCATGGTGCAGCCGTACTTGCCGATCCAGTTCTGATCCAGTCTGAAAGCCCCCGGCGTCTTGTCCTGCCCGCGCACACTGCTCATCAAGATTCGGTGCAACTCACGCACAAAGGCAAGGCGAATGGGGTAGTCCTTCAGGTACTCGCGTGCGACGTATAGCGCCTGGCGGTAGTTCGAAATTTCCTGAATATCCTGAAACTTCTCGCCCTCTTTCAGCAAGCCCGCCTCTTGCTCCAGCACCTCATCCACCGTCGCCTGTGTGCCCTCAATCTTGCTGGAGAGCACCGCCTCCTGAGTGGTCAAAGGCGAGAGCATCACCGCCGGGTTGGGAATGCCCTGCAAGAGGCCGTCGTAACGCGCCAGCGCGGCATTGGCCTGCCCCACCAAAGGCAACAGCCGCTGGTAATCCAGCGCTGTCAAAGGCAAGGTGTCAGGTACATAGGGCTGCATCGTCGCTTCTCCTTCAAATGCACTTCACTTCGGTGCCCGGCGACAGCAGCTTGAAGATTTGCTCCACATTGATCTTGACCGAGCTGTCTTTGAAGCCCGCGTCGCGGAACACCACGCGCAGCGGCTTCACCTTGGCCAGCTCTTTCACAAAGTCTTCATCGACATCGCCGTGATCGTCGAAGCAGGCAGCCAGTGCATTCCCGTCGACCAGGAATACGTCCTTGCCTTGGATGGTCTGCTTGGCGATGGGCAGCGCGAGGTCAACGCCCCAATCGAGCATCACTTGGAGCAACAGGTCTTCCGGCGTTCGGTCGGGCTTGATGTTATCAATAAATAGAGCGAGGTTCGTCTTTTCGAGGTCATCTGGGGCGTAGTACACGTCGGCCATGTTGGATGTATCTATTTTAAGTACGCGGAAGCCTGTATCCTTACGCCAATTTTTATGACTGTCAGTTGCTAATATTTCAAGACCTGCTTTTCGAATCCTCTCTTTGCTCAGATCTGCAATAGTTTTGAAGCCGCACTTCTTGTGCGCCACCGAGTTTTCATTGCATTCCTCTGCAAGTTGAATGCAAATAAATCTTCGGTTCGCTCCATCTTCACTATTTAGAGACATCACTGCATGCGCTGTTGAACCGCTTCCTGCAAAAAAATCAAGAATCAGGTCTTCGCCCTGTGTTGTGATGTTAATAATATTCTTTAGGAGCGACGTTGGCTTTGAGTGATCAAAAGCCTTTGGTGCCAATAGTCTGGAAATCTCAGCCGTTCCATCCGAGTTGAGTCCATGCTTGTCCCACCAGGATTCTGGCTTCGTTCGTGTTGACTCGCGCTCCGAAAGGAACTTCTTCTGAATTGGACCTGCGTTTCCAGTCTTGCCGAATATGATGCGCCCGTCCTTTATTCTTTTATTAACTTCGATCTCATTAAATACCCAATAACGTCCTTCGGCAGGCAAATAGATCTTTCCAGTATTGGGATTTACTATTTCAAATAACGGGCCTTCGTGATTGGCAGACAAATCAGAAGTCGTCCACGGCCCTCTTGGGTCATTATCCGGATTACTATAGTTGCTCTTTACATATTCCTCTGTCAAAGGAAAGCCTAGTATTGACGACTCGCCAGCATTCTTCCCATAGCATAAAATGTAGTCATGCACAGGGGGGATATATCCCATATTATTTCCATTGGTTTTCTTTTTCCATAAAATGGTTCCAAGATAGTTGCGTTCGCCGAAGATTTCGTTGCAAACACTCTTTAGATTTGAATATTCACCATCGTCAATTGAAATAAAGATAACACCATCATCTTTTAGTAGACTTCGTGCCAAACGAATTCTTGGCATCATCATTGACAGCCAATCCGAGTGGAATCGACCATTTGCCTCAGTGTTGGCAACCAGCTTTCCGCCATGCGAATCAACTTGATGCGATTGACTTAGGTAGTCTGCCGTGCTGATAGCAAAGTCATCTGCATAAACAAAATCATCGCCCGTATTGTATGGTGGGTCGATGTAGATCATCTTTACCTTGCCGAGATAGGACTCTTGCAATAGCTTTAATGCATCAAGATTATCGCCTTCAATAAACAGATTCTTCGTGCCATCAAAATTTACGCTTTCATCGCGAGAAGGTCGCAAGGTCTTAGCAATCGGTGCATTCGCAGCAAGCAGTGCCTCACGCTTGCCAGGCCAGTTTAAGTGGTAGCGTTCCTGTGGCCCCTCGACGATGGACTCGCTCAGTTCTTGCCGCAGTTGGTCAAAGTCCACGGCCAGCTTGACGCTGCCGTCTTCCCCCATGGCTTCGGTCACGCAGCCGGGAAACAGATCGCGTAAGCGGGCGATGTGGTCTTGCGTGAGGTTGGGGGAGTGCATCTTCAGTTTTTCCATCGTGTTATTCCGTGTCTTGGACCGCTTGCTTCAGCTCGGCAAATTTGGCCGCCATGGTCGGGTTGCCCCGGGTCAGTTTCTTGATGGTCACGTCTTGCGCTTTGTCGTTGGCCAGGCGCAGGTTGCGGTCGGCGCCCATCAGGGCTTCCTTGGTCTTTTGCAGGTGGTCGATCGACTTGTCGATCTCGTCGATCGCGGTCTGGAACCGGCGCGAAGCCAGGTCGTAGTTTTTTCCAAAAGCTTCCTTGAAGCCTTCCAACTGGCTCTCGAAGTTGGTGATGTCGATGTTTTGCGACTTCACCAGGGCCAGCTCGGTCTTGTACTTCAGCGAGTTCATGGCCGCGTTGCGCAGCAGCGTGATGATGGGAATGAAGAACTGTGGGCGCACCACATACATCTTGGGGTAGCGGTACGACACATCCACGATGCCGGTGTTGTAAAGCTCACTGTCGGGCTCCAGCAGTGACACCAAGACGGCGTATTCGCAGCCCTTCTCAGATCGGTCTTTGTCCAGCTCCTTGAAGAAGTCTTCGTTCTTCTTCTTGGTAGCGGTCGTGTCGCTCTCGTTCTTCATCTCGAACATGATGGAGACGATCTCGGTGCCCACGTCGTCCGAGTCTTTGAAGATGTAGTCGCCCTTGCTGCCATTGCTGGCGTCGTTGTCTTTCTCAAAGTAGGCGCGGGGGAAGGCGGTCGCGCGGATGCGGTTGAACTCGGTTTCGCAGTGCTGCTCCAGCGTTTCACCCACCATCTTGGTCGAGAGCTTGGCCTTGAGGTCTTTGAGTCGCTCAATGGCTTCGTCGCGGTCTTTGATTTGGATTTCGAATTTCTCTTTGAGCGACTGCTCGGCCAGGCGCTTCTCCAGTTGTGCTTGTTCAAAGCGGTTTTTGAACTCGTCGCGCTGCTTTTCCACTTCACTCAACGCCTGGGCAACGGCCAGTTGCTGCTCTTTGGTGGTGGCGTCCAGTTGCGAACGCAAGGCTTGTATTTCGGCGGCGCTGGTGGCATTAGCCTGCTGCAAGTCGGCCATACGCTGCGTTTCGGCCAGCTTGATAGCGGCTTCTTGGTCGCGCTTGGCTTGAGTCAACTGGTTGGCCAGCGCATCGCGCTCTTTCTCTAGATTGCTCAGTGCCTGCGTTACCGCCAGTTGTTGCGCCTGGGTGGCAGACGCCACCTTGGCTTGCAAAGCCTGGATTTCGGCATCCTTGGCTGCGGCGGCTTTTTGCAACTCGCTGGTCAACTGCGCCTTGGCCAGCTCGACGGCACTTTGCTTGTCCTTCTCGGCCAGCTCCAGCCTTTCGTGCAGCTGCTGCTCAAACGCGCTGTCGCGCACTTGCTTCAGGATGTCCGCATAGCCGGCCTCGTCAATCTTGAAAGCTTTGTGGCAGTGGGGGCAGATGATTTCATTCATGGCTTCTCGCCTTTCACCTTAGAAAGAATCTGCATCAGCATCTCGGGTACATCACCCTTAGGGATGGTGTTCAAAACGCCGGCGGCGACGACCACTGAGGCGAGATATTCCACATGATGACAATTTCGGCGGTTTTGGGGTCGCAAACAAGGGCATTTCACCCTTGCCGCAGGCCCTTTGGCCGATTGCGGACGCACTCATCCCTGCAACCCCTG
>QLAH01000195.1_pt1:0-40000 | contig 47225 bp, 35 predicted proteins | sample 4693081 | NCBI WGS metagenome assembly QLAH01 (sample SAMN09425401, study PRJNA476045) | Lake water metagenome, whole genome shotgun sequencing project. | reverse complement strand
TCGATTACTTGATGGTGATATTCATAATGCGAAGGGCTACTTTGAAGATGTTGATTTTCTGGAATTTCAGCGCAAAATCCTTCAAGCTCGATCGCCTATGAATGACTTAGGCTGGCCTGATTGGGGCTGGACAGAGCGTGAAATAACTAATCTCGATCATCTAGATGAGTATATTCCTGAAGCGAAAAGCCTCATTGAACTCCGTAGAGATCGGACGTTGTGGGGATGGAAAGATCCTAGAACAACGTTGTTGCTGAATTTTTGGGCTGAATTGTTGCCCAATGCTCGGTATCTGTTGGTTTATCGCTTCCCTTGGGATGTGGCTGATTCAGTTTTGAGGGTCAATCATCCAACATTTGTCGCTAGTCCAGACTATGCCTTGCGCAGTTGGTATTTTTATAATCAAGCCCTGTTGCGATTTTATTGTGAGCATCGAGACCAGAGTCTTCTGATCAATGTCAACGCATTTTTACAACAACCAAAATCAGGTATTAATCTTCTGGTGTCAAAGCTGGGCTTGGCTCAACAAGCCTCTGAGGATCCGTCTCTGTCAGAAATTTATGATCCTAAGCTATTTACAACGCTGGGTTGGGATTACCCACTTGTTCAATCGCTCTATCAGCTTGCGCCACGATACTTTGCGCTCTTGAAAGCGCTTGACCAAGAGGCAGATCTTGCTAGTCCTTGTCCTGATTGGGTGGCTGTCGAGCCAGGTGTGAATGATCGGTCACCTCATTGGGTCGGAGCACCGCCAGAGCGATCGGTGCTTGCTCTTCATGCTTGTATTATTCAAAATAATTTACGGCATCAAGCTGTGGTCAATCAACTGCAGTCAGAAACTAATCAGCTTCAGCACCGTATTTCATCGATTGAAAACTCTAGAAGCTGGCAGTTTTATCAGCTATGGAAGCGCTGGAAAGCTAAATTAGTATAGTTGGCAATTTATGAATGATTTGTCAGATACTGACTGTTCTGCTCCAGAACTGACCGACACTCCTTCGGTGGTGTTGTCTGTGGTTATCCCTTGTTATAACCATGGTGAGTTTTTACTGGAGGCGATCGCCAGTGTCGAAAGTTGTGGCGGTCGTCATTGGGAGATTGTCATTGTTAATGATGGGTCAACTGAACGCGCCACGCTTGAGCTGCTAGAAACATTAAGAATTCGTGGGTATTGTATTGTTGATCAGGTGAATCAGGGATTGTCAGCCGCTCGTAATGCTGGCATTAATCGTGCTTGTGGGCGCTACATTTTGCCCTTGGATGCTGACAATTGCGTACAGTTGCCGTACTTGACCCGAGCCATTGAGGTTTTAGATCAGTATCCTGATGTGGGCGTAGTCTACGGCAATTTAGAGTTATTTGGTGAACAGTCAGGAATTGTTCAGGTTCCGCGGTTTTCTGTTGATTTATTATTGGTTGGTAATGCGATTGATGCCTGTGCTGTATTTCGACGATCAATTTGGAATGATTTGGGGGGATATGATTCTCAGATTCCGGGCAAGATTGGTTATGAAGACTGGGATTTTTGGTTGGGCGCTTTGGAGCGTGGGTGGAAATTTTGGCATCTAGAAGATGTGGGCTTTTCCTATCGCTGCCGACCGAATTCGATGGTGAGTAGTTGTAATATTCCTGAGAATCGATCGCGCTTATTTCAGTATATTTGCGCTAAACACGCCAAACTCTATATTTCTCACTTCCCTTCCGTATTTGGCATCAAAGAAGCAGAACGATTGCAAGCCCTGGAGTTGCATAATCAAGTCTTGGCTGACTTTGAGAGGGCACGACAGGATTTAGAGATGGTGCGCAATCTCAATCAATGTTTGGCTGATCGGCAGGTGAGTCAATTGGCAGAACTGGAATGGTTGCGCCAACAAAATCAGCAAGTGCAGGAGCAACTGAATCAGCTTCAAGGGCAGCTAGTGGCCCAGCAACAGCAACTTGAGGAATATCAGGCGATGAGGGAACAAATTGTGCCTGAGTCTCCGGTTCAACTGAGTAGGCGGTCTCGTTTATGGCAACGATTCAAAAAGTTGCTAAAATTCCGAGGCTGAATGAGTCGCAATTTGTTCAAAATTTGTTCAAAACTTGGCTTTAAGTTTTTATCAAGACTCATTGAGTCTGTTGTCTAACATCAGTTATTTAGTACTATTAATTATTTGGCAAATTGCTCAAAAATATCAGTGATTATCGATTCCTTGAAATCGTCTTTTGAAATTGTTGTTTGAACTCGTCGTCGAATTTCGATTAGATCAAAGATTGGATTAAAGTATGAAGCCTGATTTTTTGATTATTGGTGTCCAAAAGGGTGGAACGACTTCCCTATACCAGTATCTTTTGCAGCATCCTCAAATTTTGGCGGCGGCAACGAAGGAAGTCCATTTTTTTGATTTGCAATGGAATCAGGGGACGGATTGGTATTTGGGTCAGTTTCCATCGGGGGATTTGACCCATTGTCTAACGGGAGAAGCGAGTCCTTACTATATTTTTCATCCGTTGGTTGCGCGACGGGTTTGGGATTTTGATCCAACTCTGAAAATTATTGTGTTGCTGCGTAATCCGGTGGATCGCGCGTTGTCCCACTATCACCACGAGGTGCGCTGGGAGTTTGAATCTCTCGATTTAGAGTCGGCTTTGGCGATCGAGGATGAGCGATTGGCCGGTGAACTAGAAAAGTTTCAGGCTAATCCACTCTACCAAAGCTATGCCTATCAGCATCATAGCTATGTGGCTCGCGGGCGTTATGTTGAGCAGCTCAAGGTTTGGCGATCGCACTTTGATGCTCAACAAATGATGGTGTTAAACAGTGAGAAGTTCTATCAAAACCCGGTGCAAACCCTTGATCGTGTGGTGCAGTTTTTAGGTTTGCCTGGGCATGAGTTTTCGGAATTTCAAAAATATAATTCCGGTGACTACTTACAACCGTCGCCGGAGGTTTATGAACGACTTCAGGCGCGTTTTTTGGAGGCTAACCGGCAATTGAGGCACTATCTGCAACGAGAGTTTGTGACGGATTGGGATGTGGAATTTGCGGATCAGGCTAGCTGGCTCAATGAGTCGATTTTGCTGGACTGAGCTAGTGATGGGGTTGGATAGCGATTGTGTCGTGAAGGACGATCGCAGGCAGAATAGAAAGGTTGTCTTGCGATGTTTCTGATCGAATAGCAATGCCTACCGCCGCTCCCTCCGCCACGCCGACTGAAGCTGCTCAAATTCCCAAAATTATTGTGTTGGATGACGATCCGACGGGATCGCAAACGGTGCATGGTTGTCTATTGCTGATGCGGTGGGATGTGGAGACCCTGTGCTTGGGGTTGCAGGATGCGTCGCCGATCGTGTTTGTGTTGACGAATACGCGGGCGCTGACTTCGGAGGCGGCGGATGCGGTGACGCGGGAGGTGTGCCGCAACCTGAAGCGGGCGATCGACCAGGTGGGGCTTGAGGAATGGTTGGTGGTAAGCCGATCGGATTCGACGCTGCGGGGTCACTACCCGGTGGAAACGGATGCGATCGCCCAGGAATTAGGCCCCTTCGATGCCCATTTCCTTGTGCCGGCGTTTTTTGAGGGGGGACGGGTGACGCGCGACAGTGTGCATTACCTGAAGGTGAATGGGGTTGACACGCCGGTTCATGAAACGGAGTTTGCGCGCGACTCGGTGTTTGGCTACCGCCATAGTTATTTGCCGGATTATGTGGCAGAGAAAACGGCGGGGCGGATTGCGGCCGATCGGGTGGAGCGGTTTTTGCTCGCAGATTTGCGGGGCGATCGCCTGGCCCTGGAGCACCGGTTGGGCGCTCTGACCAATAATGCTTGCGGCGTGGTGGATGGGGAAGTGCAGGCGGACTTGGATCAGTTCGCGGCGGCCATTCTGGCGATGGCGGCTCGGGGCAAGCGCTTTTTGTTTCGATCGGCGGCGAGCATTCTGACTTCTTTGGCGGCGCTGCCGCCGCAGCCGGTGGCGGCCGAGGCGATGGCGCAATACGTGCGGCAGGGGCGATCGGGCGTGGCGATTGTCGGCTCCCATGTGCAGAAAACCACCGAGCAGTTGACGCAACTCTTGGCGGAACCGGGGGTGGTGGGCATCGAAGTGCCGGTGGCGGAGTTGCTGACGGGCGATCGGCCGGCGGTGGCCGCGGCGCTATGCGATCGAGTTCTGACGGAAATCAATCAGGTGCGGGCGATCGGCAAGACCCCGGTTGTCTACACGAGCCGCCAGGAGTTGACCTTTGAAAGTGTGGAAATTCGCTTGGAATTTGGTCAGGCGGTTTCGGCCCTGTTAATGGCGATCGAACGCGGACTACCGAGTGATATTGGCTACCTAATTAGCAAAGGTGGCATTACTTCAAATGACACACTGAGTGATGGATTATGCCTGCGATCGGCACGGCTATTGGGGCAAATTCTGCCGGGTGTTTCGGTTGTCAAAACCCCCGAAGATCATCCGCAATTCCCCAATTTACCCGTGGTGCTTTTTCCTGGAAATGTGGGCGATGCGATGGCATTAGCTACCGTCTATCGCCGTTTGAATGGCTGATAGATCGGTTCGGAGCCGTCGATCGATCCATGGCCGGCAGCTCCGTCAATTGCCCTGATTCAGCCGTGGTTTGGCCCTGATTCGGCCCTGATTCATGGATATAGTTGATCCCTCTAGCCTCTTTCCGATCGTCGTGTTTGAGGCTGTGATTGGTCATTGCTGAACGGCGATCGTGCCCAGAACTGAAGTACAACAGAAATAGTGATCCTGGGAAGTGATCTGCGAAATTGATCGCCCGGGGAATGGATGGTGAGATGTAATCGTCTACGGGGTCGATCGCAATGGCCGCTGAGATTGCCCGATCGAGGAGGGTGCCTTGACTGAAAATCCACAGATTGCCCTAATTCAAAGACTGGCCACCGCCCGTCGCGAGTGGCGCGGGGCCAATTCGGAGTTGGTCTATCTCGAAAAAGGCGTGACCGCTTGGAATCATTGGCGATCGCGGCAGTCCAACTCCAGCCCTGACTTCAGTGGCATCGATCTGCGGGGGGTCGATCTCCAGGGGGTTGATCTCAGTGATGCCAAACTCATTCGCGCCGATCTGTCGGGAGCCAATTTGACCGGTGCAAACCTGAATGGGGCCGATTTGGGCCAAGCCAATCTCAGCGGGGCTAACTTGCAAGAAGCCACCCTGGTGGATACCGATTTGATTTGGGCAAAATTGGTGGAAACCAACCTGCGCAAGGCCGATATGCGGCGATCGAAGCCGATCGAAGCAGAATTCATTGGGGCTGACCTGAGCGAAGCGAGCCTGGCCGATGCCAAACTCAGCCGCGCGAGTTTCATGGATGCGGTGCTCTGTCGCACGGACTTTAGCCGGGCCAAACTGATCGAGGCCAATTTCAGCGATGCGATTTTGGCCCAGTGCTCCTTTGTGGATGCCATTCTGATTGGGGCGGATTTGTGGCGTGCCCAGTTGACGGGGGCGAATCTCAGCAGTGCGACCTTGCGAGGATGCAAGCTAAACAAGGCAGATTTGACGCGGGCTAACTTGTCCTCGGCGGACTTGACCGATGTGGAGGCGCGGGGGTCTCAGTTTTCGGGGGCGGTGCTGACGGGGGCCTGTGTGCAGGGGTGGGAGATTGACCAGGAAACAGCCCTGGGCGATGCCATCTGCGACTATGTGTATTTGACGCGGGGCGATCGGTGTCCGGATGGGGCGCGATCGTTTAGTCCGGGGGAATTTGAGCAGGCGGTTCGACACGAGCTGTTTGCGATCGAGTGGGACTTTTCCGCCGGCATTGATTGGTCATCGTTGGTAGCGGCCTTTAAAGCGGTTGATTTGGCCTGTCCAGACTTGAAATTGGCGCTCAAGGCGTTTGAGCAGCGGGCCGATGGGGGGCTGGTGGTGCGGTTGGATGCGGTGGGAGCGAGCGATCGCACCCTGGTGACGCAACGGTTGCGGACGGCCTATGCTGAAGCCCTGACCCAGCAAGGCAGCATCCAATCGCGCACCGCCCTAGCGGCCGATCGTGCTCGCTACCGCAATTTGCTGGCCATTGCCGAGGCGACGGCGATGACCCAAGGCATGACAACGTTGCCCTAAACTGTCCGCATCCGTTGTGAGTTGGGCTTGGGCGCGGGCCCTTGGGTGGCCTTGACCGAATCCCGCGATGACGGATTCGCCCCTTTTGTCGAGCGGTTCGGTATCCTAGAAGCGGTTGTCTGCACGTATCCATCGCCAGATTGCGACGTTTGGATGGTGTGCTGCTTGCCTAATTCATCCGAAAGCCTGAAAATTTTGCAGCCTTTCTACGCATCCTGAAGCATTTCCAATGGCATCCATCCGCGAGCTACATCAACAACTCGTTCGCAAAGAGCGCTCGGCCGTCGAGATCGCCCGCGAAGCGCTTGATCATATTGCTGAAACCGATTCGCAGGTCAAAAGTTTCTTGACCTTGACGGCCGATCGGGCGATCGAGCAGGCCCAGCGTGTGGATGCCCAAATCGCGGCGGGTGAGTCGATCAGCCCCTTGGCGGGAATCCCGATCGCGATCAAGGACAACATGTGTACGCGTGGCATTCGCACCACCTGCGCGTCCAAGATGTTGGAAAACTTTGTGCCGCCCTACGAGTCCACCGTCACCCAAAAGCTGTTTGATGCGGGGGCGGTGATGGTCGGTAAGACGAATTTGGATGAGTTTGCCATGGGCAGCTCGACCGAAAATTCGGCGTTTCAGGTGACGGCGAATCCTTGGGATTTGGAGCGGGTTCCCGGTGGGTCTTCGGGCGGGTCGGCGGCGGCGGTGGCCGCGGGCCAATGCTTGGTCTCGATCGGTTCCGACACGGGCGGCTCAATTCGGCAACCGGCGGCCTTCTGCGGCGTGGTGGGGATGAAGCCCACCTACGGGCTGGTGTCACGCTACGGGTTGGTGGCCTTCGCGTCGTCGTTGGATCAGGTGGGGCCCTTTGGCCGATCGGTCGAAGACACGGCCCTGTTGATGGGGGCGATCGCTGGGTACGATCCGAAAGACTCGACGAGCCTAAACGTCGAAATTCCCGACTACGCCAAGAGCCTGCGCCCGGACTTTCGCCCCAAGAGCAAACTGAAAGTGGGGGTGATTCAAGAAACCTTCGGCGCGGGCCTGGATGCGGAAGTCGAAAAATCCGTGGAGGATGCCCTGAAGGTGTTGCAGGAGTTGGGCGCAGAAATTCAAGTGATTTCCTGCCCCCGGTTCCGCTACGGACTGCCCACCTACTACATCATTGCGCCGTCGGAAGCGTCGGCGAACCTGGCGCGCTACGACGGGGTGAAATATGGCTTCCGATCGCCCGGCGAAAACTTGCTGGAAATGTATGAAAAAACCCGCGCCGAGGGCTTTGGCTCGGAAGTGAAGCGGCGGATTGCGATCGGCACCTATGCCCTGTCGGCGGGTTACTACGATGCGTACTACCTGCGGGCCCAAAAAGTTCGGACGCTGATCAAGCAGGACTTCGAGCGGGCCTTTGCGCGGGTGGATGTGTTGATTTCGCCGACGGCTCCGACGACGGCCTTCAAGGCGGGCGAAAAAACTGGAGATCCGGTGTCGATGTATTTGTCGGACTTGATGACAATTCCGGTGAACTTGGCGGGACTGCCGGCCCTGAGCTTGCCCTGTGGTTTTGACAGCCAGGGGATGCCGATCGGGATGCAAATTATTGGGGATGTGTTGCGGGAAGATCTGGTGCTGGAAGTGGCCTACGCCTACGAGCAGGCCACGAGCTGGCACTTGAAAACGCCAACGATTGTTGGAGACCGCGCCTGATGAGTCGATCCATAGTGGATGTGTTGTTGATGCATCATTGACTTCATGGGCTATTCCCGATCGATCACCGATTCATCACCACTGGTTCTGCGAGCGATCGTGCTGGTGGTTCATGGCAGCCGCGATCCGCGCCCCCGTCAGGCGGCGGAACTCCTGGCGGGGCGGCTGTCGGCTGCCTTGGCCGGGGCCAATGCCCGATCGATTGTCGGGGTTGCCCAACTGGACTGCGCCCCCAGCCCGCTCCATGTGCAACTGGTGGAGTTTGCCCAGCGGGCTAGGTCGGCTGGGGCCCAGCGCATCGAAATTGTGCCGATGTTTTTGTCGTTGGGGGTTCATGCAACGGTGGATGTGCCGGAGCAGGTGGCCCTGGCAACCCAAACCATGGGGGCTTCCTGGGATGATCGCTGGCAGCTTTATCCGGCGTTGGGGGTTTGGCCCGGGATCGATCGCGTCCTCGCGACGGGTTGGCGCAAGGTGGCGGGGCGTGGGGATCGATCGTGGGTGCTGATGGCCCACGGTAGCCGGAATTGGGCGGGCAATCAGTTGGCAGAACACTTGGCGGAACGCTTGGGAATGTCGTTGGCCTATTGGGCGATCGACCCGAAGCTGTCCGATCGCTTGACTGAATTGGTGGCGGCGGGCAATCGTGATTTGGGCGTGTTGCCCTATTTCCTGTTTGCGGGTGGTTTGACGGAGGCGATCGGGCAACAAATTCAGGCCTGGCAGCGCGATCGGCCGGCGGTGACGGTGCAATGGCTGGAGCCGATCGGCCCTGCGCCGGAGTTGGTTGATTTAATCGCTGGTCAGTTGCTGGACGAGCTGAATGATTAATGCTTAAATGACTAACTTCTAACTCTCTAAATCATTAATGCCTAAATGATGAATGCTTAAATGATGAATGCTTAAATGACTAATCCTGAATTATTAATACTGAATCATTAATGCTTAAATAATCACTATCTGGGCTGTGGGTGGCAATTGGCTCGATTGATGTTGAGTTTTAGTAAGTCAACTAACACCAATTCAACCAATGCCAATTTCATCAACGCTTTTGATCCTGCTTGCAATACACACATTTAATAAACACTTCATTTAAAATTGATTCGAGTCAAAACAGACGCAGCCCGAACCCTTCATTTTTTGCGCGGCTAGAGGTATTTCTGTGACTGATCTTGCATCTTCTGTTCCAGTGGGTAAGGTTTACCTGGTGGGCGCTGGCCCGGGCGATCCGGGGTTGCTGACGCTGAAAGGCAAAACGTTGCTCGAATGTGCTGATGTGGTGGTTTACGATGCGCTAGTCAGTGAGCCAATTTTGGCGATGATCAACCCACAGGCGGAACGAATTGACGCGGGCAAACGGCGCGGCCGCCACTCGAAAATTCAGGAAGAAACGACGCAATTACTGATTGAAAAAGCGCAAACGGCGGCGATCGTGGTGCGCCTGAAAGGGGGCGATCCGTTTGTGTTTGGGCGTGGCGGCGAGGAGATGCAGGATTTGTTGCGATCGGGTGTGCCGGTGGAGGTTGTTCCAGGCGTAACCTCGGGGATTGCTGCGCCGGCCTATGCGGGCATTCCGCTCACCCATCGCGATTACAGTTCGTCGGTGGTGTTTGTGACCGGGCACGAGTCGGCGGGCAAATATCGCCCCCAGGTGAATTGGTCGGCGATCGCCCAGAGTGCCGAAACGATCGTGATTTATATGGGTGTGCACAACCTGAGCCACATCGTGCCGGCCCTGTTGGCGGCGGGGCGATCGGCTGAGGATCCGGTGGCGCTGATTCGCTGGGGCACGCGCCCGGAACAAGCGGAGTTGATTGCCACCCTGACGACCGTGTGCGATCGGGTGCTGGAGACGGGCTTTGCGGCTCCGGCGATCGCGGTGATTGGCCCCGTGGTGCAGTTTCGGGCGGATTTGGCGGCGATCGCGGATCCCAGCCAGTTTCAAATTGCCCAGGCGGTTCCATCCGCGATATCACCGGCCTCAACCCAGGGTCTGGAGATCTAGGCTCCTGAAATGCCGCCCGAAATCTCACCCAAAATTTCGTCCAAAATCAGGCCGGCAGGGGTCGATCGCGCCCCGACAGCGGTAGAATAGCAAGGCTTGCCGGGAGAGGTGGCAGAGTGGTCGAATGCGCTCGACTTGAAATCGAGTGAGCCGAAAGGTTCCGTGGGTTCGAATCCCACCCTCTCCGTTGTTGAAGCCATGCAGAATGAAACTAAATTGCTGAATAACCGTCCAGTCGAGTGAAGCCGCTTGGCAAGCTCCACCCGGCACGCAACAATAGGAAGGCTTTCGGGGAACCCCGTCAGCGCATCAGCCCCTTTGGTTATATCGATCTGAATCTGATCGCCCCGGCTATGGCAGCGTCCAACTTCGACTGGCTCCATCGCGGAACCGCCGACATTTTCCCCAACCAACCCGACTCCGACGACCCCAGCCAAAACCTGGAACGGTTGCTGGCCACGACCGATCGCCCCTTGCGCGTCAAGCTGGGCATCGATGCCACCGGCAGCGACATCCACCTGGGCCACAGCATTCCCGTGCGGAAGCTGCGGGCGTTCCAGGACGCGGGCCACCAGGCGGTGTTGATCATTGGCGACTTCACGGCGCGGATCGGTGACCCCACGGGCAAGTCAGAAGTCCGCAAGCAACTGACCGCAGACCAGGTGAAAGCCAACGCTGAGACTTATTTAGATCAGGTGCGATCGATCCTCGACTTCGACACCCCGGGCCGCCTGGAAGTGCGCTACAACTCCGAGTGGCTGGCGAAAATGGACTTGAGCAAGATCCTTGAGTTGCTCGGCACGATGACCGTTGGGCAAATGCTGGCCAAAGAAGGCTTTGCGGAGCGCTACGGCCAAGAAACACCGATCTTTTTGCATGAATTTTTGTACCCGCTGATGCAGGGCTACGACTCGGTGGCCGTGCAGGCGGATGTGGAACTGGGCGGCACGGATCAGAAATTCAATTTGGCGGTGGGGCGCGACCTGCAACGACACTTTGGTCACAAACCGCAATTTGGGTTGCTCACGCCGATTTTGATTGGCACCGATGGCGTGCAAAAAATGTCGAAATCCTTGGGCAACTACGTGGCGCTGCGGGACGATCCGCTCACCATGTATTCCAAATTGGAAAAGGTGGCGGACGCACAGCTTGATAGTTATTTCGAGTTAATGACGGATTTGTCGCTAGATCAATTGCCAGAAAATCCGCGCGATCGGCAAAAGTTGCTCGCCCTCGAAATCACGCGCCAAATTCACGGCGAGGCCCTGGCCCTGCAAGCCCAAAAGGACGCGATCAATCTCGTTTCGGGAGGTGGCGGTGCGGAAAATGTGCCGGAGTTTTCGATCGCTTCTGTGGACTTTCCCGCGCCGATTTTCTATTTGTTGAGTGCCACCGGTTTATGTAGTAGCAGCAGCGATGCTCGACGACAAATCCAAGGCGGCGGCGTGAAACTGGATGGCGAAAAATTGGCGAATGTGAATCAAACGTTCGAGTCGGCCACGGAGTTGGCGGGCAAAGTGCTGCAAGTGGGCAAGAAGAAATTTGTCCGCCTAGTGGGCTAGCGATCGCCCCAATTTCGGCTTGTTATACTGGGCGGGCGGGAATTACAGCGCGACAATTCCGGTAGGGGCAGGTTTCAAACCTGCCCCTACGACAATCTGGACTCGTTATTAGGATGGGATCTGCCTAAAATTCATCCATGCTCCCAATGTCGGGGGGGATGAATCGGAAACCACCCCATAGCAATGTTCATGGTTTGTGGCGATTGGAAATTACAGCGCGACAATTCCGGTAGGGGCAGGTTTCAAACCTGCCCCTACGACAATCTGGACTTGTTGTTAGGATGGGGTCTACCTAAAATTCATCCATGCTCCCAATGTCGGGGGGGATGGATTGGAAACCACCCCATAGCAATGTTCATTGTTTGTGGCGATTGGAAATTACAGCGCGACAATTCCGGTAGGGGCAGGTTTCAAACCTGCCCCTACGACAATCTGGATTGATTAAACGTTCGTTAACACTCGATGGTGAACCGATCGTGTTTAAAAATCTTGCGTCCGATGCCTTGGGCTTGAGCGACATTGGGGCGGTGATTAGCCCGCAGGATTATGGCAAGGTTGATGCGGATGATTACATCCTGCATGAGGAAAACGAAAAAATCTATTTTTTGATTAAGTCAAAAATGGATGAATATTGCTTTACTAACCTGGCGCTGATCCATGTGGATGGCACGTCGGCCGTCAGCAAAAAACGCACCCTGCGCCGGTTTAATTACTACAATTCGGCGATTTCCCACGTCACCTTGGAAACGGCGGGATCGCTCGATCGGGATGTGGAAATCAAGTTTTCGGTGGGTGGCCAGCACTACTCGATCGACGTGGGCAAAACCTACATCAACGCCCTGAAGGATCTCTACAAAGCCCTGCTGAAAATCTCCCTGATTCAGCAGGAAAATGCGGCCTATCATGCCTATGCGCAAACCAGCTTGAACACGGCGGCGGCTACTATTGCCCGATCGACCAGTGCTTCAACGGCGGAAGAGCAATTTAAGGCGATCAACCAATACGCATTTAATTGGTTGAAAGTGACCCATGAATCCTACGTTCGCAAGGATTTTGGCGAGGTCTTCGAGAAGTTTATTAACAACTAGCGGTTGATCAACCCTACGCCCCGGTGGTGGCCGATCCCCACGGGCCCGATCGCCCCGGCAAATTTGCCCGATCGGCGCTCAAAAATCACCAACCCTTCCCCCGATCGGCCGTACCCTAAAACCAATGTGATGGTGTGGTGTGCCTGGTGAGTAACGTTCCTGCGTTTAATCTGACGGAGCAGTTCCCGCAAATTCGAGATGACGTGAATGCGGCGGTGCTGGAGGTGTTGGCCTCGGGCAACTATATCGGCGGGGCGGCGATCGCCAACTTTGAAGCGGACTTTGCGCGCTATATGGGGACTGAGTTTTGCGTTGCCTGCAACTCGGGAACCGACGCGCTGTATTTGGCCCTGCGGGCGCTGGGGATCGGGCCGGGCGATGAGGTGATTGTGCCGCCCTTTACGTTCATTGCCACGACGGAAACCGTCAGTGAGGTGGGGGCGGTTCCCGTGTTTGTGGATGTGGAAGCCGACACCTATAACTTGGATTTGGATGCGGTGGTGCAGGCGATCGGGCCGCGTACCAAGGCGATTATCCCGGTGCACCTGTTTGGGCAGCCGGTGGATATGGATCGACTGATGGCGATCGCCCGGGGCCACAATCTGGCGGTGATTGAGGATTGTGCCCAGGCGACGGGGGCCAAGTGGGGCGATCGGCGCGTCGGCAGCATTGGCCATGTGGGCTGTTTTAGTTTTTACCCCACCAAAAATTTGGGCGCTTGCGGCGACGGCGGCGCGATGACCGTGAACGATCCGGCCCTGGCGGCGGATTTGCGGATGTTGCGCGAACATGGCCAGCGCCAGCGCTACTACCACGAGGCGATCGGGGTGAACAGTCGGTTGGATGCGATCCAGGCGGTGATTTTGCAGATCAAGCTGCGATCGCTCGATACCTGGAACCAACGGCGCACGGCGATCGCCCAGCGCTATCAGCAGGGGTTGGCGGGCGTGCCGAATCTGGTGCTACCCCAGGCGATCGCGGGCGGCACGAGCGTTTGGAACCAATACACGGTGCAGGTGGGAACTGGCGACGGCCCCGACCTGCGCGATCGCCTGCGCAATGAGTTGCAAACTCGCGGCATCGGCACGGCGATCTATTACCCGCTGCCGTTGCACCTCCAGGCGGTCTATGCCAATTTGGGCTACCAGCCCGGTTCTTTCCCGGTGGCCGAGCGGCTGGGCCATCAGGTGCTGTCGCTGCCGATGTTCCCCGAATTGACCCCGGAGCAACAGGATCGGGTGATCGCGGCGATCCAGGAGATCCTCGCCAGCGTGCCCCATCTCACCGATTGCGTCAGCGTCTAGGGTTTCCCGAGATCCTGGTAGGGGCAGGTTTGAAACCTGCCCCTACGACTATCCCAATAACATCAAAACCTGCCCCTACGACTATCCCAATAACATCAAAACCTGCCCTTACGACTGTCCCGATCACGTTGAACCTGTCCCTAGGAGCGATCGCCCGTCGATCGACGAATGGCCCAGCGGCGCATAGCCCAAATTCCCGCCGCCAGCACCAACCAATAGGGCGTGTAGGCCAGCAGCCACAGGCCAAACTTCAGCAGCCCGATCGTCACGTTGCCGACCGATTGCGTGGCGCGGCCCCAGGTTTCCGCCAGTTGCGCCGTCACCGGGTTGGCATCGGCCAGGCCCGCCACGCTCTGCTCGATCGTCAGGTTCACGGTGGAGTAGGCCACGCGGGTGCGGAGATTTTTTAATTGCGCGTCAATTTGCTCAATTTGCTGGCGGGTTTGGCTCACTTGCTGGTTCACGGCCAGGATGTCGCGAATGGAGCCGGATTTTTGCAGCAAGGCCAGCAGGCTTTCTTCGGTTTTGCGCAAATTTCGTAGGCGCGCGTCGGCATCTACCAGTTGGTCGGTTACGTCTTCGGCTTGCAAACTGCGGTTTTGGAGGTAGCCCAGGCGGGTGACGGCTTCGACGGCCCGATCGAGCCGATCGGCCGGAATCCGAAACTTCATATCGGCAATGCGGCTGGTGTCCGTGCGGCGATCGTTCAGGGTCAGCACGTCGCCTTGGTTTTGGGCAACGATCGCCTGGGCCGCGGCGATCGCTTCCGTCACCGAGTTGGCTTTGATCGTCAGGGTGACGGTTTTAATCAGTTGCGGCTGGGCGATCGGACTGGGTGGGGCTTGGGGGCTACCGGCTTGGGCCGCTTGTTGGTCGAGCGCCGCCGGGGCGATCGCCTCGGTCATGGGAGCCGATGCTTTGTTCGCCATGGTGCCGGGGGCCGCTCCGCAACCAGCCATGGTTAGGCCGGCGATGATGGCCCACAGGGTCGATCGGGTCATGTTCCTGGTTGATGTCCTGGTTGATGTCCCGATCAATGGCCGGGTCGATTGCCGAATGGGTCGCCTGGGTGTAGCGGTGCGTCGAGCCATCGGAGTTCCTTGCCACTGCTGGCGAATACCAATCCAGTATCGCGATCGTCAGAGGCCAGCGTCCGTAACGCTACGATAGTCTTAATAGTTTTTTTAGGATGTGGCCGATCGCGGCTCATCCTGTGGCCATTGTCATTGGGAGCGTCGGGCGTGGGCGATCGAGCGATCGAACAGGGTCAATCAACCGCAGATCTTCATCAACAGATTTGGGAAGTCGATTTTTATCGCCGCCCGATTACGGACACCACGGGGCAGCCCCTGTGGGAACTGGTAGTGTGCGATCGGGCGCGCACGTTTGTCTTTCGCGATGTTTGTCCCCAGGGATTGGTGGATACGGATTGGCTGGTCGATCGCCTGGAAACGGCCCTGGGCGAACCGTCCCAGCCCCCCGATTGCCTCTGCGTTTTTCGTCCCCAGTCCCTCAGCTTGGTTGAAGCGGCGGCCCATCGCTTGGGCTGGCAGGTGGAACCGACTCGCCGCACCTATGCCCTCAAGCATTGGTTGCAACGACGCTCGATCGAATCGCCGCTGCTCGACCCGGCCACCCGCGAACCCTACGACCCCTTGGCGATCGACCAGCCGCCGCCCCTGCCCCTGGCCGATACCCTGTGGGGCGATCGCTGGGGCTTCACGAGCCTCCGCGCCGACGTGTTGGCCGATCGGCTGATGCAGCGACCGATTCCCTACGGGTCCCGCCTGCCGGAATTGATGCCCGCCGCCCTCGGCCTACCGGACAACGCCGCGATTCCCGGGGTGATTGTGAATGGGGGTCGGCGATCTCGCCAGCTTGCCCAATGGCTTGATGGGGTCAAACCCGTCACCCTCAACTTTGTGCCGGGAGAACCGGACGGCTGCATTTTGGATGCGGGCCTGTGCGATCGATGGATTCTGACCACTAGCCAAGATCCCGAAGTGCGCCAAGCGGGCATCGCCTTTGAAGGGCGCAAAGCCCCTGTCCAAAACCTGCATTTCCTGCTCGTACAACCCGATGACTCGGGCATGACCTACACCGGTCTTTGGTTGCTCCAACCCGTGTAGGTTGGCGTTAACCGGCTCTGGAGTTGCACTGTTTTAATTGCCCTGTTTTGGCACTTGTCCTGGCACGGTCACGATCGTGATGGCGCAGTGCGATCGGGGTGCAAGGGTTCATTAACGCTTGAAGCGGCCAGCGGCCATGTCGCCTTGCCCGATCGGGAACGGTCTAGGCGGCACAGTAGTGCGCCCCTGTCAGCAAGCATTCACATCGCAATTCAAGGCTTTCTGGTGTTAAAGTGTCCCTCCGGGATGCTTAAAGTACGGCTTTGTTCAATCCTGCTAACGAGATCCTAGTGGTTTGTAACGATCTCTTTAACTTATTTTCATAACTTAATATTGGTTTTTGAAAATCTATTTTTAGAAAAATAATGCAAACATTGCAAAAATTTCTTTGCAAAAATCTACTTAATTTCGTGGACATTTTCAAAGGGCAGTCCTTAGGATTTAAAAAGCAGTCGAGATCGATATCATTCGTCACCCTCTCGATCGCGTCATTTTCATTTTTACCTAACGGATTCATTCAAAAATGACTGCAACTATCACCCGTCAAGGTGGTAGCTCGTGGGATCGCTTTTGCGAATGGGTCACCAGCACCAACAACCGGATTTATGTCGGTTGGTTTGGCGCGCTGATGATCCCCAACCTGCTAGCCGCCACGATCTGCTACATCATCGCCTTCATCGCCGCTCCCCCCGTGGACATCGACGGTATCCGTGAGCCGGTTGCTGGCTCGCTGATGTACGGCAACAACATCATTTCCGGTGCTGTGATTCCGTCGTCGAATGCGATCGGCTTGCACTTCTACCCCATTTGGGAAGCCGCATCCTTAGATGAGTGGCTGTATAACGGTGGCCCCTACCAGTTGGTGGTGTTCCACTTCCTGATCGGTATCTTCTGCTACATGGGTCGTCAGTGGGAACTCAGCTACCGTCTCGGTATGCGCCCCTGGATCTGCGTGGCTTACAGCGCTCCCGTGGCGGCTGCAACTTCGGTTTTCCTGATCTACCCGATCGGTCAAGGCTCCTTCTCGGATGGAATGCCCCTGGGCATTTCGGGCACTTTCAACTTCATGTTGGTGTTCCAAGCCGAGCACAACATCCTGATGCACCCCTTCCATATGTTGGGTGTTGCCGGGGTGTTCGGTGGCTCGCTGTTCTCGGCGATGCACGGTTCGCTCGTGACCAGCTCCCTGGTGCGTGAAACCACGGAAGTGGAAAGCCAAAACTACGGCTATAAGTTCGGTCAAGAGGAAGAAACCTACAACATCGTTGCCGCCCACGGCTACTTTGGTCGGTTGATCTTCCAATACGCCTCGTTCAACAACAGCCGATCGCTGCACTTCTTCCTGGGTGCTTGGCCGGTTGTGGGGATCTGGTTCACCGCACTGGGTATCTCGACGATGGCGTTTAACCTGAACGGCTTCAACTTCAACCAATCGGTTGTGGATTCCCAAGGCCACGTGATTAACACCTGGGCCGACGTGATCAACCGCGCCAACCTGGGTATGGAAGTGATGCACGAGCGCAATGCTCACAACTTCCCGCTGGACTTGGCTGCGGGCGAAGCTGCACCGGTGGCTCTGCAAGCACCCGCAATCAACGGTTAATTTCGAGATTTCGAGATTTTTTCCGAAAATTGCCAAACTTCAGGAGATAGCTAAGGCTATCGTCAATAGCTGACTAGGGGGAAGATGGGTTGCCATCTTCCCCTTTGAATTTGAAAAATTTTACGTTTATATTTAAGCTAACAGCCTAATCGTTGGACGACTGATGCTCAAACGCAAGATTAAATCATTCCTTCTGGCTTTTGAGGTCTGTTTTGATACCGCCGCTGATGGGCGTGATTTAAGGGACTGACTCGATTTCTTAATTAAACAATAGGTCAATGCATTAGCAGGCTGCTATGCAAGGGGCTGATTTGGTGTTGCAATTGAAAGTAGGTGAACGTCATTAGCGGCTGGTTTTGGCAAGGTTCCACAACGTCCTAATTCGCGAGGATTCAGACCCTTGCGATCGCAGGGTTTTCCAGAAATATCGTTACTACTTTAGGGTACTACTCAATTATGCTTCTCGAAAGTATGAGTCTCTGGCCATTAGGTTTAGCACCACGATTGGGTAGTACCTCTAAATCAAAGGATATGGGTATTCGATCGAAGAATCTAGGTATCGTTACAGTGATTAAGCAGTTTCTTGGGAGATCCTGGCGACCAACCTTGGGATTGGCGATCGCCTATAGCCTGGTGGGCTGGCTGTCGGGATATTTAGCGATTCCGCCGGGGTATGCTTCCCCGGTGTGGCCGGCGGCGGGTGTGGCGTTGCTCGGTGTTTTGTATTGGAAGCAGCGCGCCTATTTGGGAATCTGGCTGGGATCTTTTGCGATCAATTTGTTCGTAGGGATTAAGGCCGCAGGCTATCCCACAATCACTATTATTACTGTGGCTGGGGCGATCGCGATTGGTGCAATGCTCCAAGCGTGGTTTGGAAATGTTCTATTACGTAAACTGTTTAAGCATTCGATTTGGCAAGCAGAAATTCTCGGGATTTTAATGCTGTTGCTCTTGGCCGGGCCCGTGAGCTGTTTGGTGGGGGCAACGATCGGCAATAGTATTTTGATTGCGAGTCAATCCATTTCCCTGGCGAGTTTAGCGGAGTCTTGGTGGAATTGGTGGATTGGGGATTCGTTGGGTGTTTTAGCGATTTTGCCGATCGGGACTATTTATTTATTAAAAAGACGACGGATTCCGCTGGAGCTTCACGCAAACTCTGACCAAAGTCATCGATTGTTGTCGTATATTTTGCCTGTTTTCTTGGTTTTGACTTCGACGATTGTGATTTTTATTGCCACTCAAAATAATGAAAAACAGCGCTTATTTAGTATTTTTCAAGGCGATACAAAAATCATTACGCAACGATTACAAGAGAATCTAGATCGAACCAATAGTGTCTTGTTTGGTTTGCAGAATTTTTTGAATACGGTTGATTTAGATAATCAGCCAATTCCGATTACTCGATCGCAATTCAAAGTCTTTACTGATCCATATCTAAAACAACTAACCGGGGTACAAGCGCTTGGCTGGGTTCCCGTGGTACAACGGGGCGATCGCTCGTTTTATGAAACCTATGCCCAGAAAGAAGGATTTTCAGGGTTTCAATTTACTCAAAAAACACCTGAAGGCGCTCTGGTTCGCGATCAAGATCGTGATGTTTACTACCCTGTTTTTTATATTGAACCCTTGTCTAGTAACACCAAAGCTCTTGGCTTTAGCTTAGGCTCGGAAGAGCGCCGGTTGCAAACGCTATTGACTACGCGTGATTCCGGAAAAATGGTCGCGACCCCTCCCATCAAGCTAGTCCAAAAATCTGGGCAAAAATGGGATGTTATTACCTATTTACCGCTGTATAAATCGGGGAAGTTGGAAACCGAGAAAAATCGGCAAGAGAGGATTAAGGGCTATGTGTCCGCCGTTTTTAAGATGGACGATTTACTGGGTATTTCATTGCAAGAGCTAATCCCTCCGGGCATCAGTCTTGAACTGCGCGATCGGACGATGGGCGAGTCGTTATATCGATCGAGCCAGGTTAAGGCTCATTATCAATCATCGATTAGCGAAAATATTCTCTTTGGAAACCGCACGTGGGAAATTCAATTTTTGGGTGCAGAAACCTACTTCAAAAATCTGCGCACTAATGAGTCTGCTGTGGTTTTGTTGGCAGGATTCTTTATTACGGGGCTGACGGGGGCTTTTTCGATCGCGCAAATTCGCAACTCAATTACCGTGAACCTATTGGTCGATCGGCGAACCGCTGAGTTAGCAAAAAGCAGAGAAGAGGCGATCGCCGCCGCGCGAACGGCCGAAAAAGCCAACCGAGCCAAAAGCAATTTTCTGGCGATTATGAGCCACGAGCTGCGGACACCGTTAAACTCCGTTCTGGGGTTTACGGAATGTTTAAAAGAAGAAATGTTTGGGACAATTAACCCCGAGCAAAAAAAAGCATTGATCACGGTTGAATCCAATGGCAGACACCTGTTGGCGCTGATTACTGACATTCTTGATTTGTCTAAAATTGAAGAAGGTAAATTTCAATTAGACTACACACAAACCGATATTGAATTGTTGTGTCACTCGAGTGTTAGCGCTGTGCAGCCCCAGGCATCGGCTAAAAAAATCACGATTAAGATTCAATTGGCTCCAAATTTACAGAGAATTTCAATTGATGAACGCCGTATTCAGCAAGCCCTGATTAACTTATTAAGCAACGCGGTCAAATTTACCTCTGAAGGCGGCAGCATCATGCTCAAAGTGAGTCCACCGGATCTAGAAACGGGCTTAATTCGGTTTGCGGTAATTGATACGGGTATTGGAATTTCGGCTGAGGATTTTACGAGGCTTTTTCAACCGTTTACCCAGCTTGATGAGGCCCTCAACCGCCAATATGAAGGGACGGGATTAGGGCTGTCGTTGGTGAAACGATTGGTGGAACTGCACGGCGGACGGGTGGGAGTGACCAGCGAAGTAGGGGTGGGGAGCAGTTTTACGATCGATCTGCCTTGCCATCCATTGCCGCGAATGATGTCGTCACCATCGTTCGCCATGAGTCCAGAATCGCAATTACATTAATTTTTACGTTCAATCTGAGTCCTGAAAATCACAGCTTCACGACTCAATTCACAACGCAATTCATGACTCATTCATATTGGCTAATCGTGCTGTGAAATTCGCTATTTCTGTCCATTAAAGATCATTGAGGATCATCATTGTCTGGGCTGCGTCGATCGCTGGAGCAGTTGGACAACGGCTTGGGTTCGATCGCGCACGCCCAGTTTTTGCAAGATGGCGTGGACGTGGACGCGCACGGTTCCGGGAGCAATGTGAAGCGATCGGGCGATTTCGGGATTCGAGTGGCCCTGGGCAATTAGCTCCAGAATTTCGCGTTCTCGGTGAGTGAGTCCGGCCATGGCCAGGGCGGGCGACGGTGGGGGCCGATCGCTCGGCGGCGCTTCTCCCGTGGCGGCCTGGCCCATGGCGGCTTGGATTTGGGTTGTGGCCAAGTCATCCCACCAGGAGGCTCCGGCCGCAACCGATCGAGCCGCGAGGATCAGGGTTTGGGCATCGATGCCCTTGCGGCAATAGCCCCGCGCGCCGGCCGAGACCAGCCGATCGACCATTTGGGGTTCTTGGCGGGAAGTCAAGACCAGAACCGGCAGCTTGGGTTGAATCTGCACCAGTTGCCGACAGGTTTCCACGCCGCCCAGGCCCGGCAAGCCAATGTCGAGCAACGCCACATCAAAGGCCTGTTGCCTCGCCAGCTCGATCGCCGTTTCCCCATCGGGCGCTTCCGACAAAACCCAACCGGCTTCCTGCTGGAGGCGCACAACCAAGCCCAACCGAAATAGCTCGTCGTCTTCGATTAACAGAATGTGCATGGGGTTACTGAGGATTGCCTAGGGGGCGATCGGCTGGGGGCGCGCAGCCAGTTCAATCACAAAAGTTGCACCCTGGGGCGATCGATTTTCTGCCCAAATCCTACCGCCGTGGGCTTCCACGATTTGGCGACTCAGATAAAGACCCAGCCCCGAGCCGGTCAGTTGCCGATCGCTCCCCGCCTGGTAAAACCGCTCAAACAAATTCAGCATAGACTCGGCGGGGATGCCCGGGCCTGCGTCCGTCACCTCCAATCGACAACAGTTGCCCATGGCCCGCACCTGCACCAACACCTGGGAGCCGCGCGGAGCATGGTTAAACGCATTCAGCAGCAAGTTCCCGATCGCCCGCTCCAGTTGCAGAGCATCGGCATCCACCCAAAAGTTCGCCCAGAAGCCCGCCTCTCCCCGCTCTAGGCGCACCGTCACCTGGCGGTTGCTGGCCAAGTCCCGCAAGGGGCGGATGGCCCGATCGCACAGTTCCCCCAGCTCCACCGGCTGGCGATCGAGCTGGAGGCCCTCCCCGTCGTTGTGGTACACCTCCAACATCATTTCCAGCAGTCGCAAGCTGTTGTGATGGCTGCGGGTCATGATTTCCAGCGCCCGTTGCTGCTGGACGGTCATCGGCCCCAGGCGGCCCTCTTGCCACGCTTCGAGGGTGGCGATCGCCCCCAGCAGCGGCGTTTTGAGGTCATGGGTGAGCGTGGCCGCCACGTCCTCGCGCAACTGCGAGAGTTGGCCCTGGGCGGCAAATTGTGCCTGCTGCTGGGCCAGGGCCGCCTGCACCCGCCGATTTTGGTCGCTGAGGCTGGCCGTGACGATCAACGACAAGGCCGCCAACAGGCGATTGGTGAGCGCCGACGACGACACCGAAGCCGGCCAGGGAACCCAGAGATTTAACAGCACCAAGGTCACGGCGCTGAGGGTGGCGATCGAGAGGGCGCGCCGACTCAGCCAGGCCCCCACCAGCCAGACTGGCCCCACGTAGAGGTAGCCCAACACGTAGTCCGTGGGGGTGGCAAACTCGATCGCGATCGTCAGCCCTGTCCACAGGATGGCGGCGACCCAGACCGATGCGCGTCCCTGCATGGCGGGCATCAGCGCAAGGGATCGAAGAGATCGTGTTGGGAAAGACGAACCAGCATTGGCAACACCGCAAGGCCTATGCGCTAAACCCAGAAATCTCACCGGGAATCTCACCGGGAATCTAACTAGAAATCTAAACAGGAATCCAACTAGAAATCCAACTAGAAACCCAACCGGTAATCTAGCTAGAAATCTACGTAGGAGTCCAACCGGTAATCTAGCTAGAAATCCAACTAGAAATCTAAACAGTTGTTATAGACGGGGGCGATCAACGGGCGTTTTGTAGACCCAGCGTTTAGGTTGATCGGTAGATGACAGCACTGGGGCCCTGGCCCGATGCTCGAAGGGAGCGATCGATTCGCCGACTGTGCAGGTTGACCGCTCGTTGATTCCTTTATGGATTGCGATCCACCGATCAATTCTTATGCTAATGGGATGGGTTCAAATCGTCCTCACCCTCTTGTCCGTTGGCGCGATCGCCCCTTGGGTGGGAACCTACATTGCACGGGCGTTTCAGGGGCCGGCGATCGCCCCCGAGCAATGGCTCTACCGATTCATTCGCCATCGCACGGACGAACCGATGACGGGGCCCCAATACCTGCGGGCTGTGCTGGCGAGCAATGGGGCGATCGGGCTGGCGAGCTTTCTGCTGCTGTGGTTTCAAGCTCGCTTGCCCCTGAATCCCACCGGGCTTGGCTCCCCCAGTTGGGATCTGGCGCTACACACGACCATTTCGTTTTTAACCAACACCGACCAGCAGCACTACTCGGGCGAATTAGCTATCAGCTATGGCTCTCAGGTGTGGGTGTTGGGCTATTTGCTGTTTATCTCGGCCGCAACAGGTTTGGCGGTGGGAATTGCGTTTATTCGCGGCTTGAGTGGTCAGCCCCTGGGCAATTTTTATCGCGACTTGACCCGATCGATCACGCGCATTTTGTTGCCCTTGTCGATCGCGATCGCCCTTGTGTTGCTGATCGCGGGTGTGCCCGAAACCCTCGCCGGGCCCGCCACCGTCACCACCCTGGAAGGAGCCAGCCAAACGATCGCCCGGGGCCCCGTCGCCCACTTTGAAGCGATCAAGCAACTGGGCGAAAACGGCGGCGGCTTTTTTGCCATCAATTCTGCTCACCCCTTTGAAAACCCAAACGGCCTGACCAATTGGCTGGAAATTTGGGCCATGCTGCTGATTCCAGTCAGTTTGCTCTTTACCTATGGGGAAATCAGCCACAATCGCCGTCAGGCTTGGTGGTTGTTTGGATTGGTGGGCAGCATTTTTGTGGGACTGATTGCCCTGACTGCGATCGGGGAATGGCAAGGCAACCCCGCGATCGCCCCCGGCCCCAACCTGGAAGGCAAGGAAGTGCGCTTCGGTTGGGCCCAAACAGCCCTGTGGGCCGTGACGACCACCTCCACCATGTGCGGCGCAGTGAACGGAATGCATGATTCATTGATGCCAACCGGTGGATTTTCCACCTTAATGGGTCTGTTTTTGCAAATCGTTTGGGGTGGTCAGGGAACCGGTACAGCCTATCTGTATATATTCCTGATTTTGACCGTTTTCCTAACTGGATTGATGGTGGGTCGTACTCCGGAATTTTTGGGGCGAAAAATCGAAAAACGCGAGATTGTGCTAGCTAGTTTAGTTTTGCTAGTTCATCCGATCTTTGTGTTGATTCCGGGAGCCATCGCCCTCGCCTTTTCTGACAGTTTGACGGGTATTTCTAACCCTGGCTTTCACGGTGTTTCCCAGGTGATTTATGAATATGCATCGGCCGCCGCGAACAACGGATCGGGGTTTGAAGGATTGGGCGATGGCACGCTCTGGTGGAATCTGTCGGCGGTGGTGAGCCTGTTGGGTGGTCGCTATATCCCGATCGCGGCGCTGTTGCTGCTGGCGGATGGCATGGCCCACAAACAACCCGTGCCGATCACGCCGGGAACCCTACGCACGGATACGGCGCTGTTTACGGTGGTGACGGGCATCACGATTTTGATTTTAGGATTGTTGACCTTTTTCCCGGTGTTGGCGTTGGGGCCGATCGCCGAGGGATTTGCCCTGCAATAAGTCATTGCACTGAGTTGTTGAAATGAATTGTTGAAATACCCCGTCAATCATCGGTTCAATGATCTGTTCAATTATCCGTAATTGTCGAGTGAAAATCTCAGATTTCACGAGTGATCAATACAACATTTCCGGCTATGAAATGTCGCTCAAAATCAGACAACCTTAATGCAATTCAACACATTCCAAGTAGGGGCGCACCGCCGTGCGCCCGCTGTACGCCCGCTGAAATTTGAGTCTGAAATTTGAGTCTGAAATTTGAAATTTGGAGTTGAGAACCATGAATGGTTTGGTGCAAAAAATTCGGCGCACACCGGGGGGCCCCCGATCGCAACGTCGCCACACGCCCAAGGTCAGCCACCGGGGGTTATACCAGCGGGCATTGCTCCAGGCGTTCGTGAAGCTCGATCCGCGCCATGCGGTTCGTAACCCCGTGATGTTTGTGGTGTGGCTGGGCACGGTGGTGACGGCGTTGGTGGCGATCGCGCCGGATCTGTTTGGGCCGGCGACGGGGCCGAGTCCGCGGCTGGTGAACGGGTCGATCGCCGCGATCCTGTTGGCGACGGTTTGGTTTGCCAACGCGGCGGAGGCGATCGCCGAAGGCCGGGGCAAGGCCCAAGCCGATGCCCTGCGGGCCACCAAGGCGGATACGATCGCCCGTCGTCTGTTGCCCGATGGTGCGGAGGAGCCGGTCAGCGCATCCCAGTTGCGGCGGGGCGATCGGGTGCGCGTGGTGGTGGGCGAAACCATCCCGGCCGATGGCGAAGTGTTGGCGGGGGTGGCCTCGGTGGATGAGTCGGCGATTACGGGCGAATCTGCGCCGGTGCTGAAGGAGCCGGGATCGGACACCGCCAGCAGCGTCACCGGTGGAACGCGGGTGGTGTCCGACGAGCTGACGATTCGGGTGACGGCGGATCCGGGGCAGGGGTTTATCGATCGAATGATTGCCCTGGTGGAGGGGGCCGAACGCCGCAAAACGCCCAACGAAATTGCGCTGACGGTGTTGCTGGCGGTGTTGACCCAGGTGTTTTTGCTGGCGATCGCCACCTTGCCGCCGGTGGCCGCCTATGTGCAAAGTCCCGCGAGCATTGCGGTGTTGATTGCGCTGCTGGTGGCGTTGATTCCCACCACGATCGGGGGGCTATTGAGCGCGATCGGGATTGCGGGCATGGATCGGGTGGCGCAGTTTAACGTGATCGCCACCTCGGGGCGGGCCGTGGAAGCCTGCGGCGACATCAGCACCTTAATCCTCGACAAAACCGGCACGATTACCCTCGGCAATCGGTTGGCGGAAGCGTTTATCCCCGTGGGCGGCCAGTCGATCGACACCCTAGCCCGCATCGCTTGGATCGCCAGTTGGTTTGATGAAACGCCGGAGGGCAAGTCGATCGTCCGTTTGGCTGAAAAAAATGCGGCTTGGGCCGATTCGATCGCCCCGGATGCCACGGGTCTGGACTTCTCGGCGCGCACGCGGATGAGCGGCACGGACTTGGCCGATGGCACGCAGGTGCGGAAGGGAGCCGTGGACGCGATCAAAGGCTTTGCCCGATCGCGCGGTGGCTCGATTCCAGCGGATTTGGATCCCGCCTTTGAGCAAGTGTCGCGCCTGGGTGGCACACCGCTGGCCGTCTGCGAAAACGGCACCATTTACGGCGTGGTGTACCTCAAAGACATCATTAAACCGGGCATTCGTGAGCGGTTTGACCAACTCCGGCGGATGGGAATTCGCACCGTGATGCTGACGGGCGACAACCGCATCACCGCTGAAGTGATTGCCCATGAAGCCGGTGTGGATGACTTCATCGCCGAAGCCACGCCCGAGGACAAAATCGCCGTGATCCAACGGGAGCAAGCCCAGGGCAAGCTGGTGGCCATGACCGGCGACGGCACGAACGATGCGCCGGCCCTAGCCCAGGCGAATGTTGGGGTGGCGATGAATTCGGGAACCCAGGCCGCGAAGGAAGCGGCCAACATGGTTGATTTGGATTCGGACCCCACGAAGCTGATTGATATTGTGACGATCGGCAAGCAATTGCTGATCACGCGGGGGGCGCTGACGACGTTTTCGATCGCCAATGATGTGGCGAAGTATTTTGCGATTTTGCCAGCGCTGTTTTCCCCGATCGGGCTGGGGCCGTTGAATGTGATGGGGTTGGCTAGCCCCAGTTCGGCGGTGCTGTCGGCGCTGATCTACAACGCGCTGATTATTCCGGCTTTGGTTCCGTTGGCGTTGCGCGGTGTGAAGTTCCGCCCGTTGTCGGCGGATCAGCTCTTGCAGCGAAACATTTTGGTGTACGGCTTGGGTGGTGTGATTGCGCCGTTTGTGGCGATTAAGGCGATCGATTTGGTGGTGGGTCGGTTGGTGGGGTAGGGCTGCGATTTGGGATTGTTTGACGTTTTTTAGGCGAGTGTTTGCCTGGCTTTATCTCAATTCAATTAATCGCAATTTAATCCATCGTAATTCCAGTGAAAACGAGACGGGCGCACGGCGGTGCGCCCCTACTGGGAAGGCGATGCAATTGATTTCCAGTCAATCAATTTCAAGGTCACTAAAAACAATGCAACCAAAATCGAAATCGTTGGCTTGGATTCGCTGGAGTTACCGTTGGGGGTTGGCTTGGTTGGCGGCGTTGCTGGCGATCGCTCCGGCGACGGCGGCGGTGACGGGCCATCAATCCCTGAGTAGCAGTCAATGGGGGGCGATCGGCCTGCTGGGTGTCGCTACGTTTGCCCTGTCAATCTATCTGTTTGTTGCGATGTTTCAACCGGAGCAATTCTAAGCCATGGGATTCCTACGCGAAGCGATCCAGTCACTCAAATTGTCAGCGGCGTTGTGGATTTTGACGGCGGTTTTCTATCCGCTGCTGATGGTGTTGATGGGGATGGTATTTCCGTTCCAAGCGAATGGCAGTTTGTTGACCAATGCCCAGGGCCAGCCGATCGGCTCTGCGTTGATTGGGCAACCGTTTACGAGCGATCGCTATTTTTGGCCACGTCCCAGCGCGATCGCCTACAGCACCGATCCGCAGGTGGCCAAAACGGGGATTTCGGGGGCAAGTAACCTGGCTCCGACCAATCCCGAGTTAGCCAAGCGAGTGCGGGCCGAAGCCCAGCGCCTGGCCACGTCGCAGGTGCAGCCGACGGGTGATTTGCTCTACGCCTCCGGGTCGGGCCTCGACCCACACATCAGTCCAGCGGGGGCGATCGCCCAGGTCGATCGGGTGGCGCGCGCTCGGCAACTCCCACGGAACCAACTGATGGATCTCATTGATCAAGCGACCGATCGACCGTTTTTAAATATTTTGGGTGAGCCGGGGGTTAATGTGCTGAAACTGAATCTAGCACTCGATAAAATCTAGCCGTAATTCAGCTATTTCATGGGCAGGATTATTGATCGCAAATCGAGCTACCAAGCCAACTTCAATTGAGTAAAGTATTGCTAGGCAAGGGGCTTCAGCCCCTTGTTTGGAGTTTGTTGTTACGACCGCATGATCTGAATCTATATTGGCTATTGAACTTATTTTCTGAATTGACTGCATGATGTTGACTCAAGTATTTTTCCAGTGCGTAATTGCGGATAAATTCCTATGAATGGCGCAAAACAGGGTAAGCATAAGGTTTTTATCGGCATGGCTCCGGGGGTCGGCAAAACCTATCGAATGCTGGAGGAAGCCCAACAGCTTAAGGAAGAAGGGGTCGATGTGGTCATTGGATTTCTCGAAACCCATGGGCGCAAAGAAACGGCGGATCAGGCGATCGGGCTGGAAGTGGTCGCCCCGCTGCAAATTACCTACCAGGATCGTGTTTTTTTAGAAACCGATGTGACCGCAATTTGCGATCGGCTACCGCAGTTGGTGCTGATTGATGAGCTGGCCCATACCAACGTACCGACCAGTGAGCGAACGAAGCGCTATCAAGATGTGGAGGTGATTCTTAATGCGGGAATCGATGTATTTTCGACCCTGAATATTCAGCACCTCGAAAGTTTAAATGATTTGGTTACTAAAATCACAGGCGTTGTGATTCGAGAACGAGTTCCCGATCGAATTCTCGAAGAAGCCAATGAAGTGATCGTCGTTGATGTTACGCCTGCAACCCTGGAAGAGCGATTGAATGATGGCAAGGTTTACGCCCTGGATAAGATTCCTCAGGCCCTTGCCAATTTCTTTCAGCGTCGCCATCTCATTGCCCTGCGAGAGCTAGCCCTGCGAGAGGTGGCCGATAACATCGAAGTCCAGGCCATTACGCAGGATCCGAGTGCGCCCACTTGTAATATTCATGAACGGGTGTTGGTTTGTGTTTCGACCTATGAAAGCTCAGTGCGATTGATTCGACGAGCGGCCCGCTTGGCCAGCTATATGAATGCGCCGTTGTATGGATTATTTGTTTGTCCGCCCGATCGGTTTCTCAGCAAACAAGAGGCTTTGCAAATTGAAACCTGTCAGCGACTTTGCGAAGAATTTGAGGGTGAATTTTTGCGGGTCAATCATGCCAATATTCCACAAGCGATCGCCCAGGTTGCGAAAGACTACCGAATTAGCCAAGTCGTGTTAGGCGAAAGTCATCGATCGCGCTGGAAACTCTTTTTACGGGGGTCACTCATTTATCGATTGATGTATTTATTAGCTTCTCAACAAGTGGATGTTCATATTATTGGTAGTGATATCACTCGAAACGGCAATCATAATCGCGATCAGAAATCATAGCCAATTCTTGAACGAGGTTAAATGGCCCGCTCGTTCGATATCTCCTTGGATCTTTGAATACTACTCAGTTGAATCGCTGTATCTTAGACCTTGGATTCTAGATCTTAGAAAATTTGGCTGAGGATTGGCTCGGAGGTTGAGGGATTTCTTCAGAAATATCTTCAACCACTAGAATTTCGTTGTTGATGAGTGAAAAGACTAATTTTTGCTGGGCATTGCTTTGCAAGGACTGACCACGCGCCATGGCTGATTGCGTTAGGGTACAAGTGACGGTAGCTGTTTGCCGATCGGGAGCGATGGCGATCGTCAAATTTGAATAGCTCACCGCAGTCATTGTCATCTGAGGATAGGCCAGTTCTAGCAGGTCACGAATTTGTTGACGACCTCGCAATCGAATGACTTGTGGCCCCGATGCCATATTAACGGTGGCTTCAATGGTGGCATTGGGGGCATAAAAACTGACGATCACATCAATGTCTTGGTTTTGAATTGCCATGATTAATTGATCTAAGCGCGATCGCACCTGATCTTCGGTGAGTTGGCTGGCATTGGCCGGGGCTTGGGAAACGTTTAAATTGCCCATTAACGGTTCGGTCGGGTGCACTATCTGGCTCGATGGCTGATCGTGGTTTAGCGCAACGTTGGGTAATTTCGCGGCGACTCGATCGACAGCTATGCATAGGCTACTAGCCAGGCCTAAACCAGCCAAAACACCCCTATTTTGAATGAACCGCAAGTGTGTTTTCTTCATGATTAATTGACCTCGGTTGCCAGGCAGGGCTACGGAAACAGGATATTCAAACCAAGCCAGAAAAAATGGGGCTAATAGCTCAGTTTACTTTCTGTTGTTGTGCGGGAGTTTTGTCTTGAATCCTAGCAGCTTGCCCAGACCCTACGGCAGTCTTTGGGCGGAATCGCGTGGAATGGATGACAGCTCCTAGGCTTTTTGGGCTTTGTAGAGTTGCTTGAAGCGCTCTTGCTGAATTTTGTGATCGACGATCGGGTCGGGATAACCGAGCGATCGGCGCTCGATCGGGGTAATTTTTCCCGTCAGCAATGATCCCGTATCCAACCGCCGCAATTCCGGTAGCCACCGGCGAATATAGTCGGCTTCCGCATCGAATTTTTGGGCTTGGGTGGCAGGATTAAAAATGCGTAAGGGCTTGGGATCCATGCCGCTGGAGGCGCTCCATTGCCAACCCCCATTATTGGCAGAAAGATCACCATCAATCAGATTTTGCATGAAGTATTTTTCGCCCCACTGCCAATTAATGATTAAGTCTTTGGTCAAGAAACTGGCGACAATCATCCGGCAGCGGTTGTGCATCCAACCGGTTTCATTCAGTTGGCGCATGGCGGCATCAACAATTGGATAACCTGTTTGGCCATTGCACCAAGCCTCAAATAATCCGTCATTGTTTTCCCAGGGAAATGTTTTGAGCGGGGCGCGATAGGCTCCTTCGGCGAGTGCGGGAAAGTGATACATCACGTGTTGATAAAACTCGCGCCAGGCTAATTCCTGTTGCCAGGTGCGGATGCTGTTGATCGCTTCTTCGCTGCGGGCTTGGTCGAGGGCGCTGGCGCTGGCATGCCAAATTTCGCGGATGCCGATCGCCCCGAATTTCAAGGCGGCGCTTAGGCCCGATGTGCCCTCGATGGCGGGGAAGTTGCGATCGGGATCGTAGGCTTCGATCGCTCGCTGACAAAAGCTTTCCAGGCGCGATCGGGCGGCGGCGGTTCCCGGCTCCAAAATCCACGGCCCATCCCAGGGATAGCCCAGCTTGCGGGCGGTGGGCAGCGGCACGGCCTGGGTTTGGGCGCGTTCAGTCTCGGTCAGCGGCACGAGGCGATCGGGCGTGGGCGCGGGGGCGGCCTTCGATCTCGACTGCCAATTTTTGCCAAAGGGGCCGTAGACCGTGTAGGGCGTGCCGGAGCCGGTGCGGATTTCGTCGGGCGCGTGCAGCAGTTGATCCCAGGTGGTTTGGGCGGCGATGCCCCGTTCCTTGAGGGCGGCCATCACGGCGCGATCGCGCTCCAAGGCGTAGGGTTCCACGTCCCAGTTCCAAGCCACGGCGATCGCGGTTAATCGATCGGCCAGGGCAGGAATTTCCACTCGCGGATCACCCTTCAGGAAAATAAAATCACCGCCAATTTCCTGATAGTTTCGTTGCAATTCTTCCAGACAGCCAATCAGGTAAGCCACGCGCGCGGGAGCCATGTCGTCGCGATCCAAAATGCTGGGATCGAAACAGAAGACCCCAACCACCTTGGGCGATCGCTCCACGGCTTGGACAAGACCTAAATTATCGGAAATTCGCAGGTCTTTGCGATGCCAAAATAGGATTAAGTCAGTCATGGCTTCTATCAGTTACTCAACATAATTGGGTGCGGAATATAGTGCCAAAATTCGCCCTAATTCCAGTCTGTAAACGAGGGGCTGACAAGGGAGTAACAAGGGGCTTAAGCCCCTTGCCTGTAGAGTAGTTTTTGGGCGGGTTGATTAATTGGATGCTGTTAGAAAGGGCTTGGCGAGAAAATAGCTGGTGACGGTTTTGGCATCGACCATTACGCCCGATCGCACCGTTGTTTCAAACTCATCGGGAGTCATCAGCACCACTTCAATATCTTCATCGTCGTCCTGCAGCGGTGGTTGCTCCAGCTTCGTCAAATCCGTCGCCAAAAAGGCATAAATCAACTCATCGGAATAGCCAGGGGCGATCGGGAAATCACCTAGGTTTCGCCACGTGGCCGCCGAGTAGCCGGTTTCTTCCTCAATTTCGCGGCGGATCGTTTCGGCGGGATCTTCGCCCACTTCGACCGTGCCAGCGGGGAACTCCAGCAGCCGCCCCTGCATGGCGAAGCGATATTGCCGCACGAGCACGAGCCGTCCGTCCGGGGTGACGGGTACGGCCAGCGCGCCGCCGGGGTGGCGGATGCATTCCCACTCGCCTTCTGCGCCGTTGGGCAGTCGCAACTTGGAAACCTGGAAGGCAAATTTGCGACCGTGATAGTTGAGGCGATCGCCCAGGGGTTGGGCGAGTTCGGTTCCAAGGGGCATAGGACGGTTTAGGGCGTGGGTTAGGCTAGGGGGACGACCCCTGAACAGTCTACCGTTTGGGCGATCTGGCGGATCGTCTGGCCCGTGGGCGGGTCGATCCACTCGGGGGCAATTTCGGCGAGGGGGACGAGGAAAAAGGCCCGATCGCGCAATCCCGGATGGGGCACTTGCAGGCGCGGCGTGTCGATCGCCCGATCGCCGTAGAGCAACAGATCCAAATCCAACGTGCGCGGCCCCCAATGCACCGTGCGGACGCGGCCGGCGGCTTGTTCCAGCGCTTGCAGCCGATCGAGCAGGTCGGTGGGTTCCAGGGCCACCGCCAGCAGGGCGCAGCCGTTCAGAAAATCCGGTTGCGGCGGGCCCATGGGCGGGTTGCGATACCAGCGTGATCGGGTTGTGACGCGGATCCCCGGTATGCGATCGAGGGCGGCCAGGGTGCGATCGAACGTCGCGGCCACGTCGCCCAAATTGCCACCCAACGCGATCGCACAAGCCACATCACCCATTCCTGCACCACCAATTAACCGATACTTGCTTAACGCGTTGAACCGCTCAGGGCCTCCTAAAATACCGTCGATTCGGCCGAAATTCTATGAATCTATCTCTCGATCCTTCATGGTTGCAGATGCTCAGTCGCTTGGGGCTGGCGCTGTTTGTGGGGGCGGCGATCGGGATCGATCGGCAACTGCGGCGCAAACCGGCGGGGATGCGAACCCATATGTTAGTCAGCATTGGGGCCGCCCTGTTTGCGGTGATTCCCCTGGAATTGGGAGCCAGCATGGAAGCCGTCAGCCGATCGATCCAAGGCGTGGCCACGGGGGTGGGCTTTTTGGGCGCGGGTGAAATTTTGCGACCCAAGGGCCGGGCAGAAAAGGTGAAGGGGCTAACCTCCGCCGCCGCCGTGTGGGTCTCGGCGGCCCTCGGGTTTGCCGCCGGCTGTGGGCTGTTTACGCTGGCGACGCTCGGGGCGCTGATGGTGTTTTTAGTCCTGCGGCTCAATGGTGTAGAACGACGGTTGACGCGCAGTTTTGCAACCCCACCCAATGGCAATGGCACAGATGGAGCGGATGATGATTGACGGCCCGGCCGCGGGCGGCTGGCCCGGCCTAGAGGGCTTGGTGTATTTGGACTGCCACGCCACCACCCCGATCGATCCCCAGGTGGTGGCGGCCATGATGCCCTTTTTGACGCAGCACTTTGGCAATGCGGGCAGCGACCATCCCTTCGGTTGGGCGGCCCAAGCGGCGGTCGATCGGGCGCGGGCCACGATCGCCGACGCGATCCACGCCAGCCCCGAGGAAATCGTCTTCACCAGCGGAGCCACGGAAGCGAACAACCTGGCGATCAAGGGCGTGGCCGAAGCCTATCTCCACCAAGGACGGCATTTGATTACGGTGGCGACGGAGCATTCGGCGGTGCTCGATCCCTGTCGCTATTTGCAGTCCCTGGGGTTTGAGGTGACGGTGTTGCCGGTGGATCGGTTCGGGCTGTTGGCCTTGGACGAGCTGGCGCGATCGATTCGGCCCGATACGGTGCTGGTGTCGGTGATGGTGGCCAACAACGAAATTGGCTTGTTGCAGCCGATCGCCCAGATTGGTGAACTCTGTCGCGATCGGGGCGTGCTGTTCCACACGGACGCGGCCCAGGCGATCGGCAAAGTCCCGATCAACGTGCAAGCCATGAAGATTGATCTAATGTCCCTCACCGCCCACAAGGTCTACGGCCCCAAGGGAATCGGGGCGCTCTACGTGCGGCGGGCTGATCCCCGTGTGAACCTCAGCCCCCAACTGCACGGCGGTGGCCAGGAGCGTGGCCGGCGGGCGGGGACATTGTTTGTGCCACAAATTGTCGGGTTTGGGCGGGCGATCGAACTGGCCGTGGCGGAGATGGCGGCGGAGTCGGTGCGGATGGCGGCCCTGCGCGATCGGCTGTGGAGCTACTTTGACCCGGCGCGATCGGGCCTGACCGTACACCTGAACGGCCATCCCACTCAACGGTTGCCAGGAAATCTGAACCTCACGATCGAGGGGCTGAACCCGACGGACGTGCTGAAAGCGGTGCAGGCGATCGCGGCGGTGTCCTCGGGATCGGCTTGTCAGTCGGGAACCGGCAAACCCTCCCACGTGTTGCAGGCGATCGGCCGATCGCCCGGCCCCACCAGCACCGCCCTCCGTTTTGGCCTCGGCCGCTTCCACACCGCAGACGTGATCGATCGCGTGGGTCAAACCATCCTGGAAGCCCTGGGGCGACTCACCATCGGCAGCTAACCATCACCGGTTGATTAGACGTTTTGCATCAATCAAGCCCCGCACCCCAAATCCCTTTCACAAGCGGCCTCAGAGGATGTCTGAAAAGTATCTTTTGGCACGGGCTAAGCACCAATAGTCGACGCAGACAAGGGGCTTAAGCCCCTTGTCTGCGTCGATCACTGGGGCGTACAGAGTAGCAATTTTGGCTTTTCAGACATCCTCTCAGTCTGGAATCAAAGTTTGAGCGCCTCTGGCGAAACCTTCCACCCCGCCTCAAAGGGCCAGAAAACCCGGCTTAACTTGAACTCGGGTTGTATTAGCCAATTATCGACCAGCAATCCCACGGAATTTCTGCTACCTTTCGCTGTATTAAGCAATTAATTGATCCATCCTTCCACTGAATTTCGACTGAATTTCCACCAAATTCCCACTGTATCGATGGATTGGGGCGATCCGAAGCGTTGGGTTCATCCAAAGTCAGTGCTTCGATCAATGCTTCGATCGATCCTGTAGATTACGCCGGAGACTACGACCCAATTTAGGCCTCATTGGTTCAGGCTTTCACCTGGCGGGATGCATATCCTCACGCTCAACACACCTCTGACTTGATAGCCCCGGTGGCTCCAGCCTCTTCCCGCGAGCGATTTTCTTGCCCCTCATCGTCCCTATCGTCTTTTTCTGTATGACTTGGCTGTTTTCAAAGCGATCTCGCGCAACGCGCCCCTTATCATTCAGTCGGCGATCGCGCTTCCCCCTCCGTTGGTTGCTGACGGCCCTGGTGACTTGTGCCCTAGCGATCGGCGGCGGGTATGTCTGGACGGCCGTGAGCGGTTCGATTGGCTCAAATCCCCTCGATAATCCGGCCGTGGCTTCCCAGTTGGTTCCGCCGCAATCGCTGGGTGAAGCGCTCGATCGCAGCATCAAGAACTTTCAACAGCAAGTTAGCGCCCGTGAGCAAGATATTGTTTTGGCCTTGGGTGGCCCGCCGCAATCATTCGCGGGCAGGCTGGTGCGGGATCAACCCCTCGCCAGTGGTGAAAAGGTGGTGGCCCTGACCTTTGATGACGGCCCCGCACCGACTTACACCGAACAGGTGCTAGACATTCTGAAGCGCGAGGATGTGAAAGCAACGTTCTTTGTGATTGGCCAAATGTTCCAGGCCTTTCCCGCGATCGGTCAGCGGGTGGCTAACGAGGGCCATGTGCTGGCCAACCACACTTGGTCGCACCGGTACCATCGCCACGCCCCCGCTGCTGCCGCCAGTGAAATTGAACGAACCGCCGCGATCATTGAGGCCAAGACGGGCCAGGTGACGCGCCTCCATCGACCGCCGGGGGGTGTGCTCAACAACGGGGTGGATACCTATGCCCAAGGCAAGGGCTACGCGTCGATTATGTGGGGGACGGACACGGGGGACTGGCGACGGCCGCCCGCCGCGACGATTGTCAGTCGGGTGATGAATACGATTCACCCGGGCGATATTGTGCTGATGCATGACGGTGGGGGCGATCGTCGTAATACGGTGGCCGCGTTGCCGATCATGATTAGTCAACTGAAGGCGAAGGGCTATCGGTTTGTGACCATGCCGGAGTTGTTGCAGTTGCGAGCGCGGGAAACCCAGCGATCGACGGCCCAAGCCCCGACGGAAAAGCGCCCTAGTCAACCCAAAACTCCGGCGGTGGCCAACCCGGCCGGCTAGAGGGGTGGCGCTTGGGGCGAATGCGGTTTGAGTATGGATTGCCCGATCGCGCCTGGTGGATTGTCAGGAATTGCCAAATTTTGATCGCGCGCTATGGTGTAGTGAACTTGCGCCCGATCCCCGTTGATGGACTTGGGGATCGGGATGCTTGTGATGCCCTAAGAACCCATATTTGGCGCGAGGCAATCACCGATGGCTGATATACGAACTTGCTCAATTTGCGGCGTGACGATCGAGTGTAATGCGATCAGCGATCGGGTGATTTTTTCCTACGGCCCGCCGGGAACGCGATCGCGCCTTTGGAGTCGAGTCTGTCAGTTTGTCAGCGATCGGGCGGGCTGTATTAACCAAGATCCAGGATCGATCGGGGCAATTCAGCCGAGTGATGAATATAATCCATTGCCGGAAGGGTGATGGAGCACGGGCAAAGTTGTGGCTGGTAAATCAAGGGCGATCGCGCGTGTGACGCAGGCAATCCAACGGATTATTCGTCGAGCCAGCCAGCAGTGGCCAGGGGTGCAGCAATCTGCGCCCCTTGATTTTGGCCGCAGGCTGTGGCGCAGGGCCCAGGCGGGGCCCGATTGGGCGGTGTTGGGCGGCCTGTGGCTGGTGGGGGTGCTGCTCGATCGCCTGTGGTTTGGGTTGGATCACTCGGCTCCCGCGTGGGATCAGGCGGAATACCTGACGGCGGCCCTGACCTATGGCCGGGCGTTGCAGGATCCCCAGTGGTTTTCTGGGGCGTGGTGGGTAGATTTTTGGCGATTGTCGCCCAAGGTGCCGCCGCTGGTGGCGATCGCGACGGTTCCCTTTTTATGGCTGTTTGGCCCGAGTGCGGACGCGGCGACGCTGCTGAATGCCGTTTGTTCGCTGGGGGTGCTGGGGTCGGTGTATGTGCTCGGGCGGTGGCTGTTCGATCGCCCCACGGGATTGTGGGCAGCGGGGTTGTGCCTGTGGTTGCCGGGTCTGTGGCGGGTGCGGTTGGACTACCTCACCGATTTTCCGCTGGTGACGGTGGCGACGGCGGCGGTGACGGTGCTGGTGCTGTGGGCGACGGGCTACCGGGTGGGAACCTGGAGTGCGCGTCGATCGGGCTGGACGATGGCGATCGCCCTGGGCCTGATGCTGGGGGCGGGCTTGCTGGTGAAGCAGCCGGTGGTGTTCTTTGTGGCCGTGCCCATGCTGGCGGTGTTGGGGCGGGATCTGTGGCGATCGCGCTGGGAGCAATTTTTTCAAGGGCTGGTGGCCCTGGGCATGGCGACGGCGATCGCGGGGCCCTGGTATCGCACCAATTGGCTATTTATTTTGAGCGGTGGCAAGCGGGCGACGATCGATTCGGCTGTGGCGGAGGGCGATCCCGCCCTAGGATCGATCGATGCGTGGATCTATTACCTGAGGCTCGTGCCGCAGCATCTGTCCTGGCCGATTTTGGGCGTGGCGATCGCCGGGGGCTGCCTGTGGTTCGTGCGCTATCAGCGGGAGCTGGCTTGGCCCTCGGCCGACTTCCTGCGGGCGGAACTGGAGCGATCGGAGCCGCAACCGGCTGGTGCGACGGGCGCAACTCCCCGGCGCGGTTGGGCTTGGCTGTTGCTGGTGTGGGTGGGGGCCTATCTGCTCTGTTCCCTGCTGATTAATAAGGACTGGCGCTACGTGTTGCCCTACTGGCCCGTGGGGGCGATCGCCCTAGCGCGGGGCTGGCTGATCTGGCGATCGCCCTGGTGCTGGGGAGCGATGGGTGTGACGGTGGTTGTCACCCTGTTGAGTTGGTTGCCAGTGAGTGCGGCTTGGGTGGCTCCGTTGGTTCCGGGGCCGACGCGGGCGGTGCAGTGGGGGCCGCCGTTGCCCCACGCCCAGGTGGTGCAGGCGGTGATCGATCGCGCGCCGGGGGTGCGATCGACCGTGGGCGTGTTGCCTTCGACGGCGGAACTGAATCAACACAACCTAAACTTTTTTGGGGCCGCGCGCGATTTTCAGGTCTATGGGCGGCAGGTGGGAACCGATCCCCAGGCGATCGCCCAGGATGCGCGATCGCTCGATTGGTACTTGCTGAAAACCGGGGATCAAGGATCGATGCGTGGTCGCGGTCGCCGGGCCGCCCAAGCCGCCACCACCCAGGCGATTCGCACCAGTCCCGACCTGACCTTGGCCGATCGCTGGGATCTGCCCGATGGTTCCGAATGGCAACTGTTTCAGCGGCGGCAACCCTCCGTGCAAGTGGCGATCGCTGCCGATCCCGGGGCGGGCCTGCGCTTAACAGCGACCTTGCCGGAACGCCTGCCGCCGGGCCAACCCGCGCCCGTGGACTATTTGTGGCAGGGCACTGGGGAGCAATTGCAAGGGGCGATCGCCCTGTTGACTTGGCAGCGGGAACCCACGCCCGATCGCCCGCCGGGTCGCACCGGTTGGATTGACGATCGAGCCGTGGGCCGGGGCCGGGTGATGATTTCGCCCGATCAAACGGCGGCGGCCCTGCGGGTGCGCGATCGATCGGCCATGGTGTTGCCACCGGATCTTGCGCCGGGTCGCTATCGACTGTGGGCCAGTTTGATCCCCGCCGCCGCCGCAACGACCGATCGGATCTCCCCGATCCCAATTCCGACGACGGCCACCGTGCGGGTCGATCCCGCCGCTCCGCCGCAACCGGCTCCCGAGTTGGATGGAGTTGCCCAGTTGCGGTTGTTGGGCTTGCCGTTGCGATCGGGTCGGGCCGGTCTGGATGCTCTGTTCGCGACAATCGGCCGGATCAATCAATACGACCCCACCCAGTCCTATGTGCAACAGGCCGAAGTCGCCCTGCGCCATCGCCTGGCCCAACAGCCCGATCGACTCGGGTGGCGCTATGCCCTCGCCCTGGCCAACGTGCTCGACCAAAACACCACGGGCGCGATCGGCAACTTCGAGGCGATCGTGCGCCAAGAGCCAACCAACCCCTGGGCCCACGCCTATTTGGCCGTGGTGAATCTCTACGAGTTCCACCCGGCCGCCGCCTGGCCCGCCATCGAACGGGCGATTGCCTTGTCGCCGCGTACCCCGGAGTTTCACTACCTAAAAGCCGTCGCCCATTTGCAACGGTGGGAACCGGGCCGGGCGATCGCCGAAGCCCGCATTGGTCAATCCCTGGAGGCGGCAACGGGGAACCCCTCAGACCGGTGATGAACCCGGCGATCGCAATTGTCCCCCTTGCTTTACAATAGGATGCTTGCTTATACCCTTTTTGCCGCCAAGACTCAGCACCATCTGTTCAGGGCTGTGCAGTCCAGCGGTTCCAAGCATTAGCCCCTGTCGTACTCCGACAGTCCAACCCTTAGTCAACAAGCACCAACACCGCAATGGCTAAAAAGTCCATGGTCGAGCGCGAAAAGAAGCGCGATCGTCTCATCGCTAAATACGCCGCCAAGCGCGCTGATCTGAAGGCTCAATTTGAAGATGCCAAAGATCCGATGGAAAAGATGGCTCTGCACCGCCAAATCCAGCGCTTGCCCCGTAACAGCGCCCGTAACCGCCACCAAAACCGCTGCTGGTTGACCGGCCGCCCTCGTGGTTTTTATCGCGACTTTGGCCTGTGCCGCAACGCCCTGCGCGATATGGCTCACCAAGGTTTGCTGCCCGGTGTGGTCAAGTCGAGCTGGTAGGCTGACGAATTTTTTCGCTGATTCTGATTTGCATCAAAGCGCGGTGATCCACTCGATCGCCGCGCTTTTGATTGTGAGTTTGATGGAGTCAGTTTGGAATAATACCAATTTCCCAAAGTTTTGAGACAGAATAGAGAATCGTGATCTCATGCCCCAGCCCTGAGTATGACCGGCATCCTCAAAATCGAGATTCAAGAATCAGCAGCAGAGCTGAAAGCCCTCATGGAG
>QLAH01000194.1_pt1 | contig 47564 bp, 41 predicted proteins | sample 4693081 | NCBI WGS metagenome assembly QLAH01 (sample SAMN09425401, study PRJNA476045) | Lake water metagenome, whole genome shotgun sequencing project. | reverse complement strand
TAGCTTCTTCTTCCACGGGAGCAATCGTCATGCGCAAGAATCCTTCTAAGAATCCTCGTAAAATTGCCAAAATGCGATGAGAAGGTATCTTATGAATAGGCTCTGAGCAGTCAAAATAATCTTTGTATTTGATGGCTTCTGTTTCCTTATCAGCAAGTACTTTGCTCTGTAAGGTAGCGGTATCTTCAAATAGTTTTCTCAATTTGGCTCTAACTTCGGCTTGCTCATTTACTTGCTCAGAAATGATATCCCTTGCGCCTTGTAAAGCTTCTTCAATATTGGTAATTTTTTCATTAAAAAATTTAGCCGCTTCAGTTTCAGGATCTTCTTGCCCTTGTGCCAATAAAAACAATGCCAATGGCTCCAATCCATTTTCTCTTGCAACCACTGCTTTGGTTTTTCGCTTTACTTTATAGGGTAAATAAATATCTTCTAACTCAACAATAGTAGTAGCTGCGTTTATTTTAGCTTGCAACGCATCAGTCATTTTACCTTGATCGGTAATGGTCTTTTCTATAAAAGTTTTGCGTTCAGTAAATGCCAAGATGGTTTTTTGTTCATCTTGAATTTGCTGAATTTGAACTTCATCTAAATTACCCGTACTATCTTTTCTATAACGAGCAATAAAAGGAATGGTAGCACTTTCGGCTAATAAATCTAAAACTGTTTCTACTTGAGTAACACGCAAACCAAGTTTAGCGGCAATAATTGGAGCAAACGACATATATACAATTCAATTTTTAGGGTGGCGAAAGTAGATTATTCCGCTATATGCACCACACGATGAGGATATCTTTCCAAATACTTTCGAAGCATCGATTTGATGACTTCATTTTCGGCATAGGTAGTTACCGCCTCTTTTACTGCGGTAATATAAGCTGGTGAAGAAGGTTCAGCCAATGCTAAATGATCAATTGGCCCCATCCCCACAAATTTTCCTTTTTCAATTAAAATCGCCGTATTGCTTTCTTTGATAATATAAGATGCTTTTTCAGCAGCAATATATTCAAGGGCTTTTTTTACTTGTTCGTTATGGATTGTTGTATCAGGCCATTCGTTTGGAATCGTTTTATCTAAAAAACACAATGCGGGATGGAGTTCAAATTCTCTTACTAATTTCCAAAGCTCTCGATGAGCATCTGCTAATAATGAGAAAGCTTGTACTGGTTGTGCATTTTTGTGTTTTTTATCAATGGCTAGTCTTAAATAACCTCGATTGTCTTCAAATTGATAAATGGCCCAAAGCTGTTCAAACTTTTTTTGACTTTTATTGAAAGCTGGCCATAAACGTTTGATTTCAATGCTTTCATACAAACTAGCAATAAATTCTGTGGGGCATTCTGAATGGGAAATTTCATAAATCTCCCTCAAAAAATCCTGTCTTTTTTTACTTAAGTCTAAGCCAGTAAAATGGCTAACCACTCGTTTTTTAATGTTTTTTGCTTTCCCTACATATATCACTTTACCCTGTTTATTATGGAAATAATAAACTCCAGGAACTGATGGCAAAGATTGAATGAAATGGCCAGGTAAATTGGGGGGCATTAATTGTTCGCGGTTCTCTTTTTGCAACATTTCTTTTACCAATCGTTCTCCATTGTTTTGCAGAACCAAGTCTAAAACTTTGGCAGTTGCCTTGGCATCTCCCCCAGCACGATGCCTGTTTTCAATTTCAATATTGAGTTGTCTGCATAAATGTCCCAAACCATATTTCGGAAACCCTGGAAAAACTTTTCTACTTAATCGGATGGTACAAAGCTTAGGAGTTTGCAAATCAAACCCTGCTTCTTTTAAATGGTGCTTTACAAAACTGAAATCAAAATTAACATTATGCGCCACAAACACCCTGTTTTTCAACAGGTTATAAATTTGAGGAGCTACTTCATGAAAGGAGGGTGCAGCTTCAACCATCGCATTGGTAATGCCCGTCATCCCAATAACAAAGGGAGGTATGGGTTGATGGGGGTTCACTAAAGTTTCATAAAACCCTTCTACTTCGGAACCATTGTGAAGCACTATGGCTATCTCTGTGATACCATGCTGACTAGGAAATCCCCCTGTTGTTTCAATGTCTACTACCGCAAATCGCATGGATGCAAGATAAGATTTGTAATATTCTTATAGAAATTACAACTAATGATAAAAAATGATCTCTTAGTTGTAACAATTAAGCCGATCATTCGTTTAAATAACAGTTATGAGAAAGTACAACCAACAAAATACAAAAATAATAAGCCCCATTCTAATGGTAGGCTTAGTGTTCGGACTTTTTGCTTGTAATTCACCAGAACAGGCAGCTAAAATAATTGGCAAAAAAGCAACACAAAAAGTATCTCAACTTTGTTTGCAGCAAAATATAAATGCAGAAGACCAATTTTCGACTTTTGAATCTTTTTCAACGACTCCATCCTTCTCTGAATCTCTTTCAGATAAAACAGAAATTATTTCAACCTGGTAATTAGCCTTATATAATCTATAAGATTACCGCAAGCTCCCGCAGTTTCCTTAAATTTGCAGCCAATTGATTTTATGGAGCTGAGCAAGAATTATATTCCTACCCAAATTGAAGCAAAATGGTACGAGCACTGGATTAGTAAAAACTATTTTTCCAGCAAACCCGATGAAAGGGAACCATATACTGTCGTAATCCCTCCACCCAATGTAACGGGCGTATTACATATGGGACATTGTTTAAATAATACCATCCAAGATATTTTGGTTAGAAGAGCTCGCATGCAGGGAAAAAATGCCTGCTGGGTGCCAGGAACCGATCATGCATCAATTGCCACTGAAGCAAAAGTGGTAGCTATGTTGCGCGAAAAGGGAATTGCTAAATCCTCCTTAAGCAGACCCGAGTTTTTAGATTATGCTTGGGAGTGGAAAGAAAAATACGGGGGCATCATTTTACAGCAACTTCGTAAAATGGGTTGCAGCCTTGATTGGGATAGGACCAGTTTTACCATGGACCCAGATTACTATGATTCTGTAATCAATGTATTTATTGACCTCTTTAATAAAGGTTATATATACAGGGGCAAGCGAATGATTAATTGGGATGTAAAAGCAAAAACTGCACTGAGTGATGAAGAAGTGATTTATAAAGAAGTACAGAGCAAATTATATCATGTTAAATACCATCTAGAAAATGGTGGCACTATAACAATTGCTACTGTAAGGCCTGAAACCATATTGGGAGACGCCGCTATATGTGTAAACCCTGCTGATGAGCGTTACAAATCCCTACATGGCCAATATGCATTTGTTCCATTAATTAACCGTAAAATCAAAATCATTCCTGATGAATATGTTACGCTCGATTTTGGAACAGGTGCGTTAAAAGTAACGCCTGCCCATGATATGAATGATTATCAATTGGGACAGAAATACCAATTAGAAATCATTGACACCATGAACGACGATGGTACAATGAGTGAAGCAGCGCAATTGTATATTGGATTAGATCGTTTTGAAGTTAGAAAAAAGATTGTAGCCGATTTAGAAGCTGCAGGTCATATAGACAAAATTGAAGAGTACACCAATCAGGTAGGATTCAGTGAAAGAACAGACGCAGTAGTTGAACCCCGTTTAAGTTTGCAATGGTGGGTGAGCATGAAGGATTTGGCAGCACCAGCATTAACAGCCGTTATGGAGGATGAAATACATTTTCATCCAGCTAAGTTTAAAAACCTTTACCGCCACTGGATGGAGAATGTAAAAGACTGGTGCATCAGTAGACAGTTGTGGTGGGGACATCGCATACCGGCATGGTATACACAGGACGGCCATTTTGTAGTGGCTAAAACAGTAGAGGAAGCACTGGTTGCATTGCAAAATAAAACAGGCAATGCTTCTTTATTGGTTTCAGATATACATCAAGATAATGATTGCTTAGACACTTGGTTTAGTAGTTGGCTTTGGCCTTTTGAAGTATTTAAAGGGTTGAGCAACCCCAATAATGAAGAGGTAAATTACTACTACCCTACCAGCACATTAGTAACTGCCCCTGAAATTATTTTCTTTTGGGTTGCCAGGATGATTATGGCTGGCTATGAATACAAAGGGGCTAAACCTTTCAATGACGTTTATTTCACCGGGATTGTAAGAGATAAACTGGGTCGTAAAATGAGTAAGAGCCTAGGTAACTCTCCTGACTTACTTGCTTTGATTGATCAATATGGTGCCGATGCTGTGAGATTTGGCATTTTGATTGCTTCTCCTGCGGGGAATGATATTTTATTTGATGAATCTTCTTTAGAACAAGGAAGAAACTTTAATAATAAACTTTGGAATGCATTGAAGTTGGTAAAAATGTGGGAAACCCGTTTACCTGCTGCTTCAACAGCTTCAAGTTTAGACACTACAGAAGCGGAATTTGCTATCAACTGGTTCGAAAATAGATTAAACCAAGTAAGTGCAGAAGTAGATGATCTAATGACGCAGTTTAAATTAAGCGAAGCATTAAAAACCATCTACTCCTTAATTTGGGACGATTTCTGTAGCTGGTATCTTGAATGGGCAAAGCCCGGATTTGAACAACCGGTAGAGCCCAAAGTATACGCGAAAACCATTGAATTTTTTGAAAAATTGATGGAGTTATTGCATCCGATTATGCCTTTTATCACAGAAGAAATATTCCATTTATTAAAAGAGCAACAAGAGGATTTGACGGTGAAATTGCAAGGTCAACCTAGTCCTGCGGATGAGACTATTTTAGCAGCTGGAAGTTTACTAAAAGATGTAATCACCAAATTAAGAGATGCTAGAAACAAAAACCAATTAAAGCCCAAAGATCCAGTGGTATTGCATATCATGGCAGAAAACACCAACGGATATAAAGCTATTGAACCAATTTTAATGAAACAGGTGAATGCAAGTAATGTAGTTTATACTTTAACTGCAGTAGCCAATACCATTGTGGTAAATATTGAGAAAGACAAATTCTTTATAGAGGCCGAACAACAGTTAGATGCTGCTGCTATTAAAGAGCGGCTTTTAAAAGACCTTACTTATGAACAAAACTTTCTTGCTTCAGTAATGAAAAAATTGAGCAATGAAAAATTTGTACAAAATGCAAAGCCTGAAATCATTGCGCTAGAAAGAAAAAAACAGGCGGATGCTGAAGCAAGAATAAACACTATTGAAGAAAGTTTGAAATCTTTGTAATGATCAGAATTGCTACTTTAGACGATATACCAACTATTCAACAGATTGCTCACCATACTTGGCCTTCAACTTATGGGAAAATAATATCTAAGCAACAAATTGAGTATATGCTAGACCTAATGTATAGTACTGAATCTTTGGTACAGCAAATGGTTAAAGGGCATCAATTTTATTTGTTTGAAAAAGACCAATCTGCAACGCCGGAAAATGAAGTGTTGGGTTTTGCATCTGTTTCAAATGAATCTGCGGGTGTATTCAAATTAAACAAACTTTATATTGTCCCTACTGCTCAAAAAACAGGGGCAGGCAAAGCACTTTTGTCTGCCGCAAAAGACTTCGCAAAACAAAACGAGGGTAAACAATTGATTCTTCAAGTGAATAAGCAAAACCCTGCTATTGAATTTTACAAAAGACAGGGATTCTGTATTCTATCTGAAAATGTTTTTGAATTGGAAAAAGGATTTATGATGGATGACTATATTATGGGCATTGACTTATAATTAAGTACCACAAAAAGTTGCATAGAACCCATCTCCATTTTCAGGCGGCGCTTGGTATATTTCAATATTAGTTGTTTGTAAATAGGGCGACTGCAATGCAGTTAGAAAGCTATTAAACTGGGTTAAGTCATTAGTGTACGAAACTGAATCCAAGACTTTTTCTACCCAATGATTTCTTGGGATGACCAATGGATTTTGCAATTGCATAATTGCTATTGCTTGCTCTTTACTACTGCCCTCTTTATTCAATAATGTTTCGCGCTTTAGCAGCCACTCTGCAAAAAATGAACTAGTATAAATCCCTTCAGGAATAAGAACAGACTGAATGTGAAGAAAGGTATTTGTATAATCAGCTTGGTTTTCTTTCATCCAATTCAAAAGCGATTTTATTAATTCAATCACTTCCTCAGACAATTGATTTTGATTAAAACCAATCTTTGCGCCCATCATAGTAGTATATGCTTCTGTATATAAATTGGGAAACAAATTCAATACATCTTTGGCTAATTCTATTGCTTTTGTTTGATCTTCATCAATAATAGGCAATAATGCATTGGCTAGACAACTCAAGTTCCAATGCGCTATACCTGGTTGATTAGCGAATGCATACCTGCCATTGGTATCTATAGAACTAAATACTTTTGCGGGATCATAGCCATTCATAAATGCACAAGGACCATAATCGAATGTTTCCCCTGAAATAGACATATTATCGGTGTTCATTACCCCATGAATAAATCCTACTCGCATCCAATGAACTATTAAATGCACTTGTTGAATCAATACTTGTTTTAACAATGCCAATGCAGGATTTGCTGACTCAACTTGAGTAGGATAATGTCTTGCTAATGTATAATTGGTATAAGCAATTAATTCTTCTTTAGTTAAATAATGATTTACAAATTCAAAGCTTCCTACTCGAATATGGCTTTGCATAACCCTTGTTAATATTGCGCCATCTTGAATTTCTTCTCTATAAACTTTTTCGCCGGTAGTTACCACAGCCAAACTTCTTGAAGTGGGAATACCCAATCCATACATTGCTTCGCTGATTAAATATTCTCTCAACATTGCCCTCAGCGTTGCACGGCCATCTCCTCTTCTTGAATAAGGTGTTGGGCCTGATCCTTTTAGCTGAATATCGAATCGTTTTTGATTGGGGGCTATATGCTCCCCAAGTAAAATGGCTCTTCCATCTCCTAGCATATTAAAATAACCAAACTGATGCCCCGCATATGCTTGTGCCATTGGTGCAGAACCTTCAAACAATTGATTACCGCTTAATAAAGGCGCAAGTTCTTGTGGAAAACTTCCATTGTTTCCATCCCATTGATCCATTTGAAGGCCCAATTCTTTTGCCAATGCTTGATTAAACAACAATAATTGTGGGGTTTTAACTGGCGTAGGGTTAACCAACTCAAAGAATGAATCCCCTAAAGAAGCGTAAGTTGTATTGAAATTAAAATTATTACGAGACAATGTTCCTGGTTTAAAATGCAAATTAAAGAATCAATGAACCAATACATGCGTTTGTTTAATTACCCCCATTACAAATACCGACTGAACGTGACCAATATTTTCTGCTTGCGATAATTTATTTACATGAAAATCATAATAAGCATCCATGCTTTCTGCTACCACTTTTAGCATAAAATCAAATTCTCCTGAAATATTATAGCATTCAATTACTTCATTTAATTCGTGCATACGTTTAATAAATTTCCCCCCTGCGGTTTTATCGTGTTGCTTTAAGGACACATAACAAATGACCATTAAGCCTTTTCGAACTTTGGTATGGTCTACCAAGGTTGCATACTGTTTAATCACCCCCGACTCTTCCATTCTTTTAATGCGCTCATGAACAGGGGTTGTACTCAAGTGAACCTGATCTGCAATTTCCTTTACAGTGGCCCTTGCATTCTGCTGCAATAATTTTAGGATAGCAATGTCTTTGGCGTCTAAGGAAAGGGAAACAGTGGATTCGGCTTTTTTAGTTGGTTTGGGCATGGCATTATGCTATTTTATTCTTATTATTATCTGTAAATTAGATATTTATTCTTTATTTATAAATAATTATGTGCTTTTATTCTTTAAAATTAGCTTTGCGCTACAATAAAACACTATTATGTCTACATTAACAACAACAATTGATTTCAGTTTGCCTTATAAAGTGGCTGATATTAGCTTGGCCGATTGGGGTCGCAAAGAAATTCGTTTAGCTGAAGCAGAAATGCCAGGCTTGATGGCATTACGTGCTGAATATGGTGCTTCTCAGCCTTTGAAAGGTGCAAGAGTTGCAGGTTGTTTGCATATGACCATTCAAACTGCCGTTTTAATTGAAACATTAGTGGCATTAGGCGCTGAAGTAAAATGGAGCTCTTGTAATATATTCTCTACACAAGACCAAGCTGCTGCTGCAATTGCTGCTGCTGGAATTGGTGTATTTGCTTGGAAAGGTCAAACCCAGGAAGAAGCTGATTGGTGTATTGAGCAAACTTTGTTTTTCGGTGGTGCTGATCGCCCATTAAATATGATTTTAGACGATGGTGGAGATTTAACCAATATGGTATTTGATAAATACCCAGAATTAATTGCCCATATTAAAGGCTTATCTGAAGAAACCACCACTGGTGTTCACCGTTTGTATGAGCGTATGGCTAAAGGTACTTTACCTATTCCTGCTATTAACGTAAACGATTCTGTTACCAAATCTAAGTTTGATAATAAATACGGTTGTCAAGAGTCTTTAGTAGATGCTATCCGCAGAGCTACAGATGTAATGATGGCGGGTAAAGTTGCGGTTGTTGGTGGATACGGAGATGTTGGTAAAGGATCTGCCCTTTCTCTTCGTGGAGCAGGTTGTAGAGTAATTGTTACTGAAATTGATCCTATCTGTGCTTTACAAGCTGCAATGGATGGATTTGAAGTAAAACCAATGGCAATAGCTGTTACAGAAGCGGATATTATTGTTACTGCATCTGGTTGTAGAGACTTAATTACTGAAAAGCATTTCCGTTTAATGAAAGACAAAGCAATCGTTTGTAATATCGGTCACTTTGATATTGAAATTGATATGGCTTGGTTGAATGCAAACTATGGTAACACAAAAGACACCATTAAGCCACAAGTTGACTTATACAATATTGATGGAAAAGACATTATTGTTTTAGCTGAAGGAAGATTAGTGAACTTAGGTTGTGCAACTGGTCACCCATCTTTTGTGATGAGTAATTCATTCAGTAACCAAACTTTGGCTCAGATTGAATTGTGGATGAACCACAAAAACTACGAAAACAAAGTGTACGTTTTACCTAAGCATTTAGATGAAAAAGTAGCGCGTTTACACCTTGCAAAAGTAGGTGCACAATTAGATGAGTTAACCGATGAGCAGGCTGCTTATTTAGGCATCAGCAAAAACGGTCCTTTCAAATCTGATATGTATCGTTACTAATATTTTCTTTTATTTTCTTTTGATTGCAGCGCCTCGAAATTCGAGGCGCTGTTTTTTTATGACTAAAATCAGTTTTTTGATTAGAATTTGCTTTAATATATTTATACCTTAATTGCCATTCTCCATTTTACTTAGTAAAGTGTAATACTTGCACAATGAAAGTAATTTTTAACCTTTTAGGTATATTCTTCACACTAATGATTGTTAGCTGTTCAAACAATCAAAAAAGTACAGATTGGAATGACAAGGAGAGCTTTTTAGATACCGCTTTAAATCAAATTAGTCGTCAGAAAAATACTACAAAAAGAAGTGAGCTTATATTTTTAGATTCTATTCTCAATGGAAAAAAGCTTGATCTTAAACAGCGAATTCAGGTTTACGCGTATAAGTCTGGAATTTATTGTTATCATTTACAAAAGCCAGATTCTGCAAAATTGTACGCAGATTCAATGCTATACATTTTAAGGGATAAAGATCCACTACAATACCCTAACGCATACACTTACGCCTACTATACAAATGGGGATGCCATGTATGCCAACAATCAGTTTAATGAAGCATACACGTTTTATTTTAAAGCAAGAGAATTCCATTCTACCAACAAAAATTATTGCTCGCTTAAAGAATACAGCTATCGAGTAGGGATGATTCTATTTAAACAACGCAAATTCAAAGAAGCCGCAAAGAATTTCCAACAAAGCTTATCCGAAGCTAATATGTGCGAGAAGGACAAATTATTCTCTAACTATTATCGGAAACAAGAATTAAAAAACAATATTGCACTAAGCTTCTATATGCAAGGCATGTACGATAGTGCATTAACATTTTATCAAAAAGCATTTGAGTATGTATCTGAACACCAGAAATCAGACACAAGCACTTTTTTTTATGATGAAATGGCAAAGGGCGTTCTATACGGGAATATCGGAGATATATACAAAAAACGAGGAAATATTGTAGATGCAGAAACAAGTTATAAGCAGAGTGTTGCAATCAACCTGCATTCAGGAAGAGAAACTTTTGATGCGCAATTCAGCTACTTAAAATTAGCTGAACTATATGCTGATCAAAAAAAAATAACACTACTTGGTAATTCCCTGGCAGAAATAAGAAAATCAATGGATGAAGTGCCCAACCTAAAAGGTGAAATGAAGTGGAATAAGCTTTCATGGGAATATTACCAATTATTGAATAATAAAGAAAAGGCATACCAACATTTATCTAAGTACCAAACATTACAAGAAGAAGATGAAAAATTAAATAAACAGATTTATGAAGTAGACATCAATAAGCAACTAGAACTATTAGAACAAGAAAACCAATTACATATTGTACAACATGAAAATGAAGTAGCTAGAACTTATTTGATTTCTACAATTCTTATCCTTTTCCTAATTATTGTTTTAAGTATTATTCTTGGACGCAATTGGCTTAATTCTAGAAAACATATTGCCACACTGAAAGAATTAAACGAAACAGTTAATACCCAAAATGAACAGCTGGAAATTGCAATGGCTGCACTTCAAAAAACCATTAGTGAAAAAGATAGTATCCTAAAACTAGTTGCGCATGATTTAAGAACTCCTGTTGCCTCAATCCCAACAATGGTTGAAATCATACTGACAGAAAATGATGAAGCACTAAAACTGGAATATTTAGAAATGATCAAATCTTCCTGCAATAGCTCTTTAACATTAATTGCAGAAATAATGGCTACTGCAGATATTAGTAATAAAAATATTGAAAAAGAACCCACTTTATTGAATGAATTTATTGATGACTGTGCAGCTATATTAGCATTAAAAGCAAAAGAAAAGAATCAAACCTTGGAAGTTCAATTACCAGAAACGGATACCTCTGTTATGATGAACCCAGAGAAAATGAAACGAGTCGTATTCAATCTAGTCACTAATTCAATAAAATTCAGCAAGAAAAACACTACCATAACCCTTTCTGCAAAAATAACAGACAATAAGTTACTTATTGAAGTATCTGACAATGGCATAGGAATTCCTGAAAAATTACTTCCTGAGATATTTAATATTTCAAAATCAGGAAAACGAAAAGGAACAGAAGGTGAAAAGTCTTATGGCTTAGGATTAAATATTTGCCAACGTATTGTAGAAGCACATGATGGCTCTATAAGGGTGCAAAGCCAAGAAGGCAAGGGTAGTGTTTTTACGGTAGAACTACCCTTGACTTAATGCTATTGGGTTAACATTGCGTATAATTCATCTTTTAAGTGTAGTCGTCTTTTCCTAAAGGAAGTTAGTACTTCATCGGCAGCATTCTCAGCGCCTGACTCAATTCGATGTACAGCGTGATTTACTCCATCGTACTCATCTGATAATTTTTTAAAGTGTGCATTGGCTACTTTAAGTTCAGAAATTTTGGCATCAAATTCGGGGAATTCATGGTGCAAGTCGTGTTTTTCCATTATGTTGTATTTTTATTCCTTAAAGTTATTCATCCTTTCAGTGAAATAAAATGATAAAAATCAGTTCTTTCCTTAAATGGAGCATTTTAAGTTTATTGATTGCTTTTTTTGCTGGAACTACATCTGCCCTCTTTTTAGTATCTCTTGATTACCTATCAGACCTAAGAAATAAATATATCTGGCTTATCTCCTTCTTGCCCATTGCAGGATTCTTTACTGCTTTACTGTATCAAAGCATAGGAAAAAAATCGACCAAGGGCAACAAACTAATTGTTGAATCAATTCTACAACCTACCAAGCCATTGCTAGATTGGTTAATGGCTCCTCTGATTTTATTGACCACACTTATAGCGCATTTATTTGGCGCTTCCGTTGGCAGAGAAGGAACTGCAATTCAATTATCTGCAGGACTTTCCGATCAATTGACTAAAGCATTTAATTTAACACCATCTGAAAGAGTCGTATTACTTAGAGCTTCTGTTGCAGCGGGTTTCGGAGCAGTTTTTGGTACTCCAATTGCAGGCGCAATATTTGCATTAGAATTTACAGACAATCAAATCAACTTCACTAAAGCAATTACGCCAATATTGATATCCGCAATATTAGCCAATCAGGTTACCCTTTGGTGGGGAATCAGCCACTCAGTTTATTCAGTTACACAAATTCCGAGTTTTACAATTACCAATATGCTCTTCCTTTTAATTGCAACATTCGCATTTGGAATCACTGCATGGATATTTAAAAGAGGGTTAACCTTATTGAATGAAATGGCTTCAAAATACATTCCTAACGAACTATGGAGAGCAGTATTTGGTGGCATACTCATCGCAGTTATTGTTTATGCTGCTCAGCTCTTTAAATTTATAGGTTTAGGAATTCCTAGTATTTTAAATGCGTATTCGCTTGCTTCATTCCCCACAGATTTTATTCAAAAACTCTTATTAACTATCTTATCCATATCAGTTGGCTTTAAAGGAGGGGAAGTTACTCCCTTGTTTTTTATTGGTGCAACACTAGGAAGCATGCTCTCTGTATACATTCCTTTACCTATTTCCTTTTTAGCGGGTTTGGGTATGATTACAGTATTTGGAGCAGCCGCTAGAACCCCGTTAGCGGCAGCATTTCTTGCATTTGAACTGTTTGGCAAAGAATATATATTTTATGCATTTATTATTTGCTTTATAGCTAGTTTTATTGCTGGCAAAAAATCAATTTATCAATCCTAATAAGATGAACTGGCAACCCGATTATTTAGAAAATGACTTTGTTCAACTAGTCCCATTAACGACTGATCATTTTGATCAACTTTATCAAGTTGCATCAGACCCGCTTATTTGGGAACAACATCCCAACAAATACAGGTACCAACTACCCGTTTTTAAAAATTTTTTTGAAGGAGCTATTTTATCGCAGGGGGCATTCCTTATTTTAGATGCAGTTTCGAAAAATGCAATTGGTAGCAGTCGGTTTTGTAATTATAATGGAGCAAATGATTCAATTGAAATCGGATATACTTTTTATGCAAGACATTGTTGGGGCAAGCCATATAATAAGTCAACAAAAGAATTAATGATTAATTACGCACTTGAAAAAGTATCAACAATTCATTTTTTTGTTGGCGCCGAAAATATCCGTTCTCAAAAAGCAATGGAAAAATTAGGTGCAATAAAGTTATGCGAGATATTAATGCCATATTATGGAGAACCTGATCGATTAAATTTTCAATACCAAATAACCCGTAGTGATTGGAACAACATTAAGTTATAGATAGAAAATCAAATGAAAGAAGCTAATAATAGACAATCGCAAGCCAAAATCTTACGCAATTTCAGAAAACTACACCGAATCACAGGTGCAGCATTATTTGTATTCTTTTTTATTGTTGCAATAACAGGAACCTTATTAGGCTGGAAAAAAAATAGTAGCGGGCTAATCATGGCAAAATCTTATACTGGCAGTTCTACTAACTTGAAAGATTGGTTGAGTATTGACAGTTTATATCAAAAAGCTTGTACATTTTTAAAAGATTCTGTTTCAAAAGATTTGTCTACTGAAATTGATAGAATTGATATCAGAAAAGAAAAAGGCATGGTCAAATTCACTTTTTCTAAACATTTTACTGGATTACAATTAGATGGTAGTAATGGTAATATTTTACATATTGAAAAAAGACGTGCAGATTATATTGAGAAAATTCATGACGGATCAATTATTGACTTTTATTTTGGTTGGGATGGTTATTTTAAGTTGATATACACGGCCATAATGGGCATAGCCCTTCTTATATTTACCATTACTGGGTTTTGGCTTTGGTATGGTCCTAAACGAATGAGAAAGCATCCTTAACTTAATTTTATGTCAACTACAGATATTTGGATGCTGATTGCAGGTCTTGGATTTTTTCTTTATGGAATGTTTCATTTAGAAGATTCAATGAAGCAAATGGAGGGAAGATCCTTCAAATTATTTCTGCAGAAAAACACCAAGCATCAATTCAGAGCCATTTTAAGCGGAACTTTTGTTACTGCTATTCTACAAAGTAGTTCAATTGTAAATTTAATGGTGCTCTCTTTTGTTGGCGCAGGAGTTCTGTCTATGCGAAATGCAATGGCAGTAGTTTTAGGAGCAAATATTGGAGGCACATTTAACAGCTGGCTAGTTGCAATGCTAGGATTTAAAGTAGAGCTCAATAATATAACACTTCCGTTAATTGGCCTATCAGGTATTTGCTTAATCATATTTAGTCATAAAAAAAACATTTACAGAATTGCCCTTTTTTGCATGGGATTGGGCATGCTGTTTCTAGGTCTTCAGTTCATGAAGCAAAGTATGGATGCCATAATGACCCAATTTGATTTTACCCCTTACCTATCGTATCCAAGAATTGTATTTTTACTAATTGGCTTTATAATCACTGCCATTGTTCAAACTAGTTCAGCAACAGTGGTTGTAGTATTAACTGCATTATATGCGCATATTATTCCAATAGAAACGGCTATTGCCATTGTTCTAGGAGCAGAATTAGGCACAACCGTAAAATTAATTCTAGGTGCAATTGGAGGCAATGCAGCTAAAAAAAGAGTTGCACTAGGGAATAGTTTATTTAATATACTCACTTCTACAGCAGGCTTCTTCTTTATTGACCCTATTATCCAATTCATTTCAGGTACCATCTTAATTACAGATCCTATCTTGATATTAGTGGCTTTTCAAACTTTTATTAATTTGGCAGGTGTAGCATTAATTTACTTTTTCTTAAATCAATATGGCAATTTTTTAGACCACCAATTTAAAGAGAAAGAAAAAACCCTTACACAGTTCCTGCAAAACGCAAGTAGAGAAATACCTTCTACCATCACAGATATGATGAGTAAGGAGGTAGGTCTTTATATAGAAAGTGTTGTTCGCTTTAACTTAGAAACTTTCCATATAAAACCCGATTGGCTAATCAATAGTGAGTTTGAAAGCATCTATTTAAAACAACACCCAAAAAATGGTGAAACGGCTATTGCAGATCAATATCAAATACTAAAAGAAACAGAAGGAGAAATCCTTGCCTATTATGCCAAAGAAGTTGCACAAATGAAACAATCGGATGAGATTATCAGAATAAACCAATTGATTGAGGCGCTCAGGAATGCAATGTATTCAGCAAAAGGAATGAAAGATATTTATCCAGATAAGACTGAATTTAGCAACTCTATCAATGAATTGAAATACGACATGTACCATCAATTTCAAGCAGAATTAAGTGAATTCTATAAAGAATTATATTGGTCTTTCACTAACAAAGATGCTAGCATTGGGCTCGATACGATTAATTCTTTATTGGAAAAAAACAAATCAGATTTTGATAAAAGAATTAATCATTTCTATTTTCATGCTGGTCAAAATGCATTGAAAGAAAAAGATATTTCAACCCTTTTTAATCTTAACAGAGAATTATATTCGTCTTGTAAGGCTATAGCACTTGCTGTAAAAGATTATAAAGGCATTTACGAATAAAAACGTCTCGGTTAATAGTTTAACCGAGACGTAAGATTGGTAACAAAAACGATTATAAATTTCCTCTTAGATCTTGCTCTCTTTCTAATGCCTCAAATAAAGCTTTAAAATTGCCTTTCCCAAAACTCTTCGCGCCTTTGCGTTGAATTATCTCAAAAAACAAAGTTGGCCTATCTTCAACTGGTTTACTAAAAATTTGTAATAGATATCCTTCATCATCGCGATCAACCAAAATTCCAAGCTGCTTAAGTGGTTCCAAGTCTTCCTCAATTTTACCTACTCTGCTAATTAAATCATCATAATATGAATTTGGAACTTTTAAAAAATCTATACCCCTATTTTGTAATTCTGTTACTGTTGCAACAATATTATTGGTAGCTAACGCCACATGTTGACAGCCTTCTCCATCATAAAAATCGAGGTATTCTTCTACCTGAGATTTTTTCTTCCCTTCCGCTGGCTCATTGATTGGAAATTTTACAAATCCATTTCCATTGCTCATTACTTTACTCATCAGCGCAGAGTACTCAGTAGAAATATCATTATCATCAAAACTTAAAATATTTTTAAACCCAAGTACATTTTCATAAAACGATACCCATTTATTCATTTGATTCCATCCCACATTGCCTACACAATGATCTACATACAATAATCCTGTACTAGTTGGGTTATAGGTTGATTCCCATTTTCTAAATCCTGGTAAAAAAACACCTTGATAGTTTTTTCGCTCAATAAACAAATGAACAGTATCGCCATAAGTCTTTATTCCACTTATGACTGCTTCGCCATTTTCATCTGAAAGTTTTACTGGCTCCATATCAGAAACCGCTCCCCTGCTAGTGGTTTGAAACCAAGCATCAGCAGCATCTTCTACCATTAATGCCAAGTGCTTTACTCCATCTCCATGCTTGTAAATATGATCGGCAATAGCATTCCCAGCCCTTAATGGGGTAGTAAATACAAATGTCAATTTATTTTGTCTCACTACATAGCTCACTTTGTCTTTAATGCCCGTTTCTGGGCCTGCATATGCTAAACTCTGGAATCCAAAAGCTGTTTTATAATAATGTGCCGCCTGTTTGGCATTTCCCACATAGAATTCTACGTAATCGGTACCTTGTAGAGGTAGAAAATCACCTTGTTTAATAACCGCGTTAACAGGAATTGCTGAAGAAGTATTCATAATTGATTGAAATTTTAAATTAAATAAAGATTGAAATGCAAAAAACCAACCAACACTCAATGGCTAATGGTTAATGCTTCAATCAAAAGATTATATTCAACCCTATGATCACTAAAGCGTTTATGTGGATAATCAGGTAACATCGATGCAAATTTAGTTATCTTTGAGCTTATGAAAGTTGGAATTCTAGGAGGTGGTCAATTGGGCCGGATGTTACTTCAAGCTGCTGCAAATTACACAGTTGAAACATTTGTATTAGAAAATGATGAACAATGTCCTTCCGCCCATCTTTGTCACCATTTTACCAAAGGAGATATCACTGATTTTGATACCGTTTATCAGTTTGGACAAGGGTTAGATGCAATAACCATCGAAATTGAATCAGTAAATGTAGATGCATTAGAAAAGTTGCAAGCAGAAGGGGTGAAAATATACCCCCATCCTTCTGCCATCAGAACTATAAAAAATAAGATTGTTCAAAAACAATTTTATAAAGAAAATGGAATCCCTAGCAGTGATTTTATTGTTACTACTTCAAAAGAAGATTTACTGAATCACCTTGATTTTCTACCTGCGGTTCATAAAATTGGAGAGGGAGGCTACGACGGAAAAGGAGTTCAAGTATTAAATAATGAGTACGACTTAGATAAAGCTTTTCAAGCCGCGAGTGTTTTAGAAAAAAAAGTGAACATAAAAAAAGAAATAGCCCTTATTGTAGCAATGAATGATAAAGGGGAAACGGCGCTTTTCCCTGCTTCAGAAATGATGGTGAACCCTGCGTTAAATTTGTTGGATTATCAAATTAGTCCTGCACTTATTCCTGAAAAAATACTTTGGGTGGTTGAAGCAGTTGCAGTTAAACTTGCAAAAGCCCTGAATAGTCCTGGGCTATTTGCGGTTGAAATGTTCATTGATCAGCATGATGAAGTTTGGGTAAATGAAACCGCACCGCGTGTTCATAATAGCGGGCATCATACTATTGAGGCCAATTATTGTAGCCAATATGATATGCTCTGGAGAATTATTTTAGGGTTCCCGCTTGGGAACACAGCACCTATTCTTCCAGCAGCTATTGTCAATATTATTGGCGAAGAGGGTTATAGTGGCAAAGCCATTTACAAAGGATTAGAAGAGGTTTTAAAAACAGATAATGCTTTTGTTCACTTATACGGCAAGTTGCAAACTAAGCCTGGAAGAAAAATGGGGCATGTCACCATTCTTCATAAAGATTATCAAGACCTTACCCATAAAGCCAATAAAATTAAGCACACCTTAAAAGTAATTAGCAACTAACTTTTTTTGGTATTGAGTGGTTTTAAAAAACCAATACCTATTAAACTTTTGGTTTGTAGACCTGGAGATTTCTTTGAAGGTCCAAAGAGTCTTACATCATCGTCGTAAATAAGGTCTAAACTATACGTTGCAGAAAAGAATTTATTAATTTTAAAAGAGAATAAATTCGTCATAAACAAGTCTATATTCTGTGGTCTATTCTGGTAATTAGAAAATAAATCCATTTTACCTTTATAAGTTATGTTTTTAGCAATAGTATTGCTATAATTGAGTGTAATGAAAGAACCTATTTCATTGAAATTTCCAGCACCTGCCGGAACCCCATACCCTCCCCTATCTGATAATGATTTATTCGCTAATACAATCCACCGTGAGGTTAATGGAGAAATGAATATTGAAAGAAAAGGATCTGGCTTGTAATCGAACCCTGCAGATAAAATAATATAAGCCGGTGACAATAAAGAAGAAGTAAATGTTGGAATATTATTATTGAATGTAAACCCATCAAAAAACTGTGACCTAAAGTTGATAAGCGAAGAAACATACCACTTGCCTAAAGAATCCATTTTATACCCATACTTGCTTAAGTAGTCTATACGATCATCATTCTTACGACTTCCTAAACTGGTACTTTGAATATACCCCAAATTTACATCCACAGAATTATCCCAAGAATGCCGCCCATGTTTGTACAGAATAAAATAATTCATATATCCATTGGCAGTTAGCGAAAAATTATCACCACCCGAAGCCCAATTACTTAACGAACCTTGCGCTAAATTGAAGCTAAATAACCCTCCTCGTTTCCAATTCCACCCGGTTGTATCATTGTCCTTTTTTATTGTCCGATTGATCTCTCTTTTTAGGGCCTGCACCACATTATCCTGACCTTTCACAATAAATCCGGTTGTTAACAAAATGGTTAACCACAGGAAAATTTTCTTCATGCGTACATTTTTCAGTATCAAATATAGCAAACCCATTGTAATTTTATTGTTTTATTGCTGACAAACTGGCATAAATCAAGGATAATTTGTACATTTGCTGCTTAATTATTGAAGGATGGAGCTTGCAGCATTAATTGATAAACAACACGACGAAGCAAGGCAGGGTGAAGCATTTCAGGCAGGTGAAACCCCGTTATTGTATGGGAAAAAATTCTATATAGAGAGTTATGGCTGTGCAATGAATTTTTCAGATAGTGAGGTAGTTGCAGCTATTCTACAAGAAAATGAATTCAGTGCTACCGCTAACTTTGAAACTGCTGATCTAATTTTAATTAATACCTGTTCAATTAGAGAGAAAGCAGAACAAACCATTCGAAAACGTTTAACTGAATTCAGGAAAATCAAACGTACCCGACCAGGCATGTTGATTGGGGTACTCGGATGTATGGCTGAGCGGTTAAAAGCACAATTATTAGAACAAGAAAAATTAGTAGACTTAGTCATTGGCCCTGATGCGTATAGATCCCTACCAGCTTTAATTAAAGAAGCTTCAGCCGGACAAAAAGGAGTGAATGTATTATTAAGTAGAGACGAAACATACGGAGACATTGCTCCCATTAGGCTTAACAGTAACGGCATTACCGCATTTGTATCCATTACAAGGGGATGTAATAATATGTGCAGCTTTTGTGTGGTTCCTTTTACAAGAGGTCGAGAAAGAAGTAGGTCAGCTAACTCTATCATTGAAGAAATTAAGTCATTGGTGGAACAGGGCTATAAAGAAATTACTTTATTAGGTCAAAATGTAGATAGCTATCATTGGGTGAATGAAACAGAAAATGAAACCGTCACATTTGCCAATTTATTAGAATTAGCTGCTTTAGTAAGTCCAACTTTAAGGGTTCGATTCAGCACTTCACACCCAAAAGATATTACAGATGATGTGTTGTACACAATGGCTAAATATGAAAATATTTGCAAATGCATTCACTTGCCAGTTCAGAGTGGTAATACAAGGGTATTACAATTAATGAATAGAACTTATTCTAGAGAATGGTATTTGGCTAAAGTGGATCGTATCAGGGAAATTTTACCAGAATGTGGTTTAACTTCTGATATGATTGCAGGATTCTGCACAGAAACTGAAGAAGAACATCAAGATACTTTAACCCTAATGGACTATTGTGGCTTTGATATGAGTTATATGTATTTCTATAGCGAACGTCCTGGAACTTTAGCCGCAAGACGTTTTAAAGATGATATTTCTTTAGAAGACAAAAAACGTCGTTTACAAGAGATCGTAGACAAGCAGGGTGAACTTTCTACAAAAAGTAATTTGAGTGATATTGGTAAAACGTTTAAGATTTTAATTGAAAGCCATTCTAAGAGAGACGTAAATGATTGGACAGGTAGAACCAGTCAAAATAAAATTACTGTTTTTCCCAAAAGCGCAGATCATCAAAAACCGGGAGATTATGTGTGGGTCAAAATTCATGATTGCACGAGGGCTACCCTTTTAGGAACAATCGTAGATCAACCTTAAATTATTATTCATGGATTTACAAAGTATAAAAAATCGCTTTGGCATTATTGGGAATTCACCTGCTTTAAACCACGCACTCAATACTGCAGTTCAAGTTGCTGCAACTGATTTAACCGTTTTAATTGTTGGTGAAAGTGGTGTAGGTAAAGAAGTATTTTCTCAAATCATCCATGCATTATCGTCTAGAAAACACAACCCCTTTATAGCTGTAAACTGTGGCGCAATACCTGAAGGAACCATAGACTCTGAATTATTTGGACATGAAAAAGGTGCTTTCACTGGTGCAGTAGATAGCAGAAAAGGATACTTCGAAACAGTGAATGGGGGAACCCTTTTCATGGATGAAATAGGAGAAATGCCATTGGGTACACAAGCCCGTTTATTACGGGTTTTAGAAACTGGTGAATTTATACGAGTAGGTAGTTCTAAAGTTCAAAAAACAGATGTAAGAGTTATTGCTGCCACAAATAGAGAGTTACTTGAGTTTACGCAAAAAGGGAAATTTAGAGAAGATTTATATTATCGATTAAGTACAGTTCCAATCAGGGTATCATCTTTAAGAGACCGACAAGAAGATATCTTATTATTATTCAGAAAATTTGTAGTTGATTTTGCTGAGCGCTACAAAACAAGTCCTGTTCAATTGGATGAAGAAGCTAAACAGCTGTTAATTCAATACCCATGGCCAGGAAATATTCGAGAGTTAAAGAATATTGCTGAACAGATTTCTGTACTAAGCCCTACTAATTTAGTATCGGGTAAAGAAATGCGCATTTTTCTCCCTGAAAAAAAAGAAAACCGCATGCCCATGTTAGCCGGTGCAGGTAATACAACCGGAGAGTTTGCAAATGAAAGAGAAATTTTATACAAGCTTTTTTTTGACATGAAAAAAGATGTTACAGAATTGAAGAAAATGTTTGTTGAAATTTTACAAAACCCCTCTTTGGCTGGAGCAGCTGCGAGTTTTACCAAAGAATCTATTTTAAATGATTATGCAGGCACAATCAATGATACTCCTATTTTAAACACTAATAACATTAATAACATTAATAATAATACAAATACAGGGCATAATAATTTATTGGCAGCACAAAACAATACCGGTTCATTACCCGTAATTCTTCATAATGAAGACATTCAACTGCATGAAGAAGTAGAAGAATCCTTAAATATAATGGACAAGGAAAAAGAACTCATTATTAAAGCACTTAAGAAGCATAGGGGCAAGAGAAAAGATGCTTCGCTTGATTTGGGCATTAGTGAAAGAACTTTATACCGAAAATTAAAAGAATATGATATTGACGAATAATAAGGATGGCTGGAAGATTCTGTTTTTTTTCCTATCCATCAACCTTTTGTTAACGGGTTGTTTTGTTTATAAATTCAATGATGCCGTTATTCCTACCAATGTAAAAACGGTAAAAATTGGTTTCATAGAAAATAAAGCCAGGTATATTAATCCGCAGCTAAGTCCTAAATTAACGGATAAGCTGCAGTCGAAAATAACCAACCAAACAAAGTTAACTAGAACCAATAACGATGATGCCGACTACGTAATTAGTGGCGCTATTACCAATTACGATCCAAGTCAAACAGTTGGTGTATCTGCACAACAAGCAAGTACCAACCGATTAACTGTTACGGTTCATATTGTTTTAAGAAAAACCTTAGAAAATAAAGTAGACGAATTTGATGTTTCGAGAAGCTTTGATTTCTCTGCAAATCTAACCCTGCAACAAGCAGAAGGTCAATTACTAGAAGAAGTTGTTCGGAATTTGACGGACGAAATCTTCAATCGTATTTTTAATAACTGGTAATAGAGTTGTATATTTATTTTTATGAAGTTTACGCAGGAAAAAGCATTGATTCATTTAACTGGAAACGCAGACCTTTCTTCTATGAATATGGAAGAGATTGAAAAATTGGTGAAGGATTATCCATTTTTTTCTCCTGGCCAATATTTATTTGCTGCTAAACTAAAAAAAGATGATCATCCATTGGTTGGATCACAGTCTGTAAAAACCGCACTGTACTTTACTAATCCATACTGGCTTCAATTTCAACTTGAATCTTTAAAAGATCCAGGCATAGACCAAGCTCCTAAACAAGAATTAGATACTGCTTTGTTGAGATCGATTCGTCAAAAAGATATTGAATGGGATGAAATGATTAATCTTCCCAAAATTGAGGAAACGCTAGAATCTGCCGAATCAGCATTCAAAGCACCCGAACTTCCCAATCCAGATATTTCAGTCCCTACCATTGAATCTGTTAGAGAATTAATGAAGGGAATCGATTCCATTGATGCTCCTGGAACCATCATTCCTGTAATCAGAGAGAATAATCCCTCAGAACCTGTAGATTATACCTTACCAGATATTCAATCTTCAGAACCATTCGATCCGGTTTTCAGTACCATCAACACAGCCGAGTCAACCAGCAGCAGTTCTCTTCATAAACCAATTGCTCCAATTATTCATCAAGAAGACAATGAAGATGAAGTAGTGAGTAAATTGATGCACCCAGATCAAGATAAAAGTGATGCAAAAATTGCAAGTATTTTATCGAATCAGTTGGCAGAATTTAAAAAACCAATTGAAAAAGAATCAGAATTAACGATTGAATCAATTGAAAATAAGTTACATACGATTGACTATTTTGCTTCGCAGGGCATTCAAATTGATTTAAGTAAAATTCCGCAAGACAAGTTAACCACCAAATTGCGAAGATTTACCGACTGGCTTAAGGATATGAAAAACCATAATCCAAACCCTATTGATCTAGGAACCAGCCCCGAACAAGAGAAAAAAGTAGCTGAAACAGCACTTATTTCAAATGAATCAAAAGAGATTTTGACTGAAACAATGGCGGAAGTTTTAGCCAAACAAGGGCAAATTGATAAAGCAATTCAGCTTTATATCAAATTAAGTTTCTCTAATCCTGAAAAAACCGCTTATTTTGCAGACAAAATTCAACATTTAAAAGGTATTTAAAATGATTTATCTGTTTTTGGTTCTGATTGTGATTGCTGCTGTAGGTTTAGCCTTTATGGTTCTAATTCAAAATCCCAAAGGCGGTGGCTTAGCCGGAAACGTGGGTGGAATCAGTAACCAACTGATGGGCGTTAAACAAACTACCGATGTATTAGAGAAAGGCACATGGATTTTTGCTGCTATTATTGCTTTATTGGCATTGTTTTCTACTTTATTCTTAAAAGGTGGATCTGCTGATGTTGATACTGAAATATTACAAAAAATCAATACCACTACTACAACTCCTGCTCCTGCTGCAACTGGTACTCAACAAGCACCTGCTGCAACTGTTCCTGCAAAAACCGACTCATCAAAGAAATAAAGGAATTTACATCTATTTTGAACCCTGTCTTTTTAAAAATGACAGGGTTTTTTATTTACTTTACGAAATGGCGCAAAAAAAACAATCCAAGAAGAAATCTACTGGTCAATTAAAGAAACCTTTGCTGATAATATTGGCTTCATTATTATTAATCACTTTAATTGGCTATATATTATTTGCACTCCCAGCAACTGCATTCGACGAAAAAAGCAGAATGGTAACAATAGAAAAAGACAGCACTCAAAAGTCTGCTGTTTTAAAAGTATTTAAAGATGCGGGTATATTAAAAATAAATAGTTTATTAGGAATAGCAGGCGCTCCTTTTAATATTTGGGATAAAATGAAACCAGGCCGATATGAAATAAAAAAAGGACAAAGTATACTTGATATCGTTCGCATGCTCAAGAATGGTAGACTGGCTGAAGTAAAACTGGTGATTAATAGAGTTAGAACAAGAGGTGAATTAGCCAAACTGATTAGTAAACAGTTTATGACAGATTCTTCCTTTGTAATGGAGTTTTTAAGCTCCAATGATTCATTGGCTGCACTAAATACAGATACTGGTTATTTATTTACTAAAATCATTCCCAATACGTATAGTTATTATTCGGATGCTTCTATACAAACAATCTTAGAAAAATTAAGAGCCGAATCAATCAAATTTTGGAGTCGTAATAATCGTTTACAGAAAGCCGCTGCCTTAGATATGACTCCCGAACAAGTTTACATTTTAGCTTCGATTGTAGACGAGGAAACAAATTATGAATCTGATAAGTATAAAATTGCCAGTGTTTACATCAATCGACTAAAAAAGCAAATGCCTTTACAAGCATGCCCAACCATTAAATTTGCAATGAACGATTTTACAATCACTCGCATATATGAAAAATACTTAAGCAACCCTTCCCCCTATAATACCTATAGAGTTAAAGGATTGCCTCCTGGTCCTATTTGTACCCCTTCGCCTAAAACAATAGATATTGTTTTAGATGCCCCTGAAACAGACTATATTTATTTTGTGGCTAAGAGTGATTTTAGTGGGTACCATCATTTTAGCAATAATTACCAAGAGCATAATAACAAAGCAAAGGAATATCAAAAAAAATTGGACGAATACATGCTGAGAAAAGCAGCCGAAAAAAGGTAGCATGACAAAACTGGAAAGAATTTTATTGAATTGGCCCCCGGTTGCTTTTATCATAAAAAAAAGTAAAGTCCTTTATATACCTGGATTTCAAGGTATTCCCCTTTATGATGTAGTAGTGTTTTTTATAAAACAAGTAAATAAAATAGGACTAAACGAGCGGGCTGCAGCTATTTCTTTCAATTTGATTATGGCTTTACCTGCAACGATATTGTTCTTGTTTTCGATACTACCCTATTTCCCAGAATTTTTGAATATCAAGGAGCAAATGCTTTCACTTTTTAAGGATATAAGTCCTAACTCTAACACCTATCGTTTCATTGAAACCTTGATGGACGATTTGATGCAAAGAAGTATTGGTATTTTTTCATTTGGTTTTATATTGGTTGTTTATTACGCTTCAAATGCAATGATGTCATTGATTATTACATTTGATCGTTCCATTATGGAGCATAAAAGATTTTTTCTTCATCAAAGATGGAAAGCCATTCAACTGACTGCAATAATCGTTTTACTACTCATTGCGTCCACCCTTATTCTACTTGGGCAAGAGCAATTAAGCATTTTTATTGGTAAAGTTTTAGGACTTAAAAAGTCGGCACTTTATTGGATCAATAGTATTCGATGGATAGTAATTATTGGCTTATTCTTCTATGGAATTGCATTTATTTATAAATATGCCCCTTCCGTTAAAATAAGGTGGAAATTAATTTCACCCGGTTCCTTATTAGCAACTACTTTAATTTTAAGTACCACAATACTGTTTTCTTACTGGGTCAACAATTTTGGAAGTTATAACAAAGTATATGGGTCTATTGGAACAGTAATGATCTTGATGGTATTAGCCTATATCAATTCACTTATCCTTTTAATTGGCTTTGAGTTAAATGTAAGTATCACGTATTTAACTCAACACGCTACAGAAAGGAAAAGATTACAGCAATTAAATAGCTGAAAAACTTGCCCATAAAGCTTTTATAGAATCATTCTCAGGATGTGGTTTAGCTAACTCATCATACATACCAGCTTGCTTCCTTTGTCTAAATGCTTCATAAATAGCCACAGCACAGGCTACTGAAATATTGAGACTAGGAATCATCCCAACTTGAGGGATAATAAAATTTCCATCTGCCAAATTTCTTGCTTCCATTGAAACCCCCTTGTGCTCATTCCCAAATACCAATGCTACCCTTTGGGTAAAATCAATTTCAAATACAGACTTACTGGTTTGCCCTAAATAAGTTGTATAAATTAAATCATAGCTTTCTCTTAAGGCTGTAAAGCATGTTTGAACATCATTAAACTGATGAATACTTAACCATTTGTTGGCACTACTACTGCTTTTTATCCCAAAATAACCCGATTTGGGTAATTCGGTATTTAGTACATAAATATCTTGTATGCCAACCGCATCACAAGTTCTCATCACCGCATAAATATTATGAGGATCATGAACATTCTCCATCACTACAGTAAGTCCTGATTGACGTTTACTTAATACTTGATCAATTTTTTCTGCTCTTGAAGGTGTCATAGTGGCTACAAACAGGTTTGTATTTTGAATCAATAATAGCGTTTGTGAACTAAATGTGCAATTTAGTCTAGAATTATTGATATATTTTTGAGATCAATTTATACTTTTTTATGTCATCAAGAGTTGTACGTGCTGAAAACTTACTTTGGTTTGCACCAATCTTATTCGGATTGCTAGCTAACTACGCAGCATACAGCGAAAAGGTTTTGTTATTCGTAGACAACCAAGTATACATTTTTTCTTTTAGTAGTATTATTATCATTTGCATTACTATAGTTACTATTCCATTTATCATGCATTCAGTGCTTAGAGACTTAGACTTACGAAATTTTTTCTCTTCTTGGGCGCATATTTTTTTCACTTGTTTGTTAACTACAATCATTCTGCTCATCTTCACTTATTCCCAACCCATCAACTTAAAATGGATTTACCATGCAGGTGAACTACCCGCTTATAGAAGATGGATGTATTATAATACAATGGCACTAGGTGTGCTCCAACTACTAGTTTACTTACAAGCTTTTTATTTAGTTTATGGAATCGGGGTATTAATCAAACATCGCCATAATAAAAAAGTAGAAGAAAGAGCACATTATGATTATATGGTGAATCAATTAGACCGTGCTTAATTCATCTATTCGTTAGTCAAGCCCATTGCCTCCCTCTTCATTTTCTGTGCAGTTTCTTTTCCAAGATAGTTCTCTATTTTTTGCTCCATAAAATAGATTAAAGGAGTTAATATTATGGCCATAGTAAATTTATACATATAATTTACAACCCCTATAGCCAAAACCAATTGCCAACTCCATCCATTCCCAATTTTAAAAGCGATAAACAACACAACAAAACTATCCACCATTTGGGAAACCATAGTAGAACCAGTTGCCCTTAACCAAACCCATTTTTCGCCTGTTGCTTTCTTAATTCTATGAAACACTGTTACATCAACCAATTGACTCACTAAAAAAGCTGTTAAGCTGCCCACAATAATCCACATCCCTTGGCCAAAAATACCTCCAAATGCCAATTGCATATTGGGTATCCCTTTGTCTGTTCCAGAACCTACCCAAAAATCAGCGGGTGGAATTTCCATAGCAGCATAAAACATCACAAACGCGTATAATATTAATACAACGGCGGTATAGCTTATTCGCTTTACCGATTTAGGTCCATAATATTCATTTACGATATCTGTAATTACAAACTCTAGTGGCCACAATAAGACCCCACAAGTAAGATTAAAAGCCAAACCAGACTGTCCAAACAGTGTTAAATTGAAAGGAGCAACGCCAAAAATTTTTTCAAGTGAAAATATTTTGCCCCCAATACACTCGGCAATCAAAGCATTTGCTACAAAAAAAGCAGTAATACCCAAAAAAAGTTTCGTGGGTTTGTCGTTGAGTATTTTAGTTATCACGAAGGCAGTATTAGGTATACAAACATTTGAATAATCAACAAGCATAGATTAAAAACGGCTATCCACCTAGGTAATCGAATGGTTGATTTACTTACTAACACCAACCCATACCATATGTTCGCTACTATATTCTGAATGGGGGCCACAATCCACCCTAAAAGCAATACCATTGAACTTATTTCTTTAATTGGAATGAAATCGTAGGTACGTTGAATCACTAAACATAAAATAAACAAAATATTACAGATAAAAGCCATTCTTGTGGCAAATAAAAGTGGTCTCATAACATAAAGTTATTAGGTTTGCTGCATATTTTAAATTCTATGAACAGGATCAATTGGAAAGCTTTAATGCCGCATGCAATTGCAGTGGTAATTTTCTTATTAGTTGCCCTTATTTATTGTAAGCCGGCTTTAGAAGGAAAAGTATTGCAACAACACGATGTTACCCAATGGAAAGGGATGGCACAAAATTCTTTTCAAGCAAAAGAAAAAACTGGCCATTTCCCGCTTTGGACCAATGGAATGTTTGGCGGCATGCCTGCTTATCAAATTACAGGGATAAGCGAAAACCCCGTTTCTGTAGGGTATTTAGGGGACATCATTCTACTAGGCTTGCCAAAGCCAGTGGGTGTATTCTTTTTAGCGTGTTTGTGTTTTTACTTCTTAACACAGGTACTTAGCATCAATGCGTATATAGGTATTTTTAGCGCATTAGCTTATACTTATGCCACTTATAATCCAATAATTCTTGCAGCAGGCCATGACACTAAAATGAATGCGATTGCGTATTTACCAGCAGTCATTGGATCATTATTATTGATTTATAATAAAAAATATATTGCTGGAACAGCATTAACTGCTCTATTTACTGCACTCCTATTAGGCGCAAACCATTTACAAATTACCTATTATGGGTTTTTAATCATCCTATTTATGAGTGTTGCTTTTGGCATCCGTTGCATAAAAGGGAATGAATGGGCACATTTAGGTAAATCAGCAGGCTTAGCAATCATGGCTGCTTTATTGGGTATTTTAGTAAATGCTGTGACTTTATTCACCACTTACGAATACGCCAAAAAAACAATTAGAGGCGGAAGTGTATTAGCAGACAGTACTACCAATGTAACCAAGACGGGATTGAGTAAAGATTATGCATTAAGCTATAGTGTGTATAAAACAGAACCTTTGGTGATGATGTTTCCTAAATTGTATGGTGGGAGTAGCAGCCAATTAGAAGTGGCTCAAGATAAATCTCAAGCCATTGCGGCATTGCAACAAATGCCTCAAGAGTTGGCCCAGCAAATACAAGGGTTTATGCAATTTTATTGGGGAGGGATTGACGGTGTTGGCACATCTGGCCCTCCATATGCAGGCGCAATCGTTTGTTTTTTAGCATTGATAGGATTCGTGATTGTAGATAAAAAATATACCTACTGGATGGGGGCTGCCATTGTATTTACGTTAATGTTGAGTTGGGGTAAATACTTGGAGGGATTCAATATTGCTATGCTTAAATATTTACCTGTTTATGATAAGTTTAGAGCTCCAAGCATGATTTTAGTAGTGCCAACTTTCTTACTATGTATGTTGGCTGCTCTGTCTTTAAATACCATCATTAATGCAGAAAATAAGACCCTGCTTTGGGAGAAATACAAGAAAGGATTAATGGTAGTTGCTGCAGTATTTGGGATTACTGTATTGGTTTATTTAACCGCAGACTTCAGTAGTTCAGGAGATAAAATGTTGATGGAGCAAATTAGCAAAATACCAGATGCTACTCAACGTGCACAAATTGAAGCCCCTGTTAAATCATTTATAGAAGGACTAAGAGAAGATAGAAAAAGTTTGGTATTAGGAGATCTTTTAAGAACCTTATTATTCTGCGCAGTGGCTGGTGCTGCTGTGTTTGCTGCCATCAAACAAAAAATTAATCCAATAATCATAACAGCTGTTATTGGCATTTTTGCTATGATTGACGTATTTGGCATTAATAGTAAATACCTAAATGCCGATAATTACCAAGATGCTGCCGAATATGAAAATATTTTCACGCCTACTGCTGCAGATCAGGAAATCTTAAAAGACACAAGCTATTATAGGGTATTGAATTTAACCCAAGGGATATCCAATGCATTTAATGCTGGCGCTTTAACCGCTTATTTTCACAAATCAGTAGGTGGATATCATCCTGCAAAGTTGAGCATATACCAAGATTTAATTGAGAACCAGTTATACAAGTTCCCGAATTGTATGCCTTCATTAAATATGCTGAATACGAAATACCTGATCATGCCAGATCAGCAAACTGGGCAAGCAACCGTTCAACAAAATCCCAACGCTCTAGGCGCTGCTTGGTTGGTTAAGTCTGTTGAGTTTAAAGATGGGCCTGCAGCAATTATGCAGTCATTAACCAATTTTAATCCCGCAGAAACAGCATTATTGGATCAAAAAGACAAAACTAGAATTGGGGCAATTCAATACGATAGTACGGCAAGTATTCAATTATTAAGCAATGAAAATGATGCTGCTAAATATCAATACAAATCTAGTTTTAATCAATTTGCTGTATTTAGCGAAGTATTTTATGACGCGGGATGGAAAGCTTATATTGATGGAAAAGAATCGGCCATTTTACAAACCAACTATGTTTTAAGAGGGATGGAAATTCCTGCTGGTAATCATACAATTGAGTTCAAATTCGAACCTGCATCTTATGCAATTGGATCTAAAGCGGCGGTAGGTTCATCCATCATTATCTGGTTGCTTTTATTAGGTGCTATTGTTACAGGGTTCAAAAAAACGAAAACCACCTAATGCCGCACAAAAAGCCCAATGTTTTGGGAATCGTTTCATTTAAAGTGTTCCCTGCTTTAATGGGAGGACAAAAATATATTGTTGACTATTATAGAGCACTATCCAAGCAAACAAATGTTGTTTTAGCTGTTTCAAAAGATAATAAGGAAGCCGTTTTAACCGAAAAGGAGTTAAACGTGCTTCCTTTCTTATTTAATCATTGGTATGGATTTTTGAACCTGATTTATTGTTTTAAATTGGTTCAAATTATCAAAAAAGAAAAAATTGATATCATCATTATTGATCATAGTTATTTTGGTTGGCTAGGTATTTTACTTCGTTGGCTAACGGGTAAAAAACTAGTTATCAAGTCTGCTAATTTAGAAGCTTTTCGTTTTAGAGATATGGGCAGATGGGGCTGGCAAGTTTATGAAGTATACGAAAAATGGGTACATCAAAAAGCAGATAGAAATTTTTTCATCTCCGATGAAGAGCGATTATATGCAATTGAACATTGGAGTGTAAATCCGACCATTTCATACACTGTTCCATATGGAATTACTACAGAAGAACCTTGCGCACCATTAGAAAAAACGGAAAGCAGGAATACTATTTTAGCCCTTCATTCCCTACAAGCAAATACAAAATTATTTTTATTCAATGGCACCCTAGATTATATCCCCAATGAGGACGCACTGTACATTATTTTAAATGAACTGGTTCCAAGACTTAATCAATCAAAAATTAGTTACAGAATTTTCGTTTGTGGAGTACAAATCAAACCCAATTGGGAAGTGCAATTATTAGCTTGCTCTACCATCATATATACAGGTTTTGTAGAAAATATTCAATTATACAATCAAGGCACAGACTGTTTTATCAGTCCAATTACTTTAGGAGCTGGAGTAAAAACTAAAATAACCGATGCCATTGCAGCTTGTCAAATGGTAATAGCCTGTAAAAAAAGTTGTGAAGGCTTAAATCAATCTATGCTAAGCCAACAACTCATTGTTATTGACGATTACAATTGGGATGGCTTTGCAAAAGCGATGATTCAAATTTCAGTCAATGAAATACCTAAAACCCCAATAGCATTTTATACAGCATATAACTGGGCTAATATAGTTCGAGAATCCATTTTATATTTGCCTAAATGAACCAGAGTAAGCTAGAAATATCGGTGGTAATTTGTACTTATAATAGAGCTCTCTATTTACCCGCCGCATTAGAAAGTTTATACAATCAAAACATCAACAAAGATTGCTTTGAAGTAATTGTTGTAAACAATAATTCTTCCGATGATACAGAAACGGTTTGCAATCATTTTATATCGTTGCATAGAGATGCTCATTTTATTTATTTAAACGAACCCAATCAAGGGGCTTCTTTTGCAAGAAATACAGGGGCTGCTATAGCTCAATCTCCCCTACTTTGTTTCATGGATGATGATGCGATTGCTTATCCAGATTACTTATCATTGATTATTCATTTCTTTAAATCAAACCCAAATACAGGAGGATTAGGTGGGAGAATTGTTCCAAAATATATTCCATCTGAGCCTGTTTGGATGAGCCATTTTGTATCGTCGTTGGTAGGAAACTTCGACTATAGTAAAGAGATTTGTGAGTTTAGCCCCAACAAATACCCTTTAGAATCAAATATGATTGTTAAAAGGGAAGATTTTCATTTAGTGAATGGATTTAATACTGCTTTGCCTGGGGTAAAAGGAACATTAAGAATTGGGGGAGAGGGCAAGGAATTTTTCTTAAAGTTAAAAGCCCTTGGGAAAAAGATTTATTATCATCCTGGAATCATTGTTGATCATATTGTTGAAACCAAAAAATTGACCCCCGAATATATGTATCGGGTTGCAAGTGGAATTGGAAGGGGTGAAAAAGTGAGGACACAAACACTTGGAACGAGCGCTTACTTATCAAAAATAATTGAATATTTTTTTAAGTTAGGTGCGGCTGTTATTTTAGGATTAGGCTATTTATTTCAAGGTCATCCCGCTAAAATGAAACCAATTATTCAATTTAGAATAGATGCACTAAAAGGGTTATTGGGATATTGATTTCAAGAATAAAGTCAACTTATTTTTTAGCTTGCAGTAAACGCTTAAAATGCTTACTAAAAAAAAGCACTTGGTAATCAATTGCGTTAGTCCAATACTTCCAATCATGATTTCCTGGTCGCTCTGTGTATTCATGTGCAATATTGAGCTTTTGCATTTTCTCGTGAACTGCCCGATTCATAGGCAATACGCGATCTTCTACTCCACAATCGATAATAATAGCTAATGAATCAGTAGGCTTTTTTTCAATGGCATTAAGCACACTCCAATCATTCCAATAATTTCGATTCACAGCAGTATCTCCTAATATTTTTTCTACCCCATAACCTTGCCTAATTACAGTTACATGCAACGCTCCGCTCATGCTACCCGCCCCACTAAAAGTATTGGAATGACGAAAGCCTAAAAACAAAGAACCATGACCTCCCATACTCAATCCGGTAATTACCCTTCCATTTCTGTTGGGAATAGTTTTGTATTGTTGGTCAATATATGCAGGCAACTCCTTTGCTACAAAGGTTTCATATCGGATAGAACTGTCAATTGGGCTATCAAAATACCAACTAGTAACTGCACCATCGGGGCAAACAATAATCACTTTATTTTCATCCGCTAATTGTTGAATATGAGGCACACGGGTTATCCAATTGCGATAGCTTCCTCCTGCACCATGTAATAAATAAATTACAGGGTATGATTCTTTAGCCGATTGATACCCCTCAGGTAAAACAATTACTGTAGGAATCGTTTTCTTCATTGATGCACTGGGCACAGCCAATGTATCTGTTTTTGCACCAAATGATAGCCCACTATATATCAATCCAACAAATGCGAAAATCAAATATTTCATTTTTTACCCTTATTCATTAAAAAATTTACTAAAATAAAAAAGGTGTCCATCAATACTACTTCCCCAATAAGCAGCTGTATGTGCACCTGGCCTTTCTGTGTAGTCGTGTGGGATTTTTTTCTGCAATAATTTTTGATGTAAAGCTCTATTTACTGCCAAAAAGAAATCTCCATATCCACAATCAAAAATAATTTGAAGGTCTCCTGGCTTAAGATTGTCTGCTATATTAATGACTGTATTCGATTCCCAATTAGCTGGCTGTTCAGTAATATCTCCAAGTAACTGACTGAGTTCCCAGTTCTTAGGAAAAGGACGAATATCAACGCCCCCGCATATACTTCCTGCTGCACCAAAAACGCCTTTATTTTTAAAGGCTAAATAAAAAGCACCATGTCCGCCCATACTTAATCCGGTGATGGCTCTTTTTAAATTGGTAGAATAGGCTGAATCAATATAAGGCACCAATTCATGAACCATAAAAGATTCATATTGTACCGCAGGATTGATAGGGCTATTCATGTACCAGCTATTTCTACTGCCATCGGGCATAACGAGTAACATATTCAATTGATTAGCTTTGGCTTCTAATTGAGGGGCAGATTGTAACCAAGCTTTATGATTACCGCCATGCCCGTGCAATAAATAAACTACAGGCAACTTCTTATCCTTAGCCATTTTATCAGGTTGTATCACCACCACTCTGATAGACTTTTGCATGCTTTTGCTGAAAACAGAAATCGTATCTGTTTTTGCAGAAAGTGCCAAACAAACAAATCCAAAAACAATACTCAAACAAACTTTCTTCATCTTTTATTGTCCTTTTTGCATAGCGTGTTGCATTGGATTTACACCAGAAGATTGACCTCTTCCTCTGCCCGCTCCTGCTTTGAAAATACTGAATTTTGAAGGTTCTGAAACCGTTCCATTGGGCCACTTATTATTTGACTCGTTAATATCAGCAGTTTCTTTCATAGGATCTAGTTGAATAGACACTGCTTTTTTAGTCGTCATAAATAATTTAGAGACTTTATTTTCATTCTTTCTCCAAATTTGAGCTGGAATTTTTTCTGTTTCTTTGGTTCCATCTTCAAAAGTAAATTCAACTATTAATGGCATCACCAATCCACCTTTATTGGCAAATGTGATTTCATATAAATTGGTGTTTTGGTATTTTGCCAACTCTTCTGCTGATAATGCAATAGGAGCAGTATTGGGTTGTATTTGAAATTTAAAAGAAGAATCATAGGCTTCCAATCCTCTTGTATATCTCCAATAAAAATCTCTTAAACTCGTATCTATATCTGTTTGAAAAACAATGCTTTTATCGTTTCTATTTCTTTGTTTAGAAATATCATCAAAAGCGGCAGCTCCACTAAATAATGGCTTGTCTAATCCGCGTGTCATTGGGTTAGTAGCCCTTGGCGCATCCGTATTAGGGGTAGTATTTACAACAGCATGCTTTACATTTTCAATAGCAATATCACAAGCTTCTATACTGTAAAACCAACCTCTCCAAAACCAATCTAAATCTTCAGCACTTGCATCTTCCATTGTTCTAAATAAATCGGCAGGTGTTGGGTGTTTAAATGCCCATCTTCTTGCATATTCTTTAAATGCGTAATCAAATAATTCACGCCCCATAATAGTCTCACGTAAAATATTCAATCCAGTTGCAGGTTTTGCATAGGCATTAGGACCAAACTGAATAATATTATCACTATTAGTCATGATTGGTTCTAATTGATCCTTAGGTAACCGCATGTAATCGGTAATTAATCTAGCTGGGCCTCTTCTACTTGGGTATTTATTATCCCATTCTTCTTCTGTTAAGAATTGAACAAATGTATTCAATCCTTCATCCATCCAACTCCATTGACGCTCGTCACTGTTTACAATCATAGGAAAAAAGTTATGTCCCACTTCATGTATAATCACTCCAATCATACCATACTTAGTTGCTTCTGCATAAGAGCCATCCTTATTGGTTCTTCCATTGTTAAAACAGATCATTGGATATTCCATTCCATTAGATGCTTCAATACTTTGTGCAACTGGATAAGGATAAGGGATAGAGAATTTAGAATAGGTTTTAATGGTATGTGCTACTGCTTTGGTAGAAAACTTACGATATAATCCATATGCTTCTTTAGGATAGCCACTCATACACATGACTTTCTTCCCTTCAATATAAACAGGCATTGCATCCCAAATATATCTTCGGCTAGAAGTCCATGCAAAATCGCGAACATTCTCTGCTTTGTAAATCCATGTTTTGGTGGAAGTAGCTTTTCCTTCGGTTCTTTTATTGGCTTCTTCTAAAGTAGCAATTTCAACAGGCTCTTTTGCGGTTTGGGCTTGATTCCAGCGAGTCATTTGTGCAGGGCTTAATACTTGACTATAGTTTTGACAAACGCCTGTGCTCAATACAATATGATCGGAAGGAACTGTAAGAGTTACATCATAGTTGCCGAATGTAAGTGCGAACTCACCTCGTCCAGAAAACTGCTGATTCTGCCATCCTTGGAAATCACTGTACACACATAAACGAGGAAACCATTGTGCCATCGTAAACAAATGGTTGCCATCTTCTAACATCTCATATCCGCCTCTTCCAGCAAAAGTCATTCGATCAGCTATTTTGTAACTCCATGCTACATTGAAAACGAATTTTTGACCAGGCTTTAGAGGTGCAGGCAATTCAATGCGCATCATGGTTTTATTGATAATATACTTTAACGGTTTACCTAATGCATCTGTTAACTGAGCAATTTTATGGCCATATCCATTGTCCGATTTTGCAGCTGCTAACTTTTCTAGTTGATTGGTTGCAATGGCATTTTCAAGGGTTGATGCATCTTGATAATTGGCATTGTTTACTGTGCTATGCTGATTCTCATCCAGCTGCAACCAAATATAGGTTAATACATCTGGTGCATTATTATAGTAAGTGATGGTTTCAGTTCCTTTTAATTGAAGCTTAGCTTCATCTAGACTAGCTTTAATTACATAGTCAGCTCTTTGTTGCCAATATTTAGGACCTGGTGCACCACTGGCTGTTCTATATTCATTGGGGGTAGGCAGAATGGTACCTAGCTGTTCAAATTTGTTCCCATGATTGGATGTTGGATTGTTCATGATATTTTGCGCATGTGCAACAAAGCCTATCATTAACACATAAAAGAAGAAAACAATTTTTTTCATAAAAATTTATTTAGTCAACTGCATAAGGATAGCTAAAATACAAAATGCCACCCGTATTTAAACAGGTGGCATTCATATATATATTTATTCAATTACTGATTGGCTTTCTGCATTGCGTTTTGCATTGGATTCACTCCAAATGATGCGCCACGAGCTCTACCTGCAGCACCCTTAAATAAGCTGAACTTACTTGGTTCTGGTGCTACTCCGTTTTTAGGCCAGTTATTGTTTCCTTCATTAATATCAGCTGTTTCTCTCATTGGATCTACCTTAATGGATTTAGCCTTTTTAGTAGTCATAAATAACTTAGTTACTTTCTGCTCATTTTTTCTCCAAATTTGAGCAGGAATTCTTTCCATTTCAGTGGTTCCGTCTTCAAAAGTGAATTCTACAATAATCGGCATCACCAATCCCCCCTTATTAGAGAAAGTTACTTCATACAAATTAACATCTTTGTACTTGTTTTTTTCTTCTTCGGTTAAGGCAGTTGGAGCTGTTGGAGCAGGGAAAGAGAATTTAACAGTTGAATCATAGGGCTCTAAACCACGTGTATATCTCCAATAAAAATCTCTTAAACTGGTATCTATATCTGTTTGGAAAACAATGCTTTTGTCGCTTCTATTTCTTTGTTTAGAAATATCATCAAACGCTGCAGGGCCACTAAACAATGGTCTAGCTAAAGACATAGTTTGAGTAGATGCCTGAGGTGCTGTAGGAACAGCATCAGGATTCATAACCGCATGTTTAACCGTATCAATAGCTATGTCAACTGGATCAATGCCATAAAACCAACCTCTCCAGAACCAATCTAAATCTTCCGCACTTGCATCTTCTATGGTTCTAAAGAAATCCGAAGGAGTAGGATGTTTGAATGCCCATCTTCTAGCATATTCTTTAAACGCATAATCAAACAATTCACGGCCCATGATGGTTTCGCGAAGTATATTTAAGCCTGTTGCTGGCTTGGTGTAAGCATTAGGTCCAAAGAGGATAATATTTTCGCTATTGGTCATAATTGGCTCTAATTGCTCTTTTGGTAAGCGCATATAACCTGCAATTCCCCATGCTGGGCCGCCTCTTGAAGGATATTTATTATCAAACAATTCTTCGGTTAAGTACTGAACAAAGCTGTTAATGCCCTCATCCATCCAACTCCACTGACGCTCGTCGCTATTCACAATCATAGGGAAGAAATTATGCCCTACTTCATGAACAATTACACCAATCATTCCCACTTTGGTTTGCTCACTATAAGACCCATCTTTATTGGTTCTACCATTGTTGAAACAAATCATTGGATACTCCATACCATTTGATGCTTCAATACTTTGAGCAACTGGATAAGGATAAGGAATAGAAAACTTAGAATAAGATTTAATAGTATGTGCTACAACTTTGGTAGAATATTTTCTATACAAGCCATACGCTTCTTTAGGATATCCACTCATACACATAATCTTCTTGCCTTCTACATAAACGGGCATTGCATCCCAGATATATCTACGGCTAGTAGTCCAAGCAAAATCACGAACGTTCTCGGCTTTGTACACCCATGTTTTTTTCTGTTTACTCTTTGTGTTCTCTTTGCTATTAGCTTCTGCTAATGTTGCAATTTCAACAGGCTCTTTTGCAGTTTGGGCTTGATTCCATCTAGCCATTTGGGCCGGGCTCAATACTTGTGCATAGTTCTGACAAACACCTGTACTTAATACAATATGATCAGCAGGCACAGTAAGGGTAACATCGTAATTACCAAAAGCTAAAGCGAATTCTCCTCTGCCAGTAAACTGCTGATTTTGCCATCCCTGGAAATCACTGTACACACATAAACGAGGGAACCATTGTGCCATGGTGAAAAGGTTGTTCCCGTCTTCTAGGGTTTCATATCCACCTCTACCGCCAACAGTCATACGATTGGTTACCTTATAACTCCAAGCTACATTGAATACGAATTTTTGGCCAGGCTTTAAAGGACTTGGCAAATCAATACGCATCATGGTGCGGTTAATGGTATACTTTAATGCTTTACCAGTTGCATCTGTTAAAGAAGAAATGATATGTCCATTACCATTGTCTTTTTTTGCTTCAGCCATATTGTCTAATGCAGCTGTGGTTAATTGACGTGGCATTGTCGATGCATCTTGGTAATTTGCATTGTTCTTACTGCTATGCTCATTCTCGTCTAATTGCAACCATAAATAGGTTAATACATCAGGAGAGTTATTAAAGTAAGTAACTGTTTCTGTTCCCTTTAATTTAAGATTGGCTTCGTCTAACTCTGCTTTAATTACATAGTCAGCTCTTTGCTGCCAATACTTAGGACCTGGGGCACCACTTGCAGTTCTGTATTCATTTGGCGTAGGTAAAATGGTACCTAATTGCTCAAACTTGTTACCGTGATTAGAAGTGGGATTGTTCATGATGTTTTGCGCCTGACTGCTTAAAACAAGTACAGAAGCAAATAATAACACCGTAATTTTCTTCATAATAGTGTTGATTTATAAAAATGGATTTCTTTCTAAAGCCATTTGAAGTGCAATGGCAAAAATACCCCCTGAAATGTACAGGATATATTCTCTTCTATTAACTTTAAAAAGGTTTACGAATATAAGTGAAATAAACAGAATGGCTATGACAATTAAGAGCTGACCGGCTTCTAATCCAAGATTAAAAGCTAATAGCTCTGGAACAATATTTCCCCCTTTACTCAACAAGCTCTTCAGATAATTACTAAACCCTAGACCATGAATTAGGCCAAAAAAAAGGGCAAAGAAATAAATCAACGGGAATTTGGCCTTAAAAGCAAACTTTTTAACAAAGACATTACTAATAGCAGTCACTAATATGGTTATAGGAATTAAAAATTCAATCCAATCAGTGGAATAGTTTAAAATATTAAAAACACTTAATGCTAGCGTAATTGAGTGACCTACTGTAAAAGCAGTAATTAACCATAATAACTTCTTCCAATCTGCAAATTGATAGCGAATACATAATGCTACCACAAATAAAATATGATCAATTCCTTTTAGATCAGCAATATGCTGATATCCCATTTCAAAAAAAAGTCCGAAATCATTCATAGGAGCAATTTAAATTAAAACCGACATTTGCAATAAATAAATTGGTTCAATGGCAACAATATTTATCCAATGGTTAATTACAGCGAGTATATCCTTTCTGCATCCATTCTATGTTTCAGTGATTGAAATTGACCATAATGCAAAAGATGCTACTGCAGAAATCAGCGTTAGGATATTTACGGACGACTTAGAAAAGACCCTCCAAAAAAACACAACCACTACCATTGATATACTTAAACCAAAAAATAAAGCAATTATAGATCAACAGATCAATCAATACATTGCCAAAACTCTTCAATTAAAAATTAATGGGAAGGCTGTTCAGCTCAACTATATTGGGTATGAGATCATCAAAGAGAGTACTTGGTCATATTTTGAGGTAACGGAAATAAAAGAAATGAACACTGTAGACATCAACTGCTCCATTTTACACGATTTTGAAAGCAGTCAAATAAATTTGTTTCATGTAAAAAGTAAAGGGAATCAAAAAAGCTACAAATTAGACTATCCTAATAAATCAACTAGTTTTAGCTTTTAGTCCTCAGTTACCAAGTCTTCGCTGGTGGTAACCAGCACTTTATCAATCCGATGGTTATCCATGTCTACGATTTCAAAGGTAAAAGATTCCCATTCTAATGTCTCTCCAGTTTTAGGTATTCTTTCTAAATGATGGATAATGAAACCTGCAAGGGTATTAAAATCTTGTTCCCATTTTTCCATCCATTCGGTTTTATCAAACTTACTTAAGAAGTCATAAAAAGGAATTTGCGCATCTATTAAAAAAGATCCATCAGCCCTTTCTACGATTTCATAATCTTCGTCTTCTTCCTGCGGAATATCGCCTACAATTGCTTCCAAAATATCGTTTAAGGTCATCAATCCTTGAACACTACCATATTCATCCACAATAAAACATTGGTGAATTTTAGTTTGCTTAAATTTTTCCAATACTTGGTAAGCAGAGTTATTCTCTGGTACATACATAGCAGATCGCATTATAGAAAAAATACTTGCTTCTTCGTCTGCCGTAAATAAATCTTTGATTGAAACAACCCCTTTAATATGATCAATATCCTCTTCACAAACAGGATAAACAGAGTGAATCATGTCATGCAATTGAGCCCTTACCTCACCTACTTTCTTTTCGCCATCAAGCCATTCAATATCGCTTCTATGTGTCATTAAAGAGGTAATATTACGGTCGCTCAAATGAAAAACCCTTTCAATAATTTCTTGCTCGGCTTCTTCAATAGTACCTTGTTCAGTGCCTTCACTAATAATGGCTTTAATTTCTTCTTCTGTTACTTGATTTTCATTGGCTTTAATCCTAAGCAGTTTAACAATAAAATGAGACGACTTAGAAAGCAACCAAATGAATGGGAATGTGATCCATCCGGCTATCCGCATTGGTCCAGCAACAGATTTAGCAATGCGCTCTGGATTACTTAAACCAATCCGCTTAGGTACTAATTCGCCTAAAACAAGTGAAAAATAAGTAACGATTATGACAATAATTGTAGTAGAAATAGTAGTACTATATTCAGCCAACCCACTAAAACCTGATAACCAAGCTGCCAAGGGTTCTTTAAACTTATCCCCAGAAAAAATACCAGTTAAAACACCTATTAAAGTAATTCCAATTTGAACAGTGGATAAAAATGTATCTGGATGATTGGCTAATTTGAGGGCTTTGGCTGCATCATCATCTCCTTTTGCTGCTTGTGCTTCTAACCGTGCTTTTCTTGCCGAAACCAAGGCAATCTCAGCCATAGAGAAAAGTCCATTGACAATTATCAAAAAAAGTATCAGAAAAATTTCCATCATTTGGGTAAAAATAAGCAAAAATAAGCAGTCTAAGGCTTGCCATCTAAATCTAAAATCACATAGCGACCTGTTGCTTCCGCCCTAGAAGCAGGATTTAAAAACTGAAATGTTAACATAGAGACAGAAAATTGATTACCCTCATGAACTATTTCAGCAGCAGGAAACAAGTTTTTGAAAACCCCCACGCTGTCTTTACTCGTTAATACTTTTTCTGTTTGTTTAAACAGTTGCTTATTGGATTCATAGGGGAAAATATGCTTTGCATAAAAATGAAGGGCATTACTATTATGAATCCCATATAACTTAATATCATTGGGATTCAATTGTTTTTCTTTAATTGCCTTTGCAGCGTCATTACCCATTTGATACTGTAATAATTGGGGGTAAAAAGAACTGCTCAGAAGAAAATTGACTCCAATACTAGTAAGTAACGCAATAGCCAAACCTGTGGGGATTATAACTGTTTTTTTAGCTGCAACCCAAACAAATAGGCCAAACCCAAAAATTGCAAGTATTGAAAACAAGTATGAAACTTCATTAAATACCAAACCAGTTATAACGATAATAGCTATCCATAGCAACACGAAAATAAATAAATGGAAATAGTACAATGGTTTTAGCCATTTTACTAATTTATTAAGGTAAAATAAATCATATAAAAATTTACCAGTAATCACAGCAGCAAGTGGGTAAACCACAAATATATAGTGCGGTAATTGAGCTTGACTTCTAGCTAATATGATATAAGTTAAAATGAAGCCCCCATAGGTAATAAATTCTTGCTCGCTAGAAATCTGCAGTTTATGCTTGAATAATTCTTTGATTGCAAAAAATAGTGCCGGCAAGAAAAAAAAGATCCAAGGCAGAAAACTCCAAAACATATTCTCTAACAAGAAAGTAAAATAGCTCATTTCACGATAGAAGTTTTCTCCTGTGTATCTTCCGAAACTTTGTGTCCAAAAATAAAAACGCAAACCTGAATCGATAGGTCTACCATTAATTAGTTTACCTGGTTGTAAATCATATTGCTGATAAAGCCCAACACACATGGGCAATAAAATAATACCAATTATAAAAATACCTACTAAATACTCCCATCGATAAAACTGTTTCCAATTCCTTTGTAATAAAAAATGACTGGCAAATGCAAGCCCAGGAACCATTAATGCAATAGGCCCCTTAGTCATCATTCCACATCCAATAAAAACAAAAGCCAGTAAAAAGTTTATCCAACGTTGATGTTTGAACCATACTGACAATTGCCAAATAGAAAGCATGACCCAGCCCATTAGCATGGTATCGGTCCGAACGTCATGGCTAATTAAAAAAAGTGCTTGCGAAGAAGCCAAAATCATGGCACTCAATTCTGCTATAGTAGCACCATAATAAATGGCAGCAAACTGATAGGTAGCATAAATGCCCGCAAGTAACACCAGTAGAGAAGGAAGTCGATATGCCCAATCGTACACACCCAACAATTGCATACTTATTGCAGATAACCAGAACAATAAAGGGGGTTTATCTAAATAATTTTGCCCCCGATCAAAAATTTGTAAAAAGCTATCCCGCTCTATCATTTCTCTACTAATAGAAGCATATTGGGAAGCATCAACATCCATTAACGGAATAGTGAAAATTCCAAGTATGTAAATGGAAATACAACTTCCAATAACGGTATAAAAAAACTTATTGGATACCATGGCTCAAATTATTTTGAATATCTGCTGAAGTTATTTTACCCGCAGTCTTGTTATGAAAGTATGCAGTTACAAAACCGATGAATGACCCTAACAAAGCGCCAAAAAAAATATCCAATGGGTAATGAACGCCAACATAAACTTGACCGTAAGCAATTGCAGCAGCCCAAACCAAAAATGCATACTTCCACTTCCCTATTATATTGCTTAACGTGAATATAATATAAATAGCAAACCCAAAATGATTGGTAGCATGTGAAGAAGTAAAACTATAACCCCCAGAGCAACCATTTAATAACATTCGTATATGATTCATCAAAAAGGGATCTCTACAAGGTCTAGGTCTTTCAAAAAAAGGCTTAATTAAACTACTGCTTATTTGATCTGTTAACACAACCGTAAGCACGGCAAATAAAATAAAAGCAAAAGCTTTTTGTTTAAAATTTACTAAGGCCAATAGAATGATGAATAAATACAAAGGCATCCAAGTATTCCCTTCTCTAAACCAGGGATAAACAGCATCTAAAACAGGATGTGTATATACTGTATTTAATAGTAAAAACAATTCTTGATCAGCCTTTATGAGCTTATCAAGCAAATTTATAGACGCATTTAGAAACGAAATCATGCTGCAAAATAAGAAGATTATAGACTTTAAGCTTTTTGATTAGTATGACTGCAATCATAAACATTCGTTTTTCCCTTTTTTAGCTTTACACAAAACTTACAGTTATGAATAAAAAAACAATCGCATTTGTATTAATGACAGCGCTCTGCTGGGCTATTATAGCTTGTGGGGGTGGCGGTCCAAAAGCTGAACCAACAGAAGCGGCTTCAGAAGCAAGCACTGCAACGAATTCCTCACCTTCAGACTATGACCCTAAACGAGGAGAAGGAAAATTTAATGAGTCCAATGTAACATTGGGAGCACTTGACAATACAATGGCTACTAAAGGAGAAGCAATCTCTGCAACTAAATGTACTTCTTGTCATAAACTAACTGAGGAAAGATTAGTTGGCCCGGGATGGAAAGGAGTAACTACAAGAAACACTCCCTATTGGATTTTAAATTTTATATCTAACCCAGATCCAATGATTGAAAAAGATCCTAAAGTTCAAGCACAACTAGAATTGTGTTTGGTTAGAATGCCCAATCAAGGCTTAACCGATACCGACGCAAGAGAAATTCTAGAATTTATGCGTAAAAATGATGGAACTAAATAAATAAACAACAATTATGAAAATAATACAATCAACTTCTATTGCAGCTATAATTGCTATATCTGCATTGTATTCATGTAAACCCAAAAACTCGGGAAGTGCTGTTAGTGGTGATGCAGCTGCCAAAGCCTATGTTGCTCCTGGGAAATATGATGAATACTATAATTTTGTCTCTGGTGGATTTAGCGGACAAATGAGTGTTTACGGATTACCAAGTGGACGTTTATTAAGAGTAATTCCTGTATTCTCAGTAGACCCTGAAAAAGGATGGGGATACAGTGAAGAGACAAAGCCAATGTTAAACACTTCGCATGGATTTGTGCCATGGGACGATTTACACCATACAGAAATGAGCCAAACCAATGGCGAAATAGATGGTAAATGGGTTTTTGCAAATGGTAATAATACACCCCGTTTAGCTAGAATAGATTTAAAAACTTTCAGAACTGCAGAGATATTAGAACTTCCTAATAGTGCTGGCAATCACAGTTCACCTTTTGGAACAGAAAATTCTGAATATATTGTTGCAGGTACTCGTTTTAGTGTGCCTTCTGATGAAGACAATGGTGATGTTGCCATCAATTCTTACAAAAAGAATTTTAAAGGACATATCTCTTTTGTAAGTGTTGCAAAAGAAACTGGAGAAATGAAAGTTGCTTTCCAATTAAAAACACCTGGTGTAAACTTTGACTTGGCTCGTGCAGGTAAAGGTAAATCACATGGATGGTTTTTCTTTAGCTGCTATAATACCGAACAAGCTAGTACTTTATTAGAAGTAAATGCTTCTCAAAAGGACAAGGATTTTATCATGGCGGTGAACTGGAAAAAAGCAGAAGAGTACATTAAAGCAGGTAAAGGCAAAAAAGTGAAAGCAAAATATGCACATAATACTTGGAACGAATCTACTCAAACAGCTACTTCGAAAATGGAAGAAGAAGTATTGGTTTTAGATGTAAAAGAGTTTAAAGACATCGTTTACTTCATCCCTTGTCCTAAGTCTCCTCATGGTTGTGATGTTGATCCAACTGGTGAATATATTGTAGGCTCTGGTAAATTAGCCGCTTTAATCCCTGTATTTAGTTTTGACAAGATTCAACAATCTATTGCATCTAAATCATATGATGGTGATTATGAAGGTATCCCAGTAATCAAATATGAATCAGCTTTATACGGCGAAGTAAAAAAGCCAGGTCTAGGGCCTTTGCATACAGAATTTGATGGTAAAGGAAATGCATACACTTCTTTCTTTGTATCTTCTGAAGTTGTTAAATGGAATATCAAAGATTTAAAAGTGCTAGATCGCGTACCCACTTATTATTCTGTTGGACACTTAAGTATTCCTGGAGGAAATACCAAGAAGCCTTCTCCTAAATACTTGGTTGCCTATAATAAAATTACTAAGGATCGTTATTTACCAACAGGACCAGAATTAGCACAGAGTGCACAATTGTATGATATCAGTGGAGATAAAATGCAATTGATTTTAGACTATCCAACTATTGGAGAGCCTCACTACGCGCAGTCTGCACCAGCTGATATTATTCGAAACAATGGTCAGTTGAAATTATATAAACTATCTGAAAATAAACATCCTTATTTAACCATGGGTGAAGCCAATGCAAAAGTTACCAGAGAAGGAAATAAAGTACATGTTTACATGACTTCAATTCGTTCTCACTTTGCTCCTGATAATATTGAAGGCATAAAAGTTGGAGACGAAGTATATTTTCATGTAACCAACTTAGAACAAGATTGGGATGTACCACATGGCTTCGCTATTAAAGGTGCAGATAATGCAGAACTATTAATTATGCCTGGTGAAACAACCACATTAAAATGGGTTCCTAAAAAACCAGGAATGTTCCCCATGTACTGTACAGATTTCTGCAGTGCATTACACCAAGAAATGCAGGGTTATATTAGGGTTTCCCCTGCAGGGAGCAATGTACCACTCACATTTAGTTTAGGAAAACCTGTTCCAGAAACTAAATAATAGTTTGTACCAAAAGGAGCAGTAAATAAAAAACTGCTCCTTTTTTATTTAAAATTATAGAGATGAGAAAAGAAATATCCAAACAATCAAAATGGTTGTTAATAATAAGTGCCTTGTTTTTAGCAGTCTCGATATTTATACCAATTTGGAGAATAGAGCTAGATGCACCACAATATCCAGAAGGGTTAGGCTTACAAATTTTTTCATATAAATTAGGTGGTGATGTTGCAATTATCAATGGATTAAACCATTATATAGGTATGCAAACATTACATGAAGAAAACTTTATTGAATTTACCCTACTCCCTTATATAATCGGATTTTACGCATTACTCATGTTATTCACTGGTTTAAAAGGAGGCAGAAAATTATTGTACAGTACCTTCATTGCATTTGTTGTATTTGGAATAATTGCTATGATTGATTTTTGGAGATGGGAGTACAATTATGGCCACAACCTTGATCCGAATGCCGCAATCATAGTTCCAGGAATGGCCTACCAACCACCACTCATTGGATTTAAACAACTACTAAACTTTGGTGCCTATTCAATTCCTGATATTGGGGGATGGTTATTCATTGGAGCTGGCCTATTTTGCTTATTAGCTGTTGGGATTGAAGCAGGCTGGTTAAAAAAATGGATAAAGCAAAAAACAACTGCTACAATATTATTTATAATGCTACTTGGTTCTTGCTCTAATGCAAAACCAGAGGCTTTAGTAGTTAATAAAGACCAGTGTGAATTTTGTAAAATGACTGTTGCAGATATTCGGTTTGGTGCAGAAGCTATCAGTAGCAAGGGAAGGATTTATAAGTTTGATGATTTAAATTGTATGATTGCCTTTAATAAGT
>QLAH01000193.1_pt1 | contig 47633 bp, 33 predicted proteins | sample 4693081 | NCBI WGS metagenome assembly QLAH01 (sample SAMN09425401, study PRJNA476045) | Lake water metagenome, whole genome shotgun sequencing project. | reverse complement strand
TCACTGGTGGGCAGTGCAATAAGATTGTCGTCATTCATGGTGTATTCCTTCACTGGTTACCTTGTTTCATCCAGCAGGATACGCCCTTCCTTCTTTTACCTCCATACACCAGAAATCAACATAGCTCCTGCGTTATCTGCCGAAGGGTTCAGTGACTTGCCGCAGGTGCCTGAGACCAGCTTGCGGATAGGCGAGGTCATGCTGGGTGCAACGGATCTGCTGCCCCGACTGCGGCGCTATGGTCTGCTACCCGCCTTTATTCGGGAGGTGGTGATTGACCAAGCCATCGCGCCCGTTACCCTCACCGAGGAGGAAGCCAACACCGCCGTCGCCCAGTTTATGCAGGCCAACCAACTCACGACCAAGGAAAAGTGCAGCACCTACCTGCAACAGCGTGGGTTCACAGCGACGGATCTAGAACCCCTAGCCCAGCGTGATCGACGGCTGCACAAATTTAAACTAGACACCTGGGGTAACAAAGTCGAGTCTTACTTTTTACAGCGCAAAAACCAGATGGATCGGGTGCTGTATTCCCTCATTCGCACCAGGGAAGCTGGGCTGGCCCAAGAAATCTACTTTCGCATCCAAGACGATGGTGAACCCTTTGCCGATCTAGCCCGCCAATATTCTGAAGGTCAAGAAGCTCAAACCGGAGGACTGATTGGCCCGGTAGAGCTTTCCGTGCCCCACGCCATCCTCGGACGCATTCTCTCCATTAGCCAGCCCGGACAGTTATGGCCCCCCACCAAGCTAGAGGATTGGTTTGTGGTGGTCAGGTTAGAAAAGTTCTTTCCGGCCAAGCTAGACGACCCTACCCGCCAGCGCCTGCTCGACGAACTGTTTAATACCTGGTTGATCGATCAAGTGCAGCAAGGGTTAGCTGCCAACGCTGTTGAGCTACCGACCGAACCCCCTGAAATACCTAGCGTTTAGGCCCATAGTGGGCGATCCACAACCTAATCCAGATCGCCGCTAGGCCTACCCCAGGCGAGGGAACCCTATCGACCGCGCTAAGTGAGATTAGAGTGAGATTAGTGGGCCATTGCGCCAGGGCGTGACCTGAGCCTGCCTCGGTTAGGGGAGTGCCGGTTCACTACCGTGCATCGCCCCTGGGTGGGATTTCTGGAATGGGGTGATCCTAGGGCATGGCGACCCCAGGTTAGCCGCCGGATCGGATGGTATAGCTTTCCCAGGTACTCACTTTCTGCACCTGGGAAAGCTTGGGATTTAGCGATACCCTAAAAATGCGCAATTAAGGGCTATAAGCGCTCGGTATTCGTTAATTCTATGAAAATTCTATTGGTCGAAGATGATACCGCCACTCGCCAACTGTTGGCGCTTCACCTAACCACTGCCCGCTACACCGTGGAACAGGCCACGGATGGTGCAACGGCCCTAGAGCTTGCCCTGGAATGGAGCTACGGCCTGATTATCCTAGATCTAAACCTGCCCCACCTGGATGGTCTTAGCTTTTGCCGAAAACTGCGGCGTCAGGGCAGCACCACACCGATTCTGATTTTGACGGCCAAAACGGGCAACGAGCACATTGTCACGGGCCTAGATGCCGGAGCCGATGACTATGTCACCAAACCCTTTGAGGTGGAGAGCGTTATGGCCAGGGTGCGAGCCTTACTGCGCCGAGGAGCCACCGCCACGGAAATTCCCACCTTTGTGTGGGGGGCAATGGAACTGAATCCTGCCCTAGCCCAAGTCACCTACGAGGGCCAGGTGGTGCCGCTCACCCCCAAAGAATATAACCTGCTGGAATTGTTTTTACGCCATCCACAACGGATTTTCAGCCGCAGTAGCATTCTGGATCATCTGTGGAGCATCGACGATTCTCCCACCGAGGGGGCTGTGACCAATTTGGTTAAGGATCTGCGGAGTCGCCTCAGGCGCAGCGGCGTGGCTGAGCCAGTCATTCAAACGGTGTATGGCCTAGGCTATCGGCTAGGGGAACCCCCTACCCCCCAATCCTCGGTGGCGGAGGCTCCCATTGGCTTAAAGACCCAAGACGGGGCCGAGGCCGCAGCGGGGGTGATGGCCATTGCCCAGCGATTCCAAGCCGCCTTGCCCAAACGCCTTGCTTACCTCGAGCAGGCCATCCACCGTCTACAAACCACTGGGCTGCCTGAGGCCGACCGTCGTCAGGTGAAGGAGGAAGCCCATCGGTTGGCGGGGGGATTAGGCACCTTTGGCTACCAAGACGGATCGCCCCTAGCCCATCGGCTTGAGGTGCTGCTGAGCCAAGACAGCCCCTTCACCGATGAGCAGGTGGCTGAGGTGGTTCACACCTGGCAAGATCTCAACCAGGCCATTCAAATCGTCATTCAATCGGCGGAGATTTTTCCTAGGCATGGCAGGGAGGGTGGCGATGGGCTACCCGGCAACCTAGCCCTCCCCCTTGCCCAGGGGGAGGGCTCCCGCCCCCCCGCCCTAGGGAAATCCGGGCAGGGCTGTCGGGTACTGGCCGTCAATCTCGAAGCCTCCATGGCCCAGACGCTCGGCCACCAACTGCCCCAGTACGGTTACTTGGTGGAGATCTGTACCCACCTACCCGACTTCGACAGCACCTCCCTGCCGCCCGATGTGGGGGCCATTCTGCTGGGCCTAGACCCCACCGCTGCCCCCGGCGTTAAGCTTGCGCCACTGAGCCATATCCGTCGGCACCATACTCAACTGCCCGTGCTGGTGATTACCGCCCAGGAGAGTTTGGAGGAGCGGGTGCAGGTGGCTCGGTTACAGGGGCATCGCTATCTGGTGGCCCCCATCAGCCCCCATCAGGTCATCGAAGCCCTAGAGCAGGTTTTGCCCTGCACTCAGCCCCCAGAATCGCGGGTATTAGTGGTTGAAGATGACTCCACGACCCTAGAGGCGATCAAGGTGTTGCTGTCGCCCTGGGGGTTGCGGGTATTCGGGCTGAGCGATCCTCGGCGGTTTTGGGATTGTCTACGGGAGGTGCAGCCAGACTTACTCCTGCTAGCCCTCGATACTCCCACCTTTAGCGGCTTTGACCTGTGCCAGGTCGTGCGTCAAGACCCCACCTACGGCAACCTGCCCACCCTCATGCTGGCCTCCCACCCAGACACAGTAACGGTGAACCAGGTGTTTGAGGTAGGGGGAGACGACCTGATCGGCAAGCCCATTGTGGGGCCAGAACTGGTGACGCGGGTGCTCAGTCGGGTGGAGCGGTCTCGTCTGCGGCAACAGCTCGACCACATGCGCCGACGGCAAGCGATCCAGTGGGTGCAGCCTGATGGCCATAATCCCCTCACCCAGGTAGCCACCGCTAGCCACCTAGAGACCTTTCTCCGTCAGCAGTGGAATCGGCACTGTCAGGATCGTGCGCCGTTGGCTCTGTTGCTGTGTATGATCGACGACTTCACGGCCTATCATCAAGCCTACGGCCAAGGGGCCAGTGCTGAAGTGCTACGCCGCATTGCCCGCACCTTGTACCATACGATTAATTCCAATATCGATTTGGTGGCCCGATCGGGAGAGGCTCAGTTTAGCCTGGTGTTGCCCAACACAACCCTAGACGGAGCCCTACGGGTGGCGACCCGGATTCAGCAGGCGGTGAATCAACTGCAACTGCTCCACCGAGTCAGCCCCCGTCGCCCTCAGATGACCGTTAGCCTGGGGCTGAGCAGCACCATGCCCACTGAGGAGATTACCCCCGATCAACTGGTCAGGGCGGCGGAACAGGCTTTGGGAGAAGCCCAGGCTAGGGGGGGCGATACCCTGTCCCTGTATCCTCTAACGCGGTAGCCTGGCCTAGGTCGGGCTGTTCAAGGCTGTTCAAGGCACCATGACTGTTTCTCTGCGTACCCTTCTCATTGTTCCCTTTGTGCTTCAGGTCTTGGGCATAACGGGAGTTGTGGGCTATCTATCCTACCGGAGCAGCCAGCGGGCGGTGCAGGACATGGCCAGCCAGATGATGGGGGAAATGGGGCAGCGGGTCGAGGCTAACCTCAATGCCTATCTGCAAGTGCCTAACACCTTAACCCAGGTGAATGCCCAACTGCTGATGCTGCGGCCCTCCCTCTCGGCGACGCTAGCGGAAGCGCGGTATCGAGACCAGATCGAGCGTCACTTTCTCCACCAGGTACAGCGATTTCCAGAGGTAACGGGCTTGGCCATGGCTACCCCTAGCGGTTCTTTTCTTTCGGTATCGCGGTTGCCCAACGGCGATACCCTCATCCGCCACCGCAACATGATCGCCAACAACGGTAGCCTCTATCGCTATCAAGGCGATGACATCGGCCAAAATCGCCGCCTACTCGATATTCAAGCCAACTACGATCCCCACCGCGACCCCCCAGACAACCCTTGGTATCGCACCGCCCGATCCTCCTCCCAGGGGTTTTGGCAAATTTTGGTGGCCCATCACCAAGACCCAAATCACCCGCTGTTAGCCATGGCACGCTTCAAGCCTGTGTACGACCAGAAGGGGGAATTTCAAGGTGTCACCCAGGCCAGTGTGGTGCTGTCAGAACTCAGCCAATTTTTGAAAACCGTTCTCCGCCAGCACCACGGCCAAGTGCTGCTGCTAGAGGGGAATGGCAACATGGTAGCCACCTCCACCGGGGAACCGACCTTTACTACCACCATAGAAGCTGGCTTGCCCTCCGATGCTCCGGCCCAATATCGCCAGTTGGCCTGGTACCAAAGTCAAGACCCGCTCACCCGAACGGCGGTGCAGCACCTGTTGACCACCCATGGCAGGCTAGGCCGTATCCAGGCGGCCAGTTTCTCTAGCTTTGGGTTCGAGTCGCGGCGCTACTTCATTCAGGTTAGCCCCCTAACCGGAGAGCTAGATTGGCTACTGGTGACGGTCATCCCCAGCCGGGAGTTTATGACGGCCATTCACCAAAACTTGGCCCGGACCCTCGCCCTTTGCGTCTTGGCCTTGATCGCGTCTATCGGTGTGGGCGTTTGGACGGCGGCTACCATCACCAAACCCATTTTGGCCCTACAGCAGGCCACCGCATCCTTTTCCCAAGAGGCTGCACCGCTGCCCCCAGGACAGCCCAGCCACATCCAAGAGGTAGACGCCCTGCGCCAGCAGTTTGATCAAATGGTGTGGCAGTTGGTCAGTTCTCTGCAAACCCTGCGCCACCGAGAAGACACCCTCGCCACCTTTCTCAATGGGGTACCTGTGGCGGTCAGTGTCCATGCCACCGATGGTCATCTGCTGTTTCTCAACCAAAAAGGCCACGAATTGCTGCCCCAGGGGCTATGGCCCCATGCCCCCGTAGACCTAGCCGAAAACTATGGGCTCTACCGAGCGGGCACCGATGACCCCTACCCCATCGCCGATCTCCCCGTGGCTAAGGGGTTGCGGGGTGAAACTGCCTACACCGAAAATCTGGAGGCCGAGATCAACGGACGACGCCTTCCCCTTGAGGTTCACACCATTCCCGTGTTTGACGAACAGGGCCAAGTGCGCTACTGCATTAACGCCTTCCAAGATATTACCGAGCGCCGTCAATCCGAAGCCCTACAGGCCAACTACGAGCGCGAACTAGAGCAGCAGGTAGCCGAGCAAACCGCCTCCATTGCCCAGGGAGAGGCTACCAAGCAGGCGCTGATCAACGCCATCCCCGACCTGCTGCTGCGCCTAGGCCGAGACGGCATTCCCCTCGAGATCTACAATCTAGAGACCGCCAACTGGATTGGGGATAAAGGCACCGCCCACTTACGGTCAATGTATGAGGGGTTGCCCCCGGCCATTGCCGCCGAGCGCCGCCACTGTATTGAAGTGGCCCTCACCACGGGAAGTATTCAGCGGCAGGAATACGAAATTACGGTGGACGGCCAAAAGTATTGGGAAGAGGCCCGCATTGTGCCCGTCACCGAGGATGAGGTGCTGATGGTGGTGCGCGACATGAGCGAACGCCACAAGATTGACCGCCTCAAGGACGAATTCATCGCCATGGTTAGCCACGAACTGCGTACCCCCCTCACCGCCATTCGCGGAGCCCTGGGGATTTTAGATTCTGGGGTGCTGCAAAACCGCCCTGATAAGGCCCAGCACATGCTGAATGTATCCCTTACCAACACCGACCGCCTGATTCGCATGGTTAACGATATCCTGAATCTAGAGCGGCTAGCCTCCGGTAAGGTGAAGCTGGTGAAGGAAGACTGTACGGTCTCTCAACTGATGACCCAAGCCGTCGATGGGGTCGAAGCCCTCGCTCTAGCATCCGGTATTCATCTCCGTTTTTGCCCCATCACAACCACCCTATGGGCCGACCCCGACGCCATTGTGCAAACCCTGGTGAACCTGCTGAGCAACGCCATTAAGTTTTCCCCCGCTGGTCGTGAGATTTGGCTACGGGCCGAGTTGCTATCGCCCACTACGATACGGTTTTCCGTTGCTGACCAAGGGCGGGGGATTCCCGCCGATCAGTGCGCCGTGATTTTTGACCGTTTCCGGCAGGTGGATGCGTCTGACTCGCGCCAGCGGGGGGGCACTGGGCTAGGGTTGGCCATCTGCAAAAGCATTATTGCTCAGCACGGCGGGGAAATCTGGGTCGAGAGCGTCTTCGGTGAAGGCAGCACCTTCTATTTCACCCTACCCACGAGGCCCCATGGCTACACCAATGGCTAAACACATTTTAGTCATCGACGACGAACCCGATATCCGCGATGTCGTCTGCCTCTCCCTAGAGGAGTTTGGCCAGTGGCACACCACCGGAGCCAAGTCGGGTTTGGAGGGTCTAGAACTCGCTGGCCATCAGATCTGGGATGCCATCGTTCTCGATGTGTCTATGCCCGACCTCGATGGCGTCACCGTCGTCGAAGAACTCCAGGCCAACCCCAGCACCTGCGCCATCCCCGTCATTTTGCTCACCGCCCGCGTGCTCCCCAGCGACCAAGCCCGCTTCGCCCGACTAGGGGTGGCTGGGGTCATTACCAAACCCTTCGACCCCCTCCTGGTATGGCAACAGGTCGCCCACATTCTCGGCTGGGCTACCCCCTAAGGGGTCTGAAAAAGCTGGGTCTGAAAAAACAATGGGCAACGGTCAACCCGCTGCCCATCCTACGGACGTGATTGGTTTAGAGAAACGCTAGCCTAGGCCGGAGTAATCATTAGCACGAGGGCACGCTTATCGAGCGCCTGCACCTTTCCGGCATCGCCAATGTCCTGCACAATCCGGTCTAGCAATTCTCCGGCCCGATCGCGGTGCTGGTGCTCGCGGCCCCGCAGCCGAATAATAAATTTCACAGAGTCTCCCTTAGACAGCCACTCCACCGTTCGCTTAATGCGGAGCTGGTAGTCTGACTCGCCCACGTTGGGACGGAGCTTGACTTCCTTCAGCGAAGGCTTGGAGCTTTGTTTCTGTCGCTTACTCTGCTGATACTGGAGCTTGCCGTAGTCCAGAATTTTGGCGACAGGGGCGTCTTTGCCATTGGAGACCACCACCAAATCGAGCCCCTGTTCCTCTGCGAGCCTGAGCGCATCGCGGGTATCGACAAGGCCTTGATTTTGGTTTTCATGATCGATCAGCAGCACCTGAGGTGACCGAATTTGCCGGTTGACCAGTTGAGTCTTAGAAATAAGTCGTTCCTCCAAGAATTCGACAGTAAAAGAGGCCGCATCACCCTAGGCCCACGGGATTACCCTAGCTAGTAACGACCAGGGATTATCAATAGAATAGCCTAGGTTTTGTCCAGTGGTAGTATCCCAAGGACAGGTCTTAACAAAACACTAGGCCCCCTTTTATCTTGCTGTTTTTGGCCGTTGCCCCATGCCCCAGTATTTTGCCACCGTTGCCCATGGCCTAGAGTCCCTAGCCGCTTCCGAGTTGACCGCCCTGGGGGCGCAGGCGGTGGAGGAGAGTTTTTGCGGTGTGGCCTTCCGGGGCGATGGGGCACTGCTGTATCGGGTAAACCTATGGTCGCGGTTGGCCTTTCGGGTGCTGGTGCGCCTAGGAGAAGGCCCCTGCGTGGATGCGGAGGATCTTTACCAGGGCATTCAGAAGATTGACTGGCGACCCTACCTGCCGCCAGATCACACCCTAGCGGTGGATGTATCGGGCCAGCACCGCCGTTTGAACCACAGCCACTTTACGGCCCTGCAAGTAAAAAACGCCATTGTCGATCAGCAGCGGGAACACTGGGGCGAACGTTCCAGCGTGGATGCCCACCAGCCCGATGTGCGGGTGAATGTGCATTTAAACCGCGATCACTACACCGTCAGTTTGGATAGCTCTGGCCACAGCCTGCATCGGCGGGGCTACCGAGCAGCGGTGGGAGCCGCCCCCCTCAAGGAAACCCTAGCGGCGGCCCTGGTACAGTGGACGGGCTGGAAGGGGGAGGTGCCGCTGATTGACCCCCTCTGTGGGTCGGGCACCTTACCCCTAGAGGCCAGTTTGTCGGCCTTGGGCATTGCGCCGGGGCTATTTCGCGAATCCTTTGGCTTCCAAACCTGGCCCGATTTTGACGCCGACCTGTGGGATGACCTCTGCCAAGAGGCCGACGCCAGCCATGGGGGCACCTTAAATACCCTAGTCTGGGGCTGTGATCGCGATGAAGCGGTCATCCAGCAGGCCCAGGGTAACGCTGAACGCTGTGGCTTGGCGGATCAAATCCAGTTCTTTGTGCAGGAATTGGACGACCTCGCTGCCCCCGCCGACCAGGGCTATCTGATCTGCAACCCGCCCTACGGGGAACGTCTGGGGCAGGACGAGGATCTCGCCGCCTTCTATCGGCTGCTGGGGGACGTGTTAAAACAACGGTTCAAGGGCTGGACGGCCTTTGTCCTCAGCGGTAACAAGGAATTGGCCCGCACCATTGGCCTCAGGTCGGCCCAGCGCTGGCCCATCTACAACGGCACCATCCCCTGCCAGTGGATGAAGTATGAGCTGTATTAGGTACCCTAGGGTCATAGGCGGCACGGCCATGCTTAGCCTATCGGGTAGCCACCTGTTTGCCGCAATGCTCACCCCTTGTCTACGCTGCGTCCCATCCATCGCGCATTCTTCTTGTGATAGGTTGGTGCATTTCATGGGTTGGCGCATCGCTTTGCCAATCACCCTACGCCAAACAGATCGCCCCTCCATATTTCCCCATGGCCCGCAAACAAAAATTTCCCCACTTGCTCGGCTCCAAATGGACGGCCCGCCACACCACCGAGGGCTGGCGACATTTCCAAGTGGCCAACCGCAAGCAGGAAGGCGACTGGGTCTTTGCGGAACTGGTGGCCTCCTGCGATCCCTCGGTGCGGCTGTGGGTCAACGCCAAACAACTCAAGAATCGCGACCTTTGGCAGGCCGGATGGCAGCCCCTAGGGCCACAGGGAACGGACATCTCGCCCTGATGGGCCATATTGCCACCAATCGTTGAGGTTGCGTTAGGATCAGACCATGGGCGCTCACACTACAAGCGTATTCACCCTGCCCTCGCCACCACCGGATCCCGCCATGTCTCCTTCCCCCTCCGAGGATATTCCAAGCCATGGGGCTAGCCCTGGCGAAACCACGCTGCTGGCCCAGGTGCTATCTCCCTTGCTAGATGACTTTCAATACTGGTTTCAGCGATCCCTCACCCTGCTGGAATCAGAACCGCTGCGGGGCACCAGTGCAGCGGATCAGGCTAACTTAGTAGCCCGTGTGCAAACCGCCATGGCCGAAACCCAAACGGCGGCATCGTTGTTAGCGGCAACCCAGGGCCAAGTGGGCGTCGATCCAGCCCAGGTGATGACCTGGCACGCCCTAGTAGCAGAGTGCTGGATGGTGGCCCGTCGCCATCGATCCCTAGCCAGTTAGCCTCGAATCAGAGTCGGATCTAAGGGTGAATTTAGCCCCTGCGGTTGGGCCATAATCAGGGTAAACAGGTTACAGTCAATACAGGCAACGATTGGCCAGAGGATACAAGTCATGTGGCAGGTCATTTATATCATTGCGTTTGCGGTTCTCGCCATTCTGGCCATTGCCAACCTCGTGAGAAACTTGATACTGCTTGGCAGTAATGCCCGCAACTCCCAATCCCCCAACGCCTACAATAACGACAATCGTCGCCCAGTCCCCCATCCCGAATTGTTAGATCAAGATGGCCAGGTGATTCGGGAACCGCTGCTAGTCATGCGGTCTATTTCTGTGAAGGATGCCCGCGAACAACTCGATGCACTCTATAACAGCGACGACAGCAGCGACGATCTCAAGCCGGGTCAGGGAGCCTAAAGCTAAGCTTCGCTTCGCCGCACGGCCTTAATATTCCACAATCACCGGGGTATGGTCGCTGGGCTTTTCTAATTGGCGGGGTTCGAGGTCGATGGTGCAGGCGGTAGCTCGTTCATACAGCGGGGCGGAGAGGTAGTGGTGGTCAATCCGCCAGCCCATATTGCGGCGGAAGGACGCGGCGCGGTAATCCCACCAGCTAAAGTGGCCGCCTTCGTCGGTAAACTTGCGAAAGGCATCGGCTAAGCCCACCGAAAGCACATCCCGTAGGGCCTCCCGCTCCACCGGGGAAGACATGATGTGTTTGTCTTTGCCCTCTGGGTTGTAGATGTCTTTGTCCTCTAGGGCAATGTTGAAGTCGCCGCAGACGTTGAGGTTGGGGTATTCCGTCAGCAGGGCTGCCAGGTACTCCTTCAAACAGGCCAGCCATTTCAGTTTGTACTCGTACTTTTCGCTGCCGATGGAGTTGCCGTTGGGCACATAGAGGTTCACCACGTAGGCGTCGCCCCACTGTCCGGCAATGACGCGCTTCTGGTCGTCCAAATCACCGCCTCGGTCTTCCCCTAGCACAGCGGCAAACCCTCGCTGCACGTTCTCCAACGGCTGACGGCTGATCAACGCTACGCCGTTGTAGGATTTTTGGCCATAGGTATAGATGTGGTAGCCCAATTCCTCAAAGGCCGCCGCCGGAAAGTCGGTGTCTACCACCTTGGTTTCTTGCAAACACAGCACCTCCACCGGGTTAGCCTGGAGCCACTGCACGGCATGGTCAAGGCGAGAGCGAATGGAATTGACGTTCCAGGTGGCAACTTTCATGGCAAGTAAGGCACAGAATCACAGTCTTCTAGCTTAAGGGGCCACTTGACCTAAAGGAAATAAGCGTCTTGAGGGCGTTTTAAAGATTGGCCTCTATGCTGAGAGTATGGCGGTGTCCTGACATATTGAGGGAGTAGGCGATGGCAAGTGTTTTCCGGCAATTGAAGGAAACCTTTGGCCGTTTGGGAACCACCCTTACGGACGAAGTAAGGGAGAACGCTAGGGCAGCGTTGCGGGACTGGTTGGAGGCCAATGAGGCTCACCTGAGATCAAAGCAGGGCGGCTTTAACGGCACCATGATGCAGTATTTCCATTGGTATAGCCCTACCGATGGGGAGCACTGGAACCGATTGCGAGAGGAGGCCCCGGCCCTAGCGGAGGCGGGAATTTCGGCGTTGTGGTTGCCCCCGGCCCATAAGGGGATTGGCGGCGGCTACGACGTGGGCTATGGCGTGTACGACTTGTTTGACCTAGGGGAATTTGACCAGCAGGGGACGGTACGCACCAAGTACGGCACTAAGGATGAGTATGTGGCGGCGGTGAAGACCTGCCGCGATCTGGGCATTAATGTCTACGCCGATGTGGTGTTTAACCATAAAATGGCGGCGGATTTTGAGGAGGAGTTCAACGCCACGCCGATGGATCCCCAGAATCGTCTCCGGGCCTTGGGCGACATGCGGCGTATTAAGTCTTGGACGGGGTTTAACTTTCCGGGACGGGGCAGCACCTATTCCAGCATGACCTGGCACTGGTACCACTTCGATGCCATCGACTACAACAGCTACGAGCCGGACTTTAAAGCCGTGTGGCTGATGGAGGGTAAGACCTTTGCAGACAAGGTGGGCCTGGAGTTGGGCAGCTACGACTACCTGATGGGCTGCGATTTGGATACTGACCATCCCGAAGTGCAGGGCGAGCTGAGATACTGGGGCGAGTGGATGCTGGATACCGTCGGGGTGGACGGCTTTCGGCTGGATGCCATCAAGCATATCTGCGGCGACTTTTTTGTGGATTGGCTAGATCACCTGGAAGCCTATGCCCAGCGGGATTTGTTCTGTGTAGGGGAATATTGGGCCTACGACCTTGGGGCGCTGAGCTGGTATGCGGGCAACTCTGGCGGGCGGCTGAGCCTGTTTGACGCGCCCCTGCACCTGAATTTCTACAGGGCCAGCAAATCTGGGTCTAGCTACGACATGCGTACCATCTTTGATAACACCGTGGTTCAAGAAATGCCCCTGCTGGCGGTGACGCTAGTGGAAAACCACGACACCCAGCCGCTTCAGGCGTTGGAATCGGTGGTGGAGGCCTGGTTTAAGCCCCTGGCCTATGCCCTAATTTTGCTGCGGGCGGAGGGATACCCCTGTATTTTCTACCCCGACTACTACGGTGCCCACTACGTAGATCGGGGCCGCGACGGCAACGAGTACGAAATTTGGATGGATTCCCACCGGGAGATCCTCGACCGCCTGCTGAAGGCCCGCCAGCACTTTGCCTATGGCCCCCAGTACGACTATTTCGATCATCCTAACCAGATCGGCTGGACGCGGTTGGGCACCGAAGACAATCCCCGCGCCATGGCGGTGATGCTGAGCAATGGCCCCGGTGGCGGTAAATGGATGGAGGTCGGTCGGCCTAATACGACCTTCTACGACCTCACGGGCCACATCCCAGACACCATCACCACCAACGACGACGGCTGGGCCGAATTTCGCTGCAACGGTGGATCGGTCTCCGTGTGGGTAGAAGACCACCCCATCCTGCAAGCGTTTCGGTAGATTATCGCTACGCTAAAGCCAAAATCCATGCCGGAGATGAGGGGCTAGGGTTGGGATGGCAAAGGCAGATCAATCTCCAACTGGTCGATCAGGGCAATCACATTATCCACAAAATCGTTGATGGCCGATATGCTCTCGGCAATAAGGGCAACGGCGGTCGCGAGGGCCGTCAGATGCCGCTCGTTCAGCAGGCCATGGATAAGTCTTCTGGATCTTCAACCGACTCAAATAGGCGATTGGCAATGAACTCCTTCGCAGCGTGCCAAACTAACTCGATTAATACCAAATCCCGGTGGCTTACCCCCGATTCAAGCGCTGATCCCGCTCAGGCTGAGCTTGTCGAAGCCTCAATTCGTCTCGGGGGGTTTCTAATTAGGATTGGGTATTACACGCAGTTCAGATGCCTAGCAGCTTACTTGTAGCTGCGCTGGGTGAGTTGTACGTCTTCAAACACGAGATCTTCCTGGTGCAGTTGCGGCACTTGGCCCTCGCCGCGATATTCCCAGGCGGAAACGACGGCAAAGTTGTCGTCGTCCCGTTGGGCTTCGCCGTCGGGGGTTTGGTGTTCTTCGCGGAAGTGCCCGCCGCAGGATTCTTCCCGTTGTAGGGCGTCTCGCGCCATCAGTTCGGCGAGGTCGATGAAGTCGGCTACCCGTCCGGCAAATTCCAGGTTTTTGTTGAGGGTGTTGGCCTCGCCGGGGAGTTTGAGGTTCTGCCAATAGTCTGTCCGCAGGGCTTGGATTTCGGTGATGGCGTTTTCTAGTCCTTCACGATTTCGGGCCATGCCGACGTTATCCCACACCATGCGGCCCAGTTCTCGGTGGAATTCCATCACGGTCTTGTCGCCCTGGATCGACAGCAGCTTGGTGATGCGAGCTTTCACCGTGGCTTCGGCTTCGCCAAAGGCATCGTCGTCGGTGGAAACGGGGGCAAGGGATTGATTGGCCAGGTAGTCGCCCAGGGTGTAGGGAATGACAAAGTAGCCGTCGGCCAAGCCCTGCATCAAGGCACTGGCCCCCAGGCGGTTGGCTCCGTGGTCGGAGAAATTGGCTTCCCCCAGCACAAATAGGCCGGGGATGGTGCTCATCAGGTGGTAGTCCACCCAGAGTCCGCCCATGGTGTAGTGGACGGCGGGGTAGATGCGCATGGGCACTTCGTAGGGGTTTTCGCCGGAGATGCGCTGGTACATGTCGAACAGGTTGCCGTAGCGGGCGGCGATGGTGTCGTGTCCGTGGTGTTGGATGGCTTCTCGGAAGTCTAGGTACACCGATAGCCCCGTTTCGCCCACGCCGCGCCCCTCGTCGGTGATGGCCTTGGCGTTGCGGGAGGCCACGTCCCTCGGCACCAGGTTGCCGAAGGTGGGGTAGCGGGTTTCTAGGTAGTAGTCGCGTTCGGCGTCGGGGATGTCGTTGGGGTGGCGGGTGTCTCCGGGCTGTTTGGGTACCCAGACGCGGCCATCGTTGCGCAGGCCTTCGCTCATTAGGGTGAGTTTAGACTGGTAATCCCCCGACACGGGGATGCAGGTGGGGTGGATTTGGGTGTAGCAAGGATTGGCAAAATACGCCCCCCGCCGATGGCAGCGCCAAGCCGCCGTGACGTTGGAGTTTTTGGCGTTGGTCGAGAGGTAATAGACGTTGCCGTAGCCCCCGGTGCAAAGCAGCACCGCATCCCCAGCGTAGCGCTCATATTCCCCTGTCACCAGGTTGCGTACGACGATGCCCCGCGCTTGGCCATCTACCACCACCAAATCCAGCATTTCCCGCCGAGCGTAGACCTCAACTTGGCCCGCCCGCACCATCCGCATCATGGCGCTATAGGCTCCGAGGAGAAGCTGCTGCCCGGTTTGGCCCCTGGCGTAGAACGTCCGCGACACCTGTGCCCCACCGAAGGATCGGTTGTCTAGTAGGCCGCCATACTCCCGCGCAAAGGGCACCCCCTGGGCGACGCATTGGTCAATAATGCCGCTGCTAATTTCCGCCAAACGGTGAACGTTGGCCTCCCGCGCCCGGTAGTCGCCGCCCTTGATGGTGTCGTAGAACAGTCGCCACACGCTATCGCCATCGTTGGGGTAATTCTTGCTGGCGTTGATGCCGCCCTGGGCCGCAATGCTGTGGGCGCGACGGGGAGAGTCTTGGATGCAAAAGCTTTTGACGTTGTAGCCCAGCTCCGCCAGGGTAGCCGCCGCCGAAGCCCCGGCTAATCCGGTACCCACAATCAAAATCGTGTGCCGTTCTTTATTTTTAGGACTCACCAAACGACAGTGATCCTTAAAGTGGCTCCACTTTTGGCTGAGGGGGCCGGAGGGAATGCGGGAATTGAGCATGGGAAAAGGCGTAGGTGTGGGACGGATGGGATAGCGGGGCCGACTGACCATAGCGCCACATCCCACTAGGATGCTGGGTCAGCGATGACTAGCTAGGACTATTATCGAGCCAAGTTCCAGAAACGTCATCGCAGATTCAAATCTGAAGTGCAACACTCTGTCTCAGAGCCGCTGTCAGCCTTCGCGGTCATGACCACAACCAGGAACATAGTAAAGCGCAGCACAGCAGGCTATAGGTCTCCTTGGCTTAGTATTAGATCCATGGCTGCAAGCGGATTTGAGCAGGTGTTGCACTTCAACCTTGAATTGGCCGAGCCTAAACCATGCAAATCACCATCGACTTACCCGATAACCTAGCCCTCACAGAACCAGACCTGCGCCGAGAAGTTGCGATTGCGCTTTTTCAGCAAAAGATCCTGCTCATCGAGCAAGTGGCCCAGGTCATTGCTATGGATGTAGACAATCCCACTCCCCTCGCCCTACTCAATCTTGGAATTCTTCGATGGCAACCCATCCCCTGCATACTCTGACCGCGAGCGAAGCAGCCCCGCTTTTGCACCAAGAGACCCTCTCGGCCCAGGCTTTGATGGACGCTTGCCTAGGGCGCATTGCTCAGCGGGAAACAGCGGTGGTGGCATGGGAATATCTCGACCCAGCAATGGTACGCCAGCATAGCCTTCAGTGCGATCAGCAACAGGCTCAGGGGCAGCCGCTTGGCCCCCTACATGGAATTCCGGTGGCGGTGAAGGACATTTTTGCCACCGCTGATATGCCGACTGGCTGGGGCACTCCCCTTCATGCGGGGCAGCGGCTACCCTACGATGCGGCAGCAGTGGCTCGGCTGCGGGCGGCGGGGGCCATCATCATGGGCAAAACCGTTACGACGGAATACGCCCTAGCTAGGGCTGGCAAAACTCGCAATCCCCATCACCTCGACCATACCCCAGGGGGTAGTTCTAGCGGCTCGGCAGCGGCGGTGGCGGATCGCATGGTGCCCTTGGCGGTAGGGACGCAAACCGCTGGGTCGGTGCTGCGGCCTGCGGCCTATTGTGGCGTTTTGGGGTTTAAGCCGAGTTTTGGGCTGACGTCTCGCCACGGCGTTTTGCCCGTCAGCCGCGACCTCGACCATGTGGGGGTGTTTGCCCGATCCCTCGACGATATCATCTTGCTTTGCCGGGTTTTAATTGGCCCCGATGGCCGCGATCCCGACTGTTTGGGCTATCCTGCGTTGGGTTCGGTGGTGGATAGGCCCCTACCCACTCCCCCCCATCTGGGCTTTGTGCCTACCCCCTTCTGGCACGAGGTCGAACCCGAAGCCCAGAATGCCCTCCTCGCAAGTCTGGAGCAATTTAGGGCGGCGGGGGCCAGCGTTACGGAAGTTCCCCTACCCGCCGTCTTTGCGGACTACCTCGACACCCTAGACGTGCTCATTGCCTGTGGCATGGCGGCGCACCATGGGGCCGACTATGACCACCACCGAGAGGCACTATCGCCTGTCCTGTGCAACACCATTGAACGAGGGCGAGCCCACAGCGGAGTTACCTATGCCGCCGCTCGTCGGGCCGTGGTGAACTACAGCGCTGCCCTAGCTGCCCTGTTTGACCGCTATGATGCCCTAGTTACTCCCGTTACAGCGGGCGTTGCTCCGTTGGGGCTGGAGAACACTGGAACGTTCAAATTCTGTGCCCCCTGGAGTTTGACGGGTGTTCCTACGATCAGTGTGCCCACAGGCCAAGGTGGCCACAATCTGCCCTTGGCCATACAACTTGTGGGCAGTCGCGGCCAAGATGGGACGTTGCTCCAAGTGGCGCGCTGGGCCATCGCTCAATTGGGCAACGATTGGCTGCCTCCTGTTCCTGGTTGATCTCCCTGGTGGTTACGGTCAGTAATCGGTTTCCATGGCTGAATCACTCGTGAATCAACTACTACTAAATCAGCCGAATGGTGAGGGGGGGATAGCGGTAGAGAAAAATCAGCCCCGCAAACGCGCTGACATGGGCCAAACTCGCCCACATGGGGGATTTTGGCGTTGAGGCCCTCGGGGACGTCATGGGTGGGCTACCATCTAGACAGGCCCGTTTGGCCTAGCGAACCTGCTGCTAACCTAGCCTAAATCCCCCAGCCGTTGCCCGATTTCGCTTACAAAATTTCATCTATACAATGTAATATTCCGCCCAGGACGCGCTTGCTATGGTTCAAGCTCAACCCTGCACAGGCCCCGTCATTACCTGGCCCCTCTTGCCCGACGATTTCAAGCTCATCGACGACCCGGTGGACAATATTCAACAACCGCCCCTCGCTGCTGCCCTCACCGTTGCCCTGGGGGCAGCCCAACACATTCGCCCCGAAATGTTGATCGGCTCCAACTTTGGCCTCGTGGCCGGGGTAGATAGCGAAACCGTGGTGAAAGCCCCTGACTGGTTCTATGTGCCGAGGGTTCACCCAGTGCCGGAAGGGATCGTGCGCCGCAGCTACACGCCCCAAATGGAATGCGATCCGGTGGCCGTGGTGATGGAATTTCTCTCCGCCGATGACAACGGCGAACTGTCCATCCGCGCCATGCCCCCCTACGGCAAGCTTTACTTTTACGAGCAAATTCTCCAGGTACCCGTGTACGTCATCTACGAACCCATGCGCGGTCGCCTAGAGGTTCCCTCTTTACAAGGCGGGGGCTACGTTCTACAAACCCCCGATGCCGCTCGACGCTTCTGGATTGAACCGCTGGGCCTGTTCCTTGGCATATGGCGAGGGGAACGGCTAGCCCAAACCCTCAACTGGCTGCGCTGGTGGGATGCCGATGACAACCTCCTGCTGTGGAGTGCCGAGCAAGCTGAAACCGAACGCCAGCGAGCGGAATCTGAACGCCAAAGAGCCAAAGCCGGACGACAACGGGCTGAGCGTCTAGCGGAGCTACTCCGTGCCCAGGGCATTGATCCGGATCAGGTTTAGGCAAGGCCGAGGTGCGTCATGAAGACCAGGTGGCTCTGCTGTCAAACCTGAGCGCCTCCACAACAAAAAGACTAGAGCCAAGATCAAGATCCCTAGGCTCTGCCACGACTCAGCCACAGGATTAAGCCTATCCGCAATAAAGCCCAGGGATCTATACCCAAACCTGACCCCTAAGCACTAAAGTACTTGGCCACCGGGTGATAGGCGATGATTGCTGTCGTGGATTGTTCGGGATAGAGCTGCTCGCTTTCGTCGATGGTCATGCCGATGCGGTCGGTTTGCAAAAGATCCAACTGCACGGGCTGATCGGCCATGTTGGGGCAGGCCGGATAGCCAAAGCTATAGCGAGATCCTTGATAGCGCTGTTGCAGAATTTCGCGCAGGGTTTCGGGTTCTAACTCGCCAAAGCCCAGTTCCCGCCGAATGCGGGCGTGGCTCCATTCTGCCAGGGCTTCCGCCACCTGCACCGATAGGCCGTAGTAGTAGAGGTAGTCGGTGTATTGGTCGGCCTGGAACAGCTTTTGGGCGTATTCTGTGGCAATTTCGCCCACCGTCACTGCCTGCATGGGGAAGACATCAAATTCCCCTGGTTTGGCCATTTCTTTTGGCAAAAAGAAATCGGCAATGCAAAGCCGCCGCAGGGATTTTTGGCGCGGGAAGGTGAAGGTGGCGACGGGTTCTGGAATGTCTTGGGTTTTGCCAACCACCGCCGGATCGTAGATATGCAGCGAATTCCCTTCTGCTAAGCAGGGGAAGTAGCCGTAGACGATTTGGGGATGGAGCAGGTTTTCGGCGAGGATGCGCTGCTTCCAATCCGCCAAAATTGGGTGGACGGTTTCTTGAAGGAAGGCATCGTACTCTTCGCGGGATTGCTCTTGGGGCTTGCGGAACTGCCACTGGCCGACAAAGAGCGCCTGCAAATCCAGATACCCAAAGACTTCTTCCAACGAAATATTCGCTGGCGTGAGGACTTTGGTACCCCAAAACGGCGGCGTGGGCCGGGGGATGCTGGAGTCTACAGCCTCGGAGCGAGTGGTGTCTTGGGGAGTGGGGAGTGGGGAGTCGGGAGTCGGGAGGTCGGAGTCCGCTTCTGAACTTTGAACTTTGAACTTTGAACTTTGAACGGCGTCGCTTGATTCCGACTCCTCATCTAAGAATCCCTTCAGGTTATCCCATTTGCCCTCCGCCTTGGCAGGCATCAGTTTGTCCATAAAGTGCAGGTCGGAGAAGGCATCTTTGCCGTAGACCACCTTGCCCTTGTAGGTGTTTTGGCAGTCGTCGTGGACGAATTTGGGGGTGAGGGCCGCGCCGCCGAGGATGACGGGAACGGTGATGCCCTCTTGGTTGAAGGTTTCCAGGTTGTCCTTCATGAAGGCCGTGGATTTCACTAGCAGGCCGCTCATGGCGATGCAGTCGGCGTTGTGCTCCCGGTAGGCTTGGATGATGGCTTCCACGGGCTGTTTGATGCCGAGGTTAACCACCTTGTAGCCGTTGTTGGAGAGGATGATATCCACCAGGTTTTTGCCGATGTCATGCACATCGCCCTTCACCGTGGCGATGATGAAGGTGCCTTTGCCAGAGCCGTCGCTGTCGGCCTTTTCCATGAAGGGTTCTAGGTAGGCGACGGCGGCTTTCATGGTCTGGGCCGATTGCAGCACAAAGGGCAGTTGCATTTGGCCAGAGCCAAACAGTTCGCCTACCACCTTCATGCCATCTAGCAAAAAGGTGTTGATGATTTCCAGCGGCGGGTGAGTTTCTAGTGCTTTGGCTAGGGCATCCTCTAGGCCGATGCGTTCACCGTCGATGATGTGCTGTTTGAGCTGCTCGTCGATGGGCAGGTCTTTGGCAATGGCCTCTTTTTTCTTCAGGCTCTTGCCTTCAAAGAGTGTGGTCAGCTTGGTGAGGGGATCGTAGGTGACGATGTCGCCCTCGAACTGGCGGCGGTCGTAGATCAGGTCGCGGCAGACTTGCTGATGCTCCGGCTCAATTTTGGCCAGGGGTAGAATCTTAGCGGCACTCACAATCGCGCCATCCAGCCCCACCTGCATGGCCTCGTGGAGGAACACCGAATTCAGCGTTACCCGTGCCACTGGGCTGAGACCAAAGGAAACGTTCGACACCCCCAGCATGATGTGACAACCGGGCAGGTTTTCGGTAATCAGGCGAATGGATTCCAGGGTTTCTTTTCCGTTCACCCGGTCTTCCTCAATCCCGGTGGAAATGGGCAGAGCCAGGGTGTCGAAGAAAATTTCGTGGGCAGGAATGCCGTATTCCAGGGCATCTCGGTAGGCGCGTTGGGCGATGGCAAACTTCTTCTCTGCCGTGCGAGCCATGCCGTCTTCGTCGATGGTGCCGACGACAATCCCAGCCCCATACTTTTTGGCCAGTTCCAGCACCTTAAAGAAGCGCTCGTCGCCATCCTCGTAGTTAGTGGAGTTGAGGATGCACTTGCCCCCGGCCACCTTCAGCCCCGCCTCCATCTTCTGCCACTCGGTAGAGTCGAGCATCAGCGGCAGGGTCACGTTCGTCACCAGGCGAGAGACGAGTTCGTGCATGTCCCGCTCGCCATCGCGCCCCACATAGTCCACGTTCACATCGAGGATGTGGGCACCCTCTTTCACCTGTTCCCGAGCCAGGGCCACTAGGCCATCCCAGTCCTCCGCGTTCAGCATGTCCCGGCATTTTTTGGAGCCGCTGGCGTTTAACCGTTCGCCCACAATCAAAAAGGAGTTGTCCTGATCGTAGGGCTGGGGACTGTAGATAGAGGCGGCGGAGGGAGTGTAGTTGAGGGCAGGACGAGGATCAGAATTTTGAACTGTGAATTTTGAATTTTGAATTGACCGCACAGGCCGTTCCTTAGGCCGCAGATCCTTGGCCAACTCTGCCAACTGGGCGATGTGCTCTGGCCGGGTGCCGCAACAGCCGCCGATTACCTGCACGCCCAAATCTTCCACAAAGTGCATCAGCGACATCCGCAGTTCCATCGGGGTGAGGCGATAGACCGCTTGCCCACCGACGTTTTCCGGCAGTCCGGCGTTGGGGATGCAGGAGATGGCAAAGGGCGATTGTTCGGAAAGATGCTTGACGTGATCCTTCATCAAATCTGGCCCGGTGGCGCAGTTGAGGCCGAGGATATCGATAGGGTAGGGTTCTAGAATCGCTAAGGCCGCCGCCATTTCGGTGCCGACTAGCATGGTGCCCTGCTGTTCCATCGTCACCGAAACCATTAGGGGCAGACGTTTGCCCAGTTGGGTAAAGGCTTCTTCGATGCCGTTGAGGGCCGCTTTAATTTGCAGCACATCCTGGCAGGTTTCCACCAGCATTAGGTCTACCCCGCCGTCGATTAGCCCACGGGCCTGCTCTACGTAGGCATCCTTGAGGGTGTCGAAGTCAATATGGCCCAGGGTGGGCAGCTTCGTCCCTGGCCCCATGGAACCCGCCACGAATCGGGGCTTTTCTGGCGTGGAGAACTCGTCAGCCACGCTACGGGCCAAGGCAGCAGCGGTTTTGTTGAGTTCATAGGCCTGATCAGCCAGGTCATACTCCGCCAGCACAATGGAGGTGCCGCCGAAGGTGTCGGTTTCAATCACGTCAGATCCGGCGTCTAAAAAAGCACGGTGAACCGTCGCAACGGCTTCGGGCTTAGTGACCACCAAATATTCGTTGCAGCCTTCGTATTCTGGCCCGCCAAAATCCTCTGCCGTAAGATTCTGAACCTGCAAGTTTGTTCCCATGGCCCCATCAAAGACCAGCACGGGACGATCTGGGCTATGAAGACGTTCGAGAAAGGCGTTAGTCATAGGGCGTTAGGGTGAACGTACGGTGACATGGGCTTTCTATTATCCGCCATCGACTCGTTAGTGGGAACATTGCCTTGCCATGAAATGTCCATAGCTATCCCGTGCTTTGAGGCATGATCCCTAGAGGCTACCGGGGATCGATAGCAGGAGCCTGATTAACTAAGCGAATTTGATTCTGCCGTTCTATCACCGTTACCAGTGGCAGAGGTTGGTTGGCTGGCCCATGGAGCACTTGGCCGACGGCATCAAACTGGGAGCCGTGGCAGGGGCAGATAAAGCGTTGCTGTTCGGTGTTCCAGTCTACCGTGCAGCCCAGGTGAGGGCAACGAGGATTGAGGCCGTAGGAGGCAAGGCGCGGGCCTTCTAGAATCACGAGGTAGGTCGTTTGGTTGGGCAACCCCATCACCGCGACAGGTTCCCCCGGAGTCGTCGTTGGCAACCAGGCATCCACGACCAAGGGAGCACCATCCGTATCCAGAGCAGGCACGCCCGGTAAATACTCTTGGCAGCGGGAATTGTGGGGAAAGCTAGAACACAGTTGCTCTAGATCTTGGGCTGCACTGTCATCGGTGCGGAGAAACCCTAGGGCCATGGCCCCCATACCGCCGCCGACCAGGTATTTCAGTACAGATCGCCGCCGGGAAGAAAAGATCTGGCGTTGTTTCTTAGGAGACGTTGGATAGGGCATGGAAGGAACGGCCTGGATGGAAGATTGATCGGTAGTTTCTGCCTGCATGATAGCCTCGATCTCAGTTTTGCCGGGATGATCAGCCCACAGATACGGCACCCTCCATGCGGATTTTAGGGACACCCTAGTAAGATCGACCCTGGTATGTTGCTTATACCATCCCTAGCGTGAAATCTTTCCGTAGAGCCGCCCTCCAGCGAGCGTCATACTATATGCTTTGACTGTACGATTAGCAACCTTCACCACCACAATGGGCCGACTTACCACCCACGTTCTTGATACAGCTCTGGGTAAACCCGCTGCCTCGCTGCGGCTGACAGTCTGGGCCATCAATAACGATGCAGACATTAAGACGGCACTCAAAACCGTAGAAACCAATAGCGATGGCCGCACCAGTGAACCCCTGCTAGATGGCGATGAACTCAAGAAGGGCACCTACGAAATTACCTTCGACGTAGCCGCCTACTTTGCCACCACCGGAGCTTCGCTGTCCGAGCCTCCGTTTCTCGATCAAATTCCCATTCGCTTTACCGTGGCCGATCCCACTAGCCACTACCATGTGCCGCTGTTGGTGTCTCCCTGGTCTTACAGTACCTATCGCGGCAGCTAGGCTAAGCCAGCCACCACAAACAAGGCGGCCAAAATCAGCAGACTGTAGCGCATTGGGGCAGTTACTAAAATCGCTTAAGATGCTTGCCGCTGATATAGCGGTTGCATTAAGGTGCAACACAGATAAGGGTCTGAAGCCCTTGTTTATTGGTTGAGAAGTGCACCTTATGACCTATGAGAACCGCTATAGGTTAACCTGAGTTCGGGATAAGCCAAGGGCTGCCATCTTTAGAAACCTGCTTTCGATTTGCGCTCTAGCCCTCACCGTAAATCCCTCTCCCTTGGGGAGAGGGACTTTGAACCTTCTAGCTTCCCTCTCCTCGTGGGAGAGGGGCTGGGGGTGTAGCTTGCTTCCCGTAGGGTGGGCTACCAGGGGATCTGGCCATCTAACCCGAACTGAGGTTAGGTTACGTTGGCTATTGAATTCCTACGGGCTGAACTTGCCGACTGGCATCGCGCACGCCCTCAATGGCCCAGAGGGTAGCTTCTGGTGTGGCGGGTAGGCCCAACGGCACATAATCCGCATCACCAAAGGCAGCGACGGCGGCGCGGATGGCCTCCCGGACAGATAGGGCCAGCATGAAGGGCGGTTCGCCGATGGCCTTGCTGCCGTAGATCACGCCATCCTGGGCGGCTCGTTCGAGCAGGTGGACGGTGAAATTTTCGGGGATTTCGCTGATGGTAGGAATTTTGTAGGTGCTGGGGGCAAAGGTGCGGAGGCGACCTTCTCCGTCCCACACCAGTTCTTCCATGGTCAGCCAGCCCATGCCCTGGACAAAGCCGCCCTCAATTTGGCCCTTATCCACCAAGGGGTTGAGCGATTCGCCCACATCGTGGACGATATCCACCTGGCGCAGCTTAAAGGTGCCCGTAAAGCCGTCTACTTCCACTTCCGAGACTGCCGCACCGTAGGCAAAGTAGTAGAAGGGGCGACCCTTGTTGAGCTTGGGATCCCAAAAGATATTGGGGGTGCGGTAGAAGCCCGTGGCGGCGAGGCTGATGCGTTCGTTGTAGGTTTGTTCCACCACCTCATCGAAGGAAATTCGGGCGCTGGGGTAGGTGCGACAGTAGATCCAGTCGTCCTCGAATACCATGTCCTCTGGCGCATCGAGGTTCAGCATTCGCACCGCCACGGCAGCAAGGCGATCCCGCAGGATTTCGCAGGCATTTTTCACCGCTTGGCCGTTTAGGTCTGAGCCGCTGGAGGCCGCTGTGGCCGAGGTGTTGGGCACTTTGTCGGTGCTGGTGTGCATCATGCGGATGCGCTCAACTTTTACCCCCAAGGCTTTGGCAGCGACTTGGAGCATTTTGGTGTGTAGACCCTGGCCCATTTCGGTGCCGCCGTGGTTGAGCTGAATGCTGCCGTCGGTGTAGATCAGCACTAGCGCCCCGGCTTGGTTGTACTGCACCTTGTTGAAGGAAATGCCAAACTTCACTGGGGTGATGGCCAGTCCGCGCTTTTTGTAGGGGCTGCTGGCGTTGAAGGCCGAAATTTCCGCCTGTCGGGCCTCGTAGTTGGCGTTGGCCTTGGCCTCCTGCCAGACGCGGGCGATGCGGTTATCGACAATTTCCTGGCTGTAGTGGGTGGTACGGGTTTCTCCGGTGCCGTGGTAGAAGTTGCGTTCGCGCACCACGTCTGGCGGCAAATTCAGGGTGCGGGCGATGCGGTCTACAACTTCCTCGGCCACAACCATCCCCTGCGGCCCGCCGAAGCCCCGGTAGGCGGTGTTAGAAACCCGGTTGGTCTTGGCGATGCGCCCCTCCACCTCTAGGTTGGGGATGTAGTAGGCGTTGTCTACATGGAGCATGGCCCGTGCCAGCACCGGGGGCGAGAGGTCGAGGCTCCAGCCGCCATCGGCCACCAGCAGCGTCTTCATGGCCAGGATTTTGCCGTCGTTGTCGAACCCAACCTCGTACTGATTGAGAAAGCCGTGGCGTTTCCCGGTGATCAACATATCGTGGTGCCGCCGCAGCCGCACCCGTGCCGGACGACCCGTTTTATAGGTAGCCAAGGCCGCCGCCGCCGCAAAGGGGTTGGCCTGGGATTCCTTGCCGCCAAAGGCCCCGCCCATCCGCAGACAGGTACAGACCACCTGGTTCTTAGACAGGCCCAACACACGGGCAACAATTTCCTGGGTTTCGGTGGGGTGCTGGGTGGAGGTAAACACCTGAAGGTTGCCCTCGCCATCGGGCACCACCCAACTGGTCTGGGTTTCTAAATAAAAGTGATCCTGTCCGCCCACCTCGACCTCGCCAGAAAAGGTGTGGGGTGCCGTCGCCAGGGCCGCATCGGCATCCCCCCGCCGAATGAACTGGGGATCGCTGTGGTAGCTGCTGGCGGCGATGGCCTCCTGCACGGTCTTTAAAGCAGGCAGCGGTTCATACTCAACTACCACCCTACCCGCCGCCTCGCGAGCGGCCTCTTCCGTTTCGCCCACCGCCCAGGCCACGACCTGGCCGTAGTAGTAGACCTCATCCGTGGGCAACAGCACCTCATCGTGGACGATCACCCCGGTGTTGTTCTCCCCTGGTACATCGGCGGCGGTTAGCACCGTCACACAACCCTTCACCGTCAAGGCCGGACTCGGATCCAGCTTAGTAATTTTGGCGTGGGTGTGGGGCGAAATCACCGGAAACAGCGACAACATCCCCAACGGCTCCCGCTGATCGTCGGTGTAGACCGCTGTACCGCTCACGTGGGCAACGGCGCTTTCGTGGCTCTTACGCTGACCAACTGGACTCATGGGGGGGTACCTCGTTGTGGGGGAGAAGGGGTGGGTGGGTAATGGGGTGGGGAGAAGGTGGGATGGTGAGCGACTTTCGGCTCCCCTCTCCCCGTGGGAGAGGGGCTGGGGGTGAGGGCTGCGAGGAACTGGGGGTGAGGGCTACGGAAATTCCGAAAAGAACTTCTCAAACAAATTCACCACCAAACGCTTGCGGTAGTTGGCGCTCCCCCGTAAGTCAGTCAACGGCGTAAAGGCTTCTTGTAGGATTGGCTTCACGGATTGGATCGTGCTGTGATTCCAGGGTTTGCCAACGAGGAACGCTTCAGCCTCCGTTGCTCTGGCCGGAGTAGCCGCCACTCCCCCATAGCCCAAACGGGCATGGAGAATTTGGTTATTGGCATCCACATCCACCAAAAAGGCGGCGGCGACGATGCTAATGTCATCGGTGCCGCGTTTGCCGATTTTGTAGGACTGGGCGAGGCGGCGATCCGTGTCGGGGGTTGTCGCTTTGGGGATCGTGACCGACACAATCACCTCGCCGGATTGCAACTGGGTTTGGCGATAGCCGAGGAAGAAATCCGCCAGGGGCATCACCCGTTCGCCGCTGGGGCCAGCCAGCTTCAGGGTGGCATCGAGCGACAGCAGCACCGGGGGCAAATCGCCAATGGGGGAGGCGGTGCCTATGTTGCCGCCTAGGGTGGCGCGGTGGCGCACTTGACGCGCCGCGAACCAGTGGATCATCTCATCCAGGCTGGGGAAGAGGCCGTGCAAGTTGGTTTCGATGTGGCTGAGGGGCACGGCGGCACCAATTTCCACAAAGTCCGCTGTGTTCTGCACCTGCTTCAGTTCCGTGACGGCTTCCAGGGAAATCAGCACGGGGTAATGCTGCCGATGCCAGCTCATTTCTAGGCCCAGATCCGTGGCTCCAGCAACCAGGGTAGCGTTGGGGTGCTGTTGCAGCAAGGTCAGGACTTCCGCAAGGGAATCGGGACGGTAGAACTGCTCTTCGTGTCCGGTGTAGGCCAGGGGCAAGAGATCCGTGGAGGCCGAGGCCAACTGTGCCGAGAAGCTGTCCTGGGGAGTGTCAGTGGCCACCATTTCAGCGGCGCGACGGATGGGAATATAGCCCGTGCAGCGACAGAGGTTGCCCTCCACCGAGAGGTCATCCGGCCCGCCATTGTAGTAGGCCGCAAACAGGCTCATGATGAAGCCGGGAGTGCAGTAACCGCACTGGGAGCCACCCGTTTCTACCATGGCCGCCTGAACGGGGTGCAACTGATCCAAGGTGACGGGTTCTTTCACTAGGGGACTCTTGGGAATGCGGCACTGAGCAATGCCATCCGCCGTAAACACCTGCCGCCCCGCCACCGCACCGAGGGGAATTAGGCAGCTATTCACCGCCTGGTAGTGGGGTTTACCATCGGCCCCTTCGCCAATGATGGCCACGGTGCAAGCGCCACAGTCGCCATCGCCGCAGCCCTCCTTAGTGCCCGCCCGCCCGCTCAGGCGTAGGTATTCCAACAGAGTCATCGCCGGGGAGAGGGCTTCGACGGAGACGGGCTCTCCGTTGATGGTAAGCGTGAGTTGGGTGTCGAGTTGTTGAGTCACAGATTGCTGAGTCACAGAGCTGCTTCGCCTAGGGATAACCTTACACAGCGCCGCCTCCGATGCGGGAATGAGCCCTTGCTAACCGCCACACACCAGAAAACCGGGCAAGAAACGTGATCTAACCCGGCTATTGTTGAGGAAGCTAACGAGACAGCATTCGTTTGTCCATCATCGTTGTCGCTATAGACGTTGAGGCTAGCGGGTTGCTACGGCTAGCATAAGTAGCCCTGACTACAAATTGACGATTTTTAATGCCAAATTTGGCTTTGGCCTGAATCTTGGGTGACCTTAGGCACGATAGAGGGTAGCCCACTCTTCCTTGAGAGACATGTGTCCACAAGATCTAGCCCATGTCAATCGCTAATTTCCTCATCCTAGGCGAATTGGCAGCCTACGGATAGGTTGACTTTGATAGTATTAGGTTAACTCAGCAGCTTGAGTTTTTATGAATTAGCCATACTCGGGTTGGACAAGTCCATCTGATTTCATTGCGATTACAGGCTCCTTATTCCTCATACAAAAATTAGCCTACGCAATCTATCTAGGGGACTTAGTCGGCTGGGCTAAGCGTTTGTTTCGGGTGCATGGACTGCTCTTATGGTTTTGATTGCAAGCCGCAATTTATCCGACCACTAGCCTGAAGCCTTTCTTGTCAGGTTTCATCTACTCTCTTTCCCAATATCCAGAGTAATAGTTAAGGCTTCTTTGCTAAGTTTGGAAATACAGCATTTCTCTAGCAGGTAAGACAAATTTTAGCCAGGTAAGAGCCTCTTATTAAGGGGCTAATGGTCTTGCCTGCCTCTTGATCTAGTGGAATCTATCCGATATCAAGAGCCTCTTGTGACTAGGAGTTCAAATTTTTCATGCCTCGATATAGCAGTCCTAAAAGAGCCATAAGTAATTGCAGGGCTACAACCTATTTAAGGCCCAATACTTAGCCTCATAAATGGCTTGGGGCTGCTATGGATTAAGAGAGCTATGGGGAAATCTGGAAAACGCCTAGGCCCGAACTAGGCATTGATTAGACTGCTTGAATTAGCCCTAAAGGAAAACAAAGTCATGGCAAAAAATAATTCTTCCGCAAATAATTCTTCCGCATCCAAGAATGGGAAAAAAACAATCTTGCAAACTGAAGTAAATGAGATCGTTACGAATGCGGCTTCCGATTTGAGAATCGTCGATAACTCTACTGTTGCTCAGGAAAACGTTGCCACGACGATCTTCTCAAGCTCTGATGATCCGCCTCCTGTCTTGACCCTTGACCAGACAGCGGGCTTTCAAAATACAACCAACGAGATCAATCTTACTGGTTCACCTGAAGCGACAACTCTGGCTAATCTGTTAACCGCTTTTAGTCTGTCATCAACCTTCGCAGGCTACACCGATGCGGCTGTTATTACCCAAACCTTTGATAAGGCTTTCACCAGCGTCGCGTTCGCGCTTACCGATAGCACGATTGTTGATACGGGACTGACGGATCTCAACGGCACTGCCATTAACTTGAGTAGCGCAACCCGGGCAACCTCCAGTTCGGGATTAGAGCTAAATTCCTTCACGGTTAAAGTTAACGAGGATCAACCAGCATGCTGTACTTAGCAGAAGTCCAGAAGAAAACGGGATTTATCGGTAGCGGCAAGCCCGAGTTTAAGCTGCTAGCGTGCCAGCGCAATGAGTACAGCTGGAGTGCCGTCACGGGAGATGAAACCCTTCCCGCCCCCGATGATGCCTCCTATAACGCTGGGGCGCTAGTGATGGTGGAGGTGAGTGGAAGTCGTCAGGTGCAGCGCCACTACGAAGCCGGACGTACCCTGACCAACATCCTGCAAACCTTTTCCAACCTCAGTAAAAAGTCTAAAACCCAGGAAGAGGAGATTGAGCAGTGGAAGCAGTCCCTCACCTTCCAAAGCCAAGAACTGAATCGGCGGGAGATGGAACTGGAGGCTCGCCAAGAGCAAATTGAGCAGACGGAGGCTGACCTAGAGAAGGTAGAGGCCCAGCGACAGGAAATTGAAGTGCTGCGCCAAAGTCTGGCCCAGCGGCAGGAGGATCTAGACCGCAGAAATAAGGATTTAGAAGGGGCTTGGGCCCAGATGAACGGAGAAAAGCGCCGCATTGACGAATTGAAGGCGGAGGCCACCCCAGCGGCGGGGCTAGATCAAGCCCAGGTGGATCAAATTCAGGCTGCCCTCAACCGCATGACCGAAGCCGTCATGCCCCTGGAGGACCTGCGGGAGCCTATTACCCATGCCACCGACGGTCTCACCTATCACCAGAGCCTGCTCAGCGACTATCGTCAGGCCCTAGAGGGTCAAAGAAAAGATCTCGAACGCCAGCAGCAGGATCTCGACCAGCAGCGCATCGAACTGGCGCAGCGCTGGGCCGATTGGCACCAGTCCGAATCGACCCTCATCGCCCAACGAGAGGACTTAAGACTGCGGCAGCAATCCCTCAAAACCCAGCAGGATAAAATTCAGCAGCTTTCCCAAACCCTTCAGACCCAGGGAAACTTGCACCAGCAACTCTATGATCTCCTCAACCCCAGTGACAAGGTACGCCTCAGCAAAAAGGTGAATGTTGAGGCCCTGGAGGCCATGCCCTTGGAAGCATTGACCACCCTGGTGAGCGATCTGGAAAAGGACATGGAGAAGGTGTCCCGGTTTGTGTCGGATCAAGAAGAGGAACTGGCGCTGGAACGGCAGGCCATTGACGAGATTAAGGCCAAGATGGATCAAGCCAGCGAGTTTGATCGCCTCCAGATTGAAACGGAACTGGAGGAGGAGCAGGATCGCTATCAAATGCTGAATGAGACCCTCGTGGGTCAGCGGCGCAACTTGCTAGAGCGTGAGGAAGTGTTGAGCCAGCATCAGGCGGTTCTGCGGCGGCGGCAGGGGTTGGCGGTGGAAGAGGTGCCAGTCAATGCCGTGGATTTAGAACCCTTGCTGAACATGGTCGATGAGCAACGGCAACACACTGTAGACGCCATGCAGGCCCTAGAGGCAGAGGTCAAGCAGATGCAGGAAGGCATTGGCCAGGCGAAGGAAACCATGGCCGCCCAGGAAAAGGACTTGGCTGACCGCCGCACCGAGATCGAGACCTTTGAGGCGGAACTGCGCCAGCGTCAGCAGGATTTGGCCGCCCTCACGGGTAAGCTAGCGGTCTGTGAAGAGCTTTTGAATCCAGCCCAGGACAGCAGCAATGGGCTGCGTCAGTCCCTCGACACCCTAGCCGCAGGCGTGACCAAAATTCAAGAATTTAATGACTACCAGCTTCAGGCCATTGCAGAACTGCGCCAAACGGTGATGACGGCGGTGAACAGCGTGGCTCAACCCATGGCAGCATCGTAGTCCTGTCTGGGGTGGTCTGCCTCCCGTCTGTGGTAGCGTTGAGCCACGGTTCTATGCGTTGTGAATGGGGTTTTCCTGCCCATGATTTGGATTAACGAGCAAATCGATCCCTCTGGCATTATCTATTCCTGCATTGCCTGCGCCGACGAGGCCCAAGCCCAGGCTTGCCACCAATCCTTCCTCGACAATCTCACTGACGACCAACGGGAGGCGGGCTGGGTGGCGCAACTGCGTACTGTAGACTCCTGGGATGAGGTTCCGGTCAATGCCTTGAAGCTGAGCTACTAGGGTGCCCCTAGGTGGTAAAGCTGGCTGAGGTTTATTTCACCCATGGCGATGGGTTCTGGGAAAGAAAACTGGTTCAGCAGGCTGGGGTGAACTTCGCCAAATTCACCGATGGCTTCTCCTGCCACCAACACTTGGGCTGATCGTCCCCCAATATAGTAGGGGCTGTGGCCTTCGGTGAGGCGGTAGTCTACCCCCAATGCTCGCAGTAGGGTTTGGAGGTAGGCTTTGGCGGTTGAAAATGAGGCGCGGGCATCAAGGCTGGCAAAGGCCCAGGACTGAGATTCTGTGCTTTGCCCGGCAGTGGTGAGATGTAGGATTTCCCCGGTTTCATAGAGGTTGATGGGTTTGGGGGCATTGATGTTGCGAGATAGAATTTCCAGCAGCCCGACCTGAAGCGTGGTACGGGTGGCGCTGTGGGTGCGGCTTTTGGCATTGCTAGTCTGGAGGTACTGGCCGGAAAACTGGGTCAGCAGGGCTGGATCAGTAAGGACGTGGCCTTTTACCTCCATCAGCCCTAGCCGCTGGGAAATATCGCCGACCCGAAACACAAACTGCCGTAGCTCATCTGCCTGGCCCAGGTGAAATTTTACAGACAGCGGCTCGGCCTGAAACCCATCCATGCCAAGGGCCACCATCAGGTCTCCGGCGATGTCCACCTGACTGAGGATGTCGGTGCGGTAGGTGGGAACGTAGACCTCGTGGGTGCCGCTGACCATCAAATCCATGCGGGACAACACCTGTCCCAGCTTGGCCTTGGGGATAGCCGATCCCATAATTTCATTGAGAAAGCGGGCAGAGAAGGGGACAGGGCGGCGATTGAGGCTGGGAGTATGGTGGTGTCCGGTTGGGGTGATCACGGTAACGGTCTGTACCTCGGCTCCGGTGTCTAGGAAGTTATGGGCCAGGATATTAGCGGTTTCCTGCACCGTTTTCGCCAGAATGCCCGTGACATCAATGAACAGGTTGCGCGTTTCAGCGGTAATTTCTCCGACCCCAGCGGCGTTAATAATGGGCGGCAGCGACAGCACTTGGCCCTGGGCATCGTGCAGCACTGGCACCTTGTCTCCTGGGGGCAGGGTGGAGCCGTAGAGTTGTCCAGCGGGATGGTGGGCCAACAGATCGGTGGCGGTGATGGGAGTGGTTTCTCCCAGGGGCACAAAGGTCAGATTGGTTTTGGCCTGGGCGGTGTAGGTGAGGTTGCCGACCATTCGATCTAGGTCGTATACCCCGATGGCAATTTTCTTGCGCTGACGACCAAAGGTTTGAGTCACCTTCTCCTGAAACTGCATCAGCACCTCTAGCCCCCCATCCTGGAGGTGGGCCTGTCGCACCACCAAAGCCGCCAGGTGGGGGCGCAGCCCTAGAACCGATGGATCTACGGTCACGGTATAGCCGGAAGCCGCCAAACTCTCGGGCACCGACCGGGGCTGGCCATGGTAGATCGTCATGGCCCGAATAAACCCCTCCGCCGCCAGCAGGTCGGGACGTTCGGCGGTGACCTCCACCTCTAAATCTTGCCCTCGCAGGGTGACTTCCAGGCCATAGTCAAAGGCTTGGTGCTCAAGCTGGGATAGGGGCGTTTCGGTGAGGCGCTGAAGGTAGGGGCGGGGAAAGGTGACCGTGGGCATGGGCTAATTAGGATAGACAGGGACATCGGCACCGTGGACAAAAGCCCATGGCCGCTTCAGCCAGGGGCGAGACCAACGCCGCAAAACTGCTCCCATGCTATATCGCAACTGGCCCTGACATGGCGTTTTTGCCCAATTCCTGGCCAAACCGGGTCTAGATCGGCGTTGCGCCACCAGACTCCCCCGTAGCCGTTAACCCAGGTGTGGGATAATACAGCCCTATGATGCCCTCCGCTCCAGTCCCTTCCAACCTGCTGCTCAAGCTGAGTCGGCGACTGTTTGCCAGTGAAGATCAGCAAGGGGCCTTTGTGGCTGCTCTTACCTCGCCCCAGGTGTTTTCCCAGGCCATTTTGTGGACTCAGCCCCGGCCCTCGGTGGTGCCCTTTACCCTAGAACCTGCCCTGCCCTGGCAGCCAGCCTGGGTCGATCGTCTGCGGCCCGATCAGCGTCCGGGGCAACACCCGCTGCATCAGGCGGGGGCGTACTACTGCTTGGATATGGCCTCGGTGTTTTCGGCGGCGGTGCTGGCGACCATTCCGACCCCGGTTGATCGGGTGCTAGATTTGTGTGCGGCACCGGGGGGGAAAAGTTTGCTGGCTTGGCGACAGCTTCGCCCCCAACAGCTTTGGTGCAATGAGGTGATCCGCAAGCGCGTCCGCATTCTGATCGCCAATCTCAAGCGCTGCGGAGCCATGGACAGCCTGGTCTTCAACCTCGATCCCCAGATTTGGGCCGAGCATTTGCCCCAGGCGGCCTCCGTAGTGCTGGTGGATGCCCCCTGTAGTGGTCAGTCCCTCCTAGCAAAGGGGGATCAAGCCCTAGGCTGTTTTCACCCCGTTACCATTAAGAAAAACGCCAGCCGCCAAAAGCGCATCCTGGGGCAAGCCGTTCAAACGGTGGCGGGTGGCGGCTATTTAGCCTACATGACCTGCACCTTTTCCCCCGAAGAAAACGAGCAGGTGGGCGCTTGGCTGCTCAAACAGTTTCCCCACTTTGAAGCCCTTGAGGTGCCCGCCCTAGCCGACTATGCTTCGCCTTTGGCCGACTTTCCCTGCTACCGACTGTGGCCCCACACGGGGATAGGGGCTGGGGGGTTCACAGCGCTGTTCCGTAACCGCAATAGCCGCCGCCCTAGTGACAGCCTGCCCGCTACCCTCGCCGATCGAGCCATGTATCTCTATCGAGACTTGCCGGAGGCTAGAGAAGGCTAATTAGACAGGCAGCGGTTCGCCGTTCGGCCCTTCGAGCACAAAGCCCGCGTCCCGAATCATGTCAAAGTCGGCCTGGGCCGCCTGGCCAGGGGTGGTGAGGTAATCACCGATGAAGATAGAATTGGCCGCGTAGAGACCGAGGGGCTGAAGTTGGCGCAGTTGCACTTCCCGTCCTCCGGCAATGCGAATTTCCTGGGCGGGCAGCAGCAGCCGAAACAGACTGAGAATGCGCAAACACTGACGCGGGGTGAGTTCCTGACGGCCTTCAAAGGGGGTGCCAGGGATGGGAATGAGGAAATTGAGCGGCACGCTGGTGACGTTGATCTGGCGTAGGGTGAGGGCCATGTCGATGATATCATCGTGGCTTTCGCCCATGCCGAAGATGCCGCCGGAGCAGGTGGTAATCCCCGCCGACTGGACGGCCCGCAGCGTATCTAGCCGATCTTGAAAGGTGTGGGTGGTGCAGATGTCTGCGTGGTGATCAGCGGAGGTATTGATGTTATGGTTGACCCGATCCACCCCAGCTTCGGCGAGCTGCTGGGTTTGCTGCTCGTCTAGCAACCCTAGGCAGGCACAGAGTTTCATCGGGTAGCGAGCCTTGACCTCGCGCACGGTGTCGAGCACTTGTTCAAACACTCGCTGGGAGGGCGACCGCCCGGAAATGACCATGCAAAAAGTGCCCGCCTGGAGACTGTGCGCCCGCTCAGCGGCGGCCAAGATTTGATCTTGGGCCATAAAGGGATATTTTTCGATGTCGGCGGTGGAGATTTTGGACTGGGAGCAGTAGTGGCAATCCTCTGGGCACAGGCCGCTTTGGGCATTGAGCAGGAAGTGTAGCCGTACCCGATTTCCCCAGTGGTGTCGTCGCACCCGATACACCGCCGCCAGCAGGTCTAGGAGGTCGTCATCCGCCGACGCGAGCACCCGATGGGCATCCTCTCGGCGAATCACTTCTCCTGCCAGGGCTTGATCGGCAAGATCTCGCCACAGGGCGGGCGTGGTGGTGGAGGCAGCGGCGGATCGTGGCGCGACGGTCATCGGACAAAGTTCCTTAAAGAGCGTTAGGGGATGCGGTTAGGACGGATTATCGAGGATGCGTACGTCCACGGTGCTGGTATTAAAGTTGTAGAGATCGCCATCTATCTCGATGGGGGTGCCCACCTTCACCTTGCTATTGCCAAACACCGGGCCAGTATCGGTAATTTGGGCTTCGCCCTCTAGGGTGATGAGCATATCGATGGTGTAGTTCATTTCTGGGCGTGGATCGGGCAGGGCTACCACGCTACCGTCAGGCTGTGGCACCGTGGTGGTGCGCGACAACCGCTCCACAGACTTGACCCTAACCTGGCCGTAGGGTTGGTTGCGAATGATGATATTGACCGTTTCAGCGTTTTGAATGATGCCAAACAACTGATCGGGATTCGAGGACGACAGCCCCCGCACCATTAAGTCCACCTCCACCGGGCGCAGTTTTGCCCCCACCTGGGCCACCGATCCAGAGGTGCCAGGATAGAGAAAAATACCGCCCAGAACCATCAAAATAATCAACGCCGCTCCCACATCGAGGAGGCTAACTTTGCCAAATAGGCGGCCTTTGGAGTCGATGATTGTCATGGCGGTGGATACCCCTCTGGGCCTAGGACTGGTTGGAACACAAGCGATGACCCCGCAGGGCCAAGCCGATACCATTGAAGCATAGGCGCGCCCCTCTGTGTTAGCTGGCACTTCTAGGCAGGGTGGTGCGTCTGGGCAAAGAAATGGGCATCCTGATATTACGTTGATAGGGCACACTTCCCATGTTTTCAAAACTCACGACCGTTTTGAGCGCCTTGGCGCGCCCACTGTATCGACGGGGTCTCTACGCGGGGATGGCGTTGGTGATGGCGATGGGGATTGGCTTAGCGACCCCGATGCCATCCCAGGCTGGTTTGTTGGATTTAATCTTCCACGGCGTTCGCTATATCCAGCTCAGCAATATGTCAGAGCGTGACGAAGTTGCCCTGGGCAGCCAGATTGATCAACAACTGAAAGCCCAGGGGGTGCAGATTTATCAGGGCAACCCAGCTATCAATGAGTATGTGAATGCCATTGGCCAACGGTTGGCTGCCACCAGCGACCGCCCCAATCTTCCCTACACCTTCCAGGTAGTAGCCAATGAGGATATCAACGCCTTTGCCACCACGGGCGGGTTTGTTTACATTCAAACGGGGCTGCTGCGGGCCGCCGCCAATGAGGCTGAACTGGCCGGAGTGGTGGCCCACGAAATTGGCCATATTACAGGCCGCCACGTCATCAACCGGATGCAGCAAGCGGCCCTGGCCAACGGCATTGCCGGAGCCCTGGAGGTTCGCCAAGATACCTTAGTGAATCTGGGGATGCAGTTGGCCCTCGATTTGCCCAATAGCCGTGAGGCCGAGTATGACGCGGATCGGCGGGGCTTTGTGAATATGGGTCGGGCCGGATACGACACTACGGGGTTTATTAGCTTTATGCAAACCCTGGCCAATCGAGGTGGCAATCCACCGGAATTCCTCAGCAGCCACCCCAACCCCGGCAACCGGGTGAATAACCTCCAGGCGATGCACAACGAAGGCACCTTTGCGGCCAACGCTGGCGTGGGCACCGATGCGGCTGCCTACCAAGCCATGATTCGCGGGTTGTAGGGTCTGGCTGCGGAACACCTTCTTAACGATGGGCGTTCAAGGACGATATTCCAAAGCGGGCTTGCCCCTCGCTAGGGTCTCATCCTCAATCCGGCTGGCTTACCCTCGGTGTCAGCGGGCGAGGAGACCTCGTTCCTAGGGATTGTCGGGTGATGCCTGCCCTACCGTAACCTCAGTTCGGGTTAGACATCGTGACCAGATCCCCTGGTAGCCCACCCTGCGGGAAGCAAGCTACACCCCCAGCCCCTCTCCCACGAGGAGAGGGGAGCTAGAAAGGCTCAAAATCCCTCTCCCTTGGGGAGAGGGATTTAGGGTGAGGTCTAAAGCGCAAGCTGGAAGTAGGTTTCTCAAGATTGCAGCGACTGGCTTATCCCGAACTCAGGTTACCGTAGTCTTTTCGATCTCCTTAGCCTACGGCTGACCCTGCCCCTGCCGACAAACCCGCAATCCCCAAAACATCAGGTGTGGGTCTACCCGGAGAACGGTCTCCCAGGCCGGGGTTTGGGACAATAGGGCAGCGGCCAACCCAGGGCCATCTCCCCCCGTTAACACCACGGTTCCCTTGCCATATCGTTGCCGCCAGTCGGTGATGAATTCCCGCAGTGCCGCCAGTTGGCCATACAGTATGCCGCTGGCCATGGCCTCGGCGGTGGTGGTGGCCCAGCGTGGGGGCAGGGCGGCTAGGTCGTAGGGCAACAGCGGCAGGCCGTCTGTATAGTCGTGGAGGGCACGAAATTGAGATCGCAGCCCTGGCCAAATGGCTCCACCCACCAGCCGTCCATCGGCCCCCGCCGTTAGGGTAAGGGCCGTACCGCCATCGACCACCAGCACAGGCCATCCGTAGGTTTCCCCGGCCCCCACTAGCGCTAAGGCTCGGTCTACGCCCAGGGTGAGGTAGCGCTGGCCCAAAGGCACCTGATCGGTGGAGACCCCATGGCTTCGTCCATAGGTGCGCCAAAGATCCCCCTGGGTCTGCACCACCGAGGCCATCCATAACTCGGGGAAATCGGCTACCATCGGCAGCGTTGGCCCATCAAGGTCAGGCCTGGTTGCGCCTAGGGCTGCCCAGGCCTGAGGCGTAAAACCTTGGTTCATCAGGGATTGGCCTTGGGCGGTAGTGAGATGGGGGGTGTGCCAGCCCCCGCACCACCTGTGGCCCCTAAAGGCTCCCCAGTGCAGGCGACTATTGCCGATGACCAACGCCAACCAAGGGGTTTCATCCGCCATGGGTTTGCCAGGGTTCCCTGTATTAACCATGATCTCCATTCTAGGGTGGGGGCACCTTAATGCCTGGATTGACCCACCCATAGCGACTATATAGCAGTCCTAAACCATTCGTGAGCAACAAGCCTTATATGACAAGGGGCTTAAGCCCCTTGCCTACTCAACCTCAGTTCGGGTTAGACATCGTGACCAGATCCCCTGGTAGCCCACCCTGCGGGAAGCAAGCTACACCCCCAGCCCCTCTCCCACGAGGAGAGGGGAGCTAGAAAGGCTCAAAGTCCCTCTCCCTTGGGGAGAGGGATTTAGGGTGAGGTCTAAAGCGCAAGCTGGAAGCAGGTTTCTCAAGATTGCAGCGACTGGCTTATCCCGAACTCAGGTTACTCACAAATCAGCTAGGACGGCTATAGCTCTGCTATATTTTGCCAAAACCCATGGGCGTAGCATCCTCAACAAACTGGGCGTAGACGACCGCACCAAAGCCGCCGTTCGGGCCTAGCGGTCGGGCTAGGTGAGCTAGGTGAAATCAGGGCCGTTCTCTTAGGTGAGGGACGCTGTCAACCGATTGAGGTAGCGCTCGATTAAGAGAATGGCCACAATGTCATCAATGGGACGGGGAATTGTCCGCAAAGCTTGGGGCATCAAACGGGTCAGGCCAGCGGGGGGATACATCTGCCAGTATCGATCACGGGCCTCTAGGGACGTATAGCGCTCATCCACCAACATAATCCGGGGCGGATCATCCAGTTGGGATAGGGTCTCTTTCCAATGCTTAGATCCGGTTTGGTCGCCCAGAACAATCGTAGAAATCGGAAACTGCCGCCGCAACTGCTCCACCACAGACAGCACGGCCTCCACCGGAACGACCTTCTGATAACGCAGGATGCGATCCACCCCCATGATGGCCAATCCACACTTCTGACGCCCTGGATCGAGGCCAAGGATGACGGGCTGCGATAGAGAGGGCGGCAACGGATTAGGCACCATGGCTGAGTAGGGATGATAGACGGACGCAAGCTTGTTTTTCATTATTGCCCTCTGCGGCTGACCAGTGGGTACCGCAGCAAGCCTGCCCCCACTCGCCCAAATATTCGAGGCTACTTTTGAACTCAGGATGAGTGTCAGCTTAATCCTCTCTTAATACAAAGGTAATTGGGATATGAAGCCTAGAACACAATTCATAGGGCTGGGTTAATTTAGGGTTAACCTAGCACTCATGCAAAATGACTCAGTAGTTTCACGGTACTCTTTTGCCTGATGGAATAGGGCTCCTTTGTCTGATGGGGTGTGGATTAAAAGCTGAGATCCCCCTAGGGTTAAGGTCTCCAGGCCTTTTCCCCTCGCCCCAGGATAGTTCGAGCGGCTATCGCAAGTTACTCCGAAACTCAGATGAGAGGTCTCTGCGCATCCGTGGATAGCCTGAAATATACAGCCCTGTAACGCTTACATCAGTCCATTGCCTTGACTTTAATCAAATCCGAGGACTCTGTGAAAACTCTCAATAGTATCCAGCATCATTTTAGGTTCGCGACCAGCACCAGAATTGTTTTGCCCCACGTGGTCGCTGTTCTGGGCTTGGCCGTTATACCCATAGCGTTGGTCGCCATTGTTAGTCTTTGGAAGGATATTCCTGTACGGTATTTGCTGAAAGATCCGGTTGCCATTCTGGAGAAACCCTTCTACTTTGGTTTCCTATCCCAGCTTGGGATTTTCATTTGGGCAGCTATGATTGCAATTTGTTTTTTAACCGCTAGAGTGCTACTACTTAACGCGAGTCATTATTCACTTCGTCGGTTTTTCACATACTCTGGACTCTTTGTCCTAATGCTTGGCCTAGATGATGTATTTTTGCTTCACGAGGAAGTCTTTTCAAGGCTTCTAGGCATACCTGAGGTTTTGGTTTATGCCTCATATGCTAGTTTAGCGATAGCCTATCTATGGACTTTCAGAAAAATTATTCTTCGCTCAGGCTATACCCTACTTGCCGTTGCTTGGGTTGGTTTTGGGCTCTCCATCGGGTTAGATGTTCTGAACCCGCCCTATATCAATCCATATTTCTTTGAAGATAGCTTTAAGTTCATAGGCTTGGTCGCATGGCTAGCCTATTTCTGGCAGTTTGCTGTCTCATCTCTGCGAAGTGACGACAGACTGACGCGCCCCACGCAAGTAGGATCATCGCTGTTGACGCCAACTCGCCGATAGCAGCCAGTGCGGCGCGAGGACGGTGGACACCAAGGGAATTGCCGCATAGGCTTGCAACAAGTCTTGCGAATTTACCGCTACAAATGACAACATTTACACTAAACTTAGGCGGCAATAGGTCAGGAAATCGTTATGGTATGGGCATCTGTCCCCTGTTCTGACCCAAAGCGTGCTAAATTTTAGTACACGTGTCTTATGTCCGAGGCACCGCTAGCGAATGCACATTAAGCGCGTCGAGTTGTCCCACTTCAAGTCCTTTGGTGGCACAACCCAGGTTCCTCTATTGCCTGGGTTTACGGTCATCTCTGGGCCAAATGGGTCTGGCAAATCGAATATCTTGGATGCGCTACTGTTTGGCCTAGGGCTAGCCAGTTCTAAGGGAATGCGGGCGGATCGGTTGCCCGACCTGGTGAACCAGGGCCAAATGAGCCGCCGCACCACCTCGGAGGCCAGCGTTACCGTTACCTTTGATCTCAGCGATGTGCCGCCGGAGTTCTTCTTAAAAGACGCGGCAGATTTAATGGAGGAAGCCCATCGAGCCGCCAGTGAGTCTAACAGCAATGGGGGCAGTCCAGAGACAAACGGAACCAACGGCCAGAATGGCAACGGCAAAAAAAACGGTAATGGTAACGGATCCACAGCGGATTCACGACTAGTCCCCCTTGCCATCAACCACGAGTGGAGCGTGACCCGACGGCTGCGCGTCACCAGCCAGGGCACCTACACCTCCAACTACTACATCAACGGCGAACCCTGCACCCTCAACGACCTGCACGAGCAGCTTCAGCGCTTCCACATCTATCCCGAAGGCTACAACGTGGTGCTTCAGGGGGACGTGACGGGCATTATTTCGATGAACTCGCGGGAGCGGCGGCAGATCATCGACGAACTGGCCGGGGTGGCCTCCTTCGACCGCAAAATTGACCAGGCCAGGGGCAAGCTGGATGCGGTGCGCGAACACGAAGACCGCTTCCGCATTGTGGAGCGCGAGTTGAAGGTTCAGCTAGAGCGACTGGCCCAGGATCGCCAAAAAGCCGAGAAGTACCAAAAACTGCGGGCCACCTTCCAGGACAAAAGCCAGTGGGAGGCGGTGCTGATCTGGCGGCAGCAGCAGCGGCAGATTGATCAGCTTCAGCAGGCCATCGCCAAGGGGGAAACCGAGGCCACACAACTGGCCCAGGCCATCACCCAGGCGGATCAGGCCGTCGTGGCCCTAGATGCAGAATTGGCCACCCTCAACGCCCGCATTCGCGCCATGGGGGAAGATGAACACCTCGCCCTGCAAGCGAAAGTGGCCACCCACGAGGCGGAACTGCGCCAACTCCAGCGCCAGGAACAGGAGACTCGCACCGCCGCCAACCAAGCTTCGGCCCAACTGCGGGATACCGAAATTGACCTGCAACAGCACCAGCGCACCCTGGCCCAGCTTCAGCGGGAGCTTGAGGAGCAGTCTTTGCGGGAGATGACGACCCTGACCCAGGCGCGGGATCAGGTGCAGCAAACCCTAGAGGAGCGGCGACAGGCGACGAATGAAATCGCTTCGGCCTCCCAAGCCTGGGTGCAGCAGCAGACGGAACTGCGCCACGCCATCGAAACCCTGCAATCGGCGATGGAACCCCAGCGGGCGGAGCAAATTCGCCTGCTAGAGCGGCGGCACCAGCTAGAGCAGCAAATTCAGGTGCAGCAGGGGCAACTGACGGCCCTCCAGGCGGAGGATGTCCTCGGTGGTGGAAGTGCCCCCGACCTCAGCCAACAGCTTGAGCGGGCCAAGGCCGAAATTCAGGCCACCGCCGAGAAAATTTCCGCCGCCGAAGCCGAACTCGCCGTGCAGCGGGAAACCCAAACCCGCCTGCTCAAAGAGCAGCGAGACAAACAACGTCAGCTCGATAAGCTAGAGGCCCAAACCCAGGCCATGCAGGAAAGCCAGGGCACCCAGGCCACCAAGCTGCTGCTGGACAGCGGCATCAAGGGCATTGAGGGGCTGGTGGCGCAACTGGGCAAGGTAGAACCGCGCTATCAGGTGGCCCTAGAGGTGGCGGCGGGGGCGCGGTTGGGTTACTTAGTCGTCGCCAACGATAAGGTAGCGGCGCAGGGCATCGAATTCCTCAAGCAGCGGCGGGCCGGACGGGTGACGTTTTTGCCGCTGAACAAAATTCGTGCGCCCCAGTTTTCCCAGGTACCGGACTGGAAACGCCCTGATGGATTTTTGGACTACGCCGTTGATCTGATTGACTGCGACCCCCGCTACCGCGACATTTTCGCCTACACCTTTGGCAGCACCGTGGTGTTCGACAAGCTGGAGATGGCTCGACAACACCTCGGCGATTTCCGCATCGTTACCCTCGATGGCGAAGTGCTGGAAACCAGCGGAGCGATGACCGGGGGCAGCCTCAACCAGCGCTCCGGCAGTTTGCACTTTGGCACCGTAGAACCCGCCGAATCTGAGGAAGCCCAGACCCTCCGGCAGCGGCTCAGCGATATTGATGTGCTGCTGGAACGGTGCGAACGCAATCTGCAGAACGCCTCCACCACCCTGCAAACCCTGACCCAAAGCTTGATTACCCAGCGGCAACAGTACCGGGAAATGCAGCTTCAGGGAGAACAGCAGCAGACCCAGCAGCAGCAGCTTGCCCAACGCCGCAGCCAAATTCAAACCCAGCTACAGCAGGCCCAGCAGGAGTTTGCCGCCGCTGAGGCTCGTCTTCAGGAAATCGCTAGGGTATTGCCGACCCAGGAAGCCGAAATTGCTCAGAAACGGGCAGAACTAGCGGAACTGGAGCAATCCCAAACCCACAGCGAATGGCAAACCGCCCAGGCCGCCGTGCGTCAGCTAGAGCAACAACTGGCCGAACGCCAAGCCGCCCTGCAACAGGCGGAACGGCAGGTTCAAACCCGCCAAAACCAGCGCCAGCAGCTAGAGGCCACCATCCAGCAGGCCCAGCAGACCGTCGTGGCCATTCGCCAGCAGCAGGGCGAACGGGAGCAAGCGCTGGCCCAAATCAAACAGCAGCAGGGCGGGCTGAACCAGGAAATCGAGACCCTGCGGCAGGCGATGGCGGTGCTGGATCAAACCCTCGCCGCTGAAAAGGCCAGCCGTGATCAATTGGAAGCCCGCCTGCGAGACCAGCGCACCCAAAAACAACAGCAGGAATGGCAGCGGCAAAAGCTGCTCGAAACCCAGCAGGAGCGGCGACAACAACTCACCGAAGCCCAAGCCCTGTGCAAACTTCAGGCCCAGGAATTGCCCGACCCGCTGCCGGAAATTCCCCCCGACACCGACCTAGAGGAATTGCACAAGGAACTGCGCTCCCTGCAACGGCGCATGGAAGCCCTAGAGCCCGTCAACATGCTGGCCCTGGAGGAATACAACCGCACCGAAGAACGCCTCAACGACCTCAGTGACAAGCTCTCTACCCTAGAGGAGGAGCGCACCGAACTGCTGCTGCGGGTCGAAACCTTCACCACCCTGCGGCGCAAGGCGTTTCAGGAAGCCTACGATGCCGTGGACAAAAACTTCCAGACCATCTTTGCCGAACTCTCCGATGGCGATGGCCACCTGCAACTGGAAGACCCCGAAGACCCCTTCAACGGCGGGCTAAACCTCGTCGCCCACCCCAAGGGCAAACCCGTGCGGCGGCTGGCCTCCATGTCTGGGGGAGAAAAATCCCTGACGGCCCTCAGCTTCATCTTTGCCCTCCAGCGCTATCGGCCCTCTCCCTTCTACGCCTTCGACGAGGTGGATATGTTCCTCGACGGGGCCAACGTAGAGCGACTGTCTCGCATGATTAAGCACCAGGCAGAACAGGCGCAGTTCATTGTGGTTAGCCTGCGCCGCCCCATGATCGAAGCCTCCCAGCGCACCATCGGTGTCACCCAGGCGCGAGGGGCCTATACCCAAGTGCTGGGCATTGACCTAGAAACCCAAACCGCCGCCCCCTAAGCCACTTAACGGCTCTCCGAGTAGCCAACTACCGCCCTCAGAAGCAATCCCAAGCCGCTGCTCAAGATAAAAAGCTGGTGAGCAATAGGTACCTATCCCAGCCGTTCCAGCAGATGATCCCCCACCCGCAGGGCGTTGGCGATCACCGTTAAACATGGCCCCACGCTGGGGATGGAGGGGAAAAAGCTGCTGTCTACCACGTAGAGGTTGTCGAGGTCGTGGGCGCGGCAGTGGAGATCCAGCACCGAGGTGGCCGGGTCGGTGCCCATTGTGCAGGTGCCGCACTGGTTGGCCATCACGGGCAGGGGCACTTCGCCACGGGGGTGCATTCCGGCACGGGAAAACAGGTGGCTGTCTTTTTCGACGGATTTCAGCACATCCAGCCAGCGATAGACCAGGCGGTCGTGGGCCTCGGCGTTGTTGGGATTAAAGGTAATGTGGAGTTTGCCCTTTTTCACCTCCACCCGGTTTTTGGGGTCGGGCAGCACCTCCGTCATTACCCACCAGGCGATGGATCGGTTGGCCAGTTGCTTCAGGCCAAAGTTGGGCATCAGCTTGGTGATCAGCGACAGCACCGGGGGCGATTCGGCAAAGATGGCATCTTGCAGCACGCCGCCCATGTTTTGGATGTGGCCCATGGGGTAGTGGAACTGGTTGTCGCCCCAGTAGTAGTCGTTGATGCCGACGGAGCGAGGAAACTGGCCATCGTGGGAATGGGCGGTGATTTCGACGATGGAACTCATCCGCATTTTCATCAGGTTGCGGCCCACTTGGTCGGAACGGTTGGCCAAACCCTGGGGATGCTGATCGTTGGAGGATTGCAGCAAAATTGCCGCCGAATTGATCGCTCCACAGGCCAGCACCACAATGTCCGCAAAAAAGAGGTGAGGCTGATCGGAAACCTCCGCCTGCACCGCTTTCACCGCCGTTCCGGCTGGGTTGGTGTGCAGCCCCGTTACCTTGGCCTCGGTTTTGAGGGTGACGTTGCCAAAATCTAGGGCCGGAGCCACCCCAAACACCTCCGCGTCCCCGGTGGGGTCGTCCTCCCGCAGCGACAGAGACATGGGCAGCGGATAGGGATGGCAACCATGCTTGGCGATTTCATCGACCACAGGCTGCATGGTCTCGTTGTGGGGCACCGCCGCAAAGGGAAAATCCCCATTGCGGCTGGGTTCGGTAGGGTCGGCCCCGGCCTGGCCATGGACTTGGTATAGCGCCTCGGCCTCGGTGTAGTAGGGTTCAAAATCGCTGTACTTGAGGCCCCATTCTGGAGAAATACCGTCTTGGTGGGCCACGGTTTCAAAGTCCTTCTCCCGCATCCGTTGCAGGGCTGCGCCATAGATTTTGGTGTTGCCGCCAATGGCGTACTTCATCTGGGGCGTGAAGGGTTCGCCCATGTCGTCGTACCACTGCTCTGGGGCGTGGTAGCGCTGCTTTTGGAAAATATCCACATCGCTGATGTTTTGCTCCGCCAGGGGCATTGCGCCCCCCCGCTCTAGCAGCAAAATCCGCTTCCCCGATGGGGCTAACTTGCGGGCCAAGGTGCCCCCTCCGGCCCCGGTGCCAATGATGATGACATCGTAATGTTGGTCGTCAATAATCATGGGGAAATCCTCACGGCAAGTGGCTAGGCAAAATGGACGTTTCCTGTCCACAGGCTAACGTTAACCAATCTACTGAAAATCCTCCGCCGGGGCTGTCTTTTTCCTTTCAATTACAGAATTCCCCCCTATCCTCGGCAGGTCAGCGTAGGGTGAGCACCGCCAGCCATGGCAGGGTGGTACAACGATTCCCCAAACGCCCATAGACCAAGGGACTCCGGCCACAACCACCAGGGAGTAAACTCCCCGGCTCACCGCAGAAGCCTGCTAAAGCAGACTGGGGAACGCGGCTCCCAATCCTCTTCAGAGGATTTCTGCCTTGAGCCTGGGACTTCTAGTCCTAGGCTCAGATCGCCGTAGGGTGGGCACCGCCCACCATCAACCCACCCTTGCGTAAGTAGGGCGCTAGGGCCTGGGATCCTAGGTTACGATGGGCGCAGCCATTCTCCTCCAGCGTCCCGATGTCTTCCCAACAACGACGCATCCTCTTTCAAACCCTGAGTGCGCTTCCACCGGAGCAGTTTGAGCTGTTGCGATACACCCTCAACCCACCACCGGGGATCGTACCCCCAGGAGTAGCGGCCCAGGGCAACCGAGTGGCGGCGTTGTTGAGCTGGGTAGAAGGATCGACGGGCTGCGGACTGGATCATCTGTATGAGGAACTGGAGCAGCTTTTTCCGGGAGTGCTGAAGGCCGGGGAAGAGACCGCACCTGAGAAAGAAGAGCCCGCGTGGCTGGTGCCCTATGGCCGCAATCCCTATTTCACGGGGCGGGAGGAGGTGTTGACGACGCTGCACCAGCAATTATATGAGGGACGGACAGCAGCCATTTCCCAAACCCAGGCCATCAGCGGGCTGGGCGGCATTGGCAAAACCCAAACGGCGGTGGAATATGCCTACCGCTATCGCGACGACTATCGCCATGTGTTCTGGATTCGGGCGGGTACGGAACTTGAACTAACCAACAGCTATGTAGCCATTGCCCAGGCGCTGAACCTGCCCCTAAAGGATACCGAAAACCAGGACGAAACCGTGCAGTATGTGCGGCTGTGGCTAAGCCGAGAAGCGGGCTGGCTGCTAATTTTCGACAACGCCGACCACCCCGAACGGGTGCAGCCGTTTCTCCCTCGCGAGATTACAGGCCACATCCTAGTCACCTCTAGGGCACAAGACCTTCAAGACCTGGGCATTGTGCGCCCCCTAGAGATGACCACCCTCAACCCAGAGGAAGCCATCACCTTCCTGCTCACCCGCACCGGACGCACCGATGCCGCCAGCCCCCCGGCACAGGTGGCCGAACTCGCCGCCGAACTGGGCTACTTGCCCCTGGCCCTAGAGCAAGCCGCCGCCTACATCGTTACCAACCGAGTTTCCTTTGGCGACTACCTCACCAGCTACCGCAAACAGCGGCTAAAACGCCTCGAAAAAGCCAAACCCAAGCTGGGCCAATACCCCGAATCCATTGCCACCACCTGGGCCTTGAACCTCAAGGAAGTGCAGACCGAAGCCCCCGCCGCTGCGGCCCTGCTGACCTACTGCGCCTTTCTCCATGCCGATGCCATTCCCTTTAACCTGTTCACCCAGGGGGCCACAGAACTCGGCGAACCCCTAGCCACCGCCCTCGCCGATGCAGCCGACGACCCGCTAGAACTCTACGACCTGCTGAACCCGCTGTGCCGCTATTCGCTTATTCGGGTGGAGCAAGAGAACCAGAGCTTGAGCCTATATCGTTTGGTGCAGGAGGTGATTCGGGCAGGGTTGGGAAATAGCGGTTGCCAGAAATGGATAGAGCCGCTGTTGAGGGCAATGGCAAAGCCTGGTTGACTGACAAAACTTAGTCGGCGGCATAGCGGTACGTGTGTATTTTGAACTCAATTTGATAGGTGCGCTGCTCATGCTGCTTCCGAGAGGCGATGGCGGGTTCAGGGTCCCGGTTGTGGGTAAACCGGACGTGGCGGATGAGGGGCCAATCTTGGTCTAAGGCGGTTTTCAGCCAATCCCACCCTATCCGGAAGTAGCTGTTGCCGCGAAACCAATGGGGGTCAACCCAACGACGTT
>QLAH01000192.1_pt1 | contig 47657 bp, 41 predicted proteins | sample 4693081 | NCBI WGS metagenome assembly QLAH01 (sample SAMN09425401, study PRJNA476045) | Lake water metagenome, whole genome shotgun sequencing project. | reverse complement strand
AGCCTCGGCTTTGGAGCCGCCCTGGCGGACAAAGTTCACCACCCGTTGACGTAGGTCTGTGCTGTAGCTCATGGTTGATGGGGAATGCTAGACTTATTATGACTTATTAATTATTCAAGCGACTATAGATCCCGTTTTTCTATAGAAATAGGCATGAAAAAACCACGCAGACTTATCAAATTTGCATGGCTTATTTGCTCTATTGATGTGTATTGATCAAGGTTGTATTGATCAGTGCACTAACCGAAATTGTTTACGCAGTGACTTAACAGCTAGTCTCCGTGTTCCATCCTGTCTACTGAATTGAGAAGCCTACACTCGATCGCCCAGTTTCAAGCCAGCGATCGAATGTAGGAGCATTCACAACCTCAATTCACTAAGTGTCACCTGGATGTATCTAAAGACCAGCAGAAAACCTGCTTAGGCGCGACTCAGCGGGGTTGCTGGCACAAAGCTTGGAACCACCACATCGCTGTTCTGCTTTGTCAGTTGGTCATACAACCGGTTCGTGTTCGGGAAGTTTGCTGCCGGCAGTGTTGGGAAGCGACGATACGGAACCGTATCCTCGCCGAAGAACTCTGCGTATTCCGGCGTGTTCAACATTGCCGATACAAAGCCTTTCAGCCCTTCCGTTGCCAAAATTTGGTTGTACTTGCGAATTTCCGCTTGTGTTAACGGTGCACGCCCCAAGAAGTGTTTTAGACCCAATTCGATCACTTTCGTGTTCGGGTAGGGTGCGTAGAATTCCTTGGTGTACAGGTTGGAGCCGCCAAGACCTTCGATGAATTCTTTCATCGTGATCTCGCCGTTGCCCAACTTGCTTTCCAGCGCCGTAAACTCTGACCGGATGATGTACGGATCCAAATCGCGCTCAAACACTTGGCGGTATGCTGCCGCGATCGCTGTCTTCAGGGCCACCTTGTCTGTTGTTGTTGTCAACTTGAAGGTCTTGGTTTGCTCGCGGCGGCGGCTCACCCCTTGGCCCGCACGCGCACCCGCATCACCATCCGTCCGCAACGACAGCGGCTGACCCAAGGTCACAAACAGCGGAGCTTCTGGTTCTGGCTTCGTCAGCACACCCTTGAAGCCCAAGTTGCCCGGGCGAGTTGTGCGTAGGGCCTGACCACCCGCCGTCAAATACCGCTCGTAAGGAACCGTATCCTCACCAAAGGCTTCGGCATACTCCGCTGTATCGAGAATTGCGTCGATCAAGGCATAGAAGCCCTGCTTCGCGCAGATATCGAAGTACTTGTTGGTTTCGTTGCGGCCGTAGGTTGGGCGACCCAGCAGGCGGCGATGGATGTATTCCACCGCTTTCATCACGTACATCGAACTCCAGTAGGTCTTGCGGAACAAGTCCGACTTGGCCAACTGGCGGATGAATTCCTTGACCGTGATGTTGCCGTTTTCGAGCTTGATTTCGGCCACCGTCAGGCGTTGACCTTCATACACATCGCGACCAAATACTTGCAGGTATGCCGCGCGGATCACAGCTTGGGTGCTGGTTTCCGAGAAGCGGATACTGGCGGTCTTCACTGACTTGCCGATCCCGGGCAACTGGTCGAGCTTGAATACCTTGGGACCCATTGAGCCAGGGGCATTACCAACGGCACCGGGGTTGCTCAGTTGGTTGTCGATGCCGGCACCGCGTTTGATCAGAATCCGACGGGTATCCTTGCCAAAGGGGGCTGGACGGTTTCTGGGGTTACGGGTTTCCTTCGGGAAAATCGCACCAAACTGGATCTCTAAGGGGTCGTTGCCAACGCCATAGGGATGCTGGTCGCGCAGGGGCTGCACATAGTCCCCAAAGGTGGTGATGAATTGGGGAACTTTGCGGAATGGTGCGCTGTAGTTAAACAGGTCGATTTGCGGGCCCCAGTTGCGGCACTCTTGGGCTTCTTGGCCCAAGCCGCGCAGGTAAGGCACGGTTTCTTCGCCGAAGTAGTCGGAGTATTCTTGCGAGTCCACGAGGGCATCGACAAGGGCTGCGAGACCGCCGCTGGAGACGATCGAGAAGTACTTCTGCACTTCCTCGCGCGAGGATGGCCCACGGCCGAGAATATGGCGGAAGGCCAGCTCTAGGGCGCGGCTGTTGATAAAGGGTTCAAAGAACTGCTTGCGATACAGCGGCGATTTGGCCAGGCGGCGAACGAATTCCTTCATGGAAATTTCGCCGTTTTTTACCTTGGATTCGAGATCCGAGATGCTCAAGGAGTAAGCACGGGTAATGTCGCGCTCAAACACTTGACGATAGGCCGCTTTCACTGCGTCGTTCTTTTCGGTGGCCGACAAGCCGGGCTTCATCGCATATTTCACGCGATTTTCAGCGGCGTTGGCGTAGATTTGCGGCAGGGTCAGGCCTTGTTGATCGATCGAGGGCCGCTGGCGCAGCTTGTTCGATGGCGTGGGAGCCTTGAACTCGGCAATCAGCACATCGAAGTACTGCTTGACGATATCGGTGGCGTTGGTATTGTCGCGGAAGTAGCTGACAGCGGCTTGCTTCATGCCTTCAAGGGCCACGAGCGTGGCAGCCGTGGAGCAAGCATTTTCAATAATTTCGCGCAAACCGCGGGTGTTGACCGCAATGATGGTGGGGTCGCCGGCCACGATCGCATAGGTCACGTAGCGCAGGAACCAGCTCAGATCACGCAGGGATTTCTGCATGTTCCGAGGGCCGTAGCGGGAAACGTTGATCGGACGGAATCCGGCTGGAATTGGGGTTGAAGGAGTCAAAAAGAACTCCCGTAGGCCGCCAAACAAGCCACCATTGCCGCTGCCTTTGGCTTCGACGTAGGTCACCGTGCCGAGGGTCATTCCTTCTTGAACGGTTTTTGCACCGCGCGAAGCCCCAGCCAAAGCAGGTTCTTCAGTAGCGGGCTTTTCCAAGAAGGCCAAGGGCGAGCCACCGGTAAAAATCCGATTGGCCGCTCGTGACACGATGATTTCGGCATTCACCGTGAGGATTTGGGCAATTTCTAGCCGTTGGGCACCGGAGCTAAAGAAGGTTTTAAGTTCGCTGAGTTCGGATTGGGCTAGGTAGCGATCCTGTTGCTCGGCTTGGGAAATTTTAGATACCGGAACAGTGCTGTAGAGCTGCGGACGAGCAACCGAGCTTCCACCACTTGCTTTGACGCTCATGAGATTCTAATGGTCCTTTTCTAAGTCAGGTGAACGACCGTACCGGGTTCTGTGACGTTGGACAGAACCTTTAGCCCTCAGCCTCAGGTTGGCTCGACGCTGGCAACCCTCAACGGCTGTCGGCGAACATGGAAGGGACGATCTCAACTCAATATGGTTGTGAATCCAACCATTAGACTAAAACGATTATGGCCGGGGGTCTGTCTTTGTTAAGAAGTATGTAGGCTTCTCAGGCGTTTGGTCGCAAGTTGGGTCGTGGGTATTGAAGAGCGATCGGTGCGATAGACTCGATCGCGTTGATCACCTTTATATATAAGCCTCACACTCAATCCTGATGGAAGCACAGCGCACGGCCCAGACCCTCGCCGCCGTTCAAAAACTCTACGATACCTATCCATTTCCACCGGAGCCGTTGCTGGACGAGCCACCGCCGGGCTATAACTGGCGCTGGCATTGGCAGGCGGCCCATCAATTCTGCATGGGGCGCATGGCCGATCGATCGGAAATTCGGATTCTCGATGCGGGCTGTGGCACAGGAGTGGGGACAGAATACCTGATGCACCTGAACCCGGATGCGAGGATTACGGCGATCGACCTGAGCGCTGAGGCCCTGGGCGTTGCCCGAGAGCGCGTCCGGCGAACGGGTGGGGCAGTTCGTGGGAGCGATCGGGTTGAATTTCGCCACCTGAGCCTGTATGACGCACAGGAACTTCCGGGCAAATTTGACTGGATTAACTGCGTCGGCGTGTTGCATCATCTGCCGGATCCCGTGCGCGGCATCCAATCCCTCGCGGCCAAGTTAGCGCCTGGCGGTTTGATGCATGTGTTTGTATATGGCGAATTGGGCCGTTGGGAAATTCAGTTGATGCAGCAGGCGATTCGCTTGTTGCAGGGCAGTTCCACGGGGCAGCCGGATGCTAATCCCTATCGGGACGGGGTGCACATTGGTCGATCGATCTTTGCCGCCTTGCCGGAAACCAACCGCTTGCGGCGGCGAGAACAAGAGCGCTGGTCGATGGAGAATCAGCGCGATGAGTGCTTTGCGGATATGTACGTTCACCCCCAGGAGGTGGACTACAACGTGGACACGCTATTTGAGTTAATCGAGGCTTCGGGGCTGGAGTTCTTGGGCTTTTCCAACCCGGATTACTGGAATGTCGATCGCATCTTGGGCAGTAATCCCGAATTGATGGAGCGATCCCAGGGGCTGAACGATCGCCAGCGCTACCGCCTGGTGGAACTTCTAGACCCGGAAGGAGCCACCCATTACGAATTTTGGCTCGGCTGCCCTCCCCTCGATCGCTTCACCAGTGAGGATCCCCTAGTCTTCCAAAATGCCATTCCCTACCGCAATCCCTGCATGGATGGGTGGCCCAGCGCCTGTTTGTTTAACCAAGACTATCGAATTGTCAACCTGGAAGACGCGGAGTTTAAGTTCCTGAGCCATGTGGCGGCGAATGAGGAAGCCGAGCATCCCCAGTCGATCGCGGAGATCCTGAGTCAACAACCCGACTTCAATCTTGCGGGCGTGCGATCGCTCCTGGCACAACGGTTGTTACTGCTAGCAGCACCCTAGATTCAATTCTTTCCCTTTTTATCTCTTCAATCTTGATCGCCGGTGCGATCCCTCGGTCTTCACCCCTCGCAAATTTCCCGTTAAAAACGCGCAACACCTGCGTGGTACAATCGCTCCTGGCTTAGAGCCACTGGGCAAGCCTTCAACAGCTAGGAGTTTGCAGCCGATGGAGTCCCCAACGGTCGAACCAGTCACAGCCCTCGAAGACGCATCGATCCAACCCGCGATCGACCAACCCTCCGAGCAAAGCAACGCCATGGAAGACTATTACCAACTCCAAAAAGAGTTGTTAATTGGCTCCCTTGTCTTGTCTCTGGTGATCTTCCTATCTGTTTGGTTAACGTACACCCTCAACACCGCCTTGAGCTATTTGCTCGGAGCCTTAGTTGGAGTCGTTTACCTCCGAATGCTGGCCAAAGATGTCGCTGCCCTCGGCAACGGTAAGCAGCAACTGAGCAAAACACGGCTGGCTCTTTTTGTCGCCATTTTTCTCATTGGTGCCCGAGTTGATCAACTCGAACTTTTACCAATTATCTTGGGTTTTTTGACATACAAGGTTGCTCTAATCTTCCATACGTTGCGCGCGATCGCAAAGCCCAACCCTTAGGCTAATTGCGAGAGCAATCTCGTCAAACGCCTATGCAAAACAGCGTTGCTATGTTCGATCTTTTTTCAAACATTCCGTTCGCTCCACTAGCTGAACTGGAAGTCGGTCAACACTTCTATTGGCATCTTGGCAACTTCAAAGTACACGGGCAAGTTTTCCTTGCGTCGTGGGTTGTTTTAGGGCTACTGATCGTTACTTGCATCCTGGCGACTCGTAACATTCAACGGGTACCATCAGGTCTGCAAAACTTCATGGAATATGCCCTGGAGTTTATTCGCGACCTGACCAAGACTCAAGTGGGCGAAAAAGAATACCGAGCCTGGGTTCCCTTGATTGGAACCATGTTCCTATTCATTTTCGTATCGAACTGGGGTGGAGCACTCATTCCCTGGAAGCTAATCGAATTGCCTTCCGGTGAACTGGCTGCACCCACTAACGATATCAACACCACAGTCGCCTTGGCATTGACGACCTCGGTTGCCTATTTCTATGCAGGATTGAGCCGAAAAGGGTTGGGTTACTTCGCTGATTACGCGCAGCCAACCCCGATCATGGTTCCCTTCAAGATCATCGAAGACTTTACGAAGCCATTGTCGTTAAGCTTCCGTTTGTTTGGTAATATCCTAGCGGATGAACTTGTGGTGGCCGTATTGGTCTTCCTGGTTCCTTTGTTCGTACCCATTCCACTGATGGTGCTGGGGCTGTTTACGAGTGCAATTCAAGCTTTGATTTTTGCAACTCTGGCGGCTTCCTACATCGGTGAGGCAATGGAGGATCACCATGGCGAGCATCACGATTAACGGCTAACCGCCTTGTTATTCGTGAACGCATCGGTTTCGGGTTGTTGCCCTTCTAAATACAAGACTCTCAACACAATTCAAGGACGGACTACGACAATGAATCCTACGGTTGCTGCTGCTTCGGTTCTGGCTGCTGCTTTGGCTGTTGGTTTGGGTGCGATCGGCCCCGGTATCGGTCAAGGTAATGCTGCTGGTCAGGCTGTTGAAGGGATTGCGCGTCAGCCGGAAGCAGAAGGCAAAATCCGTGGCACCTTGCTGTTGAGCTTGGCGTTCATGGAAGCTCTGACGATTTACGGTTTGGTGGTGGCACTGGTGCTGCTGTTCGCTAACCCCTTCGCTTCGTAAATTCGGTTTTCGGCTTTTGCGAACGAGTTTTGTTTGAGGCAGTAGAAGGTGGTTGCATGATGCGAATACCTTTTACTGCCCTGACTCGCGAAAAGGGGCTGTTAACCATCTGCTGGGAGTAAGCGAAATGCTATACGCACTCGTACCGACGCTGTTGGCGGCGGAGGCAGAGGGGGGATTGTTCGACCTCGATGCCACCCTGCCCTTGATGGCAGCGCAGTTTCTAATTTTGGCCTTGATTTTGAATGCGGTTCTGTATAAGCCGTTGGGGCAAGCCATTGACCAACGGGCTGATTACATCCGCGGCAAGCAGTTAGACGCACAAGAACGTTTGGATAAGGTCAAGGCGTTGACGGCGGACTATGAGAAGGCGTTGGCGAATGCTCGCCGCCAGTCTCAGTCCATCGTAGCGGATGCCCAAGCAGAGGCGCAAAAGATGGCGGCTCAGGCGGTGGCGGATGCACAACGACAAGCCCAGGCTGAGCGGGAAGCGGCTCAACAGGAAATTGACAATCAACGTCAGTCGGCCCTGGCGACGTTGGATGGTCAAGTGGCGGTGCTGAGCCGTCAGATTGTGCAAAAGTTGTTGGGTTTTGAGTTGGGATGAGGTTGTGATGACGAACGTTTTTCTGGGTTCGATCGCCCCTCACCTGCTTGCCCACGGGGGTTTCGGGATTAACACCGACATCCTAGAAACCAACCTGATCAATTTGCTGATCGTGATCGGGGTTCTGGTCTATTTTGGCCGGGGTTTCTTGGGCAACCTGCTGGGTACGCGCCGGGCAACGATCGAAGCGGCCATCACTGAAGCCGAGGCAGCCCAAGCTGAAGCCGCCAAGGCGCTAGAGGTTCAACAGCGGAAGTTGGCCCAGGCTAAGGCCGAAGCTGAACGGATCCTGGCTGAAGCTCAAGTGTCGGCTGAGCGGACGAAGGAAGCGATTTTGGCGAAGTCGGCTTTGGATGTGCAGCGCACACGCGAAGATGCGTCGAAGGATCTGGCGGTGGAGCAGGAGCGGGTGATTTCGCAACTGCGTCGTCGAGCAGCGATCGCGGCGATCGAGCAGGTTAACAATCAATTGCGGTCACGCTTGAATCCTGAGCAACAGCAGCAGCTTGTTGATCGGAGCTTGTCCCTGATTCAAGGGGGAGGAAACTAACGATGCAAAGCAGTTCGACAATCGCGAGCATCGCGGAACCCTATGCTCAAGCTCTGATGGCCCTTGCCCAAAAGGAAGGCTTGACGGATCGCTTTGGTCAGGATGTGGCTTATCTGCGGAGCCTGTTGGCAACGTCAGATGAGTTAATCCAGGTTTTGGCGAATCCGTTCGTGAAAATCGCCGACAAGAAGTCCATATTAGATCGCCTCGCTGGGGAAACGGTTCACCCATTTGTGGCGACCTTTTTGAAATTATTGGTCGATCGCAAGCGCATTTCGCTGCTGGACGTGATCGCCCAAAAATATCAAGACCTGTTGCGCCAGTTGACCAACACCGCTTTGGCTGATGTTGTGTCGGCGGTGGAACTCACGGACGCTCAAAAGGCATCCGTTGTGGATCGGGTTAAGCAAATGACCGGGGCCACCGGCGTGGAACTGGTGACCAAGGTGGATGCCGACTTAATCGGTGGCGTAATCATCAAAGTTGGCTCGCAAGTGGTCGATGCCAGCCTGCGTGGTCAGTTGCGACGCATGGCGCTGACTTTGGGCGCGATTTAGCTCCATTTGTGGGCGAAATCCAGAGGGGCTGCAAGCGAGGCAAACACCCCAAACGCTGGAAACAACGTTGAAAACTAGGAGTCGCAGACCGTGATTGCAATCAGACCGGACGAAATCAGCAGCATTATTCAGCAGCAGATCGAGCAGTACGACAAAGAGGTCAAAGTGGCCGATGTCGGTACCGTTTTGCAGGTGGGTGACGGCATTGCCCGCATCTATGGCTTGCAAAACGCGATGGCCGGCGAACTGCTGGAGTTTGAGGACGGTACGGTGGGTATCGCCCTGAACCTGGAAGAGAATGATGTGGGTGCCGTGTTGATGGGCGATGGCCTCAACATCCAAGAGGGCAGCACCGTCCGCGCGACCAGCAAGATCGCTGCGATTCCTGTGGGTAACGCGATCGTCGGCCGTGTGGTTGATGCGTTGGCTCGCCCGATCGATGGTAAGGGTGACATCGCTAGCACCGAGACGCGCTTGATTGAATCGATGGCCCCCGGAATTATTGCCCGGAAGTCCGTTTGCGAACCGATGCAAACGGGGATTACGGCGATCGACTCGATGATTCCGATCGGCCGTGGCCAACGGGAGCTGATCATTGGCGACCGTCAAACCGGTAAGACGTCGATCGCGATCGACACGATCCTGAACCAAAAGTCCGAAGACGTGATTTGCGTCTACGTGGCGATCGGTCAAAAGGCTTCCTCCGTTGCCCAAGTGATCGACGTGCTCCAGGAAGCTGGCGCTCTTGACTACACAGTCGTGGTTGCTGCCAATGCCAACGACCCCGCTACCCTGCAATACCTGGCTCCCTACACCGGTGCTGCGATTGCTGAGTACTTCATGTACCAAGGCAAAGCGACACTGGTCATCTACGACGACTTGTCGAAGCAAGCCCAGGCCTATCGCCAAATGTCCTTGCTGCTGCGTCGTCCGCCCGGTCGTGAAGCCTACCCTGGCGACGTGTTCTACCTCCACAGCCGCTTGCTCGAACGTGCTGCCAAGCTGAGCGATGAGTTGGGTGGCGGTAGCATGACGGCGCTGCCGATCATTGAAACCCAAGCGGGTGACGTGTCGGCTTACATTCCGACCAACGTGATTTCGATTACCGATGGTCAAATCTTCCTGTCGGCGGATCTGTTCAACTCGGGTCTGCGTCCGGCGGTGAACGCCGGGATCTCGGTATCCCGTGTGGGTTCCGCAGCCCAAACCAAGGCCATGAAGAAGGTGGCGGGTAAGGTGAAGCTGGAACTGGCTCAGTACGACGATTTGGCGGCTTTTGCTCAGTTCGCATCGGATTTGGATAAGTCCACCCAAGATCAACTGGCTCGGGGTCAGCGTCTGCGCGAACTGCTGAAGCAGTCGCAATACTCGCCGCTGGGTGTTGAAGAGCAAGTGGCCGTGATCTACGCGGGGATTAATGGTTACTTGGATGAAATCCCGGTGAACCAAATCACCAAGTTTGTGGCTGGTCTGCGCGACTACCTGAAGAACAGCAAGGCGAACTATGTGGAAGTTGTCCGTAGCACCAAGCAACTGACAGAAGAAGCAGAAACCCTGCTGAAGGAAGCGCTGACTGAGTACAAACAGACCTTCTTGGTTGCTCAGTAATCATCGCGAATCAAGCGATCGCCTGGTGGCTGTAGTCCTGGGCGATCGCGCCTCCTGGCGACTCAAAGGACTCCACAGCTATGGCAAACCTCAAGGCAATTCGCGATCGGATTCAATCCGTTAAAAACACTAAAAAAATTACTGAAGCCATGCGCTTGGTTGCCGCCGCTAAGGTGCGCCGGGCCCAAGAGCAGGTCACAAACACGCGTCCCTTTGCTGATCGCTTGGCCCAAGTGCTTTATGGTCTGCAATCGCGACTCAAGTTTGAAGATGTTGATTTGCCCCTGTTGCGTCAGCGCGCCATTGGCACGGTCGGCATCCTGGTTGTTTCTGGTGATCGGGGTCTTTGCGGTGCTTACAACGGTAACGTTGTCCGGCGGGCAGAACAGCGCGCCAAAGAACTCCAGGCCGAAGGCGTTGGCGTAAAGATGATCGTGGTTGGTCGCAAGGCCAATCAGTACTTCCGTCGCCGGGGCTATGACATCGTGGCAACCTACGATGGACTAGAGCAAATCCCCAGTGCATCGGAAGCGTCCCAAATCGCTGATGAGCTGCTGTCCCTGTTCCTGTCGGAAACGGTCGATCGAGTCGAACTGGTCTATACCAAATTCGTATCATTGATCAGCTCGCGGCCCGTCACGCAAACGCTGCTCCCCCTTGATCCTCAAGGATTAGAAGCCGCTGACGATGAAATTTTCCGTCTCACAACCCGTGGCGGCCAGTTTCAAGTAGAGCGCAACAAGGTGAATCTGCCGACCACCCCCCTGCCGCGCGACACGATCTTTGAACAAGATCCCGTGCAAATTCTCAATGCCTTGCTGCCGCTGTACCTGAATAATCAGTTGCTGCGTGCTTTGCAAGAGTCAGCCGCCAGCGAACTCGCTGCCCGGATGACAGCGATGAGCAACGCCAGCGAGAATGCCAAAACCCTGATTGGCTCGCTGACCCTGACGTATAACAAAGCTCGCCAAGCCGCCATTACCCAGGAAATTCTGGAAGTGTGTGGTGGTGCAGAAGCACTTCGATCGTAGAGTCCACCGCATAGAACGACCATGAGCACTACCTACCGGGTTGAAATTCAACATCAGGGGCAAGCTCACATCCTTGATGTGCCCGAGGATGTACCCATCCTCGTGGCCGCATCAGAGGCTGGTTTAACATTGCCTAGTTCCTGCAATGCCGGTGTTTGTACGACCTGTGCGGCGCGCATTGTTGAAGGAACTGTTGACCCTGGCGACAGCATGGGCTTGAGTCCTGATCTGCGCGCTAAGGGCTTTGTTTTGCTTTGCACGGCGGTTCCTCGATCGAATCTGAAGATCCAAACCGGCTGCGAAGACGAGGTATACGAACTGCAATTTGGGCAGTTCCAAAAATAATTGAGTGGATCGACCAATCCATCAAAATCGTTTCGACTCAACTTCTGCCAACCCGGTCGTCTAGAAACGTCCAGTTTCCAGCGTACTGGGCCGAGTTGAATGACGAACGAATGAACTCAAATCAGGTATGTAGCCGTCACAATCAAGGCTATATACCTGATTTTCTATATTGACTGAGACTGGGTTTTGACCTGTCTACATAAGACTCTACGGTTTTATGTGATGCCTGGACTGGATCGGCTGTCTGAGGAGGGATGTTAAAAACTGTTAATCCAAGCGAGGGCCAATGGTCTTCATGCCTGAGAATAAGTGTTGATTTGCCGGGGAGGGCACCGCCTGCGGTCTCAAGACTGCTGCCGGTGAATTTCGAGCCAACCGTCACAGCGATTCGGTCTCGAATGATTCTCGTTGACCTCGCTGTCTGAGCAATCGCAGCGATGCTAGTCGTTTCCTCGGTGGAAGCCCCAATCTCCAGTCAAAACTTTTTTCCTTTCGGAGGAGTTTATTCAATGAGTATCGTCACGAAGTCAATCGTGAATGCCGACGCTGAGGCCCGCTATCTCAGCCCCGGCGAACTGGATCGCATCAAGGCTTTCGTGTCCACCGGCGCTCAACGCCTGCGCATTGCCCAAATCCTGACCGATGCCCGTGAGCGCATCGTCAAGCAAGCCGGCGAACAACTGTTCCAAAAGCGCCCCGATGTGGTTTCGCCCGGTGGTAACGCCTACGGCGAAGAAATGACCGCAACCTGCCTGCGCGACCTGGACTACTACCTCCGCCTGGTGACCTACGGCATCGTGGCTGGCGACGTGACCCCGATCGAAGAAATCGGCTTGGTGGGCGTGCGTGAAATGTATCGCTCGCTGGGCACCCCGATTGATGGCGTTTCTGAAGGCGTGCGCGGTCTGAAGGCTGCTGCTGCTGGCTTGCTCGGCGGTGAAGATGCAGCTGAAGCTTCTGCTTACTTCGACTACGTGATCGGCGGCTTGAGCTAAGACGGGTCTGACCCGTTAGCTTGACTTGCTTCGGCTCCTTTCGAGCCATTTCCTTGCAAAACCGACTTATTCAAAAACGATCATGCAAGACGCAATTACCTCCGTCATCAATTCTTCCGACGTTCAGGGCAAGTACCTCGATTCCAGCGCCCTGGATAAGCTGAAAAACTACTTTGCCACTGGCGAACTGCGCGTGCGCGCTGCCAATGCGATCGGCGCTAATGCTGCCACGATCGTGAAGGAAGCCGTTGCCAAGTCGCTGCTGTACTCTGATGTGACCCGTCCCGGCGGCAACATGTACACGACCCGTCGTTATGCTGCTTGCATCCGCGACCTCGACTACTACCTCCGCTACGCGACCTACGCGATGCTGGCTGGCGATCCTTCGATCCTCGATGAGCGCGTGCTCAACGGCTTGAAGGAAACCTACAACTCGCTGGGTGTGCCCATCGGTACCACCGTGCAAGCGATCCAAGCCATGAAGGAAGTGACCGCCGGTTTGGTGGGCGCTGATGCTGGTAAGGAAATGGGCGTGTACTTCGACTACATCTCCTCGGGCTTGAGCTAAATTAGACAATGGCTTGGCTGAATTTTGGCTCAGTGGGTTAATGGTTGTGGTTTCCCTGCTGGGTTGAGATGAGTAAAGCCGCGAGGTCTGGGATGGTTGCTGTACATCCAAAGTTGCATAGGCTCCGCTCATGCGTTGTCTGGCTAGCTTTGGTTGACCGGCACAGCTCAGACCTCGTTGTTTAAGGATGCTGCCTGAGTTTCTGTCAGATTTGTCGTTGAAGTCACGAGGGTTTCTCGCCATGCGGATGTTTAAGATTACGGCTTGTGTACCGAGCCAAACTCGAATTCGGACGCAGCGTGAGCTGCAAAATACCTTCTTCACGAAGCTGGTTGCCTACGACAACTGGTTTAAGGAGCAGCAACGCATCCAAAAGATGGGTGGCAAGATTGTGAAGGTTGAGCTAGCTACGGGCCGTCCGGGTCTGAATACGGGTTTGTTGTAGGCTGGAATGGGGCGAGTCTGGTGATCGTTCGATCGCGCCGATCGCCCAACCATGGTCTACAGCGTTGCTCTGAATTGCAAATTATTTTGTTGCACGATCGCGAGTTACAAGGGAGTCTGCCTACGGGTAGCTGAGACTTGTGGCTCGCGATATTGTTTGGGTTGCTGTGTCGGTGGGGGGTGCTTGCCCCTTCGCATTGGTGCAGTCTGAGCAGGAATCGCAGAGACAAACGATGGCACAACAAACCCGATCGCGCTGGTCAAGCTGGGCTGAACGATGGCGCACCCTCTTTCGCTGGTCGGCGGTTGAGTGGGCTGACGAGGCGCGGTGGTTGCGTTGGCTGACTTTTCTCTGGTTGTTTATCGGGTTGCTGGTTTTGTTGTCGGCTTCCTATGCCAGCGCCGAAGCCACAGAGGGTGACGGTTGGTACTACTGCAAACGCCAGTTGATTTGGATTGTGGTGGGATTGTTCGGCTTCCAGACTGCGGTGATGTTGCCCTTGCGCTATGTGTTGGCGATCGCCCATTGGGGCCTGTTGGGGACATTGGCGTTGATGTGGGCACTGTTGATTCCTGGGCTGGGACGATCGGCCAATGGGGCCGTGCGTTGGATTGAAATTGGCGCGCTGCCCATTCAGCCCTCGGAACTGCTCAAACCCTTTTTGGTGTTGCAGAGTGCACGAATTTTGGGCCACTGGGAGCGGCTGACCGATCGCCATCGGTGGTTTTGGCTCGGCAGTGTCGGCGCTGTGATTCTTGGCATTTTGCTGCAACCCAACCTGAGTACGGCCGCTGTCTGTGGCATGACGGTCTGGCTGCTGGCGTTGACGGCGGGACTGCCCTACGCCTACCTGCTGGGCACGGCTGGGGGGGGATTTTTGCTTGGTTTGCTCAGTATTAGTTTGCGGGAATATCAGCAGCGGCGGATTGCCTCATTTCTGAATCCTTGGGACGACCCGCTGGGGATTGGCTACCAGTTGGTGCAGAGTCTGTTGGCGATCGGCTCCGGCGGTTGGTGGGGCACGGGGTTTGGCTTGTCCCAGCAAAAATTAGCCAGTTTGCCGATTCAGTTCACGGACTTCATTTTCTCGGTGTTTGCCGAAGAATTTGGCTTTTTTGGCTCGTTGCTGCTGATGGGGCTATTGGTTTGCTACGGCGCTTTGGGGTTGCGGGTGGCGGCCAAGGCTCAGGATCGATCGCTGCGGTTGGTGGCCGTCGGTGCAGTTTTGCTCCTGGTAGGTCAAGCCCTGGTGAATATCGGCGTTGCCACGGGTGTGCTGCCCACAACGGGGTTGCCGTTTCCGCTGATCAGCTATGGGGGCAGCTCGGCGATCGCCAGTTTGTTTTTGGCCGGACTTTTGATTCGGGTGGCGCGAGAAAGCAGCACGGCCCGCGTCGTCTCGATCGACCGACCGCGATCGCCGCGATCCTCGCGCCCAAGTCACCCAAAATTTCGATCCTAAAGACCCTATCCGATCGCTCGATCGCAGATAGCATCAAAATCTCTACCCAGGAAAGACCCAGAGTATAGTGTTGATTATCTGGATTAACTATTAACCCCTCCTGATTTTGATCGACCACCTCGATCGACGACCTTGATCAAGATTCCGATCAAGGTCGTCGATCGCAACGATTAACACCCGAGAGTATCAATCCCTTTTCTTGCTGGATCGCTGTCGATGTCGCCTCCCCCTGGGCACTCCGCCAAGGCTGATATTTTGATTGTGGATGACCTGCCGGATAACCTACGGCTGTTGTCATCCATGCTTGAAACCCACGGCTATCGAGTTCGTAAAGCCATCAGCGGACGATTAGCCCTCAGCGCAGCGCGCCTCGCCGCACCCGATTTGATCCTGCTCGATGCCTGTATGCCCGATTTAGACGGCTATGAAGTCTGTCGAAATCTGAAAGATGACCCACAAACACGCCACATTCCCGTCATCTTCATCAGCGCCCTCGATCGCCCCACGGACAAAGTTCATGCCTTTGAAGCGGGCGGCGTTGACTACATTACCAAGCCCTTTCAAGTCCAAGAAATTCTGTCGCGGATCGAAAGCCAACTGCGACTCTATGCCCTCCAAGAGGAGTTGCGATCGGCCAATCGTCGCCTCACCGAAAAAAACGAACTGCTCCAGAAGCAAATCGTTCAACGCCAAAAAGTTGAAATTGAAATTCGGCTCCTGTTGGCCGCCTCCCAAGCGATCGGGCGCGCCACCGACTTTGATGCCTCCCTCGAAGCGATCCTTCGCCTCACTTGTCAAACCATTAAGTGGGACTGCGCCGAAGCTTGGGTTCCCAACATTCACGGCACAGCCCTCGAATGCAGCCCCAGTTGGTATGCCAGCGACCAAGCCTTTCGATCCTTTCGCCAAGCCAGCCTCAACATTCAGTATCGATCGGGTGAAGGTCTCCCCGGCCGCGTGTGGGCCCAGCGCCAGGCCGAATGGATCGAAGACCTGAATCAACCCAACGCCTTTGCCCGCGCCGAGCTAGCCGCCAGCGTTGGGCTACAGTCGGCCTTCGCCGTGCCGATCCTCGATGGCTCCCAGGTGCTCGCCGTCCTGATGTTTTTGCGGCGGCAAGTGTCCACCGTCGATAGCAAGATCCTGCATCTCCTGGAAGCGGTGGGCACCCAAGCCGGGGCCCTGATGCAACGCAAGCAAGCGGAGCAGGCCCTGCGAGATCTGGCTTACCGCGAAACGGCGATCGCCCGGATTATCACCCGGATGCGCCAGTCCCTGGATTTAGACGAAATCTTCCTCGACACCACCGACGAGCTGCGCCGCGCCCTCACCTGTCACCGCGTCGCGATCTATCGCTTCAATCCAGACTGGAGCGGGCAATTCCTGGTGGAATCCGTTTCCGAAGATAGCCCGGCCCTGATTCGCTCCGGCGAAACGGCCGCCGGCATCGACCAACTCAATCCCGCCCTCTGTCACAAAACGTGGCAACTGACCCAGGGCGGCCCCTTCAACCTAGGAGCCAGCTACGTTAGCGCCAGTGACATTACCCAGGCTGACCTCGCCGACACGTGCCTAGAACTGTTGGGCCGACTGCAAGCCCGCGCTTTTATTTGCGTGCCGATCCATTGTGGTCGCGAACTTTGGGGCGTGCTGGGAGCCTATCAGAATCATAGCCCCCGCACTTGGAGCGAATCGGACATCAAAATTCTGGTGCAAATCGGGGCGCAACTGGGCATCGCCGTGCAACAAACCCAGCTTGTGCAACGGCTCCAGCACCAATCCACCGAACTGCAACTGGCCAAGGAATTGGCCGACGCGGCCAACCGGGCCAAAAGCCAATTTTTGGCCAACATGAGTCACGAAATTCGGACTCCTTTGAATGCCGCCCTGGGAACCACCGATCTGTTGCTGCAAACGCCCCTGAATCTGGAACAGCAAGATTTAGCTAAAATCTTGAAAACCAGTGGCGAGCATCTGTTATCGCTGATCAATGACATTTTGGATTGGGCCAAAATTGAAGCCCGCGAGGTGCAGTTGGAGTCGATCGACTTTGACTTAAACCAATGCATTGAGACCGTTGATCACCTGCTGCGGCCCCAAGCACAAGCTAAGGGATTGACGCTGTTGACCTTGATGGATAGCAATGTGCCCTGGTCGCTGGTGGGGGATCCAACGCGGCTGCATCAGATTTGTATCAATTTGGTGGGCAATGCGCTGAAGTTTACCGATCAAGGCAAGGTGGTTTTTCACACGTCCCTAGAATCTCAAGCGGACACGAAAGTGGTTGTGCATTGTGAGGTGCGAGACTCCGGGGTGGGAGTGACACCCGAGCATCGACACAAGCTGTTTCAATCCTTTTCGCAGGTGGATGCATCTACGACCCGGCGCTATGGGGGAACGGGGCTGGGGTTGGCGATTTGTCGGCAGTTGGTGGAGCTGATGGGGGGGGAGATTGGCTATGAAGCGAATATCAACGGGGGCAGTACGTTTTGGTTTTCGGTGCCGCTGGCGCTTCAGTCAACGCTGGTGGATGCGGAGCGCCGATCGCTCCTGAAGCAGGAACGGTTGATGCTGGTGGATTCGGAACCGAGGCACCAGTTGCTGATCCAGTCCCATGGGCGGGCTTGGGGGGCGCGGGTGGATTTGGTGGCTCCCGATCGGGCGATCCAATGTGTCGAAGCGGCGTGGCGATCGGGCGATCCCTACACGATCGCGATTGTCAATTTGCACGATTTTGATTTGTCGTGGGATCCGCTCCAGCAGCAACTGAAGACGGATCCACCGCTGGCGGCGCTGAGTTGGATTTTGCTGGTGGCTCCGGAGGCGCGATCGCTGGGTGGGCAGCTTGTGGCCCAGGGGGTGGTGAAACACTGCCTGACGAACCCGGTGCAGGTGTCCCAGTTGTTGGGGGTGTTGACGGCGACGGTGCGCTGTGAACCGGTGGCACCGACCATGCCGCTGAATCAGGGTCTGGCGTTTAGTGAGAGCGATCGCGCCAGCAGCCGATCGCTCCATCCGCTGGTGCGACCGCTGCATTGCAAAATTTTGGTGGTGGAAGACACGCCCCTGAATCAACAAATTGTGTTGCGGCAGCTCAAGAGCTTGGGTTGGGAAAATGTGACCTGTGCCGATAATGGCCAACAGGCGCTCGATCGACTCTTGCGGGAACCCTTTGACCTGGTGTTGATGGACTGTCTGATGCCGGTGATGGATGGCTACCAGGCGGTGACGCAACTGCGGGCGGGGTCGAGTCCCAACCGTGACGTGACGGTGATTGCGATGACGGCGAATGCCCTCACGGGGGCGCGGGAAGAGTGTCTGGCGGTTGGCATGAATGACTACATCAGCAAACCGATTAGCTTGGCGGGGTTGGCGGCGGTGCTCGATCGCTGGGTGATTCCCATGAGTCGCAGCCACAAGTCAGAGACGGTGATGATGGGGCCCGATGGCTCGGCGGTGAAGGAGTGCTCGAGTGTCCCATCGATCGCCTTGGCCCCACGGATTCCTCCGCCGATCGATCGCGATCGACTGATGGAAATTTCCATGGGCGACCCGGAAATTGCCCGTGAAATTCTCAGTATTTTTGTGGATGGCATTCCGGAATATCTGGAAGCGCTCGATCGGGCGATCGGAGACCACAACGTCCAGGAAGTCTATCGCCGGGCACACCAAATCAAAGGGGCATCGGCCAACGCCGGGGTGCTCGAAATGCCCGACTTGGCGCACCAACTGGAAACCAATGCCTTAGCTGACCAGCTCGATCGGGCTGAGGCCATCTCCGCCCAGCTTCGGGACGTGATGACCCGCGTATCGGACTATGCCAGCAATTTCGACAAGGCCTATGCCCGGCCATAGGATTCCCGGTCACGGAATCGATCGCCGAGAATCGCGCATTCAGAATCTAGTACCGAATTTGCAGGGTGACGGTGGCTTGAATGGTTTGTTCGCCTGCCACCACGGGGGTATTCGCCGCCGAATCGGCCACGCCGCGCATCATGGGGGCTGGCATGGGCATGGCCGCACCTTCCACTTGAATGCCGATAATTTCTTGGCGATTCAGACCCAGCGCCGCCAGAACCGCATCGGCCTGGGCTTGGGCATCGCGGGTGGCCGCCGCTAGGGCCCGGTTGCGCGCGCCGTTGCTGGTGGCATCGTCGATCGTGAATTGCACCCCATCCACCCGCGTTGCGCCGGTTTTCACCGCCAGATCCATGATCGCCCCGGCCTCCGTGGCCGCCACTTCAAAGCTCACGGTGTTGGTGGCCACGAAGCCGATCGGCTTAGAGGTGTTGTCGTAGTAGGGGCTGAGATAAATCCCCGTGGTTTGCAATTTCTGGACGTTGCGCGACTTCAGAAAATTCACCACGGCGCTCGATCGCTTGGCCATGTCGGCTTGGGCGGCTTCGGCGGTGGTGGCGCGGGCCTCGACTCCGAGGGTGACGCGGGCGGTGCTGGCGGCAACCATTTCAGTGCCCCGGCCGGTGACTGACAAAACCCGGCTGATGCGTTCCTGGGCGCTGGCGGGCAGGGCGGCGGCGGCGGCTAAAACCAGGCCGAGGCCGATCGCCCCCAACCGGATGCCCAGGCGCGATTTGGGAGAAACAACAATGCTGCTTGTCATAGGGAGTTACGGACGCGGTTCGATGGGTTCGTCGCCACCAATCCCGATCGCCGTGTCGTTAATCGTCGCGCCGGTGAGGGTCAAGTCCAGCATCGAGGCCCCGGTTACGTCCACGTCGTTGAGGGTGGCGGCTGTTAGGTTTACCCGATCGAGTCTGGCTTGAGTCAGGACGGCATTCGTGAGGAATGTGCCGGTCAAGTTTGCGCCCGTCAAGTCGGCTCCGGTCAAATCTGCGCCTTCTAGGTTGGCGTTCGTGAGATCCACGCCGCGCAAGTTAGCCTGTCGCAGGTCAGCACCGATTAAGTGAGCATCGCGCAGATTCTGGCCCGATAGGTCGCTACTGGCTAAGTTACAGCCACCGCAGAGGCCGGTTTCGAGCAATTGTTGAAGATCGGAGGGTTGAAGATTCGATTGAACGGTTTGGGGAGGTTCCGCCCCGGCTCGCGCCCCGATCGCCCCGACGATCGCAACCGCCAAGGCTGCTGTACCGAGCATCCGCATAGACCAGAGAGCCATGACACCACCTCCTCTTGACAGACGCGATCGCGCCTGGGAACGCTGATTTAAACGTCCACTTTGAGACTAACGCGATCGCCCGTCGTCGCTGCCGATCGGAGATGAATCTTAGGATTTCGTAGGCTGGGCCGTAACAGTGTCTTGGGTTGGTGAATTAGCTTGCGGGTTGGTCGGTTGGAGCTGGGCGATCGCCGCTAGCATTTCCCGCTCAAACACCACCTGGGCGCGATTGGTGCGGCCGCCCACGTAGAGCGATCGCTCCTCCTGTAATAGCCAGATTTGTGAGTGGGAAAAATAACTCATCACCACCCCCACCATCAACAACCCGAAGCCCAAATAGACGATCGGGATGCTGGGATCCGCCTTGATTTGCAGCCCCGTGCTGCCGATCAGATCATCCACCGCCAGGGTCAGGGTGCGATCGCCCAGGGTGATTGGGGTCGATCGGCCCACCCGCGTCGTGGCGATCGGGCGGCCCGTCGCATCATAGATCAGCACCGCCCCCTGCAAATCCCGCGCCAACAGCGACACGCCCTCGCTCATATCCGGCTTGGTGGGAACCCACGTGCCCCAAATCCGCCCCGCTCCCGGTAAATTCAGCTTGCCCATCGGCAGTTGGATCGTGGGGCTGTTGTTAATCCGCACCTTGACCGCCGCGATCGCCCAATCGGTTTGGTACATGGTCACGCCCCGGTAGCGCAGGGGCTTGTTGACGTGAATCGTTTGCCGATCGCGCTCGTTGCCCCCTTGATCCAACACCGACAAATCCGAATAGAACTGGTCGATATTTCCATCCGGCAGGTAGTCAATCCAAAAGCGGTTGACCTTCACGGACCAATCGCGCGGCACATTACCCGCCGCCAGGGGGCCACCGTCAATGATGTTTTGCACCTGAAAGGTTTGGCCGCTGGGAACCAATTCTTGGGCAATAAACCCCGTCAGTGCGCCAACAATGCCCCCGGCCAACACGATCAACATTCCCGCATGGACGATGATCGGCCCAATCCGGCCCACGATGCCCTTGCGCGCGTAGAGGGTGTTGCCTTCCGTAAAAATTTTGTAGCCCTGGGTTTGCAGCAGGGGGCCGGCCGTGGCGATCGGGCTGCTGGTTTCCGCCAAGTCCAGACGGGCGCTCAAGGCCAGCTTCTCAAACTGGCGCGGCGCGCTGTAATAGCTCCAATTGCGGGCGGCCTTCAGGGCTGGCCATTGGCGCGTAAAGGTGCAGGCCGCCAAGCTGGCCCCAAACAGCACCAGCAAGCCCAAATACCACCAAGTGCGATAGACCGCCTCTAGACCGAGGGCCAGCAGCACTTTCCAGGTCAGAAAGCCAAATAGGGCCGGCGTTTCCGGGTAGTTGCTTTGATAAAACTCGATCGACTGGCCCTGTTCAATCACCGTTCCAGCAATGCTGGCCACGGCGATCACCAACAGCAGGACGATCGCCAGCCGCAAATCCGCCACCACCCGCAGCACATCCCGTCGCCAAAACTGCCCGATCGCCGCTAGGGGCGACCCTGCCTTCATTTCGTCGTTTGCATCCATGTGGCTGTTTTCCTCGATCGCCCAATATCCATTAATCCTGTCGGTTCATCACCCTAGCCGATCGGCAGCCGACTGAGCAGCGAAAACACGCCAAACCCCACCAACAACGCGCCACTGGTGGGCACAATCCAGCCCGATCGACTCCGCAGGGCTAACAGATTCTTCAGCGAAGCGGCAAACGTCCCCACCAGCACCAGGGGCGACACGTAGCCGATCGCGTAGGCCAACAACAGCCCACCACCGGCGATCGGGTCGCGCGTGGCCGACACCCACGCCAACAGCGCCGCCAGCACCGGCGTACTACAGGGGGAAGCCGCCAGCCCAAAGGTCAGCCCCACCAGATACGATCGCAGCGATCGGGGCACACCCTCCGGCACGGGAATCCATTGGCCCAGGGATGGAAACTGAAACGGCAACACCTCCAGCAGGTTCAGCCCCATGACGATCGCCACCAGGCTCACCACCAGCGGCAAGCCCCAGCCCACCTGGCCGTAGACCCGCCCAAACCAAGCCGCCGCCACCCCCATCACCGCCAGCGTCGTCGCCAGCCCCAGGGCAAACCACAGGGACTGCACCGCCGCCGCCCAGCGCGATCGCCCCTTTGCTAGTCCATCGCCGCCGGGGGCCTCGGTTTGGTCATAGCCGCTGATGTAGCCCACCGCGATCGGCAACATCGACAACATACAGGGGGTCAAACTCGTCAGCAGCCCTGCCCCAAACGTCACCGCCGCACTACCCAAGCTCGGGTGCGCCAACTGGACTTCCACCAACCGCGTCGCCCACTGAGCCAGGTGATATAACCCTGTTTGCACCGATTCCCACACGCGCGATCGCCCCAACTCCGTTCGTTAATTTTAGGGCGATCGGGCGATAGGATTTCGGTGCAAGACTGCGCCGCCCAGCGCGATCGTCCAATTCATCCACCCGTTCTGAAGCCGCCATGGGAGCCGATCGAGACCACCTGCAAGCCATCGACACCGCGATCGCCCAGATCGAACGCTACCAACTGCGCGGCAAAAAACAATTTCTCGAAAACGAACTGATTCGCACTTGGATCTTGTTTCAACTCCAGGCGATCGGCAAAGCCGCCGCCGCCCTGTCCGCCGAAACCCGCCACAGCGCGCCCCAAGTGCCATGGCTGGATCTGGTGGATTTTCGCCATTGGCTCCTGCGCGATGAGTATCGATCGAATGTTGAACTCATTTGGGCGATCGTTGAGCAACAAATGCCCAAACTCAAAGTTGAAATTCAAGCCCTCATTCAAATGAATTCTGAGTTTATAGATGGCGGTATTGATTGAGTTGTCGATCTGAATTTCTAAGTTGTCGATTTGAGTGATCAATCTAGATTAGCCAGCAGGATGCGTCATCAAAGTCCCGCGCTGCCCTAATCTAAAAACCACGCAAACAGTTCCAGAGGATCCACAACTAAAAGAATATAGGCCAAAAGATACAACGCCATCGGCAAAAAACGATATCCAGCCGTCGATCGTGCCTCATCCTTTGACCAATAGCGCCAATGGGCAAAAATTGAGAAAGACATTAAACACAACCAAGGAATCACACTCAAGACCGCCAAATAGGCACTAATCTCAACAGCCCGAATCCATCCCTGATAAATCGCATCCGTCTGCCCAAACTGGTAGGGATCATTAATCGATGGTTGAGGCACTTTTCCTAGCAGCATCGTGGCCCTTGCGGCCATCCCCAGCAAGCCAACCCACAGGGCGATCGGCATCAGCGCCAACACCCAATGCAACACCGTGCATCCCCGGCGCACGGACTTTGCCTGAATCCATCGTTTCAAGGGCACGACCTCATTTCTAGATATGGATTGGGGTTGAAAGGGTTGATTTTCCTAGCCCAACCGCCCTAGGCAAGGGACTTAAGCCCCTTGCTCCTCACGATCAAACAACGACCGAATCAGGGGTTTAGACGATCCCGAACTGACGTTAAAACCACAAAAATAAAATAGGCTGGCCGGATTATCCGACCAGCCAGCAAGCTTAGGAACGCGCAGACAACGTGATGATTACTGCACCACTAGCTTCACATTGGCATTTTGCAGGCCCGGACGCTTCACCTCCGCCAGCGTCTTGTTCACCGCATACTTCTGATTGATCGAGTTGATCAACTCCGTTTGGTTGTGCTTCTTCGCCACGCCCCACAGATCCGCAATCAGATCGTAGGAGCCATCAGCGTTGCGCGACCAGCCCAGGTCATATTCGCCTTCCAGCATCGCCACCAGGTCAGCGCGGACACGTTGGCCATTGTAGCCACGCACATCGGCGCTGGTTTTGGTCTGGATGCCGAGGTCGCACAGGGACTGGCGCAGGACTTCCACATCGGTGATCTTGGTGCGCAGGGTGCTGAAGTGAGACATGACGGTTTCCTCCTGTGGATGGAAATTGCGTAAACGACAACAACTAGGGGTTCATTCGGCAAGCACTGAAGTTGGGAGGCTTCGATGCTTTTGGTCAATCCGCCAGCCACGTCAGGGTTCCAAATGCTGAACGGGTGTGGAACGCTGGGGCTAGCCCTCCTCCCGCTGGGAGACGGGAGAAAGCTTGTGTATCACCACTCCTGGCGAATGTAGTCCGCCACGGCAGAGGCAGCAGGGCGGGCGCGCTGGCGGGCCCAGTCGCGGAGGGCCGTTACCTGCTCGGTCATGGTTCTCGACAGCGGCAGGGTTGCCTTGATCGCGGCGATGATGTCGAGTTGGGTAAACTCGCGATCTTGGGCAAACGCTTCGTACATGGCGGCAACGATCGCCTGTTCGATTTCTGCGCCGGAGAAGCCATCGGAAACTTTGGCTAGTTGATCCAAATCGAAGCGGGCAATTTCCGATCGCCGTTTTTCGAGGTGGATTTGGAAAATTTCGCTCCGTTCGTCTTGGGTGGGCAAATCGACGAAGAAGATTTCGTCAAAGCGTCCCTTGCGAAGGAACTCGCCGGGGAGCCGATCGACCCGGTTGGCCGTCGCCATCACGAATACGGGGGAGGTTTTCTCCTGCATCCAGGTCAAGAAGGAGCCAAAGATGCGGCTGGAGGTGCCTCCATCGGAGTCGGCGGAACCGGCGGAACCGGCGAAGGCTTTGTCGAGTTCGTCGATGAACAGAATCACCGGAGAAATCGACTCGGCGGTTTTCAGCACCATCCGCAGGTTCTTTTCCGATCGCCCGACGGTGGAGCCGTCGTAGATTCGGCCCATGTCCAACCGCAGCAGGGGCAGGCCCCAGAGGCGGGAGGTGGTTTTGGCGATCAGGGACTTGCCGCAGCCGGGAACTCCGAGAATCAGCATCCCCTTGGGTTGGGGCAAGCCGTATTCGCGAGCGCGCTCGGTGAAGGCGTTGGAACGCTGGGTGAGCCACCGTTTCAGCTCTTCGAGACCACCAACGGATTCGATCGTTTCGTCTTCGTCCATGTATTCCAAAATGCCGTTGCGTCGGATCAACTGCTGCTTTTCGGAAAGGACGATGGCGACTTCGGATTCGGTGAGTTTGCTGGCGGTGACGTGGGCTTTGCGGTAGACCTTTTCGGCTTCGTCACGGGTGAGACCGAGGGCGGCTTTCAGCAGCTTCTCACGGGCGATCGGGCTGAGAGGGCGCGATCGGGTCTCGTCGAGTTGGTCGTTGAGCACCTGGTCGAGTTCGCCCAGGGTTGGTAGGGGAAAGTCGAGCACGACGACTTCCTTTTCGAGTTCGATCGGGATTTCCTGCACAGGGGACATCAGCACGATCGTCTTTTGCATCCCCTTGAACTGGGCGATCGCATCGCGCAGCCACCGCTTCACACCGGGCGAATCGATGTAGGGATGAAAATCCTTGAGAATATAGATACCGGGGTCACGCTGGCGCACAATCCACTCGATCGCGGCTTCCGGCGAAACGGTGTTGTGCTGGGTGACGGTTCGCGGCTGGCCATACTCCACCACGCCGTGGGTCACGGTCCAGACAAACAGGCGGCGCGGTTGTGTTTTGGATTGAGCAAGGGAAGCGATCGACTGTTCAGCGCGTTCTTCTTCGTAGGTAAGGAGATAAACCAGCGGGTATTGCGCTCTGATCAGGACGCTTAGTTGTTCTTGCATAACCCTCGACCCATTCCGCTTGAGTTGGACGCGCAATCTACTGGAAAGAAATGGAAAGTGGCAACCAAGATTGGGATCAAAACTGGTGCTGACAATTCCCTTTCTGTAACCAAACCGATGAGCAAATATCTAGCAGGATCTGTTGAGAAACTTGAGAGCTTCGGCTGCAGTAAACAGCAGAGGCAACAACTTAGCTAAGACTCGTAATTCAGCAAGGGACTAAATTTTCGTTCGCCTGGCTTTCGTTGTTACTATCGTGGTCGGTGTCCGGAGGGGTTTCGTCCTGGGTTTCCGAGGCACCAGCACGAACCGTCAGGGCACGTTCGATCGACAGGGTATCTTCGGCGAGAATACTGGGTTGGCCTCCAAGCCCGACCAGTTCACCATCACGCAGTACCGCAGACGTTTGGCAAACGGGGCAGTTATATACCCGGTGAGTCCGTCCGTAGGGTTCGCTATGTTCGTCAACCACCTCGGGATGTTCGAGGTAAAAAGCCACTGCTCTTTCGACAATTGCGGACATGGGTTCCGATTCAACTGCCGCCCGGATTTTGAGTTGACGATGCAACGGTTGGGGAAAGTAGAGAGTGACCTTTTGTTTGTCCTGTTTGTCTTGCATATAACTACAAATGAATTACCCGGGTATGAATGTTAAGGTATTCGGGGCGACGCTAGTCTGTCAAGACAGAAAGCCGCTTTGCCGTCTTTTTTGTAATCTTTGTTTACACAACGACTGTCCCGATCGCCCGTGATTGATCATGATTGCGCATCCTTGATAATGGACGGGGCCTGACTTTCGGGGCGATCGGCTGCGATACACTCAGCAGGGGGCGATTGTTACAGAATCGTTATCGGTGATCGATCGACCAAGCTGGTTCCGCGCGCGATCCAGCCACCCCAGCCCACCCACTATTCACCCAGCGAGGACACCCGATCGTGTTAGACGAACAAGCCAAAAAGACGATCCTGCGCAAAATTCCCCACGGCATCTATGTTTGCGGCGTGCGAGATGCCGACGGCGGCGATGTGAACGCCTTTACCGCCAGTTGGGTGATGCAGGGGTCGTTTAAGCCGCCTTTGGTGGTGAACTGTGTGAACCGCGAATCGGGATCCCACGCCATGATCGAAGCCAGTGGCGTATTTGCCCTCACGGTGTTGGAAGCTGGCCAGAAGGATTTGGCGGCCCAGTTCTTCAAGCCCCGCCGCCGGGTGGGCAACAAGTTTGAGGATATTGAGTTCTACTTGGGTGAAGCGACGGGCTGCCCGATCTTGCCGGACTCGTTGGGGTATGTGGAGTGCAAGGTGGTGGGGTCGATCGTCCATGGCGACCACACGGTCTTTGTGGGCGAAGTGATCGGCGCGGGCGTGCACCGGGAAGGGGAAGCCCTGACTCTGGAAAGCACGGGCTGGAATTACGGCGGCTAGGCCCAAGATGTAGTACGAAACCCGGAGCTGGCTGAATGCTCTGGGTTTTTGTGTCTTTTTGAGGATTTACAGGAGTTTTATGGTTGTCGATCGCCCCTGGCAACAACCGAGGGAATTGCCGCCGGCCGATTGGGTGGCGGCGGTGCGATCGGCCCTGGCGGCGGGGGACGATCGGGGCCAACCCAGGCCGGGCGATCGGGCGCGGGGCGAGTGTTTGGCGCGGGTGCTGTGGGCCCGGGGCTGGCGCGATGCAAGCGGTTTGGCGGGGTGGCTCTCGGCGGATCACTACCAACCGACGGGGCCCGAGGGCTTCGGCGCGGAAATGCAACGAGCGATCGCCCGGTTGGTGCTGGCCCATCACCGGGGCGATCGGGTGGCGATTTGGGGCGACTTCGATGCGGATGGGGTGACGGCGACGGCGGTGCTCTGGGATGGGTTGGGGCAGTTTTTTCCCCAGGGCGAGCGGCTGACCTATTTTGTGCCCGATCGCCTGAAGGAGTCCCACGGGCTGTCGCGATCGGGTCTGGAGGCCTTGGCCGCCGACGGTTGGCAGTTGATCGTGACCTGCGACACGGGCAGCACGAATCTGGCGGAGTTGGCGATCGCCCGGGAGTTGGGGTTGGAGGTGATTGTGACGGATCACCACAGCTTGCCGAGCGATCGGCCGGCGGTGGTGGCCCTGGTGAATCCGCGATCGCTCCCGGCGACCTCGCCCCTGGCGACCCTTTCGGGGGTGGCGGTGGCCTACAAGCTGGTGGAGGCGCTCTATCAGGCGTTGCCGGATGTGCCCCAACGGCCGCTGACGGCGCTGCTGGATTTGGTAGCGATCGGGCTGATTGCGGACTTGGTGGAACTGCGGGACGACACGCGCTATTTGGCGCAAATTGGGCTGCGACAGTTGCAAAACACCGATCGCCCCGGCGTGAAGTTGCTGCTCGATCGCTGCAAGGCGGCGGGCGATCGACCGTCGGATATTGCCTTTGGCATTGGGCCGCGGATTAATGCGGCCAGCCGGGTCTATGGCGATGCGAGTTTTTGCATTGATCTGCTGACCAGTCGCGATCGGTGTCAGGCGTTGGCGGATCAGGTGGAAGCGGCCAACGCTCGCCGCAAAGCCCTGCAAAATGATGTGTTGTTTCGCGCCCGATCGCGCCTGGCCGGGGCCGATTGGTCAACAATTCCGGCGATCGTGCTGGCGGAACCGGGCTGGCCCGTGGGTGTGTTGGGGCTGGTGGCCGGGCAACTGGCCCAGGAGTTTGATCGCCCGGCCGTCCTGCTGACCATCGAAGGCAACATGGCCAAGGGATCGGCGCGATCGCTACCGGGGTTGGATCTCTACGAATTGCTCAAGCAGCAAACCCACTTGCTCGATCGGTTCGGGGGGCATCCCCTGGCGGCGGGGTTGGCGCTGCCGGTGGCCAACCTCGATCTGTTTACCCAAGCCCTAGAGCGGGCGGTGCGGGAGCGTTGCCCCAGTCGATCGCCCCAACCGGTGACGGTGGATCTCGTGGTGACGGTGGCGGATTTGGCGGTCGATCGGGGGCGGGCCCTGTTTCAGGAATTGAAATGGCTGGAACCCTGCGGCATGGGCAATCCTGCGCCGCGTCTCCTGATTCAAAATGCGCGATTTTCCGATCTGCGGGTGCGTCGCCTCACGGCCGGCCGCCAAAAATTGCGTTACCTCTATACCCTGTTTGTGCTGGAGGATGACTCGATCGCCGACCCCTTTCCGGGTCTGTGGTGGGATACGGTTCCCGAAGCGATTCCCAAAGGTCTCTGTGACGTGGTGGCGGAGTTGGATTTCAACAGTCGCGAGAAAACCTATCAGTTGCGGCCCTTGGCGGTGCGCCCGATCGACCGATCGGCCCAAGCCCCGGCCTTTGACACGATTCCCGTGTGGGACTACCGGACGATCGCGGCGGAACTCTCGCTAGAAATGGATCGTGTCCTGCGGGTCGATCGCTGCCCCACCAGTTGGGACGATTGGCACCAGATCACACGCCAAGCCCTGGACGATCGCCGCCCGATCGCCCTTACCTACCAGGCCCAACCGGAACCCAGCCCCGACCAAACCTGGCAACAATTGCTGGGGCTGGCAAAATACCTCAGTCGCACCGGCCAGGCCGTGAGCCTCAAGACCCTGGCCGATCGGCTGGCCCTCAGCACCATGGCGATCGAAGTCGGTTTAGCGGCCCTGGGCGAGATCGGTTTCCAAGTGCGCCACACCAGCGAGGGCTTATGCATTGCGCGATCGAGCGAGATCCACCCGGCCCCCGGCGGCGCGATCGGGCAATTCTGGGCGATCGTCAGCGAAGAGCGCTTTCACCACCACTACTTTGCCGTGATGCCCCCTGCCGCTCTCCAAGACCTCGATCCTCGCCTGCAAGCGGGCCAAACCGGTTAGTTAGGCCGATCGCACCACCACCAATTCACCGCTTTCCAGACCGCAGATCACCCGCTCCCGATCGATCACCAAGGATCGACCCACCGCGCCCAAGTCGATCGTTTTGAGCGGCTGATCGGTGGATATTGTCCAAAAGCGCAGGGTTCGATCGTCCCCCGTGCTCGCCAACCAAGTGCTATGGGGCCCAAAGGCGATCGCCCGCACCGGCCCCCCATGCCCCATCAGCGATCGCACTGAGGACGGCGGACCCAGACACCACAATTTCAAGCCCGTTTCCTGGGCCACGCCGATCACCTGTCCATTGGGGCTGAAGGCTAGATCCAGGGTCGATTGGGCCACGGGCCACCGCTTGCGCACCTGAGCCTCGGCTAAATCACACCAACTCACGTGGGGCACATCTCCGCCAACAATCGCATAGCGCCCACAGGGACTGACTGCCATCAAGCGTCCCGGTCCAGAGTTGCCCGTCACCCCCATGGTTCCCCACTGGGTGATCGACCGCCCCGATCTCAAATCCCAACGCCGAATGATCCCCCACTCGCAGAAACTCCACAGTCCCAACCCATCTGGCAAAAAAACCAGTGACCGTACCGCCCCCACAGCCCCAGTTATCCGGTCATCCAGCGAGACCCGCACCCGACGGTGCTGGGAATCCCAAATCCACACCCGGCCACTAGCCGTGCCCACCGCCCAAAAGCGACCATCGGCACTCACGGCCAAAGCTGTCAACGGCTCTTGGCTGTGGCGATGTTGATGTAATGCCGCATTATTCGCAAGGCTGCGCAGTCGTAAGTAGCCATCCGCGCCAATACTCCCAAGTACCTGGCGTTGGGCATCCAGCGCCATGGCAATCACAGGCCCCGCATGGGCCGCGATCGGGCGATCAATCTTGTGCAATGTGTGGATGGTTGCCGCTGGCGGTGGCGGTGGCGGCGGTGGTGGTGGCGGCGGCGGCGGCGGGGCTGCTCTAGAGGATCGCGGCGGCCCTTGGCGAGCCTGTTGATCCGCCTTCAAGCGCTGAATGATCGGCCAATCCTGTTGGGCCAAATAGTTCGAGCCTTTGCGTCGGAAGGCTTCACAGCGCAACTCATAGGCCGCCAAATAGTCAGGCTGAAGCCGAATCGCATCACTCAAATAGCTACAGGCTGCCGTGTAGCTACCCCGTTGAAAACAATCGATCGCGTAACCGTAAAAAACCTCTGCTGGTGACTTTGGCGGCCCTTGCTGTGTGGTGACGCGCACATGGTTTTCTTGCGCTGCCCTGGATTTTTTGGATGTTGGATTGTATGAATTTGTAGGGGACGATGCCGCATGACCCCGTGGTTCTGTCCTGCGATCGGCAGATAACAACTGAGACTGTTTAATGAGGCGATAGGCCTCATTAATTTGCTTCAGTTTTTCAGCGGCATCAGTCTGCAAGTCTGGATCGCCGACAAATCGATCCGGATGCCATACTTTTGCCAACTTACGATAAGCCCGCTTGATATCATCTACAGACGCATTAGGGTCAATTTCCAAAACTTGATAACAGCGTTCCAGAGTCCAGGCAGAATCCATAAGATTGAGCGGCTTTTTGAGCTAAATCATCATTCAATTTGGCAATGATCAGAGGGTATATTAATGCATATCTCTACGCCCAGATCATCCCTGTTTTTGTAGGAGCATATTGAATACACTCTGAATCAGATGTCTGCCGGTTTTTGTAATTTGATGATATTCCCTAATCCTAGATCATCTAATGATGATGCTAATCATAAAAGTGATGATGCTCATTATAAAAGATCATTTTCTATAAGAAATTTTGGGATTGGCTATGAATTTCGGAGGCTTTTTGGGTGATGGGTAGCCACACGGTAAACATGGTTCCTTGTTGCAATTCATTGTCCAGAATAATCTGTCCCCGGTGGAGTTGAACGCACTGCAAAATAATGGCTAGTCCTAATCCTGTTCCGGGAATATCTTGGACGTTCGACCCTCGGGCAAATTGCTGAAAAATATGCTCTCGATCGGCGGCTTGAATGCCAATGCCATGGTCGCGCACTTGCAACATGAGTAGGTTGTCGCGCCGAGAGAGGAAAACCTCGATCGCCCCCCCAGCCGGGGAATATTTCACCGCATTATCCAGCAAGTTATTCGCAATTAAGCGAATTAACCGTGCATCGGCCCAGGCAAATGCATCGTCTAAGTAGTTATGAATCGTAATGCGACAGGGGGTGGGTGCAATTTGCTGACACCGATCGACCACTTCTCGTAGTAATTTCGATATATCCAACCAAGTTGGCTCAAATCGTAACCGGCCGGAGTCGGCCTCAATTAAAACGGTTAAATCGTTAAATTCCGACAGAGTTTTTTCGGCTAAACAACCGATTCGCTTGAGATAGGCTCGGTGTTGCTCGGGGGGCCAACAGTCCCAAAATTGATCCATCAGTTGGGCATAGGACTGAATGGCCCCGATCGCACTGCGCGAGTCGTGGAGGGCGATCGCCGCTAGTTGATTGCGATCGAGCAACTGTTGTTCTAGGGCCGCTTGGCAGTCCCGCGCCGACCGCTCCGCAATGCACCGACTGCTCACGGCCTCCAGCATGGCCCGTGCCTGGTCAGCAGTCCAGGGCAATTCGACCATTCCCCAAATGCCCATATTTTTGGCCGGTGACACCAGCGGTGCGATCGCGGGCGGGAGCGAGCGCATCACGACCACCAACGACGGCAGCCCCGATTGTTGATAAAGCCAATCGACCAGGGCCAGCATTTGCACACAGGTTTCGGGAACCACCAATAGCACCAGTAGCTCCACCTCGGCTAGTTCCACCCTGGGTGGCTTGGGCCCCGATCGCATCTGGGTTAGGGAATCCGTTGTCCAGCGATCGAACAGCACATGGCCCGCTTCCTGAATCAGGGTCTCCCAGGTGGCCCGCTCCGGTGTGCCATGGCCGCCCACCAATGCCACGATCAGTGAACCCCGATCATTGGTCAAACTTCCCGATACCTCCATCGTCTCAGACGATTGATCGGGCACACTCGCTGAGTTGGAACAATTCATGAGCACATGCCCAAACGTCTGAGTCCACAATGACCGCCAAATAATGGTTTACGGGCCCATGACTTATCACCTGCACCGTCATCACCCATGGAGCGATCCCACCTCTGAATTCGCAAAGGTGATCGGCCGAGTCAGTACTATCAGATCGTAGAAAATAAGGCTAATGGTTTCAGAAACCCTGACTGAAACTATTTCAGACCTAGACAGATGATGAAATTGACTCTGCATAGCTGTTGAGGCAATTTAGCCACATCACAGTTATTTTTGGTCAATTTCCGTGGTTAGGAATCTTAGTATTAGTCTAGATCATACCTTCCCTGATCCATCCCAAAATGTAGACCCAAATACCAGGAAATCGCCTCAAAAATAATCCGCTTGCTGGGCGGTCTGACGATATCCCGATCGACATCCCAATCTGCGGATTGGCGCGTCGTGATTTACCAAGGCAGATAGACGACAGGGGGTTATGCGACGGCTGCCCAAAACTGCGTTACGTCGTAGCCCAAGCCATCCAACATTTCGCGAAATAACGGCAGGCTCAAGCCAATGACGTTCATATGACACCCTTCGATGCTTTCCACAAATAACCCGCCGCGGCCTTCGAGGGCAAAACACCCCGCGCATTGCATGGGTTCGCCCGTGGCGACGTAGGCCGCAATTTGGGCATCGGTGGGCCGGGCAAAGCGCACGCGGGTGGTGGCGGATTGCACCAGTTCTCGATCGCTCGCGAGGTCAATCAAGACATGACCCGTATACAAGTCGCCGACCCGCCCGCGCATTTGCTGCCAACGGGCGATCGCCTCGGCGGGGGACGCTGGTTTGCCGTGGATTTCACCGTTCACCAGTAATACGGAGTCGCAACCCAGGATGACGACGGGGCGATCGGTTGCGCCGCGCTCAGCCCCATGACCGAGGAGCGATCGCCGCAAGGCCGAATCTCGCCGCAGTCGATCGGCCACCACGCGCGCCTTGCCCTGGGCCAAAACCTGCACCAATGAACCGGGATCAAAGACCGTCACTGAATCCTCATCAAAGTCGCTGGGACAGACGATCGGCTCAATCCCGGCCATCCGGAGTAGCTTGCGCCGGGCCGGTGAAGCCGAAGCCAAAACCAATTGCAAGGGGGCTGACGAAACCTCAGGCACAGAAGCAGTCATAGGAGCTAGCAAATCCGCAAGAATGCTGGGGAATTAGGGGGGCGGCCAAATTTGGCTAGGATCACGACCCAACGCCAGGCCAGGGCCATAAATACGAGCGCTTACGAGCGCTGAAAACACAGGAGGGCAACAGCCGTGCTATTGCCCTACCGGGGTTTGTCAATCAATGACTAAGACTAGGTTTGGAGAGTTGGGAGGTTTTACACGGTTGAAGACGGGAACTGCCCCGATCGGGCCAGGCTCACAGCCCTAGTCCACGGAGAACGACTTCGCCACCGTTTCAAACATCGTTTTCACCTTGTCCCAACGACTTTCCAGGGCGGACACGTTGAGCGTGTAGAGCTGGCCCCGGCTGACGGCCACGCTGGCCAAGTTGTGGCGTTCCTGGTCGGGCAGCTTCACGGCATATTCCAACACGTAATAGGTTTTGCCATTGGCCTCGCGGGCTTCCGCATTCACCAACTCCGCCGTGCGACCGGATCCGGGCGGGGCGATCGCGCTCTTCGAGAGTCGATAGCCCACATCGCTCGGGCTGCCCAAGTCCGTCAAGGATTGGCCCGAGGGGACTGAGTTAATCACGACGCTGACATTTTCGGTTTCTTGGATCAGGTCACGGAACACCACGTCGGGGCCCCCTGCGACTTTCACGGCCACCCACCCGATCGGGTAGAGGAATCGATAGCCCTTGGTGGCATCAATATAGGCCTTCAGGCCGCTGGCTGGGGAAGCACAGGCTTGCAACGCCACAACCACCGTCAGCACCAATGCGATCGTGAGGCGTTTCCAAACAGAGCGGGACGAAAACAAAAATTGCATGGGTTGGGTTCGATCGGGCGTTGCGGCCACAGGACTCTAGAAAACGGGAAGCTGATTAAAAACCAGCGATTTTATCTTAAACCGCACTGGCTCCGGGCGATCGTGTCATGCCCCGACAACCGAACTTCATGCCCCATTTGTCCCCAGCTCCGTTACGGTTAATAGGCGACCCACATCTATACAGTTATCTAGCCAGTCATGCATGGTTTTGAACTATCCTCAAACTATCCTCAAGACCGCTGGCTCTAAAAAATTGGCTGAAATTAACGCAACGGGCTGTCAAGGGGTGGAATTCCCCATTTTTCCAAATTTCTGCTCGACTCCCTTCGATTGAACGCGATCTAAAGACGATCCCCGATCTCCGCTCCATTGCCCCCTAAACCGCTGAGACAACACACTTCATCGATCTCAGTCATCGGCCCAGTCATCGGCCAGCGATCCTTAGTCCAGTCCGTCTATTGCTGTTTGTGAATCCAGCGGCTAACCTGACAGCTAAAGATTCTGAAAAATTGTTCCTAGGGAACAGTTCAGTATCAACGTCAGCACTGAGACTAAGCTAACCATCTGGCACCGCTGACTCCTCGATGGCCGTTGGGCTAACCACCCACCGCACCCGTTCTTCCTGAACTTTCCTCAACACTGCCTCCGATGAAGATCCTCAAAGTCCAGACGCTCCGCGGCCCCAACTATTGGAGCATTCGCCGCCACAAGCTTGTCGTTCTGCGTTTGGATTTGGCGGACTTGGCCGATCGCCCCTCCAACGAGATTCCGGGCTTTTATGAAGGACTAGTGGAAGCGCTCCCCAGTCTTGTTGAGCACCATTGCTCGCGGGGCAAGCGGGGCGGTTTTCTTGAGCGGGTGCGCGAAGGCACCATGATGGGGCACATCGTTGAACATGTGGCCCTGGAGCTGCAAGAGCTAACCAATATGCCGGTGGGGTTTGGGCGCACTCGCGAAACCTCGGAGCCGGGTGTGTATTTGGTGGCGATTCAATACGAAAACGAGCGCGCGGGTCGCTATGCCGCGCGGGCTGCCGTTCGACTTTGCCGCAGCATTGTGGATACGGGCCGTTATCCGCAGGTCGAACTGGAACAAGATTTACAAGATCTTGAGGAAATTCGCTCGGAGGAGGCCCTGGGGCCCAGCACGGAGTCGCTGGTGCGGGAGGCGGAGCGTCGGGGCATTCCTTGGCGACAACTGGCAGCTCGATCGCTGATTCAGTTGGGCTATGGGGTTCGTCAGCAGCGGGTGCAAGCCACCCTTAGCAACCGCACGGGGATTTTGGCGGTGGAGCTGGCCTGCGACAAGGACGGCACGAAGCGGGTGTTGGCGGATGCGGGCGTGCCGGTGCCTCGGGGAACCACGGTGCGCTATGCCGATGAGTTGAAGGATGCGATCGATGAGGTGGGGGGCTACCCGATCGCGATCAAACCCCTCGATGGCAACCATGGCCGCGGGATCACGTTGGACATTGAGTCCTGGGAAGAGGCGGAAGAGGCCTATGAAATGGCCATGGCCGATTCCAAGTCCCAAACGATTTTGGTCGAACGGTTTTATAAGGGGAACGATCACCGGGTTTTGGTGGTGAATGGCCAGGTGGTGGCCGTCGCAGAACGGGTTCCAGCGCGGGTGGTGGGCGATGGGCGATCGACGATTCAAGAGCTACTCGACGAAACCAATCGCGATCCCCGCCGGGGCAGTGGTCACGATAATGTGCTGACCAAGATTGTGGTCGATCGGCCCCTGGAGCAAATGCTGGAGCGTCAGAACTTGACCCTCGAAAGCGTGCTCGATCGGGGTGAAGTCTGCTACCTGCGTGGCACGGCGAACCTCAGTACCGGCGGCATTGCGATTGATCGCACGGATGAAATGCACCCCGAAAATATCTGGCTAGCCCAGCGAGTGGTGAAAATCATCGGCCTCGACATTGCTGGCATCGACATCGTAACCCCCGATATTTCCAAGCCGCTGCGGGAAGTGGGCGGCGTGGTGATCGAAGTGAACGCGGCTCCCGGCTTCCGGATGCACGTGCAGCCCAGCGAGGGGATTCCCCGCAATGTGGCCGAGCCGGTGCTGGATATGCTGTTCCCGCCGGGATCGCCGGCCCACATCCCGATCGTCTCCGTGACCGGCACGAATGGCAAAACGACCACCACGCGCTTGATTGCCCACATCTATCGCCAAACGGGTCAGGTGGTTGGCTACACCACCACGGACGGAACCTACATCGGCGATTACATGGTGGAACCGGGTGACAATACCGGCCCCCAAAGTGCCAATTTGATTTTGCAAGATCCGACCGTGGAAGTGGCGATTTTGGAAACGGCTCGCGGTGGCATCTTGCGATCGGGCCTGGCCTTCGATCGCTGTGATGTGGGTGTCGTGCTAAACGTGGCGGCAGACCACCTCGGCCTCGGAGACATCGACACGATCGAACAAATGGCCCGCGTCAAATCCGTGGTGGCCGAAGCGGCCGCGCCCGATGGGTACGCCGTGTTGAATGCCGACGATCCGCTAGTTTCGGCCATGGCCGAGCGCGTCACCGCCCAAGTGACCTACTTTTCGATGAATCCGAATAACCCGATCGTCCGGGAACATGCGCGCCAAGGGGGCCTCGCCGCCGTCTATGAAAACGGCTATCTGTCGATTCTGAAAGGGGACTGGACCCTACGGATCGATCGGGCCGAAAACGTCCCCCTCACCCTTGGTGGAAAAGCAACGTTCCAAATTGCCAACGCCCTCGCCGCCAGCTTGGCTGCCTTTGCCCAGGGCGTACGCATCGAAGCGATTCGCCAGGCCCTAATGACCTTTACCTCCAGTGCCAAGCAAACCCCCGGCCGGATGAATTTGTTCGACCTGGGCCGCTACCACGCCTTGGTGGACTACGCCCACAATCCCGCCGGCTACGAAGCGGTTGGCTCGTTCGTCCAAAACTGGCCCGGATCTCGGATCGGGGTGGTGGGGGGCCCGGGCGATCGCCGCGATGAAGACTTTGTGCTTTTGGGCAAACTGGCTGCTCAGATGTTCGATGAAATCATTATTAAAGAAGATGACGATAGTCGAGGTCGCACCCTAGGGACTGCCGCCCGCTGGATCGAAGAGGGGATTGTAGCCGCCCGCAAGGACGGGACGGCTCGCGTTCGGCGGTTCGAGACCATCTTGGATGAAGCAACGGCAGTGAATACGGCCCTCGATCGCGCCGTGGATGGTGGTCTGGTGGTGGTCTTTCCCGAAAGCGTTAGCCGCGCCATCCAACTGATTGAAGCGCGTGGCCCCCGCGACTCGATTACACAGATGCCCCCGGACACAACTCCCATCGCAAAATCCCCCGGTAATCCGGCCAGCCAGCACAGTGAGGTGAAATCGGTCTAGGCTAGTAGCGGTTTAACAAACATTAACCTTCCGCGAGCTGAGCTAAATGATGTCGCCAAGCTTGTTTGCACCAGCCCTGCCGCCGATCGATACCGTCCGTACCGGGCCGCTGATTCGGCGGCTAGACTGTGGCGCACTCGCGATTGTTGAACAAATGCCCATTGAGGCCGTCAACCTCAGCCTATGGGTGAACGCGGGATCCGCAGTCGAACCCGATCCGATCAACGGCATGGCCCACTTCCTCGAACATATGGTGTTCAAGGGAAGCGATCGGCTGGCCCTGGGGGAGTTTGAGCGGCGGATTGAAGCCTGTGGTGCCGTGACCAACGCGGCCACCAGCCAGGACTATACCCAGTTCTATCTAACGGCGGCTCCTCAGGATTTTGCCGCCCTGGCTCCGTTGCAGTTTGATGTGGCGCTGCGCCCCCAACTTCCCGATGCAGAATTTGCCCGGGAGCGTCATGTGGTGCTCGAAGAAATTCGGCGCAGTTATGACAATCCACGCCGCCGCACGTTTCAGGCGGTGATGGATCTGGCCTTTGAAACGTTGCCCTACCGTCGGCCCGTCTTGGGGCCGGCTGAGGTGATTGCCAACCTCGATGTGCAGCAAATGCGTGATTTCCATGCGGCCCATTACCGGCCGCAGTCGGTCACGGCCGTCGCGGTGGGCAATTTACCGCCGGAGCAACTCTTTGCGACGCTAGAGGTGGGGTTCGCCAATGCCTGGGCGGCAGGGGCGACGGAGCCAGCGGGGGCGGCGATGCCTGCCATGATCCCGGAAGTGCCGTTCGATCGCATTAACCGATGCGACATTGTTGATCCTTCGTTGCAACAAGCCCGACTCGTCATGCTGTGGCGGGTTCCAGGGTTGCAGGATCTGCGGGAAACCTATCCACTGGATGTGCTGGCGGCGATTCTGGGCCATGGGCGCACCTCGCGGCTAGTGCGCGATCTGCGTGAGGAACGTCGCCTGGTGTCGAAGATTTCGGCCACCAACCTGACCTACCGCGCCCAAGGGACGTTCTACTTGGCAGCCCACTGTGAGCCAGAACAGCTTGCGGAGGTGGAGTCCCTTTTGGTGGCGCATATGGAGCAGATTTGGGCGCAACCGGTGAGTGAGGCGGAGGTCGATCGGGTGCGGACTCGGGTTGCCAATGGGTTTGTGTTTGGCAATGAAACGCCAGCGAATCGGGCCGGACTCTACGGCTATTACCAAACCCTGGTGGGCAATCTGGATGCGGCTCTGCGCTATCCCGATGCGGTGCGCTGTCTGACCCCGGACGATTTACAACGGGCTGCTCAACAATACCTAAACCCTGCCGCCTACAGTTTGGTGACGTTGCGCCCAGCGTCGTAATTGGCGGGCTGGGCGGTCGGTTAAATGGCTGGGGAGGGCTTGGGTTGGAGATTGGGCTGAAGGGTCTAGCCGATCGCCTGTTGGCCGAGGTCGATCGGCACATCCTGCCACCGCCCAGGCCCCACGGCTTGCAGGGCTTCCTTCAGATCGACATTGCCGGTATAGAGCGCTCGCCCGACGATCGCCCCGGTTACGCCCAGCATTTCGAGGGACAACAGCCCCAGTAAATCCGTTACGGAGCTAATGCCGCCCGAAGCGATGACGGGAATTGAAATGCCTTCCGCCAGTTCGCGCAGGGCTTCTTTATTGGGGCCCGTGAGCGTGCCATCGCGCTGAATATCGGTGTAGACGATCGCGGCGGCTCCCCAGTCCTGAACGCGTTGGGCGAGTTCCACCGCGCGCACTTTCGAGGTTTCCAGCCAGCCCCGGGTGGCCACCCAGCCATCTCGCGCATCAATGCCCACCACGATCCGCCCGGGAAATTCCGTACACCAGGCCTTGACCTCGTCGGGTTGCTCGACCGCAACGGTGCCGACGATCGCCCGCGTCACACCCAGATCAAAAAGCTGGGCCGCCCGATCGCGCGTCCGAACTCCACCACCCACTTGGATTTGCACCGGCCGATCGCCCAAGGCCTGGGTAATGGAGGCGATCGCCTGGAGGTTTACCGGTTCGCCCGTTTTCGCCCCGTCCAGATCTACCAGGTGTAACCAAGTGGCCCCCGCTGCCACCCAGCGCTGGGCCATCACCGCCGGGTCGTCGCCGAAGGTTTCCGCACGATCGTAGTCACCCTGAAATAGTCGGACACACCGTCCACCCAATAGATCGATCGCCGGAAAAATATCCATCACTAATCCTCAAATACCGAAAACACCAGAACACACCAGAATGCAATGCAAACTATGTCAATGCAAACTATTCAATGCAAAACACTTGCCCAGTCCAGGCAAGCATCAGGATGACCCGATTGATGGGCCAACCTGAGCAACCACAAACGGGCACAGTTACACACGATCTCAAAACGCAATCGATGCAAGCCAGCTAGGGCAAAACGCTAAAGTTGCCCTAGGCCTGCCCTCGCCATACATCCTGGCTCCGTGTCGTTGGAAATCCCGATTTTATGGGTGAATCCTACGCGCTACTAGCGTGGCAGCCTTAATTTACTGGGTCAAAGTCGCGAAGTCAGTCGTCGTAACAAGGGGCTTAAGCCCCTTGCTGCCTAACGATCGGGTGATGGCAACAGTCATTTGATTTGACCGATCAAAATAAGCTTGCCGCGCTACTACCCATTCGTAAACATGCTGCTGACGGACGTATCTTCATGGATCCGCCCGATCGTTTCTCCCAGCACATTCGCAACGGACAGCACGGTTAATTGCTCAAAGTGATGATGATCCATCATGGGGATGGTGTTCGTCACAATCACCTCTTCAAACAAACCGCTGGACAGGCGATCGATCGCCGGTGGCGACAGCACCGCATGGGTGGCACAGGCATAGACCTGGCGTGCCCCCTCGCGCCGCAGCATCCGTGCCCCTTCCGTCAGCGTGCCCCCGGTGTCAATGATGTCATCGACCAATACGGCGGTTTTGCCCTTCACGTCACCGATGACATTCAAAACTTCCGCCACGTTGTGCATTTGACGGCGCTTGTCAATAATCGCGAGCGGTGCATCGTTGAGCTGTTTGGCAAACGCCCTAGCCCGAGCTACGCCACCCACATCCGGTGAAACCACCACAATGTCGGAGAGCTTTTTGCTTTCGAGGTAATTAATCAGCACGGGTGCGCCAAAGACATGATCCAGCGGAATGTCAAAATAGCCCTGGATTTGTGCGGAATGTAAGTCCATGGCCAGGACCCGATCGGCTCCTGACTTCACCACCAAATTGGCCACCAACTTCGCCGTGATCGATTCACGACCGGCGGTTTTTCGATCGGCCCGTGCATAGCCATAGTAAGGAATCACAGCGGTGACTTGACGCGCCGAAGCCCGGCGGCAAGCATCCACCATGATCAACAATTCCATCAAATGATCATTAACGGGACGGCAAACGGGCTGGATCAAATAGACATCACAGCCTCGAATTGACTCCTGAATTTGGACATACAGCTCACCATCGGCAAACCGTTTGCGAACCATTGGTCCCAACGGCAGTCCTAGGTACGCAGCAACTTCTTCGGCCAAAGCGGTATTTGCCGAGCCTGAGAAGATGCGAAGGCGGCTCTTTTCCGTCGCTTCGCATCGCGAAGCTGGCAGCGGAGAAGTCGCAGAGCAAATCACGGCAGACCCTCGAAGCGCATTCATGGCAATCTTAGCATTCCCTTCCAAGTTTCTTTGGATTTGCGTCCCCGCGTTTAGTACTAAACATCACAGTTAATGGAGCGGTTTAGATTGGCCCTAATGGATGTTGAGCTGAATCGGTTTTGATGATTGATGATCATCGATTTTGATCATCGGTTTTGATGATCCGTGTTGATGACCACTTGATGACCAGTTGATGACAAGAGGCGATCGGTTTATGAACGGCTAATGAGCCGCGATCGCCCTCCGGTGAGGGCCACCAAACCACCCTTGACGATGTAGCCCAATGGACGACGTTCCCTAGAACGTTCCCGAGATCGCCCGTAGCAGTTCATGGCCCCAGCGATCGTCGCTTAACGCATCCTGAAGAAGCATCACAATCGCGGCATCAATCCCCGATCGCGATCGGCTAGGATGAACCTCGATATCTACGTCACGGGACTAGTCAAGCTGAATAATTGGGGTCTGAGCGATCGCCACAGGGGGATTCCAACCCGTGGACTAAGGCCGGGCCTCAGTTCACCGCCATCAACGCATCCCCTCGTTGACCGCCGCCAGAATTTCACCCGCACCTGAATGCTAGTGCCTGCGCACTAACCCAGGCCGCCTTTCTCCGCTGGTCGATCGCCCTAGCCTCCGTGCTAGTGCGATCTCATCTGATCTCAACCGAATCGATGCTCGATGATGAGATTGGGTCGCGATTCCTCCGGTCGCACCTTTCACCTCATGATCGTCCTAATATTTCGGTTGTAGCGCCAGCAGACGCGTAATTCCCAAAATCATCCAACTGCTTTAATTGTTGATCCCGTTTGTAGGGATTGATCGTTCCTGCCTCGCGGATGATGCGCGATGCTGGTGCAAGCGACATCGGTTCAAGCTGCCTCCCATAAGCCGTTATTTCTTCGATTGCCCCGATCCCCATGCAACCGTCTTTGCCCTCTGGAACCGTTCTCCAAAACCGCTATCGCCTTGTAGAAGTCTTGGGACAAGGTGGCTTTGGACGCACCTATTTGGCTGAGGACTTGGGCCGGTTTGGTGAGCGATGTGCGCTGAAAGAGTTTACGCCACCCGTGGGAGATGCCTATGCCCTCGAAAAATCCCATGAGCTATTTCGGCGGGAAGCGGCGGTATTGTACCAAATCGATCACCCTCAAATCCCAAAATTTCAGGCCACCTTTGAGGCGGAAGGACGATTGTTTTTAGTCCAAGATTATGTGCAGGGGAATACTTACCGATCGCTGTTGGACAGTCGCCTACACCAGGGACAACTGTTTACGGAAGACGAGGTGCTGTATTTGCTGCGGCAACTCTTGCCGGTGTTGAGCTATTTGCATAATTTGGGGATTATTCATCGGGATATTTCGCCGGAAAATATTATCTTGCGGGAGCGCGATCGGCTGCCGGTGTTGATTGACTTTGGGGCGATTAAGGAAATGGCGACGCGTTTCCAATCGCCCAACTCGACCACGGTGCAAGCGACGACGGTGGGCAAAAGTGGCTATGCACCGAGCGAACAAATTCAAACGGGCCGCGCCTATCCCAGCAGTGATCTGTATGCGTTGGCGGCGACGGTGGTGGTGCTGCTGACGGGGCGGGAGCCACAGGATTTGTTGGACGATCGCACGTTGACGTGGCACTGGAATCGATATGTGGCGCTCAGTCCAGATTTAGATGCGATGTTGCATCGAATGCTGTCGTACCAACCGACGGAGCGCTATCCGTCTGCATCGTTGGTGCAACAGGCGTTGCAGGGGATGGAGGGATCGCGGCCGATCGCGGGGCAACCGGCTCCGGTGACTCTTTCCCCGCCGGTAACGCCCCCAATGGCTCCGGCTCCGGCTCCGGCTCCGGCGGCGGTTGGTGGATCGGTGCCCTCGACGATCGCGACGGTGGTGGTGGGTCGATCGGCCCCGCCGCCGATCGCGCCTCGATCGGCCCCAGCGCCCTCGCCCGATTGGAATGGGGAACCGCGCAGCTCGTTGCTGGATAATCCCTGGGCGGTGACGGTGCTGGGTGTGTTGTTGGTGGTGGGGACGGGGGTTGGTTCCTGGTCGCTGGTGAATCAGTTTTTGAATCGATCGCCGGGATCCTCTAGCCCGTCTCCCACGGCCACCGTTCCCGAAAGCCCCGCAACCCCCAGCCTGATCGCGCCGAGTCCGTCGCCCACCCCAACCCCCACGCCCACCCCGTCGCCCGTGGTGTCTACCCAACGGCTGAACCTGCAACCGGCGGGCGATTTTGAGGATGCGCGGGCGATCGGGGCCAATGAAACCTTGATTTATCGGTTTCGGGCGAATCCTGAACAGCCCCTGAGCATCTCTGTGCAGGGCAATAATGTAATCGCCAGCTTGCTGGCCCCCGATGGCAACCCGGCCGATCGCGACAGCCAGGATATTCGTCAGTGGGATGGCATCATTGCTCGGGGTGGGGAATATGCGGTGCAAGTGCGCGTGGCTCCCAACGCCCCACGCGGTGATTACAAACTGTCGCTGCGGCTGAATGCGGCTCCCACTCCCCCCAGTCCTGAGCCGATACCCGTCCCCGTCCCCACGCCGAACCCGGCACCAGAACCCACCCCAACGCCCACCCCAGCCCCAGAACCCCAGAAACCCAGCAAGCCATCGTCGCGCGTCTTTCCTGGCACGACTCAGCCCCAAGTGCCCCAAACCTTTGGCTTTGAGGCGCAGGCCGGGCAACGCATTTCGATCAATGTGCCGTCGGGGCTACGGGCGACGGTTTTTGGCCCCAATGGCCCCTTGCCAGATCTGGAGGGCATTGAAGGTTCCATCAGTTTTGACGCGGCGGTGTCGGGTTCCTATGGCATCGAGGTGTCTTCAGATTTGGAAATGCCGTTTGAGATTAGTGTCCGCATTCAGTAATTCGGCCAGTAATTCAGTATTCAGGAATTCGGTCAGGAATTCGGTCAGGAATTCAGTTGGGAATTTAGTCAGGAATTCAGTTGGTAATCTCGTGGGATGCTGGGGTGCATTCGGTTGGCATTCAGTTAGGATTCGGTGGGCATCTGCCGATTACTAAACAGCGTTAAATGTTGGATTTTGGAGTCCTCGGTTGAGGCAATTTGAGGCAACAGTCATGGTGATGTCGGGAGCATTGGCGATCGCGGGGAGTGATACGGAAGTGGGCAAAACTGTGACGGTTTTGGCCCTAGCAGCCTATTGGCAGCAGCATTGGCGCGATCGGGGGCACTTGGGTTTGTTTAAGCCGGTGCAGTCGGGGGTGGGCGATCGGGAGGTCTATAGCGAGCTGTTTGCCGATTTGGATCAATCTGCGGATTCGTTTAATCCGATTCAACTGAAGGCTCCGTTGGCTCCCCCGATCGCGGCGGATTTGGAAGGGCGATCGATTGATTTGGGGCTGGCTTGGCGATCGTTTGTGGCGCTGCAAGCCGATCGCTCCCTCGTCTTGGTCGAAGGGGCCGGCGGCTTGGGATCGCCGTTGACCTGGGAGTTGACCTTTGCGGATTTGGTGGCGGATTGGCGGTTGCCCCTGGTGCTGGTTGTGCCCGTGAAGCTGGGGTCGATCGCCCAGGCCGTTGCCAATGTGGCCCTCGCTCGCCAACATCAGATCCCGCTGCGGGGAATTGTGCTGAATGAGGTGCGCCCCCTGGCCGCCGACGATCGGGCAACCCTCGCCCCCGCCAGCCTGATTCAAACGTTGACCAATGTGCCGGTGTTGGGCTACTTGCCCTATCTCAGGGATTGGCGCGATCGCTCGGCCCTCGCCAGTGCGGCGGCGCAACTCGACCTAGAGCGCCTGTTTCCAGCGATCGGGGCTGCTCATGCGGCGGTTTAACGGGTTTTCCGGGGTGCTGACGGGGGCGACTTGCCCCGACTGTCCGATAAAATTCATCCCGTTGTGTGCGATCGTCGCTAGCTCTGGTAAAATCAATGCTCGGGTTTGTCAAACCGAACCCAAGCCGCTTGCGGGCGTAGTTTAGTGGTAAAACCACAGTCTTCCAAACTGTCGTTGCGGGTTCGATTCCCGCCGCCCGCTTCTGAATCGATCGCCGTTTGCCCCCAAGTTTGCTCAAGCCAATCCGATCATCTTGCTCAGATTTGATTTCGATCCGATTGGATCGATATTGATTTGGATCGAATCGATCGGCGCGAATCATTGATAGATCACCCTATGAAGCTGCTGTGCATCAGCAATGGCCATGGCGAAGATGCGATCGCTGTGCAAATTCTCCAGGCCCTGCGCACTCTGCCGGATTGTCCTGACCTGTTCGCCCTGCCGCTGGTGGGGGAAGGCAATGCCTATCGCCAAGCCCAAATTCCGATCGTGGGTGAGGTGAAGGCGCTGCCCTCGGGCGGGTTTGTCTATATGGATGCGGGGCAGCTTTGGCGGGATGTGCGCGGTGGGTTGGTGGGGCTGACTTGGCAGCAATGGCAAGCGGTGCGCCAGTGGGTGGCCTCGGCGGGCGATCGCGCCTGGGTGTTGGCGGTGGGCGACATTGTGCCGCTGTTGTTTGCCTGGGCGAGCGGTGCGCCCTACGGGTTTGTGGGCACGGCCAAATCGGAATATTACCTGCGCGACGATCGCGGTGAGTTTTTGGGCGCTCGCCGCTGGGAGGGGTGGTCGGGGTCGGTCTATCTGCCCTGGGAACGGTGGCTGATGGGGCGATCGCGCTGTCGGGGTGTTTTTCCACGGGATGTGCTCACGGCGCAAATTTTGCAACGCTGGTTGCCGCAAACGGTGTTTGACTGCGGCAATCCGATGATGGATGGGTTTACGGGGCCGCTGCCCGACTGTCCCTGGCCCCAGCCAGACGATCCACTGACGGTGCTGCTGCTACCCGGATCGCGGTTCCCGGAGGCGATCGAGAATTGGCAGCGAATTTTGGCGGCGATCGGCCAGTGGCTGCCGACCGTGGCGGATCGATCGATCACCTTCCGCGCGGCCCTGTCCCCCAACACCGATCGATCCGCCTTCCATTCAGAATTAGCCGCCGCCGGTTGGCAGCCCGATCCGCCAGTGTCTGAGGCTTCGGCGGTCGATCGATTTATTCAACACACCGCAAGCCTAGAGCTGGCGAGCGATCGGTTCTGGGACTGGGCCAAAACAGCCCACTGTGCGATCGCCACCGCTGGCACGGCCACGGAACAAGTGGTGGGTCTGGGCAAACCCGCCATCACCTTGTCGGGCAACGGGCCGCAGTTTACGGCGGCCTTCGCCGAAGCCCAAACCCGCTTGTTAGGGCGATCGGTCCTTTGGGTGACAACACCGGCCGCCGTTGCAACGCAGCTCACCGCCCTTCTGCGCGACCCGATCGAATGGCAGGCGATCGTTCACAGCGGCCGGCAACGCCTCGGCCCCCCCGGAGCCGCCCAGCGAATTGCCCAAAAACTCCTGAAGCTGCAACGGGGCTGCTAAACCAGCGCTCCCCGGCCCACCATCTCCCGCGCCCATCGTTCTGGGATGCGAAGTGGTTTGTTACAATTTGCATCAGATTGCACCGGCAGGCCGCACCCGCAGACTGCACCGGATCGATGGTTGAATCGTTTTATCCCACTTCATTCCTGAGCTTCATTCGCAATCATGACTGCTGTGTTTGCCCCTTACCCTCTGCACCGGGCTGCGACCACAGCCCCAGTCAAAGCCCCCGATCGCGCGGGCCAAACCACCCGCCAAACCTACCCAAATTTTAAAGTCATTGTCTTAAATGACGACGTGAATACGTTTAACCACGTGGCCAATTGTTTATGCCAATACATCCCGAACATGACAACCGATCGGGCCTGGAAACTAACCTACCAAATTCATAACGAAGGTCAAGCGATCGTCTGGGTTGGCCCCCAAGAACAAGCCGAACTTTACCATCAACAACTGAGCCGAGAAGGACTGACCATGGCTCCGTTGGAAAGTGCCTAAGTCATGGGTAAAGCGAAGAAAAAACCAGCACCCTCTGACACCAAGAAGCAACCGGAACCATCAGGGCGCTTAGTTTGGAACCATTCAACCCATCTCGATGGTCTCATTCCTGTGTTGGAACGATTGACCAAAACCACTGGAATTAGCACGATTACGCCGGCGGTTTTATCCCATGGCCGCAGCAACAGTCCCCAACTCCAACTGAAGGTTTCTGTACCAATTTTGGGTGGTTACAAACTAATTGCCCGCAAAGGAAAGACGATTCAAGAAGTTTTTATCATTACTGACTTAGACCCCAATAGCTTGAAGGTTGCCATTGATCAGGCGATCGGCAAGAAGAAATCATAACCATTTCCGACAATTCCTAATACCAATTTCCTAAAGTCCTGCTACTGAGAAGGCGCTCATCAACCAATCCCATTGCGTCAAGCTCTTGACCGTTTCCGCTGACAACTGCCTCACCCACTTGCTGAGCTGTTTCTGTAAGTCCTCCA
>QLAH01000191.1_pt1 | contig 48462 bp, 38 predicted proteins | sample 4693081 | NCBI WGS metagenome assembly QLAH01 (sample SAMN09425401, study PRJNA476045) | Lake water metagenome, whole genome shotgun sequencing project. | reverse complement strand
CTAGAGGATTTAATCAAATAATACTTGAGTTCCTATAAAATAAAAACTGCCGACATACTAAATGCCGGCAGTTTTTTTATGTACTGAATTAAATTAGTTCTGACTAATTACTAATCCAATCTTATTAATTTCAGTAGCTGGTTTAATTAAACTGTTGCCAGTCACTTCCAATACCAAATTTACAGGAGTAGCACTTGAAACACCAGGATTCAAGATGTTAACTACTGCTTCACCAAAACTGCTATTTGCAGGGATAGTGATAGTGCCAGGAATTGTGAAATGGGTTCCAGAAACTGCAGTAGTAGATGCTGCAACTACGCTGTAATTAATGGTTTGAGCAGTACTCTGCTGTGCTCCAATTAAATTAACGCGGAAGCGAATAGTACCACTAGCTCTTGTAATTAGTGGATCCGCAGCAGCAACAGGCATGCCATAAGGAGGAACTCGAGTCAATACAGGCCATGTAACGCCTGCGCCACGCGCATTCCAAGATGCAGCGTCAAACTCAACTTGAAGTTCTTTGATAGTGAGGGTATTTTGTTTGATACAACCCACCATCGTAAACAAAGTCGCGATTAAAATAAAGGTACTTAATACTAATTTTTTCATTTTGTTTCTTTTAATGGTGAATTAATATCCTACGTTTTGTCTCATATTAGGGTTTCCAACCAACTCACCGTCAGGAATTCTTGCCAACATACGGAAATCAGAGAAATTCAAAGTAAATCCAACACTAGGATCTTTTGTAATATCTCTACCTAAACGCTTCAAGTCGTGGAAGCGATGGCCTTCGAAAGCCAATTCTGCTAAACGTTGATTTAAGATTTCTTCTAAAACAGCAGGACCAACTAAAGAAACATCTGCTAATCCTCTACGACCACGCAAGTTGTTAATATCTGCTAGAGCAGAAGAAACATCACCTAAACGGAAATGAGCTTCAGCACGAATCAATAACATTTCAGCATGACGCAATACAGGTACGTTGTCTAGGTTCAAGAAACCACTCTTGCCAAAGTACTTAGTACACTCAATAAAACGAGGATTGGTACGCTGTCCACCCCACTCATATAATTGGTTGCGAACATCTGATGTTCTAGTTAATGGGGGTAACGCAATAGCATTTGAAATTGAAAGTGAAGCAGGGAAACCAGAAAGACCTACTGCATTCAGTTGTAATGCATTAGGAGCTAAATCTCCCCAGCCACCATTGCTTGTATGTACACCAAGTGTACCCATTGAAGTCATTGTAGTTTGAAGTGCTTCGTTTACACCTAAGCTTTCTGCAGCAATTGCAAAACGTACTTCAAAAATTGATTCAGGATTGGTAGAAGCTCTCCAACCAGCAACGTGGTTGGCAGCGGTAGTTAAAGATCCTACACCACCACCTAAAGCATTGGTTGCAGCATCACGAGCAGCAGCGTAATTACCATTGTACAACTGAACACGAGCCAATAAAGCTTGAGCAGCTGCACGGGTTGCAAAATGAGGCGCACCATTACGAGCAACTCCAGCTGGCTGAAGTTTAGCAGAAGAAAGTGTTAGGTCATTGATAATAAAATTGTAACACTCTTGAATTGAGGCACGAGCTGGTCTAAAAGCAGCTGCAGTGTCTTTATTATCAACAGCAGTGCTTCTTAATACAACACCGCCACGGTTTGATGCATCTAAAATAGCAGTTGGGTCATATGCATAAGCACGCATTAAATCATGGTAAACCAAAGCACGTACAAAACGCATTTCACCTTCCCAACGGTCACGTTGAACCTGTGTAGCTGCAGTCATACGAGGTATCGCATCCAATACAAGGTTACAATCGTTAATGGTAGAATAAGCAGTACCCCAATTAACATAATGAGCACCATTGTTATTTCGGGCTTCACCCACTAAGCGACCAGATTTATTGGTTGCAACTGCATTATCAGCTAATGCATCTCCGTATACAACGAAGTCACGACCATATAATACACGAGATTTAAGGGTTGCATAAACCCCAATAACAGCTGCGTCAACACTCGCTGGAGAGCTTAAAGCAGTAGATGCATCAATAGACTGTCTGGGTAGAACATTTAAGTCTTTGTCAGAGCAGGAAGTCATAAATAGACTTACTAAAGACGCTGTGATAAAAAATTTATTCATTATAATTTTCATAAAATTCATTCATTTAGGGGTTTAGAAACTTAGTTGTAAACCAACAGTGATGTTCTTATTTTGAGGAACGATACCGGTAGCACCACCTACGAATTCTGGATCATAACCAGGGTAGTCAGTATAGGTCCAAAGGTTAGTTCCTTGAATATAGAATCTAGCCATTGACATTTTCCAACGCTGCATCAACTCTTTAGGGAAGTTATAAGCAAGCATCACTGTTCTCAAGCGGATATAATCTGCTTTAAATAAGTAATTCTGACCAGTGAAACGACCTGAACTTGCGAAGTCTGTATTTCCGTTAAATGGACGTGGAATATTGGTAATTTGACCAGGCTTAGTCCAACGTGCATCATAAATAGATTGTAATCCATTGAAAGCACGTCCACCAACTTCAGCCATAAAGTTAACCTGACCATCACTAACGGTACGGCCATATTCGTAGTTAAAGAAGAAAGATGCTTCAAAGTTTTTGTAAGAGAAAGTATTCTCAAAACCACCATTGTAAACAGGGATGGTTTGACCTGATAAACGCTGATCAGCAGGAACCAATGGGTTATAAGTTAAACTACCATCGGCTTTATACCAGATTGCACGACCTGTTGCAGGGTTAACACCCGCATAATTCGCAACAAAGAAAGAACCCAATGGAGCACCTACACGGATAGCATTGTTCCCTGGTAATACCTGAAGTCCATCATACAAACCTGAGATAAAGTTCTTGTTGTAAGCAAAAATGAAGTTGGTTCTCCATTTAAATGCTTTGTCAATGATTTTAAATCCAACAGTTGCTTCAATACCTTCGTTGGTTACTTCACCCACGTTATCGGTAAATGAACCAAAACCAGTTGTTGCATATAGAGAGCGACCTAATAATAATTTACTATTGATTCTTCTATAGACATCTACACTAGCAGTAATGCGGTCATTGAACAATCCAAGATCAACTCCTAAGTTGTTCTCTGTTCTCAACTCCCAACGAAGGGTTGGACTAGCTAACTGACTGTAGAAAATACCTGGATTACCACCATATTGACGACCACCGCCAAATAATCCTAATGCATCAAAGTTACCAATCTGGTCGTTACCAGACTGACCCCATGAGTAACGTACTTTTAAGTTATTTAACCAATTTGAAGTTTTAGACATGAACTTTTCATTGGTCACGTTCCAACCAAATTGGAAAGAAGGGAAAGTAGCAAAACGGTTGTTAGAACCAAATCTTGAAGATCCATCACGACGAATTGATGCTACAAAACTGTATCGTCTATCATATTCATAGCTCACACGGCCAAAAATAGAGAATACACGGCTACCAGTCCAAAAACCAGTTGCGCCTAATGGAGTAGCAGCAGTATTGATGGTTCTGAAATCAGGAGTTGGGAAACCTTCGGCAGAAGCACCTATTTGTTCAAGCTCATCATTGCGATATTCCGTACCAGCTAAAGCTGAAACACTGTGTTTTCCACCAAAAGTCTTATTGTAATTTAAGGTATGGAAAGTTAAGAAGTTGGTATTCCAGTTAGAGTTTGCAGAACCAAAACCACGACGGTTCAAGTACTCATCTAAACGAGGGTCACCATAAAATTCAGTTTGTACTAAACGATAGTCTAAACCAAATTTACCTTGGTAACGAAGTCCTTTTGCAATTTCATAGTTGATAGTAAAGCTACCCACCATTTGATTGGTTCTTTGCTTATTCGTATTCAAAGCATTTACCGCTAATGGGTTGAAACTTAAGATACCAGCAACAGCTTGACCACTTCCTGGTAAACCGAACCAGCTACCATCAGGGTTAGTGATTGGGTTGTGAGGCAAAATGGTTGCACCAGCAAAAGCGATATTACCTAAGAAGGCACCACCACCAGCACCACCAAATGGCGCATTCTGGTTAATAGTACTCAAGCTAATTTGAGACTCAATCGAAAGTTTGCGACTTACTTTATGAGTTAATGAAGTTAATAAAGTACCACGCGTAAAATTAATAGGCGTAACAATTGCTTCAGTTGCATTATAAGAACCAGAAACATAATAAGTAGTCTTATCATTACCACCTCTCAAAGACAAATTGGTTTGTCTTACAGTTCCATTTTGCATACCTGCAGCTTGCCAATCATAATTGGTTAAACCACGAATTTGATCGTCGGTAAAAGCTGTATTAATTCCAAGACCAGCAAGTGCATTGGCTCTTACTGCAGCAGCTGATGAACGAGGATTGGAGTTTTGAACTGCTTCAATTCTTGCTTGAGCAATTTCAGAAATATTCAATACATCAAAAAACTTTAAAGGACTGGTCACACCAAATTGAGTGTTTACCATTACTTCATTTTTACCAGCTTTACCTTTTTTAGTAGTAATCAATACAACACCATTACCACCTCTTGCACCATAGATAGAAGTTGCAGCAGCATCTTTCAAGATTTCGAAAGACTCAATATCATCTGGGTTTAAGAAAGCAATTGGGTTAGTTTGTGTTTGAATATTAGTAGTAGTTCCATTGATTTGAATACCATCCACAACAAAAAGTGGTTGAGTACCTGCGTTAATAGATCCAGCACCACGAATCAAGATATTTACCGCACCACCTGGTACACCGTTGTTTGCATTTACTTGCACACCAGATGCTCTACCTTGTAATAAACGGTCAACAGAAGGAACAGGAATGTTCTCGATTTGCTTACCATCAATTCTTGATACAGCAGCATTCACTTCACGTTTCTTTTGCTGCTGGTAACCAGTAACAATTACTTCTTCCAAGTCATCAGCACTTGCTTTTAAAGTAACACTATAAGTATTGGATGCACCCAAACGAACTTCTTGTTTCACGAAGTTTACAGAAGTAATCACAAGTGTTTTACCTGTAGCGGGTACATTTAATGAAAAGGAACCGTCTGATTTGGTAGTAGTACCAACTTGCGTTCCCATAACTAATACAGATGCATTCGGAACTGGAGCTCCTTTGTCATCTAGTACTTTTCCTGTGATGGATTTGGTTTGGGCCAACAGAGATGTCAGCGACAGAACAAAAGCCATCATGAGCATAACGAGTTTTCTCATAAAGCAGTTTTTTTTTAATTTTCGGTCCTTGCAATATACTTAACTAACTCATAATCATTGTCAAATCCTTAAAAAATCTTTAAATCGAAAGCGAAAAATTTATAACCAATAGGAATAAAAATGAATTTGTTTAACGTAAAAATGCAAAAATTGTCGTTTTATTTAACTTTTTTGAGTTTATTGAGCACAAAAAAAGGACCCCTAAAAAGGGGTCCTTTTTTATTATCATTTTCAATTTAGTAGCCAGGATTCTGTGCACAAAGTGTGTTCACAAGTAATTCGGCAATCGAAATTGGCCAGATGTATTGATTCGCAGAAGGAGCAACAGCACCAACTACGCCTTTAGCAGGAAATGAAGAGCCAGTTCTTATTATATCTGAAGTACGGAAACCTTCACCTAATAACTCAATTCTTCTTTCAGTTAAAATAAGGTTCACCAACTCGTCTTTAGTTGCAGGTGCAAAATCAGGAATGGTAGCATCAGAACGCTTACGAATAGCATTCAAAATGGCCAATGCACGAGCATCTACTGTAGTTCCAGCTGCATTTCTAGCAAGCGCTTCTGAAAGGTTAAGCATCACTTCAGCATATCTGATTACGGGGCTCCAATCCGCAGCGTTAGCTGGGTTTGGCCATTTTCTTAACCAAGTATGACCAGACGCAACTTGTAAAAATCCTCTACGTGCATCAGTAGATCTCCAACCAGCATTCGCAAAAATACCGCCAGCATCTAAATTCAAGGAGAATTCAGCACCTCCGTTAGGAGCAGGGTTATAGTAATGTCCTAATCCATTTTGACCACCTGGAGGATCTAATGCTGTAAAAGGCATAGATAAGATCATTTCAGAATTGGTATAGTTACTATAAACGTTTGTTACAGAAGGATTAAGTGCATTAGAAACCCCAGAACTTGCTTGCCAAGGCGCTGCATTCGGTACAATCTTATTTCCTTCGGTGATCACGTTGTTAAATTGACCCATGTTCAAGTACACACGTGTTTTTAAAGCAATCGCAGTATTACGATGAGCGCGTACCACATTTCTTTCTGCATTACCATAAGTTAATGGCAAATCAGCTTCTGCTTCATTTAAATCCTTGATGATTTGCGCGTAAACCTCTGCTACAGTTGCCCTAGCACGATTGTTATCTCCACCAGATGTAGCAGGTGTTAAACGTAAAATCACGCCCGGTCTAGCACCATTACCATCAGTAAATGGACGTGCGTATAATTGCAATAACATAAAGTATGCACTTGCACGAACTACTTTAGCTTCTGCAATTAAATTACGTTTAAGTGTTGCACTAATAGGCGAGCCTTCTATTCCAGCGATTACAACATTGGTTCTGTTAATACAAGTGTAAGCCGCAGACCAAAAGTTTTGAACCTCATTGGCACTTGCCGTTAAATTAAACTGCCAAGTTAACCATGCAGTAACTGCGTTATTGGTTCTATTGATAAACTCTTCGCCTCTAACGTCTTGATAGACTTGATATCGCCCTGCATACATATTGCCAGCTTTAAGCGCTGAATAAACGCCATTTACTTGCTGTACGCATCTTGACGAATCGCTAAAAGCAACAGCATCAGAAAGTGCAGTTTGTGGAATTGGTTCCAGTTTGTCTTTACTACAACCTACAAAGGCGGCAGCAATAAGTGAAAGGGATAATATTTTAAATTTCATATTCTTCAATTTTTAGTAATTAAAATCCAACATTGATTCCGAAATTGATGCTTCTTGCTTGTGGTACAGAGTTTCTGTCTACACTTGGGTTACCATTTCCATTACCATTTGAGGATATTTCAGGATCATAACCGCGATATCCAGTTAGGGTAAAGGCATTGAACACTTGGGCAAAAAAGCGGAAACTACTTATACCAGCCTTATCAGTTATACTTTTTGGTAAGCTATAACCAACAGTAATGTTTCTCAACTTAAGAAAATCTCCTTTTTCAATATTTTCGGAAATAACTACGCCAGAACCGTTGGAAATATTATCACCAAACACAACACGAGGAATATCAGTTTGATCCCCAGGTTTCTGCCATCTATTTAATACATCGGTAGTATTATTCCAGCTACGTTGATCTAACATACCGGCGCGAGTTCCATTATAAACATAGTTACCACCTGAGAAGAAGAACAACATAGACACATCAAAACTTTTATAACGGAAAGTGTTTTCCCATCCACCTGTCCAAGTTGGTAAAGCTGGTCCAATCATAACACCATCATTTGCTTGATCAGCAACACGGGGTGCAACAGCTCCGTTAGAAAGTAAAGTCCAACGTTGTGCAACAGGAGCAGCATGGTTATATTGAACCTGTGTGCCATCTCTATATAAAAATATTCTTTGTCCATTGGCTGGATTAACGCCAGCTGTTCTAACTGCATAGAAACTTCCAATAGATTGACCAACACGAATCATACTTGGACGCTCTAAGCCAGAAGTAGCAGGCTGAATATCAGCACCCCCTGCTGCTAATGCAGTAACTTTATTGTTTAAAGTGGTGATGTTAAAGCTTGAATTCCAACTAAAGTCTTTGTTCTGAATCACTTTGTAATTCAATGTAAATTCAAGACCTCTATTGGTCATAGAACCAACGTTCTGAAGGATTGAGTTTCCAGGAATACCTCTTGAAGGTGCTTGAGGCTCAGCTAAAATTAGGTTATCAACATTATTCATGAAGTAAGTTGCTTCAACATTCATGCGACCATTTAACAAACCAAATTCTAAGCCGATATCTGTTTTTTTACTTGTTTCCCAACGTAAGTCGCGGTTTCCTGCTTGAGAGAATGCCAATGATGGATTGGTACCATATAAACCGCTACCAAAGAAACTCCAAAAGGCAAAGTCACTAATACCTTGGTTATTACCTACAATACCATAGCTTGCTCTTAACTTGAAGTTGCTAAAGATTTTGTCTAAACCTGCTTTCTGAAAAAACTTTTCTTGACTTAATACCCAGCCTGCAGAAGCCCCCCAGAAATTACCATATTTATTTTCAGGAGAAAAAGCTGAATAACCATCTCTACGCACATTTACAGAAAGTAAATACTTTTTATTATAGTCGTAATTAACTCGACCAAAGAAAGAGACCAAGTAATTTTCACTTAAGAAATTTCCAGCAGGTACAATAATATTGTATCCTCCTTGGAATTCATTGTAAAAAGGATCAGTTACACCTTGTCTTGTTGCACCCCATCCTTCTTGTGCGGTATACTGTTGCTCATTTCCTACTAATGCTGAAAGATTGTGACTGCCAAAACTCTTATTGTAACTCAATACATTTGTCAAGTTCCACCTACGAAATGATTGACTTGTATTTGTTGCGTTAGCTCCATTGGCAACTCCATCACCATGAACAGGATTTTGGAATGATTTATTAATGGTAGTTAAATTGTCAATACCAAAAGTTGTTCTGAAATTTAACCCTTCCGCTAATTTAATATTGCCGTAAATATTTGCAATCATACGATCAGATTCAGAAGTAAATCTGCTTAGATCTAATAATACCTGAGGGTTGGTAAATTGCAAAGCAGTTAAGTTTGCACCCTGACCAATTTGGTTAGAAGGTATATTTAAATTATAATTCCCGTTGTTTAAGAAAACAGGAACATTGGGAGCTAAGTTGAAACCTAAGCGACCAATACCCGAAGTTGCGAATGCACCACCAGGTGTAGATCCTGAGTTAACACCAAAGTTATTTGAGTTTGAATATTGGAATTTACCTCCAATAGTTAGTCTATCATTTACTTTGTGTTCTAAACTCATTGTAGCATTAAGGCGTTTGAAATCGTTTTGACGAATCATACCCTCTTGATTGGTGTATGAAGCCGAAAAGAAATAACTGGTTTTATCATTAGCGCCAGATATACTTAAATTCTGATTTTGTGAAACACCTGTTCTATAAATAACGTCATACCAATTTGTACTAACTGGATTGCCATTATTATCTAAATAGGGATAAAATCCTCTAGTTGTTCCATTAGGAGCAGTACCAGCATTTGTAAGACCTTCGTTTTTGATTTCTTCATATTGACGGCCATTCAAAACAGGAATAAGATTAAAAGGCTTAGTAGAACCCAACCAAGCATCATAACTAACTTTAGCGCGTCCTTGTTTTCCTTTTTTGGTAGTAATTAATAAAACACCAGCAGAAGCTCTAGATCCATAAATCGCACTTGCAGCAGCGTCTTTCAAGATATCAACACTTTCAATATCCGCTGGGTTTATATCTCCCAATGGGTTATTCGAAGGTCCATTACCTACATCACCAGTAAAAGTTGGAATCCCATCAATAACTACTAACGGGAAAGAACTTAAGCTAATAGAATTCACCCCGCGAATTCTAATAACAGGTGGGTTATTTACAACTCCGTTAGGAATAGTAATATTTACCCCTGCAGCACGACCAGATAGTGCTTGATCAAAACTCTGAACAGGTTGATCTCTTACTTTATCACCATTGATAGTTGAAATATTACCTGTTAGGTCTCTTTTCTTAACAGTACCATATCCTACTACTACCACTTCATCAAGCGATTTGTCTTCAGATTTTAATTTTACCATTAAATTAGTACCTGTAACAGTTATGTCCTGATTATCAAATCCAACGTATGAAAAACGAAGGCTTTTTGACTTACTAGGTAATTGGATTGAAAAAGCACCTGTAGCATCAGTGACACTTTTTGTATCTGCACCTATTGCAGATACTGTAACGCCGCTTAAGGGCACGCCTTTTTCATCAGTAACCTTACCGGTAACTGTTCGAGCAGTTTGAGCGTATGCCTGTGTTAAAAAACATAGGGCAAACGTCAAGAGAACTACTAATTTTCTCATGAGCATTAATTTTGGTTAAAAAAGATTCAGTTTAAAGGCAATAAATTTAACGTTTTTGCTGCATATGAAATAACTTAAAAATATAACTCAAGGTTATAAGCAGTAATTATTTCACCGAAACTTGCTTAATCAAAACAGGCAAAAGGATTAAATTAGTGATTGTACCAACCACCAATGTTAAAGATGTGAGCCAACCCAAGGCTTTAGTTCCACCGAAATCACTAAAACTAAAAATGATAAAGCCTGCAATCAAAACCAGCGAAGTATAGATAATGCTGATTCCAGTATGCCTTATTGTTTGCACTAGCGTAGGGTTAACTTGATTATTATGAGCGGGGAGCTCTTGTTTGTAATTGATTAAAAAACGAATGGTCACGTCAATCACAATACCCAATGCCACACTAAACACCAATACGGTAGAAGGTTTTAATGCAATGCCAGCCCAACCCATGACCCCTGCTGTAACAATTAATGGAATTAAATTAGGGATAAGTGAACTGACTAGTATTCGCATCGATTTAAACAAGTAAAGCATACAAAGCGTAATCAGTAAGAAAGCCCAAAAAATACTTTCTTTTAATCCATTGATGATAAAGCTAGACCCTTCTAAAAAACTTACACTACTTCCTGTAAAACTCACTTTATAGGTTGCTGTATCAAAAACTTGATTGGCCCTTGTTTCAAATGCAGCCAATAATTCAGGCAATTTAGCACTACCAACATCTTTCATGTTCACACTAATTCTTGCCTTCTGTTTATTACTATCAATAAAATTATTAATCAATCTATTAAAAGCACCTGAGCCATCACTTTTACCACTACTGTCTTTTTTAGCTTTTAAATACGGTCCTATAAAAGCAAGATCACTCTCGTATGGTATTGCATAACTTAAAGAATCCCCATCGTAGAATGCTTGCTTAGCAAACTTCAAGCCTTCAACAAATGATAGAGGCCTTGCAGTATATTCAGAAGAATCTAAATAAGCAGAGAACTCATCTATTGCGGCGATTGGTTTAACGGAACGCATCAAACCATTTTTCTTTTTGGTATCTACAATAATTTCCAGCGGCATCACTCCCCCAAAATTGTCTTCAAACCATTTTAGGTCGGTATAAATTTTATCCGCTTTTGGCAAATCATCTACAATAAATCCTTCGCTTTTAATTCTAAAAATTCCGATAATGGAAATAACCGTTACAATAATTGTAACCATATAAACCATCCTAGTATGATGAAAAGTCCAACGTTCAATTTTAACTAGAATGGATGCTAAAAATGCATTATCTAAATATTTTGTGTGCTTAGTTTTTGGAGCAGGTAAAAAACTGAGTACTGGCGGAATAAAAAACAGGGAGATAAAAAACAACAACAAAATATTAATTCCCGATACTGCACCAAACTCTTTTAACAACTGACTCTTGGTTAATGCAAACACCGCAAACCCAATAGCAGCAGCAATATTGCAGAATAAAGTAACAATACCCATTCTTCCTACCATAGTAACCAATGCTTCTTCTTTATTTCCTTTTTCTTTATAAGCAGTATGGTACTTGTTCAAAAAATAAATACAATTAGGTATTCCAATTACAACAACCAAAGGCGGTATTAAAGCAGTTAGCAAAGTGATTTTATAGCCAAATAATACAAGGGTTCCTACACTCCATATTACCCCCATACCAACAACCAACAAACTCATGATGGTTGCACTAACGGATCGGAAAAAAATAAATAAAGTGATTGCAGAAAGCGCCAATGATCCAATTAAAAACCAATTCATTTCGTCTTTGATTCTATCGCCAATAACGGTTCTGATAAAAGGCAATCCGCTAATTTGCAATTCTGACTTTGTATTCGACTCAAAAATACCCGTCTCCTTCAAAATATTATTTACAATTACCGTTCTGTATTTGCTGTTAATGGAATCTTTGTTTACCGTAACACCCAATAAATAGGCTTTCTTTTCAGGATTATGTAAAAGGGTTCGATAGAAGGGCAAATTTTCAAAAGTAGATTTTGCCGAATCTAAATCAGCCTGATTTGCGTAAGGAGGATTAAAAATTTTCTGTGGAACTAATTGTTGATTTTCTACATCATTCAACAGCGTTACTGCATCAGGCACACTCAACACTTCATTTACACCAGGCACTTTTTTTAATCGTTGACTCAATGCATATACTTCATTAAAAAAGTCTTTTTCATAAAAACGATCGGATTGAATCCCAATCACAACAGTATTTCCATCATTACCAAATTGCTTCAAAAAATCTTGGTATGCAATAAATTTTGGATTATCAGTTGGCAAGGCTCTGGTAAAATCATAACTCAATTGAACCTTAGAAGCCTGCCAAGCCATGAAAGCCGTTGCAACAAACAAAGCAAATAATAAACTGATTCTGAAACGTAAGATGGTTTTCCCTGCCTTATACCACATGCAAATGAGTTGAATGAGGTGCAAAGAAACAAAAAACAAAGGAAGAAGGGGAATATTACATTACAAAGTAATATGAAATAGCCTGACAAAGCGCTCCCGCAAAAAGTCCTGTATACACTTCCTTCAAAGTATGTTCATTTAAAATCAATCGGGCTGTACAAATAAAGCCAGCAATTAATACCGCTAAACTAATTGCAATTCCATCTAAATTTTGATAATGCATTGAAGTGAGGATTATAGCCGCCGCAAATCCACCCACTCCCATTGCATGCATACTAATTTTATAGTTATTATTAGCCAATAGTCCAGCCACAGAGCTCATAAAAATCCCCGTATAAAAGAACTTCAAGACAGCAGGCTGATCAGGAAAATTACGGCTCAAATAATGCATCCACCAATAAAAAAACATGGTAATAATATATGGTACGATGCGTTCTTTTTGGGTACGCAAAAAAATCCCATCGCTAAACTTAAGTCGCCATAAAAGAAATACTGCAAAAGCAGGAAAAAAGGCCGTCATCCAAAAAACACCAAATAACCTCAATTTCAATTGCCAATCGGTAATACCTGCAAACTCAAAAGAGTAATACTGCATGAGGTATAAAAAAAAGTAGGTTGGTATAAAGAGTGGATGAAAAAGATAGGAAAATAACTTAGCAAATCCTTTAACAACTGCAGGCCAACTTGGGTTATTGTAGGATGCATTGATTGGCTCCTGTTGTTTATTAAAGGGATTATTAATAGACTCTGATGTCATTTAAAAAAATTAAAGTTCTTTACGCAATCTGGCAACAGGTACATTCAACTGTTCTCTGTATTTAGCTACCGTTCTACGAGCAATATTGTATCCTTTTTCCTGCAGCATTTCCGTCAAGACCTCATCACTTAAAGGCTTGTGTTTGTCTTCAGATTCAATCATATCACTCAAAATCTTTTTCACTTCACGTGTACTAACTTCTTCCCCACTCTCTGTACTTAAAGATTCACTAAAGAAAAATTTAAGTCGATAAGTTCCAAATTCAGTTTGTACAAATTTACTATTCGCTACTCTACTAACTGTTGAAATATCTAATCCAGTAAGTTCAGCTATATCCTTCAATATCATAGGGCGCATCGTTGTTTCGTCACCAGTTAAAAAAAACTCCTGCTGGTGTTTCATAATGGCTCCCATAGTTCCAATCAAAGTATCTTGCCTTTGTTTAATCATATCAATAAACCATTTGGCAGAATCTATTTTTTGCTTAATGAAAAGGACCGCTTCTTTTTGACGTTTATCTTTTTTACTTCCTTTCTCATAATCCTTTAACATATCTCTATACCCTTCACTTACCCGTAAGTCTGGAGCATTTTTCGCATTCAATGTTAATTCTAGTAACCCATTGTTATTGATTACAAAAAAATCAGGAACAATGTAATTCTCTGCTTGATTCATTTCGCCCAAATTGCCTCCTGGCTTGGGATTCAGTTTGATGATTTGACCAATCACATCCTTCAACTGTTCGTCGGTCAGTCCTAAACTTTTTTGAATTTTTTCGTAATGCTTCTTAGTAAACTCTTCAAAATATTTAGTGAGAATTTGAGCAGCTAATTCAACACTTTTGCCCTCATCAGTTTTTCGTTTCAGCTGTAACAACAAACACTCTTTTAAATCTCTAGCTGCAATTCCAGCAGGATCAAATTGTTGAATTTGTAAAATGATGGCTTCAATTTCTTTTTCTTCTACTATTAAACTTTGCCTAAATGCCAAATCATCCGAAATAGAACTTAATTCTCTTCGCAAGTATCCATCATCGTCTAAACTACCTACAATTTGCTCTGCAATTTTATAACTACGTTCATCTAATTCAAGCATACCCAGCTGGTTCAAGACCAACTCATGAAAACTAGTTTCTAATTTAATGGGAATAACTTTTTGATCATCCATTTCTGGATAATTATCATCCTTCGTTTTATAGTCTGCTATTTCGCCGTCATCATCTACCACATACTCGCTAATATCAACGCTATCATAATCGTCTTCGCTACCATCGGGATCTGAATCGTCTTCACCCATTCCGTCAAATTCATCTTTTAACTCATCTGTGTATTCATCTTCATGACCTTCATCACCTTGTTCTAAAGCAGGATTCTCTTCTAACTCTTCTTTAATGCGCTCCTCTAAATTGGCAGTAGGCACTTGTAATAGCTTCATTAACTGAATCTGCTGAGGAGACAGTTTCTGCAATAATTTTTGTTGTAAAGATTGACCGAGTGACATCCATTAAAATATTACGCTGTAAATTTACATAGTTTTAATACCATAAGATGCTTAAAAGGATTTGTTTGTTTGTGAATTTATACCTAACAATGGTGCTTTCTACTAATGCACAATCAAAATTTATCACTGAATCAGCTGACTTATCTAAATATTTTAAACCATACTCTGCATCCTCTACCTTTCAAGAAAAGTTAGATAGTTTAAAACAACGTCCCGTTAAAATTTTGCCATCAGACCATTATGTGAAGGGATTGGGATTCTTTTGCAAAAAAGAATTACAGCTAGAGAAAGCAACGAAAATTCCTTTCAGGTTTAGATTAGGCAGTATAGAGTATACCGATCAATTAGAAGGCAAAAGGCCTAAACATCCTTAGTATAGCTACTCAATAGTTTTTTAACCGACTCTTGATCTTCGGGATTCAAGTTTTTCATCAAAATAAATTCACGGAAACTATTGGCTTGAAAGATAGAAACACCCTCATTTTCAAACTTAATTCTTTCTATTTCTTGCCACTGAATTCGAATAGATTGGTGCATGTTTTCATAACACCATTCAATCCCATTATCGTCAATACTCAAATAAGCTTTGATATTTTTCCTTGAACCCAGAAAACCCAACATAGCAGCAATGGCAAAACCAATGGCAATAAATAAATCTAACTGTTCGCGCGTTTGATACCAAGCAATGCCTTTTGCAATTGCCAAAATTGGCCATAGAAACAAAAGCAGTTTACTTGTTTGAAGTGCTTTAAAATAAAATGTTTGCATAAACAGATTAAGCAAGTACTTTCTTAATTACTTCAACCATTTTAGTGCCCTTCTCATGAATTTGCTCTTCTGTCCAAACAAGACTAATCGCTGTAGAAATACATCTACTCATTATTGCATCGCTCTCTGCAAAAACAGTTGATTTAAGTTTGATCAATGCAGCTTCTTGCTCAGGGCTAATTCGGCTTAAGGTAGTTGCATTTTTTAAATGATCCCATTTGCTGATATAATGCCAATTATTTGCAAACCAATAAAAATTACCCGCTAAAATTCCTTGTGCTTTCATTTCAGCAACTACTGCTTGTGTTTGTTCTGCAGTTGGCAAGAACCAGCTCAAAAAACTACAGCTATCTTCGCCCCCTTCAGGCACTCTTCTAAAACTAACTTCAGGTATCTGCTCCAAATAGGTTCTAAGTGCCTTGTTGTTTTTTTTCTGTAATGCTAGAAATGTGTTCAACTTTTTAATTTGAGCAAGTCCTACAGCAGCATGCAATTCGCTGATTCGAAAATTATATCCAATAAATGGATGGAGGTCAGCCCCCCTGTCTACCCCTAAATGGTCATGGCCATGATCTGTATAACCGTCTGATTTAGTATAAACAGCTTTATCATTCGTCATCACTACTCCCCCCTCAGCACAAGTAATCATTTTTACAAAATCAAAACTGAATGTACCAGCATGACCAATAGTACCCAAAGCTTTCCCCTTATAAGTACCTCCAATACTTTGACAAGCATCTTCTAACAAAATCAACTGGTGTTCTGCGCAAATGGCTGAAAGCGCGTCTAAATCTGCCATACTACCACACATATGAACTGGCATCACACATTTTGTTTTTGCTGTAATCGCATTTTTAACAGCATCCGGACGTAGGGTGAGCGTATCATCTACATCTACCAAAACAGGTATTGCACCTACGCTTAAAACAGCTTCAAAACTGGCAACAAAAGTAAAAGATGGCATGATCACTTCATCCACAACGCCAATGCCTAATGCAAGCATAGCAGTAGTTAAGGCTGCGGTTCCTGAAGAAGTGAGTTGAGCATATTGGCAACCAAATGTTTCAGTAATTGCTTTCTCTAGTTCTTGTGCTTTCCAAATACCTTTCCTTGGGCCATCAAATCCATACCTCATCAAAATACCAGTTTCAAGTACATCATTTACTTCTTTTCTTTCTTCGGCACCAAAAAGTTCAAAACCAGGCATATTCTAACATTTTATTGGTTAAATCAGCTAGCAAAGCTATAGAATCCATTCCTAAATTTGCACTATGAAACCAATACTCTTTTATTGTTACGACGCCTATTGTGGGTGGTGTTATGGATTTAGCCCAATAATGACCCAAATAGCTAATCAATTTCCGCATCTTCAAATAGAAGTACTATCCGGAGGAATGATTTTACCAGAAGAGCCCGTTCATATAAGTGCTACAGCCGGGTATATTCAATCAGCCTATAAAACGGTTGAAGAGTATGCTGGCGTTACTTTTGGACCCGATTATCTTTGGCATATCAATAATCCAGACCTCAGCGATTGGTATCCCAACTCTGAAAAACCAGCTATTGCTTTATCCATTTTCAAAGAGATTTATCCTGAGAAGCAAGTTGAGTTTGCTTCAGATTTGCAAAAAGCATTACACTTTGAAGGAAGAGACCTAACAGACGACGAAGCCTACAAACATTTGCTAGAAAAATACAGCATTCAGCCCGAACTTTTTTACGAAAGGCTTAAAAGCGAGGAATACAAGGAAAAAGCCAATTATGAGTTTGCATTGGTGAAACAATTGCAAGTTACTGGCTATCCCTGTGTATTATTACAAGAGTCTGAAACCAAATTCCATTTATTGGCAAGAGGGTACACTCCTTATGCCGATCTAAAAGCTAGATTAGATAGGGCTTTAGAATCAATTCAATAAACGGATGCTTCTCCAAAACAATTTCCTTTACTTTGCACCTCAATAAATGAACTATGGAATACAATAAATTGATATCGGTTACTGGAATGAGCGGCTTATTCGAAATGTTGAGCAGCAAGAATGATGGCGCTATTGTTAAGTCGCTAGAAGACAATACCACAAAGTTTGTAAGCAGTAGAATACATAATTTTTCACACCTTGAAAGCATAGAAGTTTACACGATTAGAGAAAATGTAAACCTAGCCGAGGTTTTCAAAGCTATGGAAACCAGCACTGAATCATTGCCATCTGAAAAAGACCCTGCTGCCGTAAAAGCCTATTTTCAAAAAGTTTATCCCGATATGGACTTTGATCGTGTATATGCCAGTGACATGAAAAAAATGATTAAATGGTTTGGTGTATTAAAAGCCAATAATATTGCTGTTGAATTAACAGAAGCACCCGAAGAAGGAGAATAAACCATACCATTTCATACCTTGTGAAGCTATTAAACAGGTTGTATGAAAAAGTGGTTATTAATTCTTTCAATTCTTGTAGTTGGTAATACTGCAATATTGGCTCAGCGTTTTTACGAAGAAACACCAGAAGCCATTAAGTGGGTCAACAAGAAATTTAACAAACTAAATAAAGACCAGCGCATAGCGCAGTTAATGATTATTAGGGCTCACAGTAACTTGGGGCCCGATCATGTTGAAAAAGTTTCCGAGATCATCCGTAAATACAATGTGGGTGGTCTCTGTTTTTTTCAGGGGGGGCCTGTAAGGCAAGCAATGCTAACAAACCGCTATCAATCTTTAGCCAAAACACCACTAATGATTAGTATTGATGGCGAGTGGGGCTTAGGCATGCGACTAGACAGCGTTATTAATTTCCCAAGGCAATTAATGATGGGAGCTGTTAACAATGCCGAATTAATTTATGAATTTGGAAAGGCAGTAGGAGACCAATGTAAAAGATTAGGCATTCAAGTAAACTATGCGCCTGACATAGACATCAATAACAATCCAATGAACCCGGTTATTAACGACCGAAGTTTTGGAGAAGATAAATTCAAAGTGGCATTATATGGTACCGCATATATGCAGGGCATGCAAGACATGGGTGTTATGGCAACAGGGAAGCACTTTCCAGGCCACGGAGATGTTGCAGTAGATAGCCATTATGATTTACCAGTTATAAACAAATCAAGGGCTCAGTTAGATGAGTTAGAACTTTACCCTTTTAGAGCTTTAATTAAAGCAGGTTTAGGTAGCATGATGACTGCGCATTTGTTCATACCCGCTATTGACACAACAGCAAATTTAGCAGCAACCCTTTCTAAAAAAAGCATTACCGATTTATTGAGAAATGAATTAGGATTTAAGGGGCTTAGCTTTACCGATGCTTTAGAAATGAAAGGGATTACGAAGTATTTTCCATCTGGTGAAGCTTCTGTAGCAGCATTGATTGCAGGCAACGATATGCTTTGCTTACCAGAAGATATCCCTGGAACCATTGCTGCCATTAGATTAGCAATTGATAATGGAAGATTAAGCTGGGAGTCAATAGACGCTCGAGTTAAAAAAATATTATTAGCTAAGTATCACTTGGGGCTCAATAAATTAAAACCCATTGATACTACTAATTTAGTAAACGATCTAAACGTTCAAACCAATCGAATTAGAACCTTACTTAGCAAGCATGCAATTACACTATTAAAGAAAGAAAACAACCAAATCTTTCCAGTAAAAAAAGGACAACGTATTGCGTATATCGCAATTGGGGCACCTGGTGAAAATGCAATCAGTACACAGCTAAAAAATAATTATAATGCAACTGTTTTTTTGTTTGGATCAAGGTCAACAATTGGCAAACAATTGATGGATGACCAATTGGCTAATAATATTCCAGCAGAGAAAGCAGATAGTAGTTCAGCCAATGCATTAATTAAAAAAATAAAAACATCTGGTTACGATTTAGTGATTGTTGGAATGCATAATTACAGCAGAAGGCCAGCAAAGAATTTTGGGTTGAGCAACGCCTCCGTTTATTTATTAAATGCATTAGAATCGTTCAATACCCTCACTTTGTATTTTGGTAATCCGTATGCAATGGCTAATTCAAATAATCCATCCAACTTATTGGCATGCTATGAAGACGATGAAATTACCCAAGAAGCTGTATACGATGTTTTAGTTGGTCGCAATGAGCCGAAAGGAATTTTACCAGTAACCGTCACACCTACGCTCACCTATGGCACTTCAATTAACTATAACAGTTATTTTCCTAAAGTACAAGCATGGGAAGCTGGTTTAGATGCAAACAAACTAAATAAAATAGACTCTATTGCCAATGATGCAGTTGAAAAAGGGGCAGTGCCAGGCTGTGTGGTATTAGTTGCTAGAAAAGGTAAAGTTGCCTATCACAAATCATTTGGGTATACCAATTTAGATAAGAAAGAGCCAATCAATCCATCTATGATTTATGACTTAGCATCAGTAACAAAAATATCTGCAACTACTGTGTCTATAATGAAATTGGTTGAAGAGGGAAAGGTTGATTTGGAAAAAACATTAGGTGATTATTTAGACTGGACAAAAAAATCGGATAAGGCCAATTTGAAATTGAAAGATATTTTACTACACGAAGCTGGGCTTAAATCATTTATTACTTTTTATAAAGAATTATTAGACAGCACCACTGGAAAACCTTTACCAGCCTACTTCAGAGAAAGCCCTGTAGCTGGATTTTCCGTTCGTGTAGCCGAAAATATTTACTTAAGAAACGATTGGCAAGACACCATTTTCCAAAGGATTCTAACTAGTCCATTAACAGCTTCAGGACAGTATATTTATAGTGATAATGATTTTATTTTTCTCGCGAAAATAGTTGAAACGGTAACTGGAAAAAATATTCACGATTACAGTAAAGAAATATTTTATAACCCGCTTGCAATGACCACAACCGGGTTTATACCAAGAAAATACTTCCCTTTAAATTCATTAGTGCCCACTGAAGAAGAAAAGCACTTTAGACAGCAAATGATGCGTGGTGACGTGCATGATGAGGGAGCTTCTTTATTTGGTGGAATAGCAGGTCATGCTGGTTTATTTAGTAATGCGTATGATTTAGCACAACTATATCAAATGCTTTTAAATGGAGGCAGCATCAATGGTCAAGCATTTTTGAAAAAAGAAACTATCCAACAATTTACCGCTTACAATAGCGCAACAAGCCGAAGGGGTCTTGGCTTTGATAAACCTGAAAAAGACAATTTAAGCAGAAAAGACCCCTACCCTTCAAAATCGGTATCACTAAATACTTTTGGACATACTGGGTTTACTGGTACTTGTGTTTGGGTAGATCCAGACAATGAATTAATCTATATTTTCTTGTCAAATAGGGTAACCCCTACTAGAAATAATACCCTTTTTGGAAAAATGAATGTGCGTCCAAATATCCAGGAGGCCATTTATCAGGCTATTATCAATTAACATCATATTTATGGGTGAATACCGCAGTAAGAATTAACTTCAGTGTATAATTTTTATTTATGAAAAGCGGTATTCACTCTTTTTTATTGATTGGAATCAGCAGCTTACTACTGATTTCTTGTTCTAATAATGCACCAAAGGAAACTAAGTTGATTCCAAAGGAAGCCATGGTTGTAGTAAGTTTTGATCCCAACGCATTAAAAGAAAAATTACAAAATGGGGGAATAAGTTTTGATAGTATTTTAGCCAAAGGCTTTCAGAAAGATTCAACCAATCTAGAAGACCAACAAAAAGTAGCAGACTTTAGAAATAATTCCGGAATTAATTGGGAAGAAAAATTTCACTTTTTCAACTACCCCAAAAAAGGAAACGGCAATATTAATATCATGAGCTTGCTGTTTAGCATTTCGGACACTGTTGTGTTTAATCAATATCTTTCTAAATTAAAATGGCAAGATAAAAAGCCAATTTCTAAAGAAAAAGATTTTCAATATCTCCCATTAAGCGATAATAACTTTCTTGCGTGGAACAAAGAGCATGCTTTGGTGATGATTTATGAAAACAAAGTGACTCCTTATTATGATACTGTAAATATGCGCTTTGTTATTCCTGAAAAGAAAGACTCAAAAAAAGATGTTTTAGAAGAACTTACCCGCCTTTTTACTCAAAAAGAATCCGCTTCAATGGCTTCTGTTAAAGAGTTCGGCAAAATGTTTAAAACCAAAGCAGAGGGCTATTTGTTTGCCAGCTCTGGCGGCACTTTAGCAGCATTAAGTGGTATGCCTTTGCAATTACCAAAATTAGAGGAGCTAGTAAGTAATAATTATACAGCTGCAACTTTAGCTTTTGAAGATGGCAAAATTGTTGCGAAATCTGTTACCCATACGAACCCTTTACTAAGCAGTATTCTAAAAAAGTATGCTGGACCAACTGTGAATACAGATTTAATCAAAACTTTTCCATCTCAAAATATCAATGCAATTGTGATGGCTTCTTTTAACCCAGCCATATTTGGTGGCGTACTAAAAGAGTTAGAAGTAGAAGGATTTGTAAATGAATTTTTAAACAAATCAGGTGTTTCTGCTGCTGAATTATATGGAGCCATCAAGGGCGATATTGCAGTTGTTGTTTCCGATTTAGGAATTGGGATGACCGAGCCTCAAACAAGAAAAGATGAGCTTTCATTAGTCGTTAAAAAACCTATAGGCAAATTAATTATTAATATCCCAGCAGGAAAGCCAGAAAATTTTAAAAAGCTATTAGGCAAAATTGCTGAACGTGGTTTTATTGTAAAAAATGGAACTGATTATAAATCAGGGGATTTGTTTGGGCAAATGGGTATATATATGGTTGCCAATGAAAGTGGATTAATCATTGCGAGTGATTCAGTCACTTATTCCCAGTATAAACTAAATAATGCTAAAGCAACAATCAACAATGAGGCCTTAAATTATTTTAAAGGCAAATCAACTGTATTATATATTGATATTGCAAATACCTTAAATGGTTTTGGCAAAGATTCTTCTGATGGTTATTATAATTCATTAAATACTGCAAGAAATACCATTAAAGACATCATGGGAAGCTCTGAAAACTTTTCTGATAATAGCATTACTTCTATCTTAGAAATTAATATGCAAGACCAAAAACAAAATAGTTTGGTTACACTTGTGAGTTTGTTTACCAATATAGCTGTAGACACGAGAGCTGTTGCAAGAAGAGAAAAAGAAATGGAAGAAAAATTATTTCCATCGGGCATTCCTACGGTTATAAGAGCCAACTAATGATTTTTGAATTAAATAAAGTTATTCCATCAATTATAGCCGACAGGCCATCAGTAGAATTATCTGATGTCTGGGGTAAACATATCATATGGAAAAAGGGGCAGTTTGTAAAAATAACTGCTCCTAGCGGTACAGGGAAAACTACTTTAGTTCATATCCTCTATGGATTAAGGAAGGATTATATTGGCGATATATCATATGATGGGAAAAATATCCTACAACTTAACCCAAATGAATTAGCGCAAATAAGACAACAACACTGGAGTATTGTTTTTCAAGATTTGCGCTTGTTTTCTTCTTTAACAGCAAGAGAAAATATTGAACTAAAAAGAGTTTTATATAATCCAATTATAACAGAAGAACAGTTAAGTGAAATGGCAAATCAGCTGGGCATTCAATCGATATTAAACCAGCCAGCAACAAAATGCAGTTATGGTGAACAACAGCGTATAGGCATTCTAAGAGCGCTCATGCAGCCCTTTGATTTTTTGATTATGGATGAGCCTTTCAGTCATTTGGACAATGTAAATAAAAAAATTGCCGCTGCACTAATCAGCGCAGAATGCAAAAGACGGAATGCCGGTATAATTATTACAGATCTAGATAAGGATGATCATTTTGACTATCACATAAGTTTAAACTTATAAGCTTTGTTAAACCTACTTTTAAGAAAATTAATTCGGAATCATTCGGGAAATATTCGAATGGCAACTGCACGATTAGGATTGGCTGTTGCTGTTTTCTTATTACTAACAGCCGTACAAATTCAAACCAACTATCATTTTCTATTAAAGAGTCCAAACAATAAGGACAGCATTGCAGATTTTCTTGTTATTAATAAACTGTTAGACAATGACAATTTAGGCAACACCCAATTAGACCAACAGTTGATTGATGAGATAGCTAAACAACCATTTACTGAATCAGTTGGCCTTTTAAGCCCGAGTAGATTCAAGGCAAGCATACAAAGCATTAGTAACCAATTTCCATTTTATACAGATATTTCCTTTGAGAGTGTTCCAAGTAATTTTATTGATTTAAAAAATATCGATTTTACCTGGAATCCAACAGCCAATTTTGTTCCGGTGATTGTGCCGAATATGTTTTTGGACATTTATAATTTTCAATTTTCGTTATCACAAGATTTGCCGCAGCTTACTCCAGCTATCGTAAAAATGATTGTCTTCAAGTTGACCGTTTACGGAAAAAATGGTCCAATTAGTTTTAATGCAAAAATTGTAGGATTAAGTGATAGAATTTCCTCAATGCTGGTTCCCACTGAATTTATCCAATGGGGAAATAACTATGCGGAAAAAAAATCAGACAATACTGTATCAAGGTTAGTATTAAAAACAAATGATCCTTCAAATCCAGCAATTGCTACATTCCTTAAGCAGAAAAATCTAAGTACTAATACAGAAAAATTAAGATATAGTAAGTATAGAAAAGTAATAGATACTGTTGTTGCAATTTCAGGCTTGGCTGGTGGCATTATGCTTATTTTTGCACTGATTATTTTCACCCTATTTGTCCAACTAACCATTGCTAATTGTAAACAAGAAATAATCTTATTAATCACACTGGGTGCTGCACCCAATCAATTATCGAAATTTTTACTCAAACAATTTTATCCAGGGAATCTGCTAAGTATTTCAATTGCTACAATTTTGGTTATGATACTTCAATGGGGATTAACAATTGTACTTGAGCAGCAAATGATTCATCTGCCGGTATTCATCTCATGGTATACTTTATTTACTGCCTTTTTGCTTGCAGTATTATTATGGTTTGTAACAAATAAAGCTATTCAAAAACATATTGATTCTTAGGCTTGAAGAATTTCTTTGACCATTTCTAAAGAAAGGGGTTTTGTAATATAATCTATTACCATTGGGTATTTCCGAGCTTTATCTCTGTCAAAAGTGTCGATAGAAGAGGATAGTACAATTACTTTTGATTGTATTTGAAATTGATGATACTGTGCTAAAAATTCCCAGCCACTACTAAAAGGAAAATTTACATCAAGCAAAATTAAAACATCAACCGAAGGCTTCATATTTTTTAGAAAAGAGGCTGCAGCTGCTATATCAGTAAACACAATTACTTTAACAGAAGGACTAATCATTTGAATAAAGCGTTTATTAATCAAATTGGTTAATGAATCATCATCAATTAAAATGATTGTTTTGTACTGATTGTCTCTTTTATAAAAATCAAAGTACCCATCTTTTTGATTAAAAGAAAGTTTGTGATTGATTTTAAAGATGGTACTGTTAATGATTTGAATAGATTGTTTAGAAGCAGCAAGCATTTCATTTCTTTCAACTTCGCTTAACACAGAATAATCAAGCATTTGAATGATGGACTGAATTTTGGCATATTCGTGTCTTAATTCATGCGAAGTAATAAAAGATAATTCCCTAAAAGTTTTATCATTCTTTTTTTGTTGTTGTTCAAACCAAAGTAAATCAGTTACATCAGTTAAGATTCCCATGATAAGTTTTTCGTTCAGAACATCTTGAAGTATGGTGCAGCGTAAATTGAATACTTTGGGAACTTCACTCTTACAAAAGAAGCGAATATTTTCTCCGTCGGGATTCATGGTATTGGGATCAACAGAAGAATAAAGCAATTTTTCAAGTAAGTGTTTATCATCATTGTGGACGATGGAAAACAAATGTGAAAATTCAATGGAGGTATCAAAGTCAATTGTTGCAGGGAATAGTTTTGAAAAATGCTCATTAAAATAAATAAATTCATGATTCTCTTGATTGGCAAGGAAGAGGCAATTTTGGGATAACGAAAAAAAGCGTTTTAATGCGGCATAAAACAAATTATCACTTAATGAGAAAGGATTTGAACTAGACATACCGCTAAAATGGGTGATATAATTGCAGCAATCTGCGTAAATGAACGCATCGCCATAGTAAAGATTGGTCTGATCGCATTAAAATGCTGTGGTGATTATATATTTCGTTAGCGTGATTTGACCCTTTTTTTTGTAGTGGTAAATTTATATACTTGATTTTCAACTTATTATGTATTTAATTATAAATATATTCTTTAATTGGATATGAATTGTATCAGTTGTTGATTTAATTTACAGTCACAATCCACGTTTAAATCACTAAATATGAAAAATCTAATCTCGAAACGCTTTTTAGCCCTGGGAGTTGTTGTATCATTAAGCTTGACTGCATGTCAAAAGGCAGAGACCGAATCCAATCCTTTACAGTCTAGTAACACAGATCCTGAAATGAATATTGTTGGTTCTGCAAGAAATACAAGAAATTCTATTAAAGGTCTTATTTCAGAAAGTGCAGCAACCAGAATGCAGGAGACTTACAAGAAAAATTACAAGGGAAACAATTACACAGAATATGTTGTTTTTGATCTTGACGATATGGAACAATATATCAAGGAAATTAAAAAGAAGTATAAGTCTGATAAAGTTTATGTGTATTTTGGCCAGTATGATAATGTAACAGCTCCAAAACCTGAATACAATGGAAGAGTTTCTGTATTCTTCTTAGGAAATAACAAAATAACTAATAGTGGCAATATCAGAAGCCAAAGCCTTGGGGATGGAACAAGCTTAGATGGCTCAAACTATTTGAATCATGGAAATATTTGGCCATAAATTGTATCTTTTTCCCTAAGTTAGCTGCTCACTCAAATCCCAAATAGGATGTTGACATATATTTATCTGCTGGTGCAAGCCAGCAGTTTTTTAGTTTGTATATACTTATTTAAATACTTAAAAGATACCCTTTTAAAGTATTTTTTGCCATTTTTATTAATCACATTAACAGTAGAATTAGTTGGATTTTGGCTTACAAAAATTGGCATAAAAAATTACATGCTATACAATGTATTCACAACCTTAGAATTTATTTTTTATTCCTTTTTATTTTCAAAACACCTAAAAACTACTTTATTTAAAAAGCTAACGATTGGATTTATGCCATTTTATGCTATAATGGTATTTCTAAATTTACAGTTTCTTCAGGGATACAATAATTTTCACACTTATACTTTTTTGTTGGGGTCTTTTTTCATTGTGCTGTTCTGTTGTTTATTTTTTTACGAATCAGTATTGCCAGAACATTTAGACCATCCGCTTGCTAAACAGCCATTCTTTTGGGTTTGCACCGGCTTATTATTATTTTACATGGGATCAGTAATCATTAATGCGCTTTTTGAGTATTTAAGAAGTTATAATCTTCAACAAGAGGGTAAAAGAATCTATGGAATAATTAATCAAAGCCTCAATGTAGTTCTTTATTCAGCATTTATTTACGCTTTCATCCTATGCCGGAAAAACAAGAAGACATACTTGTCACAATAATTATATCCTCTGTATTTTTTATCTTACTAGCCTTATTTTTATTGGTTTTGCTTTATCTATTTCTACGAAAACAACGGCAAAATCAAAAAGAAAAAGAGGAAATGAAGAACAGGTTTGAACAAACAATTATCAAATCTCAGTTAGAAATCCAAACTCAAACATTAAATTATATCGGCTCAGAATTGCACGATGACACGGCTCAAGTTGTGTATTTGTCAATGTTGAGAATTGCCAGTTTAAAGGACGAAATTAAAGAAAACGAAAAGGAAGAAATTTATACCCTATTAAAGAAAGTTTGGAACGACTTAAGAGATATAAGTCATAGCATGATCAACCATAATTTTAATCAGATTGGGTTTTTAGAGTCATTAGAAAATTTATTGTATAATATTCAAAAGACTGGTAAATACACCACCAAATTACATATTGATGAAGAGGTGAATTTAGACTTCCTAGACAAAAGTATAGATGTGATTTTATATAGAATGATTCAAGAAGTAATTAATAATATTTTAAAACACGCTTCTAGTAATTCAATTGAGATAAACATAGGGAAACAGAATCAATATTTAAAAATAGATGTCAAAGACAATGGAGTTGGATTTGATATTACTAAAGTTAAAACGGGGCAAGTAGGCGTAGGACTAGAAAATATTACCTCCCGAGCAAAATTAATTAATGCTGCTGTTAATATTAATAGTGTATTAGGCACTGGAACTACCATTACAATTCTTATTAAACCAAAACAAAATGAAAACAAAGGTAGCTTTAGTTGACGATCATGAATTATTGCGATCTGGATTAGCAGGAATTATTAATTCGTTAGGTGATTTTGAAGTCATGCTAGAAGCAGGACATGGACAGGAATTCATCCAAAAACTAGAAGAAAATAATCTGCCGGATATTGTGATACTAGATATAACTATGCCTATTATGGATGGCTACGAAACAGCTGCTTGGATTAGAAAAGAGCAGCCATCCATAAAAATATTAGTGTTAAGTATGCTTTCCAATGATATGGCCATCATTAGAATGCTAAGAAACGGAGTAAAGGGGTATATCATCAAAGACAGTAAACCACATGTTTTTAGAGAAGCAATAGAATCAATCCAAAAAAACGAATTTTACGTTAATGAATTGGTGAGAGACAAACTCATCAATTATGTTTCCAATGAAGAAGATGAAGGCAAGCAAACAGCATTGCTACTAAATATATCAGAGCCAGAAGCTCAATTTTTGCAACTACTCTGCGCAGATAAAACTTATAAGCAAATAGCAGATGACATGTGTGTAAGCGTAAGAACCATAGATAATCATAGAGACAACTTATTTAAAAAATTAGAAATCAAAACAAGAGTAGGGTTGGTTTTATTTGCAATAAAACAAGGCATCGTAAATATCCACGAATAAATAGATTGGTTATATTTAATCATGCGTAAGCAATTTTATATACCATTCATTATACTTAGTTTCATAGGGCTTACATTAAATGGGCAATGGAGAGAGCATCTTAGTTACCAAAATACCCTTCAGGTTATAAGCGGAGATAAAATTTATGCAGCAACAACTGCTGCATTATTTTCAGTAGATAATACCCAAGAAATAAATAGATACCATAAAGTAAATGGGTTAAGCGATATTGGAGTTCAACAAATTGGATGGGATAGTCAAACTGGGCAATTAATAATTGCCTATAGAAACAGCAACCTCGACATTTTAAAAGGCGGTATTACTAGGAATATTAGTGATATACAAAAAAGTACAATTAGCGGTAACAAAACAATTCAAGCGATTTATGCTTCAAGAGGAACCGCATTTTTATCAACTGGTTTAGGAATAGTTCTTGTGAATCTCTCGAAATATGAGATTAGAGATACATGGGTAATTGGGAATGGTGGTAACCAAATTGGAGTAAACTCATTTGCTGAGGATAATCAACATTATTATGCTGCAACTGATGAAGGACTAAAAAAAATTCTAAAATCAGGTCTTGACCCAGCAAATTTTAGAAACTGGGAGTCGGTTAGAGGCCCTTCTAATGGAAAGATAAATTACATTGGTATAATCAACAATCAACTCCTTATTGCAAAAAATGACAGCCTATTTATTCAAGAAAACAATCAATGGAAATTATTATATCAAGAGCCTAATTGGAAAATAAATCATACTGGAATTAGTAATAATAAAATTACCATTTGTGTAAGAACTCCATCAGGAGATTCCAAAGTAATCATATTGAACATAAATGGTAGCATCGAAAAAACAATTTCAGCTCCAGGAATCATATCCTTCCCAACATCAGCTATCCTAGAAAATTCAACCCTTTGGGTTTCTGATTTATTTGGCGGCCTATCCTCTTTTGATGCAACAATTGAAAGGTATATACCCAATGGGCCAATAGGTATTTCAAGTGGAGAATTTTCATTTCATAAAGGTTCCGTATATCAAGGGGCAGGAGCTGTAAATACGGCTTGGAATTATCAATACAATAGAGAAGGTATATTAACATACAAAGAAGGGATCTGGTCTAATATTGGTGCATTTAATACACCAATACTAGATTCAGTACTCGACATTATTACCTTAGCAATTGATCCAACAGATGGTACAATTTGGGGAGGCAGTTATGGTGGGGGATTGATAAAAAAAACAAACAATAAAATTCAGGTTTTCAAACAAAACAATAGCAGCTTACAAGCGGCCATTGGCGACCCCGGAAATATAAGAGTAAGTGGATTGGCATTAGATAGAAACAATCATTTATGGATAAGCAATTATGGTGCACCACAAGCACTCAAGCTAAAGACAAAAGAAGATAAATGGGCTGGATTTACTATCCCATTTAATTTAATAGAAAATGCGACAGCTCAAATAATTGCAGATGACTACGATCAGTTATGGATTCAAAGCCCTAAAGGCAATGGATTAATTCTATATAAATATGGAAATAATATTGAAACGACAGGAGACGACCAATGGAAACTGTTCAAACAAGGAGTTGGAAATGGGAACCTTCCCTCGAATACTGTTTTAAGCATTCTAAAAGACAAGGACAATAATATTTGGATAGGAACAGATGACGGAATTGGAATTATTACTTGTGCAAGTAATCCATTTAGCGGCTGTGAAGCAACCCTTCCAATCATACAGCAAGATCAATTTGCAGGCTTCTTATTCAAGGGAGAACAAGTACAATGCATGGCCGTAGACGGAGCTAATCAAAAGTGGATAGGCACACAAAATGGTGTTTGGTTATTAAGTGCAGATGCAAAAAAAATTATCCATCATTTTACAGTTGCTAACAGCCCATTGTTAAGTAACGATATCAAGAAAATAGGAATCGATCCAATTACAGGAGAAGTATATTTTGCCACATTTAATGGCTTATGTAGTTACAGGGGTACCGCAACTGAACCAAAAGAAAATCTTACTAATATTTTGGTTTTCCCAAATCCTGTACCTCCACTTCATAATGGACCCATTGCTATCAGGGGATTAACAGAGAACACCATAGTAAAGATCACAGAATTAAATGGAAGAATGATTTTTCAAGCGAGAAGCTTAGGAGGACAAGTGGTTTGGAATGGAAGAGACTATTTGGGAAATAAAATAGCTTCAGGAGTTTACCTAGTATTTGCAAGAGATGAGAAGGGCAATGAGAATATGGTCACTAAAATTGTTATAACCAGCGGAAGATAATGCAACTAAACCTTCAATCAGAAAGACTATTCATTCGAACATTAACTATAATTGATGCAGGGTTTATGCTGCAATTAATGAATAGCCCTAATTGGATTAAAAATATTGGGGATAGACGAGTTACAAATAAAACAGAAGCCAGCAATTATATTTTAAACAAAATTATCCCTAGTTATAAAAAGAATGGATTTGGATTATTTCTTGTTTGTTTAAAAGAGAATAAAAAACCAATCGGCATTTGCGGAATACTACAACGAGAGGGATTGAATACCCCTGATTTAGGATTTGCAATAATACCAGCAATGGAAGGTCAAGGATTTGCAACGGAAGCCAGTAAAGTAGTGATTCAATTTGCAAGAGAAGTGCTTGACTTATCTACATTAGCCGGGATTACCAAACCCAATAATATTGCATCAATTAGTGTTTTAACAAAGTTGGGAATGGAATTTGAGCAATCAATAAAATTACCAGAAGATCCAAATACTTTTTCACTTTATACTATGGTTTTGCATAAGGCAATCTAGTAATCATTTCAGCTTTAGCATATCCATCAAGACCAATAGAAACAAGAGAGCCCGCTACAGCAAGGTCTAAAAATCCATCAGCAGCAATCATTGATTCCTCCAAAAAAACAGACTTTAATTGTCCAATAACAAAAAAAGTATTGTTGTAATGAATAGGCGTAATTTCAACGAGTTCCATTTCATATCGAACCAATGATTCTTTTACAAAAGGTGCAATAATTCCAGCTTCATACCATTCAGTTAGACCAGTTGCTTCAAACTCATTTACTTCAGGTAAATATTTAGCACTACACTGATGTGCCTGATTCAAAAAAGATTCATTAATATGATTAATCGTATAACACTTTGTATGTTCAATATTTGCGATGGTATCAGGCGCTGCAGCAATAGGTCTATTTATATATCCTATTAAAGCCGGATCTGCACCTAAATGCACAATACTGCTAACAACAGATAAATTGGGAACTCCTGAACTACTGATAGAACCAATCAAACTAACAGGCTTGAACCCAGTTAAACAATTAATAAAGTTGGCTCTATAAAACCTTTCCCAGGTTTTTATTTCTTCAATCAAAAACTGACGCATCAATATATAAGGACTCAAAGCCTAAATTGTTGACTAATCTTTATCCGCTTTTTCAATGGGCTTATAAAATGCAGCCCTTTTAGGTCCTGGGAATGGTATATGATCTCCTTTTAAACCATGCCATAATACTTTATTAAATTCTAAATCGGGAACCGCATCTTCTTTAGCTAAATTAAACTGCTCAGATCTTCGCTGCCATTCATTCATTGCAGTATTCTTTTCTTTCAAATGAATACTTGGCATTAATGCAGTATATGAATTTAAATTAGGCGTTGAAGTAAAACAACGCCACATAGGTGTTGCAGCAGCATCGTATTGGCTCATTGGAGGAATACCTAAAATAAGTTCCATCGTTCTAAGTGCAGAAGAAGTAGAATACATGGTGTGATCAACATAGCCGCGTTTCACAAAACCTCCTGCAACAAATGCAATGCTTCTATGTGCATCAACATGGTCGGCTCCATTTTGAGCATCGTCTTCAACAATAAAAATAGCAGTCTCCTTCCAAATAGGACTCTTGCTTAAATATTCAACAAATAGTCCAACAGCAAAATCATTATCAGCCACATGCGCATAGGGAGTAGGTCTTCCTAATTTCAAACCCTCTGTATGATCATTTGAAAAACGAACAGAATTAAACTGGGGTACTTTATTAATTGCCAACAATGAATCAAAATCTCTTTTCCATTGATAAAAACGAGTAGTATCCATTACCGAATTATTGTACCCAGTAAAATACTTGCAAAAATTTCCTTCAAGTACAGGAATATTGGCCTTATAGTTGTCTACAAATTCACCGTAACTACGAAAACTCACCCCGGCTTTTTTTGCATGATCCCAGAAAAATCCTCCTTTGTTATTGGCTACTTTTCTATTTCCTTCGCCATCGTAACTGCCCCCTCTTCCACCGTAACTACTTACCCAGCTCTTTTCTAAGAAATCTGTAGCATAAGCGCCCATTGTCCAGTTATGGCCATCCATACTTACTTCTCCATCAACATAAAAATTATCTAGCAAAACAAAATTTCTTGCTAATGCGTGTTGATTGGGCGTAATATTTTCTCCAAACAAAGTAAGGCGTGGATCACCGTTACCTTCTTTCATATCACCTAATACTTGGTCATAGGTTCTGTTCTCTTTTATTACATAAAAGACATACTTGATAGGGCTTTTATCACCTACTCGCCTAGGTATTGGATTCCCTGCTTCACCTTGCACAATTTTCTCTTTTACTTTATTGTAAGGAGTGTTCTGATAAACTACTTGAGAATACACACTCATTTGCTTGGGCGAAGGAATATTAATCACACTCATTGTGCCCATGAATAATCCCCCAATATATTCAACTCCCTTGGGCTTATTTGGATCGCCTTCATGGTGTAGTACAATTTGTTTATTCGCAAAAGGATTAGGACCATAAACATTCGCCTTTGAGGAAAATCCTTTACCATTTGTTACGAATATTTTATTACCTACCACTTTAACATTTGTAGGATACCAACCCACAGGTATGAATCCTTTACTTTTACTTTGAATGGGTTTAGAAACATCATAAACAGCTAGGCAATTGTTGTCTGCATTGGCAACATACAAAGTTTTTTCATCAGTGGATAAAGCCAACCCATTTGTTGTTGAACCATTGGGAGCATCTGGATACAAAGCCACATTTAATATTTCTATTACTTTTTGCTCTTTAGTATTAATGACAGATACAGAATTATCATTTGCATTGGCAACATATAAAATGTTTCCTTTCTTATTTAATACCATTTCGTTGGGATTATCACCCACTGGTATTTCTGCAAGTATTTTTCTTTCTGAAGTACTGAATTGGTAAACCTTATCGCAACCCCAACAACTGATGTACAGGAATTGCTGATTAGGCGAAAGTACACAAGCATAAGCTTCTCCATCCAATGCTTGTTTATGAATGATTTGTTTGTTTTTTAAGTCTACTATATAGAGTTGGTTATCTTCTCTAGTAACAATATATAACAACTGTTTACTATCGTCAATCGCAATACCTGCAGGACTTACTTTATTAGGCCATTTTTTTCCTAAAACAATGGAGTCAGAAAGAATAAGCTTATTATTTTCAATGGAAAAAATTTCAATTCGATTATTATGGCCACCTGAAGCATATAATTTTTTTTCATCTGCACTAAATGCCAGTCCATACCAACTGCGCTCTATAATTTTAGAATCCAATACCTTTTCGGTAATAGGATTAATCAATTGAATACTTTGGGTACTTTGACCATTATTGGTCACGGCCATTAACTGCTTCGATTTGCTAACAATCATATTCAACGGCAAATCACCCAATGGGAAACTTCTTCCTATTGGTGTTAGCGCCCATCCATTAGGCAGGGTAACTTTTTTTGCAAGTAATTGTTGAACAGTTTGTGCATGAGTAAATGCAGAAACAAATAAAAAGGCAGCTACAAAAAGTTTCCGATACATAATGTTTAATTAAGGAAACTAAAGATAGCATTCTGTTAAACAGCAAATAGCTGTTTACGATAAATTAATCTAAACAAAAGTGGTTATTGCTTAGCAAACTCGTAACTACGAACTGGCTTAAAAGTAAGTAAGCCTCTTTCGCCAATAGAAACTCTGTATTGAATTTGCCTATACATACCTGTTCTTTGAGCACCCACAGAGTCCGCAGTAAAAACAGGGAATCTTCTCATCAGCGTACCCTCCATTAACATAAAAGTATCAAACCCTTTGTATCCAGTTCTCAACTTAGGATCATCTACTATATCAGGAAAACCAATACCAGCAAAACTTTCGTTTTTTACCGATGAAACACCCACCACAGTGCCTTTATCATCCGTTCCATTTAAGTAAACATAAATGACTAAATCGGGATATAAATCATTATTTAAGTCGTCCACTTCAGCTTTCCGTATACGGCCTTTTACTTCAAAGCTAACATCTCTAGCACCGTTACTAAATCCAATAGGACTAACGGTTACATAATTTTTTTCGTCGTTTTTATTATTACATACCAACTTGAAACCTACATTTCCCAATTTCATGATGGTATCAATCTTTCTTGCTTGGGCATTCGAAAAAATACTAAAAAAGACACCAAGACAAGTAAAAAGGAATAGTTGCTTTTTCATAATTGAATTTACATATTTCTTCTATATTGACCACCTACTGCGTATAATGCATTGGTAATTTGTCCTAAAGAACAATACTTTACCGTTTCCATCAGCTCAGCAAATAAATTTTCGTTGTGAATAGCCGCCAATTGTAATTTCTCAAGAGCTTGTTTACTTTTATCGCTATTCCTTAGTTTAAAAGCATTTAAGTTTTGGATTTGCTGTTCTTTTTCTTCCGTGGTACTGCGGATTACTTCACCTGGTAAAATGGTAGGGCTGCCTTTTTTATTTAAGAATGTATTCACCCCAATCAATGGCAATTCGCCTGTATGTTTTTTGGTTTCATAATACAAGCTTTCTTCTTGAATTTTATTTCTTTGGTACATTCTTTCCATTGCACCTAAAACACCACCACGTTCAGAAATTCGATCAAATTCAGTCAATACCGCTTCCTCCACTAAATCGGTTAACGCTTCAATGGCAAAACTTCCTTGAATAAAATTCTCTGTATTGGCAGTTCCTAATTCTCTATTAATGATTAATTGAATAGCCATTGCCCTTCTTACGCTTTCCTCTGTTGGTGTGGTAATGGCTTCATCATATGCATTGGTATGAAGACTATTGCAATTGTCGTAAATCGCATACAATGCTTGTAAAGTGGTTCTAATATCATTGAAGTCAATTTCTTGCGCGTGTAAGCTTCTACCGCTTGTTTGAATATGATACTTCAATTTTTGAGAGCGGTCATTACCCTTATATTTTTGCTTCATGGCTTTTGCCCATATTTTCCTCGCAACTCTACCAATCACACTATATTCTGGGTCCATTCCATTGCTAAAGAAGAAAGATAAGTTTGGAGCAAAATCATCAATATGCATCCCTCTACTCAAGTAATATTCAACAAAAGTAAAGCCATTCGCAAGGGTAAATGCCAGCTGTGTAATTGGGTTGGCACCAGCTTCAGCAATATGGTAGCCGCTAATACTTACACTATAAAAATTACGTACTTTTTGATCAATAAAATAGGACTGTACATCACCCATTAATTTTAGTGCAAACTCGGTTGAAAAAATACAAGTATTTTGAGCCTGGTCTTCTTTTAAAATATCTGCTTGTACAGTTCCTCTCACTTGAGAAAGCGCTTCTGCTTTTAATTGAGCATAAATGTCTGCAGGTAAAACTTCGTCTCCACTTACTCCTAATAGCCCAATACCTAATCCATTGTTTCCTTCAGGAAGTCTTTCAGGAGAAGAGGGATTATAATAAATTGGTCTAGGAGCTTTCTGGAACTTCTGTTCAATTATTGCATTTACTTCAGCCCATTTATCATTAGCGGTAATCCATTTTTCACATAATTGATCAATCGCTGCATTCATAAAAAATGCAAGTATGATTGGCGCAGGACCATTGATGGTCATACTTACCGATGTTTTAGGATCACACAAATCAAATCCACTGTACAACTTCTTAGCATCATCAACCGTAGCAATACTCACCCCACTATTGCCCACTTTCCCATAAATATCTGGGCGTGGATCTGGATCTTCTCCATAAAGGGTTACACTATCAAATGCTGTAGATAAACGGATTGCAGGTTGACCTAATGAAACATAGTGAAAGCGCTTATTGGTTCTTTCAGGACCACCTTCGCCGGCAAACATTCTTGTAGGATCTTCTCCCTGTCTCTTTAGTTCGAATACCCCAGCAGTATAAGGAAACTCACCAGGAATATTTTCTTGCAACTGCCATCTCAAAATATCACCCCAATCTTTGTATCTAGGCAAGATAACTTTCGAAATTCTAGTTCCACTTAAAGACTGTGTAGTAAGAGGCTGTTTAATTGTTTTGTTTCTTACCGTATACTCAAAAAAATCAGCCTGGTATTTCTTAACTAATTCAGGCCATTGTTGAATCATTTTTTTACAATCTGGATGGAGCGATAACTCAAATCCAGCAGCAATATGCTCTAATTCTTGTTTGGCCGCGCTATCAACAGACAAAGATTGAATTGCACCATTTAATTGATACCATTTTGAAGCAAGTAAACATTGTTCATTGGTCCACTCATTATAGCTTCTGTTAGCGTCGGCAATTTCTGCCAAATAACGAACTCTTTTAGGAGGTATAATTTGAGCTCTTGTTGTTGTTTCAGTTAAGCCTGCTTGGATGGCATTAGTTGATGAAAAATAAACCCCTGTTTTTTCTTGAATGGTATTCATGATTTTACCAAACAATTGATTAATACCAACATCATTAAATTGTGCAGCAATAGTTCCAACCACTGGTAAATTTTCATCTACTTCTGCCCATAATTCATGGTTGCGTTTATATTGTTTTCGAACATCATGCAGTGCATCTAATGCGCCTGCTTTATCAAACTTGTTAATGCAAATAATATCTGCAAAATCAAGCATATTAATTTTTTCTAACTGAGATGCAGCTCCATACTCAGGCGTCATTACATATAAACTAACATCACAAAAATCTAAAATAGACGCATCACTTTGACCCACTCCTGCAGATTCTAAAATGATCATATCAAAGCCAGCCACTTTGCAAATGTTGATAGCTTCTTGAACATGCACACTCAAAGCAGTATTGTCATCTCTAGTGGCCAAACTACGCATGTAGGCTCTATTATGTGCAATTGCATTCATCCTGATTCTGTCTCCCAATAATGCACCACCCGTTTTTTTCTTGGAAGGATCAACCGAAATAACTGCGATTGTTTTATCGATATAAGTATTCAGGTATCGTCTAACTATTTCATCTGTAACCGAACTTTTACCAGCACCTCCCGTACCAGTTATACCTAAAACAGGGATTGATTCTGTATCTAAAACAGTTACTTCTGCATAATCATTTGATAAGCCATTTTCTGCCAATGTTATTTTTCTTGCAACTGTTCTAATTTCTTTAACCTCCCCTAAGTTCAAAGGCTTATCTGTATTTGCATTTGAATTCAATTCGAAATCACATTGCTTCAACACATCTTCAATCATTCCCTCTAATCCCATGGTACGGCCATCGTCTGGGCTATAAATTCGAGTAATTCCGTGTTGGTGCAATTGATTAATTTCTTCAGGAAGGATTGTTCCTCCACCCCCTCCAAATATTTTTATATGACCACAACCATTTTGGTCGAGTAAATCTTTCATGTATTTAAAAAATTCTACATGCCCACCCTGATAACTGGTAATGGCAATTCCTTGTACATCTTCTTCAATAGCACATTCCACTATTTCAGCTACACTTCTATTGTGTCCTAGATGAATAATTTCTGCACCCTTAGACTGTAAGATTCTGCGCATGATATTGATTGCTGCATCATGCCCATCAAACAAACTAGCTGCTGTTACAATTCTAACTTTATTCTTTAATGAAAACGCCATATCCTAATTTTTAAGCTGCGCAAAAATACTGCATAAATGCAAGGGGTGAACAACCGTTAGTTTTTTATTTGGTCAAAAAAAGGGGCTTTTGCATTATCTTGACATTTAAAGGATTTATATGCGATTTAAAGTAGAAATAAACCAGCAACAGACTTATCCAGTTTTTCACTTAATTGATACAAATACCGGTTGCATTGCAGAAATATTTGCATTTGGCGGAATCTTAAACGCTTTTCATATCCCATTAAACGGAAATACATTTAATTGCATTGATGGATTTAGCAATGTTGAAGAGGCTCAAGAAAGCATCACTTCTGCATTTAAAAGTGCTAAAATAAGTCCATTTGTTTGCCGACTTCATAATGGAACCTACCATTTGAACGGTGAAAGCTATACGATTCAAAAAAATTATTTAGGCAAGCATGCTTTGCATGGTCTTCTGTATGACGCTGTTTACAAGTTAGAAAGCATCAATGAATCAGAAACTGCTGCAAGCATTCTGTTAACTTGCCATTATGCTAAAAATGATGCTGGCTATCCTTTTGCGTTTGATATCAGCTTACGCTGGGAGTTAAGCCCCAACAACACTTTATCCATTACAACGAGCATAAGTCATCAAAATAAGGATGCTATCCCCTATGCAGATGGATGGCATCCTTACTTTACTTTAGGAGGCCCGGTAGACCAATATTTCTTGCAATTTGATTCAGATACGCAGCTCGAATTTGATGCAGATTTAATCCCCACAGGAAAAAAAATAAAAGACAACCGATTTATTGAAAAATATCCGTTGAATGAAATTTTTCTAGACAACTCCTTCGAATTAGCCCCCAATGGCAAATGCGTGCTTAGCAATGATCAATTTGAATTAAAAGTGATACCAGACGAAAATTATCCAATTTTACAAGTGTACACGCCCGATCACAGAAATAGCATTGCAATTGAAAACCTAAGTGGTGCTCCAGATAATTTCAACAACGGAATAGGCTTATTGATGTTGGTGCCTCATAATGAATACCAATTCAAAACAAGCTATCAATTAACTACTTTATAAATCTACTACTGCTGTCATAGAAATTTCAACATTCACTCCACGAGGTAATCCTTTTACAGCAACGGTTTCTCTTGCAGGATAATCACCGTTAAAATAAGTGCCATACACTTCATTTACTTCGGCAAATAGCGACATATCACTCAAGAAAATAGTTGTTTTTACAACATGCTCAAAAGACAATTTAGCTTCTTTTAATACCGCTTCAATATTCTTCATTACTTGGTGGGTTTCAGCTGCAATTGTTTCTTGAACTAATACACCCGTTGCTGGATTAAAAGCAACTTGACCACTTAAAAAAACAAAACCGTTCGCCTTAATTGCTTGATTATACGGGCCGATTGGCGCAGGGGCATTTGAAGTTTTTACCACTTGTTTAGACATAGATTATTTTTAGTAAGAGCAAATTGCTGCATTTTAATCAACCTACCAACCTAAATTTGCACCCCAAGCCCTTTTATGCAAATAATTATCAAAGCAACGGATGAAATTTTTTCCATCTGGACTAGTAAGTTTAAGATTGGTGAACATATATTCATCCAATACAATCCTTTATCAACAGCTATTCCCGACGGTGATTTATTTATCGATACCTGTTTTGAGGAGGAAGGACCAGCATTTCTATCTGTTACAACAACCTTAGTTTTAGTAAATGCGGTGATTAGTACTGCTAATAAAATGCCTGAAAATTTTGTTCGATACAATGGCTGGGGTGGTTTTTTTACACAATCAAAAATGGAAATTACTGGCAACGAAGAAACTGTGCAGAAAGCCATTGAATTATTGACTTTAGTAGGAATAGAAACTGTTGTGACAGCAGATGAAGTTGGAATGATTTCACCAAGGGTTGTATCAATGATCATTAATGAAGCTTTTTTTGCAATAGATGAAGAAGTGAGTTCAAAAGAAGAGATCAATACAGCTATGAAATTAGGAACCAATTATCCTTTTGGACCATTTGACTGGTGCGATAAAATTGGACTAGAAAAAATTAAAATCCTTTTAGCTGAGTTAGCTAAAAATGATCAGCGCTATAGTATTGCACCTGCACTTAAAATCAACTAACCGATGGCATTACTGCTTAACATTGATACTGCTACAAGCTATGCAGGTGTGTGTATTAGTAGAGATAAAACCATATTGGCATCACGGTCTCATCACCAACAAAAAGACCATGCTGCATTTTTACAGCCAGCTATTCAGGAAATCTTGAAAGAAGCATCTATTTCGCTGAATGAAATAGACGCTGTTGCGGTAACTGGTGGACCAGGTAGTTATACAGGCATACGGGTAGGACTAGCTTCTGCAAAAGGAATTTGTTACGCATTAAATAAACCATTAATTATTGTTAACACATTGGCAGTAATTGCTGCAGCTGCACTAGAAAATGCCCAAAAATCAGTACTTGAAAAAGACACTGTATTTTATGCAATGATAGACGCCAGAAGGATGGAAGTATTTGCCGGAATTTATAACCAAGAGCTATATTTATTAAAAAATGCGCATGCTGTAGTACTAGATCACCTCTTTTTTGAGGGATTGTTTTGTCATTCTAAAGTAATTTTTTGTGGAGATGGTGCTAAGAAGCTTGAGCAATTTACCCTACCATTCAACTATAGTATAGATAATTCACAACACAATGTAAATCAAATGGTTACAATTTCAGAACCTGCTTTTTTAGCAAAAGATTTTGCTGATTTAGCCTATGCAGAACCGCTTTATATTAAAGAATTTTATCAGGCAGGAAGGTCTTAAACACAATTGCTTAAAAACTAATGTGAATAACTCTAGTGTATACATTGTAAAAAAGCTAACTTTGTATAAGTCATAATACCCCCAATATTACTAGACATGAACGCAACCACTCAATTTATTCAGTTAACTAATGGCGCAGAGCCTGTGAAGGTAGATTTCCTTCAGGCTAAGAAGGCATCTCTGATCCTTCGCTCCATTAATCACAAGCTTCGACAGCAAATCATCAAACTTTTAGATGATCACGAAAAGATGACTGTTACAGAGCTTTACGTAAAACTACGTTTAGAACAATCCGTAGCTTCACAGCACCTGGCCATATTACGACGTGCCGGTATTGTGAGTACCACCCGAGAAGGGAAATTCATTTATTACTCCGTTAATTACACTCGCTTAAACGATGTGGTTGGTTTTGTGAAAGCATTGGTAGATTAATTACCTTTGCCGCAAAATCATTGCATGTTTATAAAACAATTATACACTGGATGTATCAGCGAAGCTGCGTACTATATTGAGAGTAACGGTATTGCAGCAGTAATTGATCCACTAAGGGATATCGAATCTTATTTAGCATTAGCCAATGAGCGTAATGCTCGTATCCAGTATATATTTGAAACACATTTTCATGCAGATTTTGTGAGTGGCCATTTAGATTTGGCTGCTGTAACTGGCGCAACAATTATTTACGGACCAAATACTGTAACAAAATACCCTGTTCATATTGCTAAGGATTTAGAAATTTTTAAACTTGGCAAAATAAGTATTCAGGTATTACATACACCTGGTCATACTTTAGAAAGTAGTTGCTACTTATTGAAGGATGAAGAAGGAAATAATAAAGCCATTTTCACTGGTGATACTTTGTTTGTGGGCGATGTGGGCAGACCAGATTTATCGCAGAAAAGCAATGAGTTAACTATGAACGATTTGGCAGGCATGCTCTACGAAAGTTTGCAACAAAAAATCATGCCTTTAGAAGATGATGTTGTTGTATATCCAGCGCATGGAGCTGGAAGCAGCTGCGGAAAAAGTTTAGGGGCAGAAACCTTTAGTACTATCGGAGTACAAAAGTCTAGCAATTATGCATTACAAGCTGAATCAAAAGAAACATTTATAAAAGCGGTTACGGAGGGATTAAATACGCCGCCAGCATACTTCCCTATTAATGCCAGTATCAATAAAGAGGGATACAATAGTTTAGACAGCATCTTGGAAAAAGCGATGCAAGCTTTATCAATCAAGGATTTCAAAGAAAGGTTGTCAGACAATCCCATCATTTTAGATACAAGACATCCAGATCGTTTTATGCAGGGATTTGTTCCTGGAGCGATTAATATAGGACTGAACGGCCGATTTGCAGAATGGGCAGGCAGTTTGCTTCCATTTACACAGCCTATCGTTTTGGTTACAGAAGTTGGATCTGAAAAAGAGTCTATCATTAGATTGAGCAGAGTTGGTCTAGACAACGTTGTAGGATATTTATCAGGTGGATTTGAAGCCTGGCAAAATGCAGGCGAAACAATAGATTTAATTATTGATGTTGAAGCAGATGAGTTAGCAATGGATCTTCCATTTGATGAGAATTTAGTAATTGTAGATGTTAGAAGAGAAACCGAATATGCCAACGAACATGTAAAAGAAGCTATTAATATCCCCCTTGATCAATTAACCGACCCAGGAAGCATGGCTAATTTAGATGACCACCATAATATTTATATACATTGTGCAAGCGGCTACAGAAGTGTAATTGCTGCATCAATGATTAAAAGACAGGGTATACACAATATCCGAAATGTGGTAGGAGGTATCGAAGCTATCAAAGGTTTACCAGACAAATTTGAATTTGAAAAAGAAGCTGCTGTTTTAAACTAAGCTTATTTTATTTCAAGCGAAGCATGTTTGGTTGGATCAAAACTCCACTTCCACCTGCGATGACTCCAAAGATAATTGGCTGGTTTTAATTTAACCGCTTGTTCTACTTTGGCGGCATATATTTTTGTTAGTTCACCATCCTTAAATGCTAACGGCTCAGAGGTAATTAACTCAAATTTGATTTCATAGAACCCTCTACGAACTTTATAAAAATGGCAGAATACCACATGGGTATCATTTAATTTTGCACCTTTCTCAGGGCCTAAAATAAAAGGAGTCAATCGGTTGAAAAACGGTACCCAATGGGCTTTCAGGTCACTAGGTGGATTTTGATCGGCTGCAAGTCCTAAAGCATATCGGTCTTTCACGTAACTCCTGAATTGGTTTTTGAAATGATTGGTAGGTATAAGTATAGTGCCATTTTTAGCACGCATATCATAAATGATTTTATCCATCACTTTATTAGACAAAGGTTGATAAACCCCAACGAATGGATACAGGCTATGTCTTGGAATCCAGTGATTTAAAAATTCCCAATTAAAAAAATGACCTGCTAATAATTGAACATTTTTACCTGAATGATATAATTCATTTAACACTTCTATGTTTCCAACTAAGCGCTTATCTGCTTCCTTGGTACTAATTGAGATCATCTTGATGGTCTCAACAATGGTATCAATAAAATTGTGATAAAAATCTTTAGCAATTCTGAGCCGTTCCTTTTCAGTCTTATCAGGAAATGCAATCAGCAAATTATTTAGCACCACTTTTTTTCTATAGCCAAACATATAAAATACCAAAACATACAAGCCATCTGCAATAAAATACATGACTCGCCAAGGCAATAGTGATAATAAATAAAACAATGGATAAATAATATTGTACATGGCCTTGGTGGCTTTAAAGAATTATATTCTGTAAAATGGGACTCTTTTCTTGGTGATCTGTATTATAATGAAGCCCTCTGCTTTCTTTTCTAAACTGCGCACTTTTTACAATAAGGTACCCCACTGTAATTAAATTACGCAATTCGCAAAGCTGAGGCGACACTTTAGTTGAACGATACAATTGTTCTGTTTCTTCAAACAATAAATCTAATCTTTTCATGGCCCTACTTAATCTCACATCGGTTCTTACAATACCTACATAATCACTCATGATTTGTTGCAACTCCTTTAAGCTTTGCGTAATCAAAATCATCTCCCTTGGCTCAGCAGTTCCTAATGCATTCCAATCCGGTAAATTTTCAACAAAATTTAACTCTGAAATATTTTTGCAAGTGTCTATAAAGCACCTGTGCGCAAATACCATCGCTTCTAATAAACTATTGCTGGCTAATCGGTTTGCTCCATGTAAACCTGTACTAGCGCATTCCCCGCAAGCATATAAATTTCGAATGGAAGTTCTACCCCATTCATCCGTTTTAATACCCCCGCAACTATAGTGAGCAGCAGGAGCAACCGGTATCATCTGTTTCATCACATCAATCCCAATAGATAAACATTTTTGATAAATATTAGGGAAATGATGAATGAATTTTTCTCTATCCATATGCCTACAATCCAAATAAACATGCTCCGTACCAGTTCGCTTCATTTCGTTATCTATTGCGCGCGCAACAATATCACGGGGTGCCAAATCTTTTCTCTGATCATAACGCTCCATAAAAGCTTCCCCGGCTTTATTTCGTAAGATTCCCCCATCGCCTCTTGCAGCTTCTGTAATTAAAAATGATGGGGAAATACCTGGTTCATACAATGCGGTTGGGTGAAATTGAATGAACTCCATGTTTTCAATTTTGCCCTTTGCTCTATACACCATGGCAATACCATCTCCAGTTGCAATGGTTGGATTAGTTGTTGTTCTATAAGCTTGCCCGCATCCACCAGATGCCAACAATACAATTTTCGCAACAATTTTTTCTATTTGATTGGCCTGTAAATTCAATACATAAACACCATAACAAGTAATATCTAGGGTAGACTTGGTGACTAAATATCCTAAATGATGCTGGGTCAATAAATCAACCACAAAGCAATGGTTTAATAAATGGATATTAGGTAAAGCGGATAACTGAGACAATAACGCTCTCTCCATTTCCATACCAGTTACATCTTTATGATGTAAAATTCTATTCTCGCTATGACCACCTTCTTTTCCTAAACTATAAATACCAGACTCGTCTTTATCAAACGAAGCCCCATAATCAATGATTTCCCTGATTCTTTCCGGTCCTTCGGTCACTACAATTTCAACAATGGATTCATTGCAAAGCCCATCCCCTGCAATGAGGGTGTCTTCAATATGTTTGCTAAAACTGTCTCTACTCTCATCCCAAACACCAGCAATACCCCCTTGAGCATATTTAGTATTGGTTTCATCTGCCTGCGTTTTAGTAATTAGGGTGATTTTTTTATCGGGAAATTCCTTTGCCACTTTTAATGCATAGGTCAATCCAGCAATACCTGAACCAATTACTAAAAAGTCGGTTTGATGCATACAACAAATTATAATGAACTATTCGGCTCTACCCAAGCACCATGTTCTTTCAATAGATTAATTAGTTCGGATACAGCAATCTCACTATCAATATTTCTTTTCATGATATCCTTCCCTTTATACAAGGTAATTTTACCCACTCCACTACCAACATAACCAAAATCAGCATCCGCCATTTCACCAGGACCATTCACAATGCATCCCATGATGGCAATTTTAACGCCTTTCAAATGATTGGTAACATTTCTAATCTTAGCAGTGGTTTCTTGCAAATCAAATAATGTTCTACCACAGCTAGGACAGCTGATATATTCAGTTTTAGAAATTCTTGTACGGGTTGCTTGCAGAATACTAAAAGCAGAAGAGTTGATGAATTGCTCAACAGAAGTGTTATTCAAATAATTCCTACCACTGGTATCCATTTCGCCTTCGCTTTGAGCTTGATAACTAGCGGCAGTCATTCCTAAACAAATACCATCACCCATTCCATCTAATAATAATGAACCACATTCAGTAGCGTAGTGAATTAAATGTTCATCCGCTGTTTGCCAATTACTATCTGTAATAAGTACTACAGGATTCTGAACTTGCAAATTCATTAATTCCATCATCATTCTTCTGATAGACTGCATTGCATTTGCATTGGTGCTGCTTAAGCAAAGTACTACTGTAGTGTCATTCGCAAACTCTTCCAAAAAAGTATAATCGTTCACAGCTGTTGCATCATTGAAGCAATCGACCATAACAAAATTAATGGCATCGCTTTTACAATTTGCTTGCGCATAACCCGACCGATCAAATATGGGGAAATAGCTGTATTTGTCTACACATTCTTCATAGGTAGCAGGATACACGATTACTTTTAATGTACCAGGCAAGGGAAAATCAAGCAACTGATTACCGGTGAAAATATAGTCTGCAGCAGCATCTCCGATTGCCCATTTATCCGTTGGCTCATCGTACTTGTATCCAATCGCTTCTAAGTGTGAAGGAGTGATTTTTGTAATCTTACTAAAGTCTGCAATCACTACAGGCACTTGGTTTCCGCCAATATTGCTTACTGCAAATGTTTTTCTTCTGCTATAATGAAATGGATCATAAGGAACTTTAGTAATCGAAGGAACAATCCCATGCGTAACACCTGCACGATTCTCAATACTGTATCGCTTAACCAAGTCTTTACACACAGGTATTTCTAATTCAGGGTCTTCGGTTAAACTTACTCGAACCGTATCTCCTATCCCATCTTCTAGTAAAGTACCAATACCTGCTGCACTCTTAACCCTGCCATCTTCACCATCACCCGCTTCAGTTACGCCTAAATGCAAAGGATAACATTCACCAAACTCCGCTTCCATTTGCTGAACCAATAAGCGATAAGCCTGCACCATCACTTGAGGGTTGCTGGCCTTCATACTCAAAATAATATTGTGATAGTCTTCTGAACGAGCAATACGCAAAAACTCCATGGCACTCTCTACCATACCGATGGGCGTATCACCATACCTACTCATGATTCGATCACTTAAAGATCCATGATTGGTTCCAATACGCATGGCTGTTCCATGCTCTTTACAGATTAAAACAAGGGGTGTAAATCGTTCCCGTATACGTTCTATTTCTTCTAAATATTCCGCATCGGTATAATCAATTTGTTCAAACTTTTTCTTGTCTACATAATTACCCGGATTCACCCTTACTTTCTCCACTATTCTAGCAGCAATTTCAGCAGCATTGGGAGTAAAATGAATATCAGCCACAAGGGGAGTAGTGTAGCCGCGTTTACGCAGCTCGTTTTTAATGTTCTGCAGGTTCTCGGCTTCCTTTTTTGAAGGGGCAGTAATTCTTACCAGTTCTGCACCTGCTTCAATACAACGAATGGTTTGTTCTACTGTTGCCATGGTGTCCATGGTATCGGTTGTAGTCATGGTTTGCACCCTTATTGGATGTCCATTGCCTAAACGTAAATCGCCAATTTTTACTTCACGCGTTTTTAGTCTACTTAGTTGCGTTAAAGAATTACAGTATAGTTGCATAAAGTGCTTTATTGGAATTATCTTTTACCTTCAAAAAATCCTTGATTACTCATTATTTTTTTGAGCAATATAAGCCTAGTCTCTTCCAATGGAATATTTGCTGGGCTTTCCACATTCAATACAAAAAAGTAAGGATGTTTGTTCTCTTCAATCCAACCAACAACCCATCCCAATTGATCTCCGTTTTCTTTATAAGTTAACCCGGTTTTATAACTCAACTGATAATTAGCATTCGACTCTTGTAACATCATACGCTTTACAATCTCATGCGTTCGCTTTTGAAAAGGCAATTGATTAAAAAACAATCGCTTCATAATACCCAATTGTTCATCGGGCGTTAACTTGATGGTATTATTTAGCCAAAAGCTGTCGATAGATTTACCAATGGTATGGTTGCCATATTGCAAACTATCTAACCATAATTGCATAGTGTCTTTTCCAATTCTTCTTGCTACTTCTTGGTAATAGGGAACAATAGAATTTTTAAAAGCGGTCTCCATGGTTACAGCCGAATCTAGTGGAATGGTCATTTTTTCATCAGATACTACCCCTGTCTCTAATGCAATTAATGAGTGAACCACTTTAAAAGTAGAAGCAGGTGAATAAGCAGAATCTTTGTACCTACTTAAGTTATAAATAGTAAAATCACCAGTGCCATTATCAAATAAGGCAAATGTCCCTTTTACACCCGCCGAATCAAAGTATTTTCCTAAAGCTTTATCCTCTTTAACATTGTTGGGAGAACAAGCTGCAAAAGTTACTCCCAAAAAAAGGGCGTATACATATATATGTTTTTTCATAATGTTATTGTACAAAATTAATATGGTAGGTCAGGAAAGAAAAAAAATAAACCCATATAAATTCAATATGTAAATTTAGTTTAAAATAATAATATGCGTTCAATATTGCTATTGCTG
>QLAH01000190.1_pt1 | contig 48589 bp, 39 predicted proteins | sample 4693081 | NCBI WGS metagenome assembly QLAH01 (sample SAMN09425401, study PRJNA476045) | Lake water metagenome, whole genome shotgun sequencing project. | reverse complement strand
CCCCAGCCCCTCTCCCAGGAGGGAGAGGGGAGCCGAAAGTCCTTCAAAGTCCCTCTCCCAGCTTGGGAGAGGGATTTAGGGTGAGGGCCAAGCTTAGGGCAGTAAAGAGAGTTTGTGATCTACTGAGCCTAGGGTATGTCTTGAAGGGGGTGATAGCAGCATGAAGGTTAGAGTTTATTGGATGACACGCCCTAGGCGCAGTCAACATCTGGCAACGCCCTAGACCAGCAACGTTAGCCGTTGCCCTAGGCTACATCGCCGCAGAGTAATCGCTACCTTCTTTGTTGGCGTTTTCGCCGCCCTCTTCATCGGCCCCACGGTTATTGCGCTTAAAGAACCGCTGACCCCCAGAGCGCTTTTTGCGAAACTTGCGGGCATAGGCTTGGTTACGCAGAGCTTTTTCTTTCTTGGGATTGCGACGCTTCGACATTAGATAACCTCAGACAACAGGGCAGCCGTGATCAGAATCAAGGGCCAGACACTCAAGGAAAGAAGTCTTTAGCCAGACCTCAAAACGCTACAGGGCTTATCAGGCAGGCGTTTTGGTGCAACGATAGGGGCTGGACGATTTGCCCGAGTAGAAACCCGTGAATCAATCATCACATGACCAGAGGTTCACTTTAGCACATCTCTGCAAGCCCCTTTAGGAATCCAGTGAAATCTCAGCAATTCTCCCGTTGGGTCGCTGCCGTTCGACCTGAGCCCGTCGTTCGCGGAGTGTCCCCAGCGCAACGAGGCCATCAGCCCGCCCAGTAGCGGCAAGCCTGCCGTTACTGGGATACCTGCCGTTGTACCCAGGCAAGGGCCTCGTTGCGCTGGGTCACAAGACCTTCAGCCTGGGCAAGCTGAACGGCCTCCAAGAGTTCACCAATTTGAGGGCCGGGGGCCAGCCCTAGCCCCTGGATCAGATCGCGCCCGGAGATGAGGGGGCGGGGATGGGCGACGGGGTCTTGGGGATCGAGGTAGCGTTCTACGAGGCCCATGACCAGAGCCTCGGCCCCGTGGTTGACGAGGGCCAGCAGTGCCAACCCCACAAGGCCAGAACCCGTGGCTTTAAATAGGTGGTACTGCTGGGTGAGGGTCAACGTCGTCTGGAGGAGGAGGGGCTGAAGCACCGTCCAGCCTTTGAGGATGCTCAGCACGGCCTGTTGCTCGACGCGACTGTACTTGAGCCGAGCCAGGGTGGCTTCGGCGTTGGGGATATCGGCCATCAGCAGTTGGCTGAGTTTTGTGGCCTTAAGCCAACTGCGATGAAGACCGGGGGCGGTGGCTTCCTTCACCCAGCTATGCAGCACCGCCGAAAAGGCGGGCCAGCGTTCGTGGATTTGGGCGGCGGTGCAATCCAGGGCGACCAGTTGCCGGAGTTCCCCTTCGCCCACGACGGGTAGCCAAGTTTGCAAAATGCCGTCCTGCCAAGCTTCCTGCATCAGCACCGAGCCCTGGGGCAAGCTGAGCAGGCAATCGATCTCGCCCCGCACCCGTTCCGCTGCCATGCCCTGGAGGAGGGGAGCTAGGTGGCGTAGGGTGGCCTGGGTCTCGGGGTCGAGACTAAAGCCCAGTTGGGCCGCCTGACGGTAGGCCCGCAACAGCCGCAGAGGGTCTTCCTTGAGGTTTTCGGCGGCCACCATACACAGCACCTTCCGTTGTAGGTCGGCGTAGCCATCGAGCGGATCCACCAGGGTTTCGCTATGGGGGTTGTAGGCAATGGCGTTGATGGTAAAGTCGCGCCGCTGGAGATCGACGGTGATGCTGGGGCCAATTTGCTGGGCAAAGTCTACCGTGGCATTGGGGAAGACCACCCGCGCAATCTGGTGTTCCGCATCGAGTACCACAAAGCCAGCTTTGTAGCGGTGGGCGATATCCGCTGCTGTTTCGATGGCCTTTTCTGGCAGCACGAAGTCTAAATCTAGGTAATCCGCTTGGCGATTAAGCAAAGCGTCGCGCACACTCCCCCCTACCAGATAAGCCTGCGGTGGCAGCAGCGATACGCTAAAGGGCCAGGTGTGGGGTGAAAGGGCAGATTGTTCGGTAGCCACTGCAAGGGATAGCGAAGTTAGCGTCAGACTCAAGGAAGCCTCTATTCTTTCATTACAACAATCTTTTGGGTTCCTGACTGCCTACCTTGCCCCATCTTGACTGTGGCCCATCTCCACCGTGGTCGATGTCGGGGGAGAGTCGCTGACGGAAGTGGGATCTGAGGGATGGCAGCGATGTTTGCATTGTGAAACATCCAACCGCTCCACCCAGGGCATTCAAAAAACTTGAGTAGAATATCAAAAAACAGACCCCCTTCGGTGGATAGGCCTAGTGATATGTGCATTTGCGTAAATTGCCACTATGTAGACCGCTGCACCACCTACCACGCGGTGGAAGGCCAGCACCAGCAGCCCCACCTTACCGAGCTTCCCAGTTTTGAACCCGTGGAACCCACCATCAATGTCAACATTCGCCAACGGGGTGAGGACATTGAAATGGAGTGGGACGTGGTGGGCTGTGAGAGCTTCCAGGAAGAAACAGGCAAATGGGCCAAACTGCGGCCTGGGGAGTTGGTGCCGACCTAGGCCGAGTGCCTCGAAAACATCCTCGGTCGCCGTGGGCCTAGCCCTCACCCCCAGCCCCTCGCCCAGAACGGAGAGAGGGGCCAGAAATGGTTTCCCTGCGGTTAGGCGTGGGGATGATCGGGTTTGAGCAGGGTAGCCGCCACCACAATGCCAATCATGGCGAGGACAGCCATGGGATAAAAGGCGTAGGTATAACTGCCGAACCAGTCGCGAATTTGGCCAGCGCTAAGGGTGCCAATGAGCGCCCCCACCCCGTAGGCGGTGAAGACAATGCCGTAGTTTTGGGCGTAGTGGTCGGGGTTGAATAGGCGCAGGGTGGTTGTAGGAGCGATGGCCAGCCACCCACCCAGACAAAACCAGAACAGGCAAAAGGCCACCAGATACAGGGCCACCTGCCCCGATTGGGCATTGAGCATCAGCACACAGGCCAGCAAAATTAGCCCGTAGGAGGCAATGGCGACCTGGTGGGGCCGATAGCGATCACTCAGCCAGCCAAACAGGGGCCGACTGATGCCGTTGAACAGGGCAAACAGGGCCACACTGCTAGCCGCCAGCCCAGGGTTAATGTTGATGATTTCCTGCCCCACCGGGCTAGAAATACCGATGGCCGTGAGCCCCACCAGGGTGCCGATGGTGTAGCAAATCCATAGGCCGTAGAAGGAACGGCTTTTCATCATGTGGGCCGGATAGGTGTGGTGAGCGGTCTCAGCGGCATGGGGAATGGTGCCTTCGTAGGGGTGCCAGTCTTGGGGTGGCAGTTTGAGGGTGAGGGAAATGGCCAGGATAATCACCCCAAAGGCTAGCCCCATCAGCCGCAGGGTGGGCCGCACCCCCAGGTCAGAAATCAGCCCATTGGCCAGGGGAGCCGTTACCAACGGCGACAGGCCAAAGCCAATGATGGTTAGCCCCACCGCTAAGCCCTTGCGGTCTGGGAACCAGCGGGCCACCACCGCCATGGGTACGCCGTAGGTCATTCCCACGCCGATGCCCACCACCACCCCATAGGCCAGGATGAGGGTGTCGATCTGAGTCGCCAAACTGGCCAACAGATAGCCCAGGGCCACAATCACGCCCCCCACCGCCGCCACCCGTCGGGTGCCCAATCGCCCCATATAAAACCCGGTAATCGGCATCATCACCGCATTGCACACCAGCGCCAGGGTAAAGGGCAGCAGGCTGGCGGTGGCGCTAATCCCCATCTCGACCTCTAGGGGACGGCGGAAGATACTCCAGGAATAGACGGTGCCCAAGCACAGCAAGACGGCAATGCCCAGGGGAATGAGCAGCCAGCGGCCCTGATGAGCCGGCAAACCAAACACCGTTGGCTCTGCCGGGTGATAGGTGATGTCCATGGTAAAAATCCTATGCAATGGTCGTACAAATGGCCCCAGGCTAGAGGGTTGGGGCAACTGAAGCTGAGGAGATCGGGAAGGGCGAACAAGGCAGGTTAACTCCCAGAGACTAAGCCGCCCAGGAGACTCTTAGGTGAACGACGCGCTCAAACCGCCGTGGGCAAGGAGCCTAGGTTGTCAGGCCTATTGTGCCCTCGATAACAGAATAAATACCTACTAACCCTTATTTATGATGCCTCTAGATCGCTCTCTTGATGTGAGGAAACGTTGATACCCCCCGGCCATAGCGTGGCCCCAGCCCCAGCCCAGAGATTGCGGAACGCTAGGCTACCCACCGAATTGGCCCTAACCCTGCGGAAACCCCAAAAAGTCGATAGATTAGGTAACTAGGGAACACTAGCGAAAAACGAGGACACCCACATGCGGGTATTGTTGATGACGGGTAAAGGCGGCGTGGGTAAAACCTCCGTGGCGGCGGCTACCGGGCTGCGCTGTGCCGAATTGGGCTACAAAACCCTGGTGCTGAGTACCGATCCGGCCCACTCCTTGGCCGACAGCTTTGATATGGAACTGGGCCACGAGCCGCGCCAGGTGCAGCCCAACCTGTGGGGGGCCGAACTGGATGCCCTGATGGAACTGGAGGGCAACTGGGGAGCGGTGAAGCGCTACATCACCGACGTGTTGCAAGCCCGTGGCCTTGAGGGCATTGAGGCCGAAGAACTGGCCATCCTCCCCGGCATGGACGAAATTTTTAGCCTGGTGCGCATGAAGCGCCACCACGACGAAGGCGAATACGACGTGCTGATCATCGACTCGGCCCCCACCGGGACGGCCCTGCGCCTGCTGAGCCTGCCGGAGGTGGCGGGCTGGTATATGCGGAAACTCTACAAGCCCTTCCAGGCCGTTTCTGAGGTGCTGCGCCCGCTGGTGGAACCGCTGTTTCGTCCGGTGGCTGGGTTTTCGTTGCCCACCCGCGAGGTGATGGATGCCCCCTACGAGTTCTATGAGCAGTTGGTGGCACTCGAAAAAGTGCTTACCGATGCGGCGACGACTTCGGTGCGTCTGGTCACGAATCCCGAAAAGATGGTGATTAAGGAATCTCTCCGCGCCCATGCCTACCTGAGCCTTTACAACGTGGGTACGGATTTGGTGATTGCCAACCGCATCATTCCTGAGGAAGTGCAAGATCCCTTCTTCCAGCGGATGAAGGAAAAGCAGCAGGAATACAGGCAGGAAATCCACGACGATTTTCGGCCCCTGCCTGTGAAGGAAGTGCCCCTGTTTGCTGAGGAAATGTGCGGCATCGAAGCCCTGCACCGCCTGAAGGACACCCTTTATAGGGACGAAGATCCGGCCCAGGTCTACTACAAAGAAACGACCCTGCGCGTGGTGCAAGAGGCCAGCAACTATAGCCTAGAACTCTACCTCCCTGGTATTCCTAAGGACAAAATTGAACTGAGCAAATCTGCCGACGAACTGAATATTCGCATCGGTAATCATCGCCGCAATTTGGTGCTGCCCCAAGCCCTGGCGGCGTTGCAGCCCTCTGGGGCCAGGATGGAGGATGATTACCTCAAAATTCGCTTTAGCTCGGCGGCTTAGAACGGATAGATAAGCTCAGTTCACACGACAATAAGCCAGGTTCAGTAGATCACAAAGATGTCTCTTCGTATGGGCTTGGCCCTCACCCCCAGCCCCTCTCCCAGGGGGGAGAGGGGAGCCGGAAGTCCTTCAAAGTCCCTCTCCCAGCTTGGGAGAGGGATTTAGGGTGAGGGCCAAACTAAGGGCAGTAAAGAGAGTTTGTGATCTGCTGAGGTTATTCGGATGCTTCAGACAGAAGTTTGACGAGATCTGGCTTTTTCATTTTTGCAAAGCCTGTCAGTCCTTTTTTCTTGGCCATGGCTTTTAGTTCTCCAACGGCCATCATTTCCAACAGACGGGTATCTGTAGTAATTTCTGGGATAGGCTGGGGCGTGAGGTAGAAAATCTGCTCTAGTGCTTTTAGCTTAGCCCCTCCAGTAATGCCGCAGCTAAGCTTGGTGATCGGTTTTAGATCTTTCCAGTATTCCCGTGGGGCTTCATCTAAACGGGCAATAACAGAAGCTACTCGAACACCCTTTAATGGCGTTCCTGGTTGCTGGATGAGATAATCTAAGGCCGCAGCAATTTCGTCACGGTCTGCTGTAGACAGGTTGGTTTTAGGTTGGGTCTCCTGGGCTAGGGCTTGGCTTAACTCCATTACTTCAGGAGAATCCTCTGCAATGATGCACCAAACCTCTTCCAACCCTGCTTCAATAGCGGCAGCATAGATAAATGAATTGGCAATGACCTGATATTGATCTAAGCCAGTTTCTTTGACGATTACAGGAATCCAGTTTCGGCTAATTTTATTAAATTTCTTGGCCGCAAATTGGAGAATGTATTGATGAACTTCTGTCGGATTTCCCGGTTCAATTTCATCAATTGGTAGACACATTAAGTTGCCAACATCAGAGAGAGCCATTACAGAAAATACTCCTTCGCAATTTTTTGATACTGTTCGCGAGCAACCTTAAATCCAAAAGCGGCTGGTATATGCATAAAGTCAGCACGAGAAATGTATGCCATATAGGGAATCGAAATCATACTTCGATCCTTTTTTTCGGGTTTCCATCGAGGATAAAAATAAGGCAGAAGATTGAAGCCATTTGAATCTTTTCTAGTGCCCTGAATGATTTTTTCAATAGCAAGGTGCATTAATTGAATCTGGTGAGGGGTTTCTTTGATGGCGCTATTCATGAATACTGGTAATGCTATAGGGCCAGCTTCTCCTCTTAGCTGTCGCTCTAGTTGGATTTCAGGAATATACTTAGCAATAGCAGTGCCTGCATTTTGCAGAGAATGAAGATTATCGTGACGGGCAGGGATTAGAACAACATCAGCAGCATAAATAGCCTGCTGAGCGAAGATACGCCAATTAGGCGGTGTATCAATTAAAATGTAATCATAGTCGTTGCAAACGGATTCTAAGGTTCTCTTAAGATCATGAATTTTCAGGTATTTTCTTAAATCACCTTCATCCAGTTCACTAGACATCCTTGCATCGGCGCGAATAATATCGATAGCCCAAGGATTTCTTAGGCTAGGGTGCTCAAACTTATACGTTGAGATAATATTTCTTGCATCACCATTTTTATCTCTTAAAGCCTCTAAAAATTCCCCAGCCAATGGCGGAAGGTTGAGAGCATCCCCTAAGTCGCTTTGATTGGGATCAAAGTCAACAATCAAAACTTTTTTGCCTTCTCTAGTAAGAGTGGCAGCTATATTCAGCGTAGTAGTGGTTTTGCCAACTCCACCTTTATTGTTATAAACAGCAACATTGAGAGCGCGTTTAGGCGTGTCGATAATTCGACGAAAATCATTCACTATTTCCTTGATTTTGCCATCTGTTTCCAAACATGGAGTTACAGGATGAACAACTTTTCCATGTTTTCGGAAAAGTTGAATGTGTGTAGCATTAGTAATAATCCCCCATGCTACTGATTGAGAAACAGGTGCTTGAAGGTATCGCTTAAGCTGATCAACAGCTTTACAATAATCACCATGCTTTACGTTACCTAGATTTTTAGATTTTGCTTTTACCTCCACATATAAATATGGATCTTTGTAATTATGAACAAAAATATCTCCATCTGAATTTTTGCGTGCCGCAAAATCAACTTTATTTTGTCCCTCGGTGGGAAATTCTGGGATTCTTTCTAGATGATTAAATCCTAAAGCTTCTAGGAAATGTTGCACAAAGGTGTCAACAACTAGCGGTTCAGAAGCATTAGATGCTAAGTGTTGCAGAGCTTCTTCTAAATTCATAATGAGTCACTTGGGCTTGAGTACGACGAGAAAAAGTAAGTTAGGTGACTGAACCAATCGAACCAAACTTACCTACACTTAAATCGCCTAGATTGGCGTTGTCTTCTTTATTTTGCCCAGGCAATGACCGCAACTAACACCCAAGATCCGAAAAAAATAATTTATTTTTTTCTACCCGAAGATCCTTCAATTCATCAATCAAAAGTAGTTCATCTGAATTAGTACTTTGCCATGGCAAAGCATTGCTAGGCTTCAGCCTTCTAGATAGTTCTCTGTGTTCTGGTATAGAAGAGTGCGTCATTTTTCCCGAAAGTTGGCAGAATAGGGGCGACCTTAACGACTCTGCGCTCCCTAGGCTAGAATCCAGTCACCGGGGCGATTACTAAAGGTAGGATTCCATGGCGGCGGCACACTACTATCGAATTTTGGGCCTACGCACCGGGGCCGATTTTGAGGCCGTGAAGCTGGCCTATCGCAATTTGGCAAGGCTGTATCATCCCGACGTGAATCCGGGGGATCACCTGGCCAAGGAAAAGTTCGTCCAAATTACCCAGGCCTACCAAGCCATTGCCGATGCCTTGCCCGCTGGGATGTCTAAGGCAAGCCCTCGTTCCGCCCAGCCAAAACCTAAGGAACCGACGGCAACGGTCGCAAACCCCAGTCCTCCATCCCCTCACCCTGCCAGATCTGAGTCCTCGGTGCCTACGCCTTCCTCAGCGACAACTTCTGCCCAGGCCGCGACCAAAGCCAGCACCCCCAAGTCAAATTTATCCTCACAGCCCCCCATTCAGCAGCCCCCCGGTGGGTCTGAGGCCGACCAAGACCTGAAGCAAAGCAGCTTTACTCAGCTTCAATCGTTCTTACAAAGCCAGCGCTACCCTAGGGCAGTGGCCTTAGTAGAAGGCTTGGCCCATCGCTTCCCCAACGATCTCGAAATTCGCCAGTGGCATGCCATCACCTACTATCGCTGGGGGCAGGCGGCCATCACCGACGGCAACTTCACCAAGGCATCGGCCTGTCTTAAGAAAGCAGCCCGTTTAGATCCCCACAACCGTGCCCTCCAGCAATCTCTTCAGCAGGAATGGCAGCGGTTAGCCGATTTGAGCCAGCGCCCAACGATTGGGGCACGCCGTTAAACAACCCGATTCCAGTAAGTCGTATAAGTCGTAGGGGGCATAACGCCAAGGCGAGGCTAGGGCTATACGCAAAGCAATGCACCTCTCGCTATGTCCTGATAGCCCTCACCCCCAGCCCCTCTCCCACGAGGAGAAGGGAGCTAGAAAGGCTCAAAGTCAATCTTCCTTGGGGAGAGGGATTTTGGGTGTAGCTTGCTTCCCGGAGGGTGGGCCAACGGGCTTGCTGGAAGTAGGTTTCTCAAGATTTCAGCATTGGGCTTATCCCAAACTGAGGTTACTTCCACAGCTATGCACCTAAGCGACGGGCTGGGGAACGGCCATCAAGGACTGGGCTTCGGCCAAGTGTTTAACCAAGGTGGCTTTGGGCAGCGGCCCTTGCAGGTGATCCCAGGGCAGGGGTTGGTCGGTGGGCCAGGTGTCGTGGACGTAGTAATCCAAGGGCGGAAGATCTCCCTTCATGTCCTTAAAGGCGCGTTTGTAGCTGCCGAGGGAGTCGCCGTAGTGGCGCACCTGCTCTAGCAGCGGGGTCAGGCGGCGATCTCCCCTGGAAATGAGGGCTTGGATGACCGACCAGTTATAGCTTTCGGGCCGGAAGTCTGCGCCGATTTTGCCGAGCTGTTTTTGCAGAAACTTCAGTCGTTTTTCGGCCTCACGGTTGATGCCGTACCACTGAAACGGGGTGTGGGCCTTAGGCACAAAGGTGCTGCATCCTAGGGTGAGGCGCAGTCCGGGGGCGGCTTTTTTGAGGCGTTGCATCAGGGTGGCGGTTTGTTCCAGATCCGCCATTTCTTCGCCCGGAATGCCCGCCATGCCGTAGAGTTTGAGGGCGCTTAGCCCCCCGGCTTTGGCGTTGACGGCGGCGGCTTCGATGTCCTCGGTGGCCAGCTTTTTGTTGACGATGTGGCGCACCCGTTCCGAACCGCTTTCTACGGCAATGGTGATGGATCGGGTGCCGTGGCGGGTCAGGGTTTCCGCCAGTTTGGGGTTGACGGTGTTGGTGCGTACCGAGGCAATGCTGAGCCGGACATGGTCGAACTGGGGCTGGTTGAGGTAATCCAGCAGGGTTTCAAATTCCGGGTGCTGGGTGACAGAAGCGCCGAGCAAACCCAGGCGATCCGTGACCGCTAGGCCGCGCTCGATGGCGGGAATGAGGGAGCCTTCCAGACTGGCGGTGCGAAAGGGCAGGGTGAGGTAGCTGGCGAGGCAGAAGCGACACATTTCCGGGCAGCTTCGCACCACTTCCACCATGAAGATATTTTCCCAGGCGGCCAGGGGCGTCACCACGGTGGAGGTAGACAGCACATTGCCCCGGTAGGTCTGCTTTTGCACCTGGACAGGAATGCCGTCGTCGATGGGTTCAATGGCCACCATTGGCCCGGTGGGGTCATCGTAAACCGGGCGATACAGAGCAGGCACATATACCCCCGGCATTTGGGCTAAGCGGCGCAGCTTTTCCTGACGAGAAGCGGCTTTTAGGGCTTTAAGCTGGTCAAAAAAATCATCCAGCAGGGTTTCGCCATCCCCTAGTAAAATCACATCAAAAAAGGCGGCGAAGGGTTCTGGATTGGCCGTTAGCACCGGGCCACCGCCAAAGACGAGGGGGTGCGCCTCCTCCCGATCTGCCGCGTGGATGGGCACATGCAGGTTCTCCAGGTGGGTGAGAACGTTGCCGTAGTCCAACTCCCAAGACAGCGAAAACCCCACCACATCGGGGCAAGCGGGCAGCGGTTCCTGGTGATCGGTAAACAAACGGCTCACCGCCACATCGGCCCGTTTTGCCAGGGTGGCCCATACCACTTGGTAGCCCAGGCTGGTAATGCCGACGCTGTAGGTATTGGGGAAGGCAAAAATGACCAACAGTGCATCTTCTGTGGCCGTGACTGGTTCAAATAACAAGGTTTCGTCAAGAAAGGGAGAAGCAGCCACAGGATTGGGAGAAGTAACGCTATTTTGCCATGTTCCATAGTAGGGCGTTGGTGCAGGCTCGCCCATGGTGTTGCCTGTGGTTGCCAGGGGTTGGCTGCAGAATCGCGGGGTTGACGCCATCCCCCAATCACAGCGGTTGCAAAATGACAAAAGCATTCCTGCTGAACACTACAGTCCTGCTAAACACCGATGTCAGCGCGCTATGATCGAAGAATTGCTCAGGAATGACCGATTCAAATTGTATTGCTAGAATATGTGGTTATACGGTTTTTGGGGGCAGTTTTACAAAGTTAGGATGAAGTTATCGCCACTACCCCTACCCATCGTGGGTAATTACGCTGGACTAGGGGAAGGGGAGCGACAAACCGCCTGCCTTCGCAGCATTGCTGTGTTTGACCTATGCAACCCCTGCCCTCCAAACATTGCCCAACCCTGTTGTTGGCCATCGAGGAAGATACCCTCCACATTCCCCACCCGGCTGCTGCGGTGTCTGCGGTGGCGGAGGCAGATCGGCCCCGGCTGGCGGCGTTGGCGGCGCAAGCTCTCAAGCAAGGACTGGAAAGCTTCCGACAAGGCCACTACCCTGGTGCCCTAGATCAGTTTCACCGGGCTTTATCAGGCTATCAGCAAGCCGCCGATCAACCCAACACTGCCAGGGTTTTGATGGTGTTGGCCAGCGCCTACTATCGCCTAGCCGACTACCTCTGGGCCGCCGACTATGGTCGTCAATGCCTCATTCTGGCCCAGAAAATTCAGCACCGGCCCTTGCAACAACAGGTTTTAGAGCACCTGGGCAACAGCTATCGCCACCTAGGCAACCTGCAAGTGGCCCTCGATCATATGGGCCAAAGTTTGCAACTTACCAAGGAACTGCACGACCCCCAGGCCGAAATGCGCGTCCTCAACAATCTGGGTATGGTCTATCGGGCGAAGGGGCTTAATCGCCAAGCCGCCACCCTCTACGAAGCGAGTTGGCTGATGGCCAAAACCCTGGGAGACACGACCGTGCAGCTTCAAGTGCTGCAAAATCTGGGCAATACCTACCACACGCTGCGCCACTATGCCCAGGCTATCGAATGCTACGAGCGCTTTCTCCGGCTCAATGAAGCTAACCCCGGCGTTGTAGCCAGCAACCACACAACACGGCGTATCCTGGCCCAGTTAACCAGTGCCAGCCTCGCTATCCACGACTATAACCGCGCCATTGTTCATCTTCAGCATCACCTCGCCCTAGCCTGCACCCTTGGCGACTCTAAGGGGGCAGCGGCCCTAATCGATGAACTCAGCCAGTGCTATGTCGCCCTTAATCAGGTGCGATCCTTTCAGGCTCCCGATAACGCTATGATTAGCGCCTAGCTAACCTGAGTTCGGGATAAGCCAAGGACTGCCATCTTTAGAAACCTGCTTCCAGATTGCGCTTTAGACCTCACCCTAAATCCCTCTCCCCAAGGGAGAGGGATTTTGAGCCTTTCTAGCTCCCCTCTCCCACAAGATATAGAGGGTATCTCCATTGGGGCTAAAGGCCAGGGAGAGTACTGGAGCAACATGGTTTGCGAGGGCTTTCTCGCGCTCTCCGGTGGCAAGATTCCAAATTTGAATAGTGCCATCGTCGCCGCCAGTGACTAGCCAGCCAGCATCGGGACTAAAGGCGACGGCCCACACGCGGGTGCCGTGGGCGTGCCAGGTGTGGCGGCAATCTCCCGTGGCTACGTCCCCACCCGCACGGTTTGGTCGCCGCTGGCACTGGCCAGTAGGGTGCCGTCGGGGCTAAAGGCCACGGCAGTCACAATGCCCGTATGATCCGCTAAAACTCGCAGACATTCGCCACAGTTGATATCCCACAGCCGCACCTGATGATCTTGGCCACCGCTGGTCAGAATGGGATGCACCGGGCTAAAGGCCACTTGCCAAACCCAGCTATTGTGCCCCTTAAACAGCCTCAACTGTTGGCCATCCGCCATCCGCCAGAGCTGAATGCCGCCCGCCGTGTCGCTGGGGGCTAGGGTTTGCTTCCCCCTCGTCATCGAGAACCGCTATAGGTCAAGCACCTCTATCTCGACTGATTAAAACAGCGTTAGCAGATAGATCAGCGTGAACAACACAATCCACACCACATCTACAAAGTGCCAGTAAATTTCAGCCATCTCTGGCCCCGTGTGGGTGACATCGTTGTAGTGCCCTGCTCGCCGAGAGCGCCACAGCACTCCTAAAATCAGCAGCAACCCAATAAAAACGTGCGCTCCGTGGAAGCCTGTCATTAGGTAAAAGCAGTTGCTAAAGAGGTTTGTTCTCAGGCCATAGCCGAGGGTCAAATACTCATAGACTTGCCCTACTAAAAAGACAGCCCCCATGGCGGCGGTAATGCCAAACCAAAGGCGCATTTTAGCCAGGTCATTCTTCTTAATGGCCTTGGTGCCGAAGTTAATCACCAAACTGCTGGAAACCAGAATAAATGTGTTTACCGCAGGCAGCAAAAGCTCGACTTCGGTTTCCTTGGGGGGCCATTCCGCGATGGAACTACGAAAGACCAAAAATACCGCAAAGAATCCGGCAAACATCAAAAATTCTGAGGCCAGAAAGGTCAGTAATCCCAGAACTCGAAGATCCTGATGTTCCTCATGGGCCGTGGGCGTTGCAGAATCGATAGTGCCTTGCATAGGGGTAGGGAGTAGGGGATAGGGAGTAGGGTGCATTGCTTCGCGAATGCACCATTTTCTTCAGGGGAATCGATGGATATTTAAATCCTGGTGGGAAATATCGGGAAAAGGTGGGCATTGCCCACCCTACATTGGTCAACTCAAAGGAGAATCAAGGAAGGTAGAAAAGATGGGCAATGCCCACCCTATCGTTGTTGTGGCACCACCGCTTCGCCAGCAGGGCCAACCTCATCGGCTCTCTCTGATCCATACTCGTAGGGGCCATGGGTTACCACGGGCAGCACTTCCCAATTTTCGATGATTGGGGGAGAAGCCGTTGTCCATTCCAACGTAAGCGCATTCCAAGGATTATCCCCAGCTTTTTGGCCTTTGCTCCAGTTCCACAGCACATTGATGTAGAAGGGAATTACCGAAACAGCAAGGATATAGGCCCCCACCGTTACGAGCTGATTGAGGTCGGTAAATTGGGCATCATACATGGCCACTCGGCGGGGCATTCCCTGCATTCCCAAAACGTGCATGGGGGTGAAGGTAAGAATGGTGCCAATGAACGTAAGAACAAAGTGAACTTGACCAAGTTTTTCGTTCAGCATTCGTCCCGTAATTTTGGGGAACCAGTGGTACACCGCTGCATAGATGCCGAACACTGAGCCGCCAAATAGAACGTAGTGAAAATGGCCGACGACGTAATAGGTATCGTGGACATGAATGTCAAAGGGAGCGGTGCCGAGGGTAACGCCGCTAAGGCCACCAAAGACAAACATGGACAACAGGCCCACCGCAAACAGCATGGCCGTGGTGTAGCGAATTTTTCCGCCCCAGAGGGTGGCTACCCAGCTAAAGATTTTGATCCCCGTGGGCACTGCCACAATCAGGGTAGAAATGGTGAAGAAAATCCGCATCCAGGGAGGGGTGCCGCTAGTAAACATGTGGTGAACCCACACAAACAGACCCACAAAACAGATGGTTAGCGATGAGTAGGCAATGGCCTTATAGCCAAAAATCGGCTTACGGGCATGGACGGGGATCACCTCGGACATAATGCCGAAGATGGGCAGAATCATCAAATACACTGCCGGGTGAGAATAGAACCAGAAAAGGTGCTGATAGACCACCACATTGCCGCCCGCATCCGGCTTAAAGAAGGAGGTGCCAAAGTTGATGTCAAACAGCAGCAGAATCAACCCAGCGGCGAGAACAGGGGTGGAAAATAGCGCCAGGATAGAGGTGGCCACCATCGCCCAGCAGAACAGCGGGATTTGATGCCACTTCATGCTGGGAACTCGCATTTTCCAGATTGTGATCAAGAAGTTGACGGAACCCAAAATGGAGGAAGTTCCCACTAGCACGATGGCCAAGATCCATAGGGTTTGGGCAGCGTTGGCGGTAATTTCGCTTAGGGGCGGATAGGATGTCCAGCCAGCCTGGGCACCACCAAAGTAGAAGCTGCCTAACAGCAAGGCTCCGGCGGGAGGATTCAGCCAAAAAGCAATGGCATTCAGCTTAGGAAAGGCCATATCCCGCGCCCCAATCATGAGGGGAATCAAGTAGTTCCCAAATCCCCCAATGGCGGCGGGCACAATCCACAGAAAGATCATGATTGTGCCGTGGTTCGTCAAAAAGGCGTTGTACAGTTCGGGACTGAGGAAATCGGAATCCGGCGTAGCCAGTTCTGTCCTCAGCATTACGGCCATGAAACCGCCGACTAAATAAAATAAAAACGAGGTGACAAGGTACTGAATCCCAATCACCTTGTGATCCACATTAAAGGTGAAGTAGTGGTACCACTTCCATTTATCGGGATGTCCGTGGGGGGCCACGGGACTGTTAAAGGAAAGATCTGCTTGAGCCATAAAGGGGTTTGGTTAAAAACGGCTGGGTATGGATTGGTTGTTGGTTCTTAGGCTGTAGGTTGGGTAGAGCGCTAGCGGCACCCAACATAGGGAATTTCTGCTATCAAGGGTTTTTGCCGTTAGGGTTGGTCGTTATTGGCGAGGGCTGGTTGTTGGGTTGCACCCAACCTACGGTTTTCCCAATTGGCGGGAGTGGCTTGCTCAATCGATGGGGTGATGGTGGGCGGTGCCCACCCTACGGTTGGGCGAGTTGGGCGAGTTGGGCGGCTTCGATGGGAATATCTTGGGCGATTTGTGCCAAGTACTCAGCGTCGGTGCGAGGGCCAGGATTTAGGGCGACGGTTTCGGCGGCTCCGGGAAGTTCGGCGACGCGGCTGGCTTCCCAGGCGGCGTAGTCTTCTTGGGAGTGGACAATTACCTGGGTTCTCATGCCGCCGTGGTAGGCTCCGCAGAGTTCGGCGCAGACGACGGGATAGGTGCCTTCCTTCGTGGCTACAAAGCGCAGTTCGGCGGGTTGTCCGGGCAGGGCATCTTGCTTGAGGCGGAACTGGGGCACCCAGAAGGAATGGATCACATCCTGGGCTTCAATGAGGAGCTGAACATCCTGGCCGACGGGGACGTGCAGTTCACCGTCCACAATGCCCGTCTCGGGGTAGCGGAAAATCCAGGCGTACTGCATCCCGGTGACGTTCACCGTGAGGTCAGGCAAATTGCCCTCTACCGCTGGCGATGCCCCAAAGCCGTAGACTTGGCGAGCTTTGCCCTCCTCCCCAGCTTGGGCCAGCATGGGGGAACCTACGTCTACCATTTTGTGCTGCGGCGCTTGGGCCATCATCATGCCGCCGTGGTGATGGCCACCGGGGGCAAAACCGCCCATGTCTTGATACACCACCACGCTATAAAGGCCCAACCCAACCACAATAATGGCTGGAATGGCCGTCCAGAAGGCCTCTAGGGGCAAATTACCTTCAATGGGGAGGCCGTCGGTATCATCCCCTTTGCGGCGACGAAATCGAATGAGCGAATAGATAATCGCACCCTGCACCACAATGAACAGGGCGGTGCCAATGGTGACCATGACATTAAAAAAGTCATCTACCAAGGGCGCTTGTTCCGAGGCTTGAACAGGCAGAAGGTGATTGTTTTGCCCGTACCACAGACTAATCAGGGTGACGACAATCCCAATTAGCAGGGTCCAAAACGGGGCCGGGATTTGTTGCATAGCCGATCTCCACGGGGGAGGCGCGAGGGGAAGAAACAGAATTTAATGCGACGACTAAAAAATAGGGCTGTCGCTCTATGGCATCCTAAAACCCAACTCTTTGGAGATCGGCGAAACTTTGGATTTGCTTTAGAGTGTCTCTATGCAAAACGTAGCAAAACGCTATGGTTCTTCACATGTGAGTGCTCAAATGTAAGGACGTTTTAGCGCCTTGGACGGCATGGGGCTAAAACCTGTTGAGCCATCGGTATCCGGGGATGGCGATTCATAATGGTCTGCCTGATCCCTGTCTAACACTTCTGGCTCTGTCGAATCTGGCGATTGATCGGATTCCGAGGAGGGCATATCCATCCGAGGCTCGGTCATGTAGGGCTGGGTGAGGTAGGGTTCAACCAGTTCCGGCATGGCCATGGGCAATTCCGGCGAGTCGCTAGGGGGCATTTCCGTCGAAGACGATGGCCCTAGGTCGTCTGGGGTCGTTGCTGTGGCTGCTGGCACCTCGTATACCACGACGGGGGGCGGCTCTGGGGTTGTGTCTGGCGGAGCGGAGCCAAACCCAGGTAGGGTCTGCTGCTGTGTCCAGGTTTTCCAGCGCTTCATCATGCCCTTGCCCCGATCCATTGGCGATGATGGGGGCGCTATCGTCTCGGCTGGGGAGGATTGGGCTTGAGTTTGGAAGACTTGGCCCTGGCTTTGGGCTGCGTCAGTGGCCAACGGCTCAGGCGTAGGAACGGCTTCACTGGGAGGGGTTGCGGTGGGAGCGACTTCAGGGGTGGGGGCAGTGACCTCCTCGGTGGGGGGGGCGCTAGCGGTGGGCTTGTCCGTCGTCTCAACCTCTGGCTCATCCGTGGGCATCGCATCGCCATCCAGAGCAGGAATGGGGGATTCGCCAGTCGTGTCCTCTGGCTGGGGCACTTCCAGGGCAGAGGGTTCCAGGACAGAGGGTTCCAGGACAGAGGGTTCTAAATCGGCATTCTCTAGGGAGGATTCCTCGATGTCAGCCGTTTCTAGATCGGGTTCATCGAGATCCACCGTCGCTGGGGTCGATCCTTCGTTCAGGGTGGCCTCCGGCACAGAGGCATCGGCCTGCGGCGTTGGTGTCTCGGGTGGGGCGGCGGGCACAATGTCCTCAGCCTCGTCGATGACCTCAGGCGTTGGTTCTGTGGCGGGGGGCTCCGGCGATGCAGGCGGGGTATAGGTAGGGTCAATAATGCTGGCAACGGCTTTGAGGTCTAGCTCACCGCGCACTAGGCGAGACAGGGTATCGGTGCCTCCAGGCTGGTAGTCGATGATGCGGACAGTGTTGTTAAAGCGGTTTTCGATGGGGCGTCCAGTTTCGTCGATGAGTTCAAGCTGCACCCAGTTGCGACCGGGCTGGAAGCCCTTTAGATAGATCGGCTGCCATTGGTCAAACACAAAGCTTTGGCCGTTGACAGTGCAGCGAATCCGCCAGTCGTGCAAGTCGTCCTTGGGGTCTTCCTGGGCGCTGAGGTGCAGGGGCGCATTGGTGAGGTAAAAATCTAGCATGATCGGCTCGGCCCCGTAGGTGCCCTGGGGGCGGCTGTAGGTGAGCAGGGGGGCGCTAGCGTTAACCTCGTTTTGGGGCGTGGGGGCAAAGATGTGGAAGGTACGCTGGTCAAAGGCTCCGTCGTTTTTAAAGCTTTCGTGCCAGGGGCGAGAGGCAAACACGCGTAGGGTGTGGGTGCCAGGAGCTAGGTCTTCCAGCACCAAGGGTTCTGAGGCATCATAGACGGCTTGGTAGGGCTGGTCGTCTAAAAAAACATGGAGGTGGGGGCCAAGCTGCCAGGTTTTGTCTTTAAACAGGGGCAAGCCACGCACCTGAAACCGCACCGCCACCGTGGCACTTTCCACGACTTCCCCCGGTCGAGGGCTGAGGATACGCACCTGGGGCGTATAGGCATCAATGATTTGTTTGAGGATATCCAAGGTCTCTGGCGGCGACACCTCTGCCATGGGGCCAGCCAGCAGGTGGGGCGCTTCCGTGGGCTCCGACAGCAGTGCCGTGGGTGCCGTGGGTTTAGCACAGCCCACCATCGCCCACGTAAACACAAGCATTGCCAGAAAAGCGACCATCCGTTGCCCAACATGGACGACTCTCTGTGCTCTAGCCATGGCCCTTGTTTACCCTAAGTTTGCATTATTACCATAGGGCACTTTCGGGCCGTTTAAGGACTGGCCTCCGCAGGAACCGATCAGCCTCCGTCCTTGACCCGAGGCCCAGACCTTTTGAAATCTCGACGCTACAGAATGCCGCGACGGCCATTGGGCAACACCGTAGACCAATTGGTGCGGGCAGTGGCCAGTTGTTCATCGGTGATGAGCGCTCCGGTGAGGTCGGCCCCACAGAGGTTGGCCCCACGCAGGTTGGCATTAGAGAGGCAGGCCTGGGTAAGGTTAGCCCCCCGCAGGTCGGCCCCCTCCAGGTTGGCATAGTGGAAGTAGGCCTTGATCAGCTTGGTGTTGCGCAGGTTAGCCTTGGTGAGGCTGGCGCGGCCGAAGTTGGCATGGCTGAGGTCGGAACCTTGGAAATTGGCGTTAGGTAGTTTGGATTGATTAAAGTTGATATCGGCGAGGGCGGTACGCTGCATGTCCAAAGTCCGAAAGGTTTGCAGCGAAAAATCCCGTCGCCCCTTAGCATACTTTTGCTTGACCTCCTCGGAGGACAACTGAACCCGGGCGGGCTGTCGGGCCGAGGAAGGCGGGCCGGATTGAGAGGCCGTCGTACGGGAGGTCGTATGACCACTACCCGCCGAAGACACCCCTCCTTGACTGCTGCTATTGCGCTCACGGCGGGCACGGATGGCAGCGGCCAAGCGGGCGGCAGAGGAGGCGGGAGAGTGATCTTGAACCGTGGGGGTTGGGTTGGGTTGGGCAAGTTGGGGCTGACTGTTTTGGGCCGCCTTGAGCGCATCGGGTTGGCTAGCGGTGGCCATATTTTGAGCCAAGCTCAGGAGGTAGGGCTCTAGGTCTAGATCCCGCAGGACGGCCTCCGTCGATTGGTAGCGGTGGCGCACGGAAATCTCCAGCATTTTTTCCAGCACCTTGGCGAAGTGATCGCTAACGTAAACCTTATCCCGCCAGAGCAGTTCCCCCGTCACCGGGTCGTAGTTCAAGTCCTTCGGGGCTTTGCCAGACAGCAGGTAAATGCAGGTTACTCCGAGGGCATAGATGTCGCTGGCATAGACCGGGCGCATGGCCATTTGTTCGGGCGGGGCATAGCCAGGGGTGCCAATGGCGTAGGCCGTGAGGGCGGTTTGCCCAGAACTGTTGGCCTGCACCGGGTTCACCTTGTCCTTGACCGCCCCAAAATCAATCAGCACCAGCTTTTTGTCCTGGTCACGGCGAATAATGTTGGCGGGTTTGATATCCCGGTGAATCACCTGATTTTTGTGGAGAAACTGGATCATCCCCAAAATTTCGCTGAGGAATTGCTTCACCCCAGCTTCGGTAAACGGCCCTCCCCGCTTTACTTCCTGCTGGAGGGTGGCACCGTTGATGAACTCTTGTACGAGGAAAAATTCCTGTTCCACCTCAAAGTAATCGAGCAGGCGGGGCAGTTGGGGGTGGCTGCCAATTTTGCCCAGAATCTTGGCCTCCCGTTGAAACAGGTCTCGGGCCATCTCGATAAGCTGGGGCGAGTCGGTGGAGGGCAATAGTTGCTTAATCACGCAGGGCGGCTTGCCCGGCAACATTTCGTCCCTGGCGAGAAAAGTGGCCCCAAACCCACCGCGCCCCAAGGCTCGGAGCACCCGGTAGCGGTCTCGCAACAGCAGCGCCGACCCGCAAGCTTGGCAGCGCAGTGATGTGGGAGGATTTTTGGGTTGCGGACAGTTGGGATTAATGCAGTAGCTCATTCGACCCGGCGGCTATGTCTTGAGGGGCCATGGGGGTGGCTAGTGTCACCTTAACTCAATTATTCCCCCTTTCGGAGAGGGGTTACAGCATTCATCCTGAGGTAAATATATTTCTAGCAATCCTTGGGGGGCTACTGTAAAAACTTAGTAAACCAAACGGAGAATAATTTCTATCGTGATGATTGGGGTTGGCATGGTGGGGACGGGCTTTGTGGCCCGATTGCGAGCAGCGGCTCTGGCGGCGGATGGTCGGGGGCGGCTAGTGGCGGTGGCGGGGCATCGCTGGGATGAGACCGAAGCCTTTGCCCAAACCCACGAAGCCCTGGCGGTGCCAGATTGGCCTAGTTTGGTTGCTCGGCCCGATCTAGATTTGATTGTGGTGTGCCACATCAACCGCGACCATGGGGCGGTGGTGCGGGCCGCCCTAGAAGCCGGGCGGCATGTGGTGGTGGAGTATCCCCTGGCCCTGCACTGGCAAGAGGCCCAGGATTTGGTGGATCTGGCTCGGCGGCAACAACGGATCCTCCATGTAGAGCACATTGAACTTCTAGGGGGCAGTCACCAAGCGCTGAAAGCCAACCTATCCGCGATTGGTACCCCTCACTTGGCCCGCTATGTTACCCTGTCGCCCCAGCGTCCGGCCCCCCAGCGGTGGACGTACTCGCCGGATCTCTTTGGCTTTCCCCTGGTGGGGGCGCTGTCCCGTGTGCATCGGCTGGTAGATGCCTTTGGCCCCGTGGCCCAGGTGTCTGGCCAAAATCAATCCCTCGGCTGGGCCGAGGGATTGGACGGCCCAGGCCGCTATCGCACGGCCCTCTGTGCGGCCCAGATCACCTTTCAGTCGGGTGTTCAGGGAGAATTGCTCTACGGCAAGGGGGAAGCGGTTTGGCAATCGGTGCGACGGCTGGAGGTAATCGGATCCGAAGGCCACCTGGTAATGGAGGGGGACGAGGGCCAGGTGATCACCGCCGAGGGGGCAACGCCCATGACCATTGGATCCCGTCGGGGGCTTTTCGCCGCCGACACCCGCGCCGTGTTGGATCACCTCTGCCAGGGCACCCCCCTCTACCTCACCCCCGAGGCCAGTCTCTACAGCCTGCGGGTGGCCAACGCCATTGCTGCCGCCGCCCAAACCGGGCAGACAGTGGTTTTGGAGGACGGCCCAAGCCCAGCGGTCGGGGATTAGCGATCAGGGGCTTCGATGCCCTCTCCGAATCTATGGCTTTCACGCCCCCGCAGCCCTCCAACGCTGGCCCTAGAACGAGCCAGGATTTCTCCTACGAAGGATTCGTTTAGGATAGGAAAGCAGTTAGGGGCGGTGGCCATGGCGCGATCACAACTACAAAAGCTAGGAACCTACCTCGGCCCCCACCGGATGAAGGCAGCCATCGGAGTGGGTTCACTGCTTCTAGTCAACGTGCTGGGAGTCTGGATTCCGCTGCTGATCCGCGATGGCATCGACGAGTTGCAGGTGGCCTTTCGCTACGACCGAGTGCTGTACTACGCCATCACGGTGCTGGTGCTGGCGTCGGTGATGTGGGTGATTCGCATGGTGTCGCGGATTACCCTATTTGGGGTAGGGCGGCAGGTGGAGTTTGACCTCAAGCAGCGCATTTTCGAGCATCTGCTCAAAATGGAACCCGCCTACTTTAGTCGCAACACCCCCGGCGAACTCATCAGCCGCGCCACCAGCGACGTAGACAATATCCGCCGACTGTTGGGTTTTGCCATCCTCAGCTTGGCGAATACGGTCTTTGCCTACGCCCTGACGGTGCCCGTGATGCTATCCATCAGCGTGCGGCTCACCCTCATTTCCCTGGCTATTTACCCGCTGATGCTGGTGCTGGTGCAGTCCTTCAGCCACCGCCTGCGCCGCGAGCAGCTTGAGGTACAGGAACGCATCTCCCGCCTCAGCGACCTTATCCAAGAAGACATGAGCGGCATCGCCCTGATCAAAATCTATGCCCAGGAAAACAACGAACGCAACGCCTTCCAGCGCCTTAACCAAGACCTGCTGCGGGCTAACCTCACCCTCTCCAAAACCCGCAACACTCTGTTTCCACTGCTGGGGGGGCTGGCCAGCATCAGCCTACTGGTGATTTTGGCCACTGGGGCCGGGGCCATTGCCGAGGGCTTCATCACCGTGGGCGGCTTTGTGGCGCTACTGCTGTACGTGGAGCGCCTGGTATTTCCCACCGCCCTGCTGGGATTCACCATCACCGCCTACCAGCGGGGCGAGGTCAGTATCGACCGAGTAGAGGCCATTTTGGAGGCCGAACCCAAAATTCAGGATCAGCCGCCGCTATTAGCGCTTCCCCTAGCGGAGGTGCAGGGGCGGCTGGAGGCCCGCAATCTCAGCTATACCTATCCCGGCAGCAAAACTCCGGCCTTGGATGGCGTCACCTTTGCCATTGCCCCTGGAGAACGAATTGCCATTGTGGGGCCGATTGGTTCCGGCAAATCGACCCTGGCCAATGCCCTACCCCGGCTGCTAGAGGTAGAACCAGGGCAGCTCAACATTGATAACCGCGATGTGGTGGAGGTGCCCCTGCAAGACCTACGGCGGGCCATCGCCTACGTGCCCCAAGACAGCTTCTTGTTTAGCACCAGCATCCAAAACAACATTCGCTACGGGGTGCCCCTCACCGACCTGGGCGAGGTGCAATACGCCGCCAAGCAGGCCCAGATGGATGCCGAAATTCAAAACTTTCCCCAGCATTACGAAACCATTGTGGGAGAACGGGGCATCACCCTATCGGGGGGCCAACGGCAGCGTACCGCCCTCGCTCGCGCCCTCGTCATCGATGCCCCCATTTTGGTTTTAGACGACGCCCTTTCCAGCGTAGACAATCGCACCGCCACCGCTATTTTGAACGCCCTTTCTGAAGGTACCCAGCAAAAAACCGTGCTGTTTATCTCCCACCAAATGTCTGCCGCTGCCACCGCCGACCGCATTTTTGTTATGGATCGCGGCAAAATCGTGCAGATGGGCACCCACCAAGAACTCCTTGCCCAGGGCGGTCTTTATCGGGATCTGTGGGAACAGCACCAGCTTGAAGCCGAACTCAAGTAAATAGGCCAAGTTCGGGATAAGCCAGTCGCTGCAAGCTTAGAAACCTGCTTCCAGCTTGCGCTTTAGACCTCACCCCCAGCCCCTCTCCTCGTGGGAGAGGGGCTGGGGGTGAGGTCTAGCAGGGGATCTGGTCACGATGTCTAACCCGAACTGAGGTTAAATAGGCCAAGTTCGGGTTAAACTCAGTGGCCTTAGGCAAACATCCCACCTTCCAAGCTGAGTGAAGACGGAGGATGGGGAGCCAGCCTTGGATTGGGGCAACATTTGGGCGACAATAAAACTCGGTAGACTCGGTAGACTCCAGCGTCTCGGCTCGCCTAGAGCCAGCCCGCTGACCTGCGATCCGCCTGAGGCTCAGTTAACGTGATGGGCATCGCCCGCTTGGATGGGGGAAACACCGTGAATTTTCAGTCTGTCATTGCCACGCTGAACGACTTTTGGGCCAAACAGGGCTGCGTGATTGTGCAACCCTACGACACCGAAAAGGGCGCAGGCACCAAAAGCCCCCACACCTTTTTGCGGGCCTTGGGGCCAGAACCCTGGGCGGTGGCCTATGCCGAACCCTGTCGGCGTCCGGCGGATGGCCGCTATGGCGAAAACCCCAACCGCTACCAGCACTATTTTCAGTACCAGGTGTTGATCAAGCCCTCGCCAGACAATATCCAGGAAACCTATATTGAGTCGCTGCGGGCACTGGGCATTAAGCCCGAAGACCACGATATTCGCTTTGTGGAAGACAACTGGGAAGACGCCGCCGTGGGCGCGTGGGGCGTGGGCTGGGAAGTGTGGCTTGACGGCATGGAAATCACCCAGTTCACCTACTTTCAGCAGTGCGGCGGTATCGACTGTCGGCCCGTGTCCATCGAGCTCACCTACGGCCTAGAGCGGCTCACCATGTATCTGCAAGAGGTGGACGCCATTGCCAAAATTCAGTGGAACGATCAGCTCACCTACGGCGACATCTACATGCAGGCGGAGATCGAAAACTCTACCTACAACTTTGAAGCCTCCGACCCCGAACGGCTGTTCCAGCGGTTTGAGCTGTACCAAAAAGAAGCCGAGCAACTGATGGATCGCGGCCTAGTGCTGCCCAGTTACGACTATGTGCTCAAGTGTTCCCACACCTTTAACCTGCTGGATGCGCGGGGGGTGATCTCCGTGACCGAACGCACCCGCTACATTCGCCAAGTGCGCGCCCTAGCGCGCCGGGTGGCCCAGCTTTACCTCGATCAACGAGAGGCGCTAGGATTTCCGCTCATCAAGACCAACCAGAAAGCAGCCTAGGGGTTGGGAGGTTTGCTACGGTAATAGGGGATGATTTTGGATGCTGGGCAGCGGTTGCCTGTCGGGCTGAAGGACCTCACTGACTTGTGGTTGGAGGGCGGCACTCCATGGCCAATGACGACTTAGATGCACTCCTGACCGGGGCCTTGCAGGGGCGACGATCCCGTGGATTGGGGATGTCGCTAGGGTTGCGTGTGTCCGACATTCTGACCATGGCGGAGGAACAGCAGACGGTGGTGAACTGGCTGATCCGCCACTACGAAGCCACCCCCGCTATCCTCGCCGACCAGCTTAATCAACCCTTGGCCCAGGTGCAGACTTGCCTAGACGATCTGCTGGGGCTGGGCTATGTCTACACCACTGATCGTAATGGCAGCCTTTACTATCGGGTGAAGTTGGCCCCCAAATCGGGCCGCCAAATGCCCACGGATGTGTGGCAGGTCTTAGATCGCAACAGCGAACAGGCCAACGTTTTTATTTCCTACTCCCGCCGCAACAAAGACTTTGTGCAGCAACTCCACAGTGCCCTAGAAGCCACCGGGCGAGAGGTGTGGGTCGATTGGGAAAGCATTCCCGTAGCCGGGGACTGGTGGCAGGAAATTCAGCTTGGCATTGAGCTAGCCGATATCTTTCTGTTTGTGCTCAGCCCCGATTCTGTCGCCTCTCAGGTCTGTGGTCAGGAGATTGAAGAAGCCCTAAGGCACAACAAACGCCTGGTTCCTGTGGTGTTTGGGGATGTGCCGCCAGCCCAGGTACACCCAGAACTGGCTCGCCTCAACTGGATTTTTCTACGCCCAGAGGACGACTTTCAGCAGGGCTTTCAGCGATTACTTGCCGCCCTAGATCAAGACCTCGATTATGTCCGCACCCACACCCGCCTATTGGTACGCGCCCTAGACTGGGAACACCACGGTCGCGATAACAGCTACCTGTTGCGGGGAACCGATTTAGATCGGGCCAACGAACACCTCGCCCAGGGCAACAACCAAGAACCCCGCCCCACCGCCCTCCACCATCGCTATGTGATAGCCAGTGCCGAAGCCGAGTCTGCCCTACGCGAGCGCGAACTAGATCGACAGACGGAGATCCTGGCCGAACAGCGGCGCTGGCTACGGATCGTCACCGTTATCTCGGTGGTAACGATGGGCATGGGGATGATCAGCGGTACCCTGCTCTACCGAGCGCGGCAGGCCCAAGCCCAGGCCGAATTGGGCCAATGGCAGGCGCTTTCCCAACTAGCTGAGGTACTCACCCAAAGGCATCCAAAACAATCGGTCGGCGCAGCCAGCCCAGCGGATGCCCCTGCCATGATCGGTGCCCAGCGACAGCCCAATCTACCGATGCGGCGGATTCTGCCTGGATGGCGCTCCTCGTGGCGACCCAAGCGGGCCAGACGTTTCAGCAATTGCCCCAGGTCATGCAAACCCCAGATCGGCAAGCCCAGACCCAGACCCTTTTGCATCAGGCGCTTCATAGCGTTCAGCCCCTCCGATCATCCGATGGCGAGAACAATCTATCGACCCTCATAGACCGCAGTTGTGATCAGCTATCGGTATCCGTTTCCCTAACGTCGATGCCCCAGGATGCCCTCCTGTGGCCCTGCCCGTAGGTTGGCCCCCTCCGCCGGCCTAGCCGATGTCGTTTACAGCAGCCCGTCCAGTTCACGGCAGCCCATCCAAGCGAGGTTAGCAGGCAGAATTTTCATCCAAAATTGCAGCGGTGGGAAGGCATTCTGGCTACTATAGAGGGCAGGTTTGAGCAATGGCTCTAGGTCATGTTGAGGCCACCGCTAGACCCTGTTGAGCCACGGTTAGGCCACGCTCGGCCATCCATTGCTAGACCCCTTCTAGGCACCATAAGGTAAGGGCTACCCATGACACTTTCTGCGTGGCAAGAGCAGGCCAAGGATGGAGATGCAGCGGCCATTGCGGCCTTGCTCAATCAATCCCTCAAAGCCCAGAATCTTGAAGTGCGGGCCGAACGGGACAGCTACTGTCTTAGCCTGTGGATCTCCGGCGCAACCCTGCCGCCCCAGCCTCAACTGATGGATTACCTGCGGCGGGCCATTGAGCGACTTCAGTTAGATTGCATCGGCATCCTCCACATTGAGGCCGAGGCCACGACGGATGCTAGCCAAAACTGGACAGCAGAAATGACCATGCTCGCGGGCTTGGTGCAGGCAGAGACCGGGGGCGTAGGACGCAGGATAGAGGAGGCAGAATCCAGGGACAAGGCCCTAGGAAAGGGGGATACCCTAGCCAGCGAAGCCGCAGCGCATGGTGTGTCAGGTGGTGGCGCGAGATCGCCACAGGAAGCCAGGGCCGACGGGCTAGGGACTGGCCAGCCAGCGGTTGATGCTCTGCCCCCCAAGGTAGCGCGGGCCTATCGAGAACTGGGGTTATCCCCCGATGCCACCTTGGCAGATATTGATCGGGCCTATTTTAAAACCAAAGCCGCGCTGCTGAGGCAAGGCAAACGGGATGAGCTAGAACCCCTGAAATGGGCCTTTAGCACCCTGAAAGACTACCTTGAAAATCCGCCCCAGCCCGATCCACCGTCCCCGGCCCAACCCGCCACCCCAGAGGACGACAAGGACACCCTAGCTCCCTTTGCAGGGTTGCCCCCCCTAGGGTATGGGTCTCCACCGCCCCCAGCAGAACATCGCCACGGCATAGCGGCGCACCCATCGCCCGCCCCTTGGCCCCCAGCGGCAGAGACCAGCTCAGATGCGGCTCAGGTCATTCAAACGCTACTGCATGAACGGGGGCTACCCGCCCATGTGGTGGTTAAATCCGACCAACTACACCTACGCTGGCCAGCGGTACGAGTGGTTAACTCCCAGCAAGCCACGGCCCAAATCTATAGCCTGCTGCTTCAGCAAGACCTAGTGGCGTTGGGCTTGGGCGATGTCAAAACTCTAGTGGTCGCCGCCCTCAATCGCCAAAACCAGGTGGTGTGGCGGCAAACCCTCACCATGCCCCAGCGGCCCACGGAGGAGGAGGACAGCGATCTCATGTCCTTCAACAACCGCTACAGCAACGGCATTTTCTTCCCGGCGTTACTGGCCATTGGCATGATCCTCAACGCCATGCCCATCTTCAATTCCTTGCTGTGGGGCATCAAAATTTGGATCCACGAATTTGGCCATGCCGTTGTGGCCTGGTTGGCCGGACGACAGGCCATCCCGCTGCCCATCGGCTGGACGAACGTAAACCCTGAGCGATCCTTTTTTGTGTATGTGGGCATTCTAATTTTGCTGGGTTTGCTGTTCTGGGCAGGCCAAAAGGAGGGCAAGCGTTGGCCCATGGTGCTGGCCGTCAGCCTCGCTATTGTGCAATTTGTAATGACCTGGCTGATGTCGCCCAACACCTTTGATATGCTGCTGGCCTTTGGCGGCATCGGTGGCGAACTCTACCTCAGCACTCTGCTCATGGTCAGCTTTTTCTTTCCCATGCCCACCTACTGGCGCTGGGATTTTTACCGCTATCCCGTTGTGCTAGGAGCCGCCTTCACCTTTTGGGGGCAATTCTGGCTCTGGAAGAGCATCCGCTGGGGCCAAGGTTCTATTCCCTTCGGCGCGATGTGGAGCGACGCCGAACATGGCGATATGAACATTCTCGTCAATCGCCACAGTTGGGAACCAGGCGACCTCATCAGCACCTACAACACCGTCGCTAATCTCTGCTTTTTGGCCCTATTTGGGGTCTATGCCTACGTTCTCTATCGCCAGCATCGCCACTGGATTTGGATGATGCGGCAGCGCTGGCTGGGCTGATAGGGGTTACGAATTAGGGAACAGAACGCAGAAACGAAGCAATGCGGTCCCAAAACAGCAACGCTGTCCTATCTCCCGACCCCCCACTCCCCACTCCCTAAACCACCCGATTCTCCACCACACACCCCTGATACCAATAAAAACTCGCCTTAGGAATACGTTTTTGGCTGGCATAGTCCACATAGGTAATGCCAAAGCGGCGATCATAGCCATAGGCCCATTCAAAATTATCTAAAAAGCTCCATAGGTAGTAGCCCAGCAGCGGATAGCCCTCTTGCACGGCACGATGGGCCGATTGCAGGTATTGGCGCAGGTAGGCGATACGGTCGAGGTCGAGGATTTCGCCCTGGGGAGTAAGGGTATCCTGGGTGGCGCAGCCATTTTCGGTAATGAGAATGGGCAGATCGGGGCGATTGAGGGTGTCGCTGATGTGGCGCACGCCCCAGTAAAGGCTGTCGGGCACCACATACAGCCAGGGCATATGCAGCCGGGGATAGTCCTGGGGAAAGGGCAGGACTTCGTAACCCTGGGGATTTTCCGCCGCCCGCACATAGACACCGCTGTAGACGTTGTAGCCCAGGCAATCTAGGGGCTGATGGATGGTCGCGAGGTCGTCGGGCTGGATATCGGGAGTCTCTGGGCCAAGGCGTTCGAGCAGGATAGGGCTGTAGGTTCCGGTGAGGGCGGGAAAAATCACACCGCCATTGGTGCCCACGGTGGCAAAGGCGGCCTGGGCAGCGGCGATGTCGGCGGGGGTATCGGTGAGGGGCACGGTGGCGATGTAGTTATCCACCAACGACACCTGGCAGGGCTGGGGCGAGGCGGCGCGAAGGGCCTGACAGCCCAACCCGTGGGCCAATAGGGCATGGTGGGAGGTCTGCCAAACCTCCTTGGCCCGATTTACCACCGTACCGGGGGCCATCTCCGGCACCTGGCCGACGCCGTAGCCATTGTGGGTAAAGCACCAAATTTCGTTCAGGGTTGTCCAGCGGTTCACCCGATCCCCCAGGTGTTGGACGACCACCGTGACATAGTCTGCAAAATCGTGGGCCATCTGCCGACTACGCCAAGACCCATAGGCATCCTCCAGGGCTTGGGGGCTGTCCCAATGAAACAGGGTCACTAGGGGGGTGATGCCGTAGCCCAGCAGGGTGTCCACCAGTTCGTCATAAAAGCCAAGCCCCTGGGCATTAACGTGGCCTCGACCCTCCGGCAAAATGCGCGGCCAAGACAGGCTGAAGCGGTAGTGGCGCACCCCCAATTCTGCCAGCAGGGCGATGTCTTCCCGAAATCGGGCTACGTGGTCGCAGGCGATGGCCCCGGTGTCGCCGTTGAGCACCCGCCCTGGGGTTTGGCTAAAGGTATCCCACACGCTGGGGCCACGACTGGCCGCCGCCCCTTCGATTTGGTAGGCGGCGGTGGCGACTCCCCATTGAAAACCGGAGGGAAAGGGGTGGAGCATAGACAACGGGAAGCTACGGGGATAGGGGGACGGGGAGAGGCTAACCTAGGCGGCGTTCGGCCATGTCCCGATCTCGCTGGAGAGACAGTTCCAAGGTTACGAGGTCGTGGAGTTGTTGGGTGAGGGTTTCGACCTGCCGCTGGGCGGTGACTTTGCGATGGAGCGCCGCCCTAGCCAGGTCTTCGCGTTGTTGGGTGAGAGCACGTTCGGCCACTTTCAGCCAAGATTCCACCTCTTGCTGGGCCGATTGCTGGGCGCTAAGGGCCGACTGATAGGCCACGGCAATGTCACCCAGGGCCTTTTGGAAGAGAATGAGAGCCTGTTCAGGGGTTTCGTTTTGGCTAGTGCGCTCGGCCCAGTGGCGAAAAATAGGGCTGTTGATCTGTTCCCAATCCAGCCCAAAATTGGCGAGTTGGGCACTTTCGCGGCGACCCGTTTTACACCAGGTGGCAAAGTGCTCACAATTATTAAAAAACAGATCGTACTGACGTTCCCCCAGGCGACTTTCGGCCCGTGCCATCACCACATTGTCAGCATCTGCCGTCCCATGGCAGACCGTCTGGATGCGGTTGCCCCAGGAAAAGGTGTCTAGGCTGGTGCGCTCCACCTGGGCATCATCGCCCGTTTTGCGATAGTGGATGACGGTACCATCGCCGCAGTCGATGCCGTGGTGTTGGTAGACCCCACCGACACCGATCAAGGGGCGCATGACAAAGATTTGATCGCTTCTAGCCATGGATGAAGGAGCGCAGGGGCTGGGGGTAAATGGATGACCGCTAGGTTAGCCATCGTGTCTGGTAAACGTCCTTGGGCCAAGGCTAGGGCCGCAACGGAACCTTAACCACAGAAGTGAGCAGCTTGGGGGGCCGTTAGTTCACAACGGTAACTTGATGGGGCATGTCGTCGCCATCGTGATCGTGCCCACTATGGCCATCGCCGGGATCGAGGGAGGCGGGTACAGGATGGAGGTCGTCTGCACCATGACCCTCGCCGCGCTGCCGACTGCTGAGTAATTCCTTGAGCGGATCGCGCTTTTCGGGCGTGGTGTGAATTTGAATGTTGGGGCCAGATCGGGCTAGTCGAATGATAATGCCATCCTCAACGGGAATTTCGTCAAAACGCCTGCCATCGATATAGGTGCCGTTGGTGCCTAGGCTTTTGACTCGCCAACCGTGATCGATGCGATGAATTGCCACATGGTGTCGCGACACCACTGCACTGTAGAGGATCACATTGTTATCGCTAGACCGACCGATGCGAATTACAGATTCCTGATCAAACGACCAGTGCTGCACCGGGGTTTTATGGAGAGGATGGAGCAAAGAAAGGGTAATCACATTAACCGGCTTGAGATGCTAGCTTACCGACACTCATCATAGGGGAGTCTTCCCCACTCCGCTGATCACGTTATCTGACTTCAATAGTACTCAGAGAGATCAGGATTGGAGAGAAATCTTAATCAAAACGATTCACCCGCCGCGCCCCTGGCAGGTTGAGATCCCCAACAGCCTCCGCATCCAGCAGCCAGGTGAGTTGACCCGTGGGCTGCACTAGGCGGATGGGGTAGGCGGCATCCTCGGCTTCGGCAGCAAACACCTGACTGAGAGCGGATTGTTTGCTGGCCCCTGCCGCCACCACCATCACCTGACGACTGTGGTTAATCAGTGGCAGGGTGAAGGTAATGCGCGGTTCGCCATCCTTATCGCCCACCGTCACCCAGCGATTCATCTCCGCTAAGGCTGCCGTGTGGGGAAACAGCGACGCCGTATGGCCATCGTCTCCCATCCCCAACCATACCAGGTCGAACCGAGGAAACCCAGCCTCAGCTAGGGGTTGCAGGGGGGCAAAGGCCGCCTTGAGTTGGTCTTCGTAGCGCTGGGCCGACTGAGCCGGATCGCCCTCGGTGGTGGGGGTCATCCACACTTGGTCTGACGGCACCGACACCCGATCTAACCAAGCCCGCTGGGCCATGCCCGCATTACTGTCAGGGTGATCGACGGGCACATAGCGCTCATCCCCCCAAAAAATGTAGAGCTTATTCCAGGGCAAGTCGTGCTGGGCCAGTCCTTCGTAAATGGGTTTGGGCGTGCTGCCCCCCGCCAACGCCAAGGTGCAATAGCCATGATCGGCAACGGCCTGCTGAATTATCTCCACCGAACGCGCCAGGGCGTACTGAATCAGCGTTGTCTTATCCGGCAGAATCTCAATCGTTGGTGCAGTCATCGATGGCTTACCCTGAGGAGTAGATGAAGACGCGATGGAAGGGTTTGGCTCTTGGGGGGCTTTATCGAAGCGTTTTATAGCGGCGACGATACCCCAGGGGGGCTAACCTGCCATGCTGTAGGTAGCCTAGCCCAATTTTTCGGCTCTACTGGAAAAGTTAAACGAAATCTTAGGAGTCGGGAGTCGGGAGTCGGGAGTTGGGAGGGAAGCAACCCTCGCTGTGGGTTCAGCCTCATCCCAGCCTACGTTTTGTCCTCTGCCATCCGTTCCCCTGGAAGATCTAAGTTAGGATGGGCTTGGTATTTTTTTAGCTAGCCAGGAATGACTGTGGTTGATCCCGTACCGCCCGAAGTGGTGCAACAGGTTGCCGAATACTTCAGCGTCCTGAGCGAACCCATGCGTCTACGCATCCTCAATCTCCTCCGCGATGACGAGAAGTGCGTTCAAGAGTTGGTAGACGCCACCCAAACCAGTCAGGCCAATGTGTCTAAACACCTCAAGGTAATGCTACAAGCGGGTATCCTCAGCCGCCGCACCGAGGGCACCTCCGCCTACTACCGGGTTTCCGATGAGCTTATTTTTGACCTCTGCGGCATGGTGTGCGACCGCATTGCCTCCCGCATTGAAGAACAGGCCAAGCATTTCCGAAACTTCAGCCTAGCGGGCCGCCCATAGCCAATGCCCAGGAAGCAGCGCAGGAACAAGGTCTGCCTGGAAAAAGACGGGGGGCTTGCATTTTTCAAAATTGTGCGTATTCTTAGTTAGGTTTTTCGGGGGCGATCCCTCCCGAAGTTCCGGAAAAGCAGCCCAGTCAACTGTGACGGCCCTTTTCCCGACTGTTTTGCCTAGCCCTTGGTTGAGAGGATGCGCCCATGCAACGGTTCACCCCGTCTCGGTTCAGTTCAGCCGTCGTGCCAACCCTGGCCCAGGGGGGGATAGCCTTGGCGGCTTTGGCGATCCTCTGTCCGGCGGCGGCGGCAGAAACCCTCACGGCATGGCAGTTTGATCCAGCTACACAACAACTCACCCTCACCCTGCCCACGGGGGTCGTGCCCCAGTACAACCTATCAGCCACGGGAGATCGCCTAGTGCTGACGGTACCCAACATACAACTGGGGAATGTACCTACGACGGCCATCTACGACGGCCCGATTCAGCATATTCAGCTTTTTCCTACGAACAACGCGGTTGAGATTGTGCTCACTCCGGCCCCTGGGGTTGCCTTGACGCGGGCGGGGCAACTGGTTTCGGTCATGGCGGGGTCAGAAACTCAGTGGGTTTTCACGCCCGCACTGGTGCAGACATCCCAAGCTAGCCCCAGCATTTCGCCCCCCACCCCAGGCCACCAAGGTGTAGCTCCTGGCACAACCGCCCCCGGCATGATTGTGGAAATGCCCCCGCTGCCTGCCGATCCTAACCTCAACTGGCCCTATACCGGGGTAGGGCGGCTCAGCATTTCGGCGGCTAACCTGGTGCAGCCCGCTAACCTCGATACCTTTAACACCTTGCCCGAAACCCTAGCCATTGATCCCTTTAGCCTGGGGCTGCCCTCGGTCGATCAGCAGGTTTCGGTACCCAGCCTGGCCGAACTGGATGCGGCGGTGGGGGTGGCCCTAGGGAGTCCTGCGGGTGGGGTGCCCACCTCTGGCGCGGTGGCCAATGTCCCAACGACCGCCTTGCCTAACCCTGGGGCGACGGCACCTGCTAACCCTGGCGTAATGGCTACGTCTCCGCCTGGGGATCGGCCCAATGCTGGCCCAGTGGCGACGGTGCCTGCCCTACCACAGCCGACGACTGCCGCTGCAACCAGGCCCAGTTCGCCCCAAGCGACTCCCCAGGTTACGCCCCCACCCACCCCCCAGGCGATTGATCAGGACACCAACGGTCTTGCCATTGTTGTCAGCTCTGCCGCCCCCCCAACAGCGACGGATCCTAGGTCTGCCATCACCACTCCACCGCCTAGTGCAGGAAGCAATCCGGTGGCCCAGGTTTCCAATAATCCGGTTCCCTCGGTGAGCCCTGCGGTCGTCCCGACTGGAAGCCCGACCGGAAGCCCGACCCTGGGTACCAATCCCGTTCAACCGCCGTTTTTGACGGTGCCGCCCCCCACCAGTCCTACGGCTAACCCATCCGCCTCGACTACCCCCAGCCAACCTCCGGCATCGAACAACCTACTGGCGGTGCCGACGATGCCGAACCCCACCACGCCAGGGGTGGTGATCCCGCCCAGCCTAACCGCCGAGCCCGTGCCCGTGGCCGCCGCCCCCGATGCCGCCATTGCCTTCGGTCAACCCCTCCCCGGCTATGGGCTAAATGGTTCTGACCCCGCCTGGGGGGATCGCCGCCTTGCGCCCGACACCCTGATTGCCGCTGGCAGTATTTTGGAACTGCGCTACACAGGCCCCGCCTCCCTATCCCTCGATCCCGGCACCGTTCACCAAGAGGTGTTGGTTTTAGAAACCGAGATTCGCGATCCTGTCACCAATGGCATCGTTGCTCCGGCGGGAAGCCAACTGATTGGCCAATTTCGGGCCAGCGGCGATGGCCATCAGTGGGTTAGCCAAATGCTCATTGCCCCCGATGGTCAACGTATTCCCTTTGCCAGCACGTCAGACTATGTGTATAACTCGCCCCAGATCAACGGCGGCGGTATCGCCCTTGGAACGGGCCTAGGCGTTTTAGCCCTTACGTTGTTGACCGGCTTTAGCGGCATTGGCCTTCTGGGGGGAGCCTTGATTGGGGCCACCGCCGCCGTCGGCACGGCCCCCCAGATGCTGGTGATTGAACCCAACCAGGTGATCTACGCCGAGGTCATGCAGGATATTTATCGCGCTATGCCCATTGCCGCCATGCCCGCCGAAACCCAGGAATGGGGGGCTACACCGGGATCTTGGTATGTTCCCTAGGGCTAGTTCGTCCCAACCCTGGCTAATGGTCTCTGCCCGTTCCTCGTCGCGGCTGTCCCCCTGCCATCGCTAGGGTTAGGCGACGGCAGGCTCGGCAGGATGGAGGTAGGTGGCAAAGAACTGGCGGTAAATTTCTCCGAGGGGATACACCAGACCGTTCTCAATCCGCACCAGGCCCAGACTCATTAACTGGCCCAGGGTCAACCCATCCACCTGCACCCCTTCCCCCGTCACCACCTGCTGCAACGCCGTCCCGGCCTTGGGATAGTGCTGGAGACGGGTAAGGCGTTCCTGGAGGTGGGGCCAAAAAACGCTGTCGGGCGTAATTGCCGTAGCCACCACAGCCTCTAGGCTGTGGTGGTCGCTTTGCAGGGCATAGCAACTGAGATGAGCCAGGTACGGGTGCCCTGCAATCAGCCGATAGAGTGCCTCCACAGCGGGCTGCTGGGCCTCGTCCTCAAAAGGGGGCAGCCGATAGCGACGACCGAGGGCCACGAATTGTTCGGAACTGAGGGGCGGCAGCCGCAGGGATCGCCCTAGGTTGAGGGGAGACACGCCAGACAACTGGGGGAGGGGCTGGGGAGTCATCAGGGCAGTGGGGGTATCGGTGGCATAGACCAATACCAGCCGCAGCCGCTGCCACAGGGGCGTTCCCTGGGCTTGTTCGTGCCACAGCCGCAGCATCGACAGCAAGTCCTGGGCCACCGAAGGCCACCCCAATCCCATTTCTAGGGCGTGAATCGCCAAGACCAGCGGCGTTTCATCTGGCTCCAGCACCAGCCGTTGCAGGTAGAGGCCACAGTTGACCTTTGTCCCCAATCGCGGATCCCATGGGATATCATGATCGGGTTCCAGCCCTAACCGTTCCCCCATGCGGCGGCACAGCCAGGGCAATAGTAAATCCGCCCGCTGCAACAGGCGGCTATCGGCTTCTTGCAGATCGATGAGGCAGGCCCGATAGTTCTGCGCCTGGGCATAGGCAATAATTTGCTGCAAAAGCGACGTTTTACCGTAGCGATGGGGGGCATGGATACACAGCAAACATCCCGGCTGATCAATCTCAGCAAAGGCGATATCTTCAGCGGGAGGGCGATGGATGTAGAGGGAAGAGTTGGAGGGAAGTGGCCCCGAGGGAAAAGGATGAACGATAGGGGGCTGACCGCCTCCAGCCCGAAGCTCGAATCGCTCTGTCACCCTAAGCTGGCTGACCGATTGGCACACTAGGCGAAGATTTTTTTTGGTAACCGTTATTCCCAAATGATGGGACAACTCATGCCAAAGCTTGGCTCCAATTTGCTTGAGATACTCCTCCCCATAACCCGACTGTTGAGCAATGGCGCTGTAGCGAATTCCCTCCCAGGAAGCCATCACAATTGCAGATTCTAGGGGAGTTAGCGTGCGGTTTAAGATCTGCTGAACGGGAACAACAGGAGAAGGGTCAGACATTGGGAACGACAACCGGCAACGAACAATCGGGAGAAAAGAAGGAGAAAGCCGCCCAATATGACTTTGAGCCGCCGATATTGATCTTACAGAGGGAAAATAAGGGATTGATAAGCTTGCCGACCATTCTGAGACTTTTCCCCAACAGAGGAAAAGTTGGATCCAGATGACGGGCTAAAATAGGCGGCGGGATATGCACCGTTTAGAGACATAATTTCCTAGGGAGTGTCGAGGGCCGTGGAGCCTCCTAAAAACTGGCTTCCAACGCGTTCGTTAGCCATCTAGGGCCACGGGTTCCTCCCTCAACCGTTATCTAGGCTGGTCGCCTTTCCCACATCACCGCCATGATTTCGATATTTATTCTGACCCACAACGAAGAGCGCGACATTGCGGCCTGCATCGAGTCGGCCCTGCTGTCCGACGATGTGATTGTCGTAGATTCGTGCAGCACCGACCGCACCTGCGACATTGCCCACCAATACCCCGTTCGCGTGGTCGAACATCCCTTTGCCAGCCATGGGCAACAGCGCACCTGGATGCTGCAAAACGTCCCTTACAAATACGACTGGGCCTACATTCTAGAGGCCGATGAGCGGATGACCCCCGCCCTCTTTGCCGAATGCCAGCGGGCCATCACCCAGCCGGAACCGATGGCCTACTATGTAGCCGAGCGGGTCATGTTCATGGGCCGCTGGATTCGACGCAGCACCCAGTTTCCCCGCTACCAACTGCGCCTACTCAAGCGCAACCAGGTTTGGTTTGATGACTATGGCCACACCGAACGCGAGGTGGTGGATGGCCCCACGGGGTTTCTCACCGAAACCTACCCCCACTACACCTGTAGCAAGGGTCTCAGCCGCTGGATTGACAAACACAACCGCTACTCTACCGACGAAGCCAAGGAAACCCTGCACCAACTGGACAATGGTACCGTCCACTGGCGGGCGCTGGTTTGGGGCCAATCGGAGGTAGAACGCCGCCGTGCCCTGAAGGATTTATCCCTGCGGTTGCCTGCCCGCCCCCTGCTGCGCTGGTTTTATATGGTGTTTATCCTCGGGGGCTGCCTCGATGGCAGGGCAGGGCTGGCTTGGTGCACCCTGCAAGCGTTCTACGAATACCTCATTGTGCTGAAGGTGCGCGAACTGCAACACCCGGAATATCTCACGGGCACCTCCATCGCGCCCACCGATCCCAACGGAGACCCCCATTAGCGGGCGTTGGGCCAGCCAGAATGTTCGTCAAACGGCTCCCACGGGCGGCAGACAAGGGGATCAAGGGCGGTCGTGGCGAGATCCTCCCAGCAAGCACCCTCACCTAACCTCAGTTCGGGTTAGACATCGTGACCAGCCCCCCTGGTAGACCTCACCCCCAGCCCCTCTCCTCGTGGGAGAGGGGAGCTAGAAAGGCTCAAAGTCCCTCTCCCTTGGGGAGAGGGATTTAGGGTGAGGTCTCAAGCGCAAGCTGGAAGCAGGTTTCTCAAGATTGCAGCGGCTGGCTTATCCCGAACTCAGGTTAACCTAGGGGTCATTCCCATTCGGCGGCGTATTGCAGCAGCAGGGGCGGTAGGTGGAGATCGGCAGGGGTACGGTGGCGGGCTTCAAACACGCCAATAATGTCCTTGGGGCCGGGATCCCCCTTAGCCTGCCCAGTAATGCCGCTGGCAATTACCACAGCGCAACAGCCCTGGCTCGCCCTTTGCCAGGTCTCCCAGCGTTCTAACTGGCGGCGATCTGGGCCAGGGCCGCTTTCATACTCGGCGAAGAGGTGGAGTTCACCATCCCCGGTTTGCAACATCCCCAGTTCAAACTGGATTCCGCTGAAGGGATCGCTGCCGGGGTTGAAGCAGACCGCCTGAACGCCTTGGGCCTGTTGCAGGTTTTGCAGCAGAGCCTTGGCCTTGGGGCGGGAGGTTTGGATCACCACCACAGGCAGGGTGGGCTGATCGGGCAGGGGGCCATCGGGGTGGGGGGCATAGGCCACAATTGGATCCATACGGGCAAAATCTAGCCAGGTGCGCTTGAACTGGGCCAGCAAAATCAACGCCCCCTCCGGCACATAGTCATCGCGCAGCAACGGGAACGTAACGCCATCGTCGTCATCATCGATGGCATTCTCGGTTTGCTCTAGCAGTTCCTCGGTCACCTCTGGCAGGGTTTTTACCGTCACCTTGAGGGCCGAACCTTGGCTTTTTTCGGGGTTGGGGATGCGATAGCTGCCCTTGAGGTCGGGGTAGGGCGGTTTTTCTAGCCGCGCCCGGTACTTAGTCAAGAACCGCTGAAGCGCCTCCATCGCCACCAAAAAAATCGCGCCTTCTTCATCGGCCAATTGGCTCCGCAACCCCTCTAGGGGATGAATGCTACCAAAGATAGGATCCACCGCATCAGGGGCGGCGTTGGCCCAGCCCAGGGCGGCGAAGGGGCCGCTAGCGGGAGAATCCTCCAACAGTTCAAAGTTGACAAACAGGCAGTCCTGCTCTAGAAAGGCTTCCTGCATTTGCTTGGGCGATTGTTGCCCCGTCAGCACCCGCTCCCGAAATTGCTTCAAGGAATCCAGGGTGCGGTACATCAACAGGCCATATTCCACGCCGCCCATACCCAGCACCGACACATAGAGGGTTTCGATGTCCCAGGCATTGAGTTCAATGGCAATCACCTGCTGTTCGTTCAGGCTGTGCCAGGGGCCAAGCTCCCAAATGGCCATGGCCTTGTCGATCATGGCATCGCCATAGCGGTCGGGCAGTTCTGCCTCCCCTAGGCCGCTGGCCTGCTGGAGGGCGTTAAATAACTCATCAATCAGCGGCAGTTCTGGGGCATAGTCCACCTCAATATCGAGCCCCTGAATCGCCCCGCGCAGGTAAAACTGAATCTCGCGATCACTCACCACAATTTTCTTGGGCCGAGCTGGGGCCAGCGACCCCTGGGGCGACTCGATGGCCTGGATCAGGGTGCGAACCACGGGCTCGTAGCCACTGCTGGAGGGCACCATCGTGATGCCGCGCACCGCCCCTTGGCCACTGTCTACCCAGAGAATACAGTCGCTAGGCTCCGGCTTCCCCTGACGATTCCAATCGCTTGCTTCTTCCTCCACCAGCTCACTCATTGGCCGCCGATCTCCCTCCCACACGCTAGCGACCCGGGGCAGTCGCTTCAGGCGATCAATGGTAATTCGGTTCAATCGAGTCATGGACTAGGGTGCTCAGGATGGGGAATTAAGGATACCAGCCCAGACGAAGTCGCCCTACGGCCAGTAGGAGAATATAGGCAAACGGCAACGGTCGGCATAGGGTCATTCAATGGTAAACCCGTTAGGGGAAGGCCCACAGCCCTGCGATCCACGAGAGCCTCAGAGTAAACTATAGAAAGTTCCGAGTAAAACCGCGAAGGTCAGCCCACAAAAGTGTTAGATTTCAAAACATTTCTGCGGTGTGATGGGCTGTCATTAACCGTTAGAATGAATAACCGCTAAGCAATAGCGGCTCCGTTCTGCCCAGTCTGCGTCCACGGTTCTCAGTCGAAAGTTCTTAGTCGATAAGGTTGTCATGGCACAGGTCACCGAACAAATCCGAGGCATTCTGCTCTCCGAAACGGCGCTAAAGCACGTCAAGGCGCTCCAACAGCAGCAGGGGGGAAAAGCCCTTTGTCTGCGGGTGGGAGTGCGCCAGGGCGGTTGCTCCGGCATGTCCTATACCATGGACTTTGAAGACCCCAGCAACATCAACGAACATGACGAAGTCTACGACTACGACGGGTTTCAGGTCATCTGCGACAAAAAGAGCTTGCTCTACCTCTACGGGCTGATGCTCGACTATAGCGACGCTCTGATTGGCGGTGGCTTCCAGTTCACTAACCCCAATGCCAACCAAACCTGTGGCTGTGGCAAGTCCTTTGGGGCCTAATCTTTATTTACTATGACCCAAACCATTGAATCCCTATTCGATACGGCCATTGAGCGCTACAAAGCAGGGGAAGATCCCGCCGATCTCATTCCGGTTTTCAAGGAAATTTGTGATCGTGCCCCCAAGAGCGCTGCCGCCTGGGCCTGTCTGTCCTGGCTATACTTGCTCACCGACAAGCCTAACTCCGCCGTCAAAGCGGCCCAAAAGGCGGTCAAGCTCAGCCCCCAAGATCCCCAGGGCCGCGTGAACCTCGCGGTAGCCATGCTCGATGCGGGCAAGCCCGGTGTGCGCCAGCATGTGGAAATTGCCAGCCAGGTGATGACCGTGGCGGAAGAACTACGCACCGAAGTCATGCAAAACATCGAAGACGGCCTCAGCCGCAAACCCAACTGGGCCAGTTTGGAGCGAGTGAAAAGCTGGCTAGTCTAGCGATCTCTTGCTTAAGCCACTCTCCATCCCTGATCACAACAACGCCCCCAGAGTGCCTAGAGCGCATTCTGGGGGTTGTTATTGGCCAAGTCAGGGGGCCGTCGCCCCTTTGCCTTCGTCGAAGCGGGCATGAGGGGGCGGATTGGCTGGGGACTTCCTACGCCGGGAAAGGTGCTCAGGTCTTCACCCCTTCGGCGTTAGGGCTACAGTAATAGGGGTAAGGAGCAACCCTAGGAGGCTATCCCATGGATCACAATGCCAGGAACGATAATCCCATGGGGGGCGATCCCCTGGGTCTGCCGCTGCACCAATGGGGCCAAAGACTTAGCCAAGGACTGGGCCAAGGACTGGGCCAAGGACTGGGCCTAGATAGCCGCAGTTTAGCCCAATTCATCGAGGCTAGGGACGGCATGTCTAAACCTTGGTTGCTGGTGCTGCTGCGCCTGACGATGCTGCAAGAACGCAAGGATACCCTTGCCCCCGAAGCCTATATGCGCGAACTAAGCCAGCTCCACGCAGAACTCATGGGCCTGGGTGAATGGTGGGTCGGCCTTGAAGATGAAGTGTTCAATCCTTGACAATTGTCCTACGGCGAGCAAGCATTCCTAGGCAAGGGTTTGAAGCCTCTTGTTCTCGTGCCGCGTAGAACGGGGTGATCTCACCGACTCAGGGATCGGGTCTAGGGCTTAAAATCAAGCGATATGTTGGGTAGCTGCTGCTCCCTTGCTGAGGAGGAACCGATGGCGATTATTGCCCTCAAAGCCTGGTATCTAGAAGCCTACGAGCCCCTGCGCGACTTGGAAAAGCGGCCCTACGATCTGCGGCTGAGCAAGAATAGTTTGCTGAAGTCGGCCCTGCGAGCAGACTTTTTGGACGACAGCGACACCGTGCGTCAGAGCACCTGGTTTCAGCGCTACCTCGATGGCGAAGTGGTGGAGTTTTACATTGAGGGCAGCGGCGGCTATGCCATTGCCAACATCGACTTAATCAGCCATGAGATCTACTTCATCAAGCGGGAGGTGATGGCCCACCTCGACCCAACCATCTACTTCTGCTACCAAACCGACTACAGCCCCTCGGCAGAACTGCTGCACCAGGGGCTAACCGAGGCCATCGCCCAACTCAACGTCAAATCGCGGGTGCCGCTAACCCTGGAACTAGGGCACCGTCTCAGTGAAGGCCCTGCTCGACTCAACAGCCGCCTTACCCGCAAAATGGCCAAGGCGCTGTTGTTTGTGGCCGATGGCACCCCCATTCTGCAATCCGCTGGCGACCCCATCTTGGCGGTGCCCAGCCCTCATGTTTGTGTGGAAATGGGCTATGCCCTACAGGCCAAGCCCCCAGAGCAAATTCTGCTGGCCCAAATGGATCGCCCCGACCTCCCCGGCCAGTATCCCTTTGACCTACCCGCCCAAAATCGGCTGACCTTCAAAACCGCTGAGGATCTCGCCCACCAATTGCCGGATCGAATCAAGCATCACCTCGCCCGTTTCAACCTATGGCCTTAGACGGTGGCCTTAGCGTATGACTGGGTGGCGACTGCCCCTATCCCCGTTTCACAAAAATAGCCCGATAGACAGGCAACCCCTGCTCTAGGGTGACGCGCTCACGGTCGGTCTGGGCGGGGAAGGGGCTTTCGGGGAGCCAATGGTCGGCGGTGCGGGCCAGTTGGGGATGTTCGCCCAGGCGTTCCACCATGTCGAGGGCTAGATCTTCCACATCGGATTGAATGACAATGCGGCCTTCGCTGGGCAAAAAGTCCACCAGGTCATTGACCAAAGCGGGTTGCAGCACGCGGCGTTTTTGGTGGCGTTTTTTAAACCAGGGGTCAGGAAACTGAATCGACACCTGCTGGAGGGGGTTGGCGTCGCCCCAGCTTTCCATCAGCGGACGGAAGGAGAGGTTGGCGTTGCAAGACATCAGGTGCAGGTTAGAGAGGCCCAGTTCTTCCTTGCGCCGCTGAGACTGTTCTGCCAAGGGTTTGCGAATCTCTAGGCCCAAAAAATTCCAGGCTGGCTGAAGCTCGGCCATCGCCATGGCAAACACCCCCTTGGCGCTGCCGATGTCGATGTGTAGGGGCCGCTGGGGATGGGGAAAAACCTGGTTCCAGTCGGGTAAGTCGATGGGAATCTGGTATTTTTCACTGAGTGGATTAACGTGCTGGCGCACCCGAACAACCGCCACAAGCTGACCTATTTGGTAAAACTCCAGTTCTCTATCATGCCACAGCCCCCCTCGGAGATGGTTCAGTCGCCCCAGTCGGAACGTGGGGCCATTGCAGATCCACCGGATGCCCCCCTGGCACCCGCCGCTACCCCGGTGACGGTTCAAGCCCTCTATCCGCCGCCGCTTCAGCCTGGAGATCGATTGACCGTCATGGCCCCCAGCGGTGCCCTGCGGGAGTTAGACGCCTTCAAGCAGGGGCTGGAACTATGGCGAAGTTGGGGCTTTGAAGTCGATGTAGCCGCCGCCGTGGGCCAGAAGTGGGGCTACCTGGCGGGGCGCGATGAAGACCGTCGCCAAGCCTGGATGGAGGCGCTGACCAACCCCGATTACAAGGCCATCCTCTGTGCCAGGGGCGGCTATGGCGGGGCAAGGGTGCTAGAGCAGTGGCAGTGGCCCGCCCCGTTGCCACCGAAGTGGTTGGTGGGATTTTCGGATATCACCAGCCTGCTGTGGGGCTTGGCGGGGCGGGGCATCGTCGGCATCCACGGGCCGCTGATGACCACCCTTGCCACCGAGCCAACCTGGTCGCAGCAGCGGTTGAAGGACTTGCTGATGGGGCAACCCATCCCCTCCATTCGAGGGCTGGGCTGGGGGGGCGGTCGGGTAACGGGAACACTGCTCCCGGCCAACCTCACGGTGGCCACCCACCTGCTGGGCACCCCCCACGAACCCAACTTAGACGGGGTAATCCTAGCCCTGGAGGACGTTACCGAAGCCCCCTACCGCATCGACCGCATGCTGACCCACTGGCGCATGATGGGCAAATTCAACGGCGTGAAAGGCATTGCCCTGGGCCGCTTCAGCCGTTGTGAGCCACCCGATAACGTCCCCAGCTTCACCGTAGAAGAGGTGCTGCGAGATCGCCTAGGGGATCTGGGCATTCCCATTATCGCCGGACTCCCCTTTGGCCACGATGGCGACAACGCCGCCCTGCCCGTGGGGGCGATGGCCCACCTTAACGGCGACCAGGGTACCCTAGCCATTCTTCAGGGGGCATCCTCAATGCATCGAAGTTGCGTCGGCATTTAGGTGGGGCTGTCCTTTTGGGTCATCCCACCACGGGCGATACCGAATGGTTCATTTTGCCTCGGGTGAATGGTGACAGGAGTTCGCCATCGGCGAGGGGGCTACGATGTAGACGTATTGGCCCCAGACGCAGCGCCCATACACGCCTAGCGGTCAGTCAATGATTTATGGACTGACCGCTAGGGGCAAATAGGATGTTCCCCAGCATAACAAATGAAGATTTATCCGCCTACCCGGAACTTCGCAGGAGCATGGTGGATCAGTGAATATAACCAACCTGAAAGACATCACACCTATGCTGTTTCCCCATCGTCACTGGGCTGGCTCTGGGCCAGTTGCATCCTCGTCAGTTCGTCGGCCTACGGTCATGCGTGTTTTGGCCGTGGTGGGCTGTGCGGTTTTAAGTCATGGAGTGATGGCCTTGCCCCGTTCAGCGGCTTGGGGGCAAACGGTCTCCTCGGCGACGGTGACGGAGGTTTTGGATAGTGATCAGATTTTTATTCAAAATCGGCGAGCCGCTGTTAACAGTGTGGCCCAGCGCCAACAGCGAGTACGCACCCAAGCGGCGCGGGCATCCCTGCGGTTTAACAATGGCGCGGTTGCCCGGTTGGCCCACAACTCTAGCCTGATGGTAGGGCAGTGTGCTCAATTAAACCGGGGAACGTTGCTAGTCAACGGTACGCTCAGTGGCTGCTCGACCACGACGGTGGCCGGGGTACGGGGCACCATCTATACCCTAGAAGTCACCGAAGCAGGGGAAACCATCATTCAAGTGTTTGAGGGAGAAGTTGCGGTGGGCCAGCGCACCGATACCCCAGTTCCCGATCCTTCAGAAACGGGGGATGAGGACTGGATGGAAGGGGAAGACCTGGAGGAGGAACGTGGAGAACCTTGGAATGACGTTGGGCCAGAGGATGTTGCCCCCAACAACAGCGGCTTAGACAGCCGTTCGCCTAGCCCAGAATCAACCCTATCAACCCCGAAAGCAATATCGGTTAATGCGCTAATCTTGAATCCGAAACCAACCCTGGCTTTTCCATGGCTCCCCAGTAGGCCTGACGTCATCTCCAGCCCCAGTCTTCCCAGCCCAGATCAATCGGATGGTGCCGATAATTCCCCTACCGATGCTTCCCCTGCCGAGGAGGTTAACCTCAAGCCTGCCAGCACTGAGGATCCTGCCGCAGAACAGACAGAAACCGTAGACTTTAATCCAGAGACAGTTTTAGTGATCGCGGAAGGGCAACAGGTGGTTGTCAACGCCGAGAGTGACGAGGCCACCATCAGCATTCTCACCGTCGAAGACTTTATTGCCCTACTGGAGGGGCCGTTAATGCAGGGGTTCTCGGTAGACATCCCCGGCATTGGCGATCTCCAGAGCGTGTTGCGGCGGCTCTTTCCTAACCTGCCTATGATTCCCACGCTGCCTGTGGTACCGTCTCTTATTATTCCGCAGCCACAGCCAAGACCGAGTTCGCCCACTAGCCCCATGCCAACGCCATCCATTCCATTCCCTTACTAGGGAACCCTCTCAGCCGTGAGGAGATTACCAGGTCTCTTTAAAGGTCACTTTTTACGCAACCTTAATCTCTCCTCGGCTTTGCCTTAAGCTCAGCCCGTCATGATTTTTGTGTGTATTGTGGCGTTCTATAGCGGCTAGGGAGCTACCTGATTTGTGCGAACCGAAGCGTTAGGCTGGCCCCATCAGTCCCAGAAACCAGAGCGCATTTTGGTGATTGATGACGAAGATCTCATTCGCGAAACCGTCGCCATGGCCCTTATGGATGAGGGCTATCAGGTCATGGTAGCAGCATCGGGGCAGCGAGCCGTAGAGCTTATGTTTCCCCACAATAACCAGCAAGCCCTACGGGTAGATTTGGCCATTGTCGATCTCATGCTGCCGGGGGTAAATGGCCTAGATATCTGTCGATTGATGCGGCATCATCATTTAGAGATTCCAATTTTAATTCTTAGCGCCCGTGGGTCAGAAATTGACCGTGTAGTAGGTTTAGAAGTGGGAGCCGATGACTATTTGCCCAAACCCTTCGGAATGCGAGAGTTGATCGCTCGGTGCCGTGCCCTGCTACGACGCTACCAGGGGACAACGAGAACCGCTACTCAGCCCATTCTCTCCTGCAAAGACATTTCGCTTTACCAAGAGGAATTGCGAGTAGTGGTGGCAGGACAGGAGGTCGATCTCTCCCCCAAAGAATTTCGGATTTTAGAACTGTTTATGAGCGCCCCCAACCGAGTCTGGTCGAGGGAAGATCTGATCCAGGGCGTGTGGGGAGATGACTTCATGGGCGACCGCAAAACCGTGGATGTGCATATTCGCTGGCTGCGAGAAAAAATCGAACCCGACCCCAGTCATCCCCAATACATCATCACCCTACGCGGCTTTGGCTATCGGTTCGGCTAGGCTCTTGTGAAGCCATTCGTACAACCCAATTGATGATCTACTGAATAGGTCATCATTCAGATCTTTGCCTCTTCCGTGTCAAAATATTGACCGATCCACTATCATCACTCGCCCATTGAGGTCGTAGCGCATAACGGTGAAGTTGCGCCGCAGGCCGGGGATCACCTTGGTTTCCGGCCCGCACCGTCAAATTCCCGCTATCAGAAATCAAGATAGTCATGTACGTTAAGTGGGTAGGGATTTCCGTGAGTGTTCATCACTATATAGTTTCTTATTTTATTTATAATCTCTTTCATTGGGGAGCCATCTTTATCGATGCTTCCCGGTGCAATTGCATAGTGTGAGATTTTAATATCGACTGGTTCGGCAGCTTGGCTTACTGATTGTAGTACACCTTTGATTTTCGTGATTTCTGCGCCCGGAATAAATCCATTGACTTTAATATCTTTGCCGCAGATCTCTTCCTCTTCAATATATACTCGTGCGGATTTAAGTGTTTTCTGAAATTCAGAATATAACTCGTTTGGTATTGAGATATTGAATGAGTAAATCGGCTCTTGGAGTATTGGCTCTGAGTTTAAAGTCAATCCACGGATCAAATCTTGCATAGGAAGAGCAACATGAGGGAAGCCCATAGGTCTGTTATGGGGATTGGGAATAATTTCTATGCGATCAATGTAGAATACACTTCCCATGATGGGGGAGCTTGTCATGGGGCCGTATGCCATCACTTCCTCGAAGGCAGTAGATGCAAAATCCCTGAGGTTGGCTGGGATTCCAGATCCCTCTGTTCTGTCTAGCAGAAAATTAGCTGATTCATAATTGGGCATTCCTATTATATTCATGGGTACACATGCAATAATATCCTTAGGCCATTCTTGATTGGTTCTTTTGCCATCTTGATCGATGCAAGTGGATAGGAAATTTATTATTTTTTCCCTTAATTCACTGTCTGCATACATGATTGGTTCGCATGACATATAAATATCTGCTCTGTTGTTTGGTGACCGTTTGCGCTTGGGGGTTGTAGTGGATCCAAAAAATGATTCAAAATATTGCAATTTTGCTGGCTCATCTATGAATTCTGTATTTTTCATGATCGGTGTGGCTCCGTAAAATAAAGCAAGTTGATTATACCTGTTCGTGCCTTTGTTTTGCAACTTCGTAGAAGGCAGGGTCATGTCTGAAGTGACGAGGTCGGGCAAGGAGGGGGTTTTATGTATATCCTATCTCCTCCCCTCAGAACCGTACGTACAACTTTCACTGTATACGGCTCAAGCAACGTCTTGAAATTCAGTGTCTCCGATCCTTAACAACCCTTACGGATTGTCCTGACGGTTACGGTTACAAGTCGAGGCTTGCACCTAACTTTTCCCAAGTAGTTAAGTCTCATCTCACCTGCCCTTAAGACCATCACCTGTCCCACGTCTGCACTCTTTCGAGTTGGGCAATCGCCCTATCCGTCGCGTTATGAGTTCCGCTTGCCTTTCAGCCGACGGTTTTCGCTTCTTAGGACATCCTGTTCCGGCTAGAGGTGTCGGCATTGGTTGACCTTTGCTTACCTGAAAATGATGGCACCTTCAGGACTCTATCGGGGTTTCTTCGTTTCGCACGGGGTGAAGATGTGATTGCCTTAGGACTCCTCTTTACTCTGGGGGCGAGGTGTTCTCAGTGGATATTTAGCCGCTATCCACTCTCATGTACCCTAATATTCTGCAGATTCAAATCTGAAGTGCATCACTCTGTCTCAGAGCCGCAGTCAGCCTTCGCGACCATAGCCACAACCAGGAATATGGTACAGCTTAGTCGTAGCAGGCTATCGGGCTTCTCATGGGCTTAGTGACAGATCTATGACTGTAAGCGGATTGGAGCAGATCTAGTTCCCCCTGAGTTTGTGTCGAGTAAAATAGAGGGAGAGCGCTCAGGAGGCCAACACGATGGCCAAGCAACGACGGAAGCGTGGAACAGCAGGGGATAAAACGATTTGTTTTCCCCTTGCAGCG